>Ga0302302_1001128_pt1 | contig 16072 bp, 4 predicted proteins | sample III_Palsa_E1_3_FD_198766 | JGI IMG/M metagenome (GOLD analysis project Ga0302302, IMG submission 198766) | Peat permafrost microbial communities from Stordalen Mire near Abisko, Sweden - III_Palsa_E1_3 | ecosystem: Environmental > Terrestrial > Soil > Palsa > Peat permafrost | place: Sweden...
CCGAGGGACTGCATGGTTGCAAATGCGGCAGCATATCCGCCGGCCTGGCCGACCCGCGATATGAAATCTCTTCTAGTGATGCCCATGTCGTTCTTCTCCAGATGAAGCCGTGCAAGAGTTGCGCTGAGGTAATGGGAGTGAGATCAGGTTATCGCAACCGGCTGCTACTTCTGCACCGGGCACATGGCAGCGCCTGTTTTTATTTTTGCGAAGGGAGCGGCGAGTTGGGAGACGCTCCAGAGGTAGCCGTTTTTCATGACGCACTCGACGCGTGCGGTGTCGTCGATGTTTTCGAGGGGGTTGCCGGAGGTGATGATGAGGTCGGCGAGGTGGCCGGGTTCGAGGGTGCCGAGGTCTTTGGTGAGTCCATAGGCGCGGGCGGGGAGGATGGTCGCGGTTTCGAGGGATTGCCAGGGGGCCATGCCGAATTTGACCTGCGCGCGTAGGTTGAGATGGAGGCTGGTGGCGGGGATGTCGAGCGGTGAATCGGTGCCGGCGAGGATGAGGCCGCCTTTGCGGAAGTCATCGGCTACGGTGATCTCTTCGTCCTTGAGGTGCTGGTAGGCGGTGCCGAGATCCTCATGCTGCGCGAGGGCGACGGCGGCCTTGAGGCGTTTGTTCTCCCAAGGCGGTGCGATGCCCTGGCGGGCGTCGGTGGCCATGCCTGGGTCGTCGGCGTAGGGCGCCTGCGAGAAGGTGGTGGTGATGGTCCACATGCCGGAGTCGACGAGAAGCTTGTGGACGTCTTCGTAGCTGCGGCCGGTGTAAGAGCGGGAGTAAGCCCAGCCGAGGCGCGAGGTGGCGGAGATGTGGGTCATGCCATCTTCTCCGAGATCGACCGCGGGGATGAGATAGTGGCTGGCGGATTGGACGCCCATTTGATCGTGGCCGAACTTTGCGCCTTCTGCGGCCCAGGTGAATGGGAGACGGACGTAGAGCTTGACGAAGTCGAAGTCGAGGGCCTTGAGTCGGTAGAGCTCGCGGTGGAGCTGGGCCTCGGAGGTGGTGGGGATCATCATGGGGTAGTAGACACGCTCACCGTCGATGGCTTCGCCGGTGTTGAATAGGCGTGGGCCGATGGCGGTGCCGGAGAGGTAGGACTCTTTGTGCTCGACGGCGCGGTAGGCGTTATCGGCGAGGCCTTTGTCTTCCGTGATTCCGTAGGCGAGCCAGAGGCGGCCCATGCGGGCACCATAGTAGATACCGTTGTCGGAGTCGGGGTGGGAGTGGTTTTCCCAGAGGCCGGGGATGACGGTGGACTTGGTTGCATCGATGGTGCGGGTTACGCCTGCGGGCGGTGTGGCGGAGTGTGGCGTGACGCTGGTGATGCGGTTGTTGGTGATGAGGATGTCGACGTCTTTTTGTTCGTCGGGGCCTTCACCCTTCCAGAAGTGGCCGGCGTGGATGAGGATTTTTTGTTCGGGTTTGGCGACTGTGTAGGAGAGATCGACGGGGACAGGCGTGATGGCGTGGGTGGTGCGGTTGATGAGGCGGAGCTTGCCGTTGTTGAGATAGAGGAGGTGTTTGGAGTCGCCGCTGTAGGTGACGGCGTCGGTGGTTTCGGCGTTGAGGGGGGTGGCCTTGCCGGTCGGATGGCCGTCTGCATCGACGGGCATGGTGTAGAGGAGGTCGTCCATGACGAAGGCGATCTCTTTGCCGTTGGGGGCGTAGATGGGGCCGTCTTCGGTGCGGGTGGTGATGGACTCAAAGGGTGCGGGCGAGAAGGTTTGCTGCTTGGCGGTGGCGAGATCGATGGTGACGATGGCGCTGGTGCCTTCGCGGTAGCGCTTGGTGTAGGGCTTGATGGTGGCGATGGCGAGAGTTTTGCCGTTGGGGGCGAAGGCGGCGCGGCCGGGGAAGAAGGTGCTGGGATCGAGCGGGGTGATGGCGCCGGTGGCGAGGTCGGCGATGCTGGTGGCCATGGTTTGATCCTGGAAGGCCATGAGCTTGCCATCGGGCGACCAGGCGGGCATGATCTGCGCGGAGTCGCTGGGCGCGGCGCGGCGGTCGGCGGAGTCATCGGGGGTAGAGAGATCGTGGAGATAGATGTTCTCTATGCCATCGCGATCGGAGATGTAGGCGAGGGTTTTGCCGTCGGGCGACCAGGCTGGACCCTGCTTATAGAACATATCGTGCGTGAGGGCGATGGGCTTGCCGCCGATGGGCATGATGTAGAGCTGGTTGAGTGCGACGAAGGCTACGTGCTTGCCATCGGGCGAGAGCGCGGGGGCGTAGATGCCTTTGACGGGGTGAGAGGCGGTGGAGTCGAAGTCGTAGTGCTTGTAGATGTATTTGGGGCGCGAGGTGGGGATGGCCGCAGTGAAGGCGATGGGGATCTCGGTGGCGGCGGAGATATCGGTGGCGAGGATTTTGCCGTCGGCGGTGTAGACGAGGGAGGTGTTGGAGAGCCATACGGCGGGGAATGGGAAGGTGTCGACTGCTTTGCCGGTGTAGAGGGTTTTGCTGCCATCGGCGGTTGCGACCATGAGGGTTGCGTTGTTCATGAACATGCCGACGCCGCCGAAGAGGACATAGGCGAGCTTGGTGCCGTCGGGGGAGAAGCTGGGGGCTTCTACGCGGCCGATTTCGGGCTTGATGGAGAGGAGGGTGTGCTGCTTGCCGGTGGCGAGGTCAATGGATTCGATGGAGTGGCCGGAGATACCGGTGCCGCTGACGAAGACGATGGAGCTGCCGTCGGGCGACCAGTTGGGGCCGTACTCGTCGTCGGGAGATGAGGTGATCTGCTTGAGCTTTCCGGTGGCGAGGGTGACGGTCCAGATGTCGTAGGAGCCTTTGAAGTCGCGGTCGGAGGAGAAGGCGATGGTGGCGCCGTCGGGGGAGATGCGGGGCTCGCGGTCGTCGCCGTGGCCGAAGGTGAGCTGCTTAAGGGCGGTGCCGTCGGGATGCATGGTCCAGATGTGGAAGGTGCCTCCGGCGTAGCTTTGCAGGGCGACGAGGCCGGCCTTTGCGGACCAGTCAGGATGCGATTCTTCGTCAGTGGGGGTGGTGAGCTGGTGGGCGGCGCCGCCGGCGAGGGGGAGCGAGTAGATCATGCCCTGGAAGTCGGCGAGGAGATGCTTGTGGTCGGGGGAGAGAGTGACCTGGGTGTCCGTACACTGCGTGACCGTGATGGTCTTCTGCGGAGGGATGACGGCGGCGAGTACGGTGGCGGCGAAGAGCAGGACGGTGAGTGAGGTGGCGAGCTTGGCCGAGGCCTGGATGGACATACATCATCTCCCTACGTTGGGTTCTACAGGGGAAAGCGGCACAACGCGGGATTCGCGTTGTGCCGCGCTGGGACGGGCGGGTTAGAAGGAGACGCGACCGATGAACTGGAGCGAACGGGCCTGGTATTCAAATGGAGCACCGGAAGAGGCGGTGGGATGTCCGTACGCTGTGGCACCCGTTCCAGTTGCACTGACTGCAAAGTTGCCATAGTTGGAGTGGTTGAAGAGGTTGAAGGCTTCCACTGCGACGACTGCATGGACACGCTTATACACCTTGAACGACTCCTGAAGACGGGAATCTACGCGGTTGTAGGGGGTGCCACGGAATGCGTCGCGTTGAATGACCCAGTAACCATAGCCCGCGTCGAAGTAGATCTTCGAGAGCGGCGCGGTGACTACAGGGCATCTGCCATTGCCGATCGCGCAGGTCCCACCTGCTGCAATGGGTTGAGCCGCGATGGTCTGACCCGTTGCGTCGATATTGCTGGCGCCACCTGCTACCGCGACGGCGGAGAAGGTACGCGAGCTTCCGGTGTAGCCGTTGATCGTTTGGCCGGAGGTCGATGCGAAGGCTAGACCAGAACCGAAGTGATACAGGCCGGAGAGGGAGAGTCCCCACTTCCACTTATAGTCGCCGTTGACGGTCAGGGTGTGGCGTTGATCATCAGTACCGTTGGCCCATTCCTGCTGAATTCCAGAACGGAAGGGCTTGTTGGGATAGGAGAACTGTCCGCCAGTGGAGTTCTTTGTACGGCCCCAGGTGTAAGCGATGGCACCGGTGAATCCTTTTGTGGTGGCATGCTTGATGCCAACCTGGAGAGCATCGGCGATCGCACCAGCACCGGGGTATGTGGTGAACGTACGAGTCCCTGTGCCGAAGAGATTATTGCAAACTTGCAGGGCGGCGGCGCCTCCGGGCGCAGACGTGGCTAGATTACCTGTGAAGTTGTCCAGCACAACGTCGCCATTACCGCAGGTCCGATTGGCGTATTGAGCAGTAGTAGCTTTGACCGTGGGTGTCAGATTCGTCTCCGGATTTGCCGGATTGACGAGTACGTTGGCGGGAAGAAGGATGAAATCGTCATATACGCGCATATGAACAACGTCTGCCGTCAGTGTGGTCCTAAAACCCATCTCACGAGCGACACCAAACGACGCCTGGAATGCATACGGCGTAGCCGAACCACGGGCTACAGGCTGCGGTGTGTTGACGTAGTTGTTCGGGTTGGCTGAGGGATTCTGACCAGCAAAAGGAGCCGGCAGTGCAAGAGGATTTGCGGGTGAACCGGACACCGTAGCCTGCAAGGCACGCGCGGTGGAACTATAGAGTTCTTCGTCGATGATTGGATTGGCAACCTGGTCGGCAAAGTAAAGGCCGGCGCCGCCCCGGATGGACGTCTTACCTGTCCCACTTGGATCGTAAGCAAAGCCAAGCCGCGGCGCGAAGTTGGCATTGGGGTTTGAGTTCGGAGTCAAGAGGCCGGGAGTTGGAACGTAAGACGTGTTGTAGGCTCCGAGATCGTTGTCATACCGGATGCCGAGGTTCAAGGTCAGGCGCGAAAGGATCTTCCAGTCATCCTGCGCCCAGACACCAATAATGTTGCGTCCGATGCTGATGTCATAGTTTCCGAAGGCTTGCGTAAAGGTGGCGCTGCCGCAGAAGTTGTTGATCCCTGCATAGTTCCATGTGGATGGAGTGAGCGTGCCACCTGGACCGGGGAAAAGAAGATTGAGGTTGGCTGTGTTTGCAGTGCCCGTAGTGCTGTTACAGGCCAAACCGCCAGTCAGGTATTGAGGAAACTGACCGCCGTGCAGGGTATGAAGATATTCGCCACCCACCTTGAAGCTGTGTTTGCCCTTGAGCCAGAAGAGATCGTCGCGATACTGCTGTGTGTACTGATCGAACACTTCGGGCTCGTTGTAGGGTTGACCTACCGAAAGAGTTCCAAAAGTAATCTGGATGGCGCCTGTCTTGTAATAAGGAAGGTTTTGGAACTGGAAGTAGTGGAAGCCACCGTGAAAATCGTTGATGAGATTGTCGCTGATGTTGTGGTTCCAGTCGAAGACAAATCCTGACGTGGAGACAGAAGAAGAATAAGACTGACTTGGATCGGCCCCTGCGACGAAGCTGGTTGACGAGGTGTATGCATCTCCACGCAGAAAGAAGTGGTTCTTATTGCTGGGGTCGAAATCGACGCGCCCAAGATATTCATTGTTGAGAATGATCACTGGATGGCTGAACTGAGTGCCGGCTGTTGTTGTGATCGTCGGAGTGATGGTGGCGGTGTTGGGCTGATGTTCACCTTCGTACGATCCGAAGTACCACAGCTTATCGGTGATAATCTTTCCGCCAAGGGTGCCACCGTACTGCTGATCCGCGAAGTCCAGCACTTTCTTTTGAATCGGATCAGCCGCGTTGAAGTAAGAGTTGCGGAAGTAACCAAAGGCACCGCCGTGTATTTCGTTAGCACCGGTCTTGCTCTGGACATTGACGTAGATTCCAGCCGATCGTCCCGAGGTAGCGTCGAAACGGTTGGTGATGATCTGGAACTGCGAGATTGCATCTTGCGAGATGTGGGGCTGACCAAAACTCGAGCCGACGGAGTCCTGCGAGAGTTGCAGACCATCAAGCGTGATCTGAAACTTGCCGGTTTCCGCGTCGCCGGCATTGGTGGACTGACCAGAGGCGGCGGGGGTGTTGCCGAACGAGTTGGATTTGATGCCCGGGACGAGAGCGGAGAGCTCAACATAGTTGCGCCCATTGACAGGGACATCCTGGACTTCGCTCGGCGTCACGTTACCGGCGACTGCGGAAGAGGTCGTATCGATAGCAAGGTCGTTGGTGGCTTCTACGAGGATGGTCGTTGAGGTACTGGCAATCGGAAGGCTGATATCAACGGTGGCCAACTGGCCAACCAGCAGCAACACTTTCTTTTGCGCTGTGGCGAATCCGGGCGCACTCGCGGTTATCGTGTATTCCGCAGCTGAAACGCTGGGCACAACATATACGCCATTCGAGTTCGTCGTTGCGAAGAACGATGCTCCGCCGGCTTGCTTCACTTCAACTTTGGCGCCTGGGATCGCTCCACCCTGCGAGTCGGTAACGACACCGCTGAAACCCGTCTGTTGTGCGAACGCAGGGACGCAGCAGGAGACAAACCCTGCGATAAGGAGAAAAAGAGTAACTTTCAGGGACATCTTCATTCGCAAACAACCTCACTCAATGACTGGTTTCAATAGTTGAACTGGAAGAGAAACAAAGCTCAAACGGGAGTAGCAGCGGTGCGTTGAGACACACCTCTGCGGTCGCGCGAAGAATTAAACCTTCGCGCCGGAGGCAACGTTATCAATGCGGATAAAGCGACCGAAAAGCTCTAGGGGTCAGACGTTTGCGGAAGAAAGTTTCCCGCCAAGGATGCAGCAGAGGGACAGCTGGAGCGTTGGGGCGGAACAAACGGAGCTTTTGTGTAATGAAGCCAAGACTAACCGCAAGGAGTGCGGGTGTCTAATCAAAAGTTTTTAGAGCGTGATAGAAATGTGATAAGTTCGTGACAATTAGTATGACTTGAACGGTTCGCCGTTCGTCCACTTACACTTTTCCTCAAAACTTAACATCAGCTTCATTTGCACGGTCAGCCCGCAGCAGCGCACAGGTTTCACTTACCGAACCGGGAGCACTACTTTGGACTTCAGAATCAGGCAACTGCAATGCTTTTTGACGCTCTCCGACCTTCTTAATTACAACAAGACGGCGCGCGTCCTTTATATGAGCCAGCCCACCATTACCTTCCAGATCAAGTCGCTGGAAGAGGCCTTTGGCGTGAAGCTGTTCATGCGCGACCGGCAGCAGGTCCGGCTGACCGATGCCGGTGTGGCGTTTCGCGAGTATGCCCAGACCATTATGGATACGGTGCACTCCGCACACGATTGCCTGAGCGGACTGCATACGCGGCTGAGGCTGCGAGTAAGTTGCGGGCCTGTGGGGCAGTTCGTGCTGTTGCCCGCAGTGCTGCGATCGCTGGCGTCGCGACATCCGGAGTTTGAACTTGAAGTGATTGAACTGACCACGGAGCAGCAGATCACCCGCCTCCCGGAGGGCAAGGTAGATGCGCTGCTGATGGTTAGCGCGCTGCCTGTGCCGGGGCTGCGCTTCGATCCGATCTACGAAGATTCGCTGTTGGCTATGGTTTCCGATCGCAGCGCACTGGCCAAGCAGACCAGCATCTCGGTGGAGAGCCTGCGTGAGACACCGATCATCGCTTCAAGGATGAAGGACTGCCGGTTTCATCAGCCGTGGCTGCATGGATTGCTGGCACCATTCGGTATTACGCCGCGGATTGTGGAGTCGCCGCAGTCGTGCACGGTGCAGTTTGCGTATGCGGCCGCAGGGGAAGGCTTGGCGATCGCTACAAAGTCGATGGAGGCGTGCGTGTTTCCGAATGTGGTTGCGAGGCCGTTCCGCGAAGCGATGCCGTCGCTGCAACTAGGACTCGCTTCGATGAGTGAGAACGATTCGAAGGCGTTGACGATCTTCCGCAAGATCGTGACCGAGTGTGCCGCCGTTGCCTTTCCGACAAAGGCTGCCGCGGCTTTGCCAAAAACGAAGTCAATGCATCGCCCGGTTGTACTCTTTCCCAGCCACACGCAGGCCAGCTAGCGCTGCCAGGTGTACGTGACGGTTTGCCGAACCTGGGCGCCATCGCGCCGGGCTACAAACTGCTCGGACTTCATGGCGGCAAAGGCATCGCTTAGCCCCTTCATATCTTTTCCAAAGAATGGCGGCTGCTGTCCTGCGTCCTGTACTGGCGCGCCTGCGGGTTGACTGGGGGTGGGTTGATGGAGACCATCGACGATAGCCGTCCACTGAGCGAATGGACCGCGAGCAGCGCTGTGATCGAAGCCGGCGATCATCAGGGCCGGTTGCGGTTTGCTTGTGTTGGCCTGCTGCTTTTGCAGGATGTCAATCAGGAGCGGAGCATCGTCCGATATCACACAGAGGTGTCCGCTGACAGCAATCTGCAGGCTATGTGCGTCGCTCGTGGTGAAGTAGCTGAAGCCGGTTGCGGTTTTCTGCTGCCAAGCTAATCCGAGACCGCCGGCTGTAAGATTTTGCTGCACGGATTGTCGGATGGCCTCCTGCATCGCGTGCAGGTCCCAGTCCTGTGAGCTCCAGAGGACAACGGCAGACGCAAACGGTGTCCACGCGTTAGCAGACTTGCTATCAGCGCCATTGCGGTCCAGGGTCATCATCGCCTGCAAGGAGGCGTTGTGCAGCGCGGCCTTCAGGAGTGGGTTGCTGTCCTGGGTGGACACGACGGCTATCGCGGGCTCGTCAATGCGGGATTCAAGATCAGTGACGTTGCCAGCTTGTGGCGTGCTCATGTCGGCGGTGGGCGCGGTTCGGGTCTCTTCGTATTCCGTTATGTTTCGGGTGAGGACCTTCTGTTGCAACGCCGCAAGAGCATCAGCTTCCGTGGGCTTTGCGAGGGCACGGTAGATGACGATATGGTCCGGCACCAGTGCGGCTAGTTTGCCGAGATCGATATCGGGCGATGCCTCCTGTGCGCTGCCGGATGCGGGCAGCAGCACACGCTCTTCTCTGAGACCGTCCGCATCGCGATAGAGATCGGCGACTGCCGATTTATATTGCTTCATCTCCGTGATGTTCTGCTGAATCCAATAGGTGCGAAAGTAAGGGGTCTTCACGATCGCTTCCATGTTGAGCACCATGCGCAGATCGCCGGCAGGGCTTGACGTTGCGGCCTTCGCTTCCTTGTACCAGGTCTCGTTCGCGAGGCTGTCGTCGCCCGCGCCCTCTTTCTTTGACATCAACTCAAGGGTTTGGGACATGATGTCCTCGTCTGTGCTGAGGATCAGCCAATCGCCCTTTTCGGCAAATGCTACCGTCTGTGGAGGGCCTGTGCTGGCAGCATTGGAGTCGGCCACTGATGTTGCATCATTCGCTGTGGAACTAGCGGCGGTTGAGTCAGAGTCTGTTGCAGGCTCGTCTGCTTCGCTGCTCTTTACGTAGAAGGTGACGCCGCCAGCCTGGCGGGTTTCAAATTGCTTGCGGCGCTGAAGTAGCCGACTTTGCTCCGCCATCGCAGGAGTCATGCGTGTGATGTAGACGATCTGTAGTTTGCCGATGTCATACCAGGCGAAGAAGCTTTGCGTGCCAGCCATCTCCTGGAGGAGAGCGCCGTCTACGGGCAGGCCGGCGGCGGCGGCGAACTGCTTCTGCGCCTGCTGCAATCGCCCCAATAGACGAGAGCGAGAGAAGACTGCGTAGTCATCGCTCTTGAGCCACATGGCCTGCTCCTGCGAGGCGTTCCAGTCTTTGAGCAGCCCAGCAAAGTCCGGAGACTCAATGGATAAGAGAGCGCCTTGTGGGACCCATGCCGCGAGATCCACTTTGGGTGCTGCGGCATCGAGCGCGGCCCAAACCACACCGGCAACGAGGAGAGATAAGGCTACGATAGCGGCAAACCTTGACCGGTGCTGACGCGTCATCGCGACTCCTTTTCGGCCACCAGCCGCGGTCGCACAGCAACGCTCTGATCGAGCGGCGCATGGATCACTGGTCGGCGAGTTGTGTTTATCTCGATGCGCCGCAGAACGGCTTGTCGCTGTGCTTGTTTTTGCCGCAACGCCGCGCGCTGCGCCGAGGTGCGCGTGAACTTTATGGCAGCCTTCAGATATTGCATGGAGGTGGACGTTTCACCCATACGCCAGGTTACATCCGATGCTGCGGCCAGCAACGCTGTGTCGTTCTCGCTGTTATCAGTCTGGGTCTCAGGCGTTGCATCGGAAGAAGCCTGTTGGGGTGAGTCAGCGTACACCGTTGTCACGCTTGAGGTTTCGGCATCGGTGGTAGAACTCGGAGGGGACTGCAACTGATCAAGGAGAGGCTTTATCGCAGCTATTGCCAGTGTGTCGTGACCTAGTTCCTCATCGGCACGGAAGATCCCAGTGCGAATCGTGTCGGTATCTGCTCCGTTGGGTTCGATTGCCAACGCCTCACGCAGAAGGGATTCTTTTTGAGTCGTAGAGGTCTTTACGGGTGTGTTGAACAAGCCGGCTACAGCCATGCGCGCCTTTGCGTAGTAAGGTTGTTTCGCCTGCTCTATTGTGATCGACGCTGCTGAGAGGAGATCGAGTTCCCTGCTTCCTAGCTGCGCGGTTGGTGCACCGCGAAGATCGAGGGCGGCGCGAGCGCGCAAGTCGTAAGCGATGAGCGGCGATGCAGCTAGCGCGGCCAGCGATGCGTGCGCTGCGGCTACATCCTGCGAGGCCTTTAGCTGCGCCTCGGCTAAACGCACAGCGTAGAGACCGTCCCAGGGCTGACCAGCGGCCAGCGGAGTGAGGAAGGCGATTGCCTCAGCCGGGTGGCTGGCCCTCTCGAGCAATGCGGCAGCGAGGTCGTAGTTTGCGTAGCGGCCCTTGTCGGGGGCCAGCAAGGTCATGCGACGCAGTAGGTCGAGCGCGCCCGGCATGTCGTTGGTATTCAGGCGAGCGTCTGCCAGCGCCAGATAGTCCGTTGAAGTGAGTTCATGACGCAGCATGGCGCGGGTGAAGAGAAATTCCAGGATGAGACGCGCATCCGGACGGTCATTGGCCAGTGCGAGTTGGCCCGCAGCCTGATGCAGCGAGTCAGTGCTCGGCTGAATGGTATCCGGAAGGGTGTCGTAGGTTTCGAGGAGAGTCTTAAGGCTTCCGTCTCGTGCGGCCAGCACCACGCTGGCGATGGTGAGATCGGCGGATTGCCGTCGTGCGGAGGGAATCTGGGCGAGCGTTGCCTTTGCGCTTGCATCGTCCTTAAGTTGCACATAGAGCCCGACGAGGGCGGCCTGAATATCCGATACCTTTTCGGTCACTCCTGTATCGTCGGTCGGGGTGGCTGCGGTGGCACGAGCAAGCTCAAGACGCTTGAGTTCGAAGCTTACGCGAACTGTTTGAGGCAGCCAGGCGGCATACTTGAGATCCGTGAGGATTTGGTACTGCTTCTTTGAGGCGGCACTCAGTTCCAACACCCATGCGAGACCGTCGGTGGAGTTTGTTGCGGCTTCAAACGCAGCATGGAGCAGTTCGTTGCTGCGATAGCTTCCATTCTTTGCGAGGTACGCCTTCAACAGGCTGGTGAGAGATGCTCGCAACTGTGGGAGCGCTCCGTACTCTTTGGCGTGACGAGTGACGAGCTCCGTTGTTGTAAAGAAGTCGTCCGGTACTATCTGCTTGTCTATTGTCTTGCGGAGTAAAGCGAGAGCCGATTGCCATTCCGCGATCGCCTCATTGTGACGGCCGGCCTTCCATAACAAGGTTGCCATGGCATCGTGAAGATTTGCGGCTTCGGGCTGTAACTCCAGCGCGTGACGGTACTCGACAAGCGCGGCATCGATTTTTTCTGCATCCGCGTAGGTCCGGGCAAGGTTTACGTAGTTTGCAAAGTCAGCATTGTGCTCCAACTCAGAGGCGGCGAAGTCTTCCGGATCACCCGGACCTCCGCTCAAACGGAAGACTGCGTAGCGCATGCCATAGTAAAACCACAGGTCACCGGCGAGTGTCTTTGAACGGTCCAGAGGGTGTGTGAGGCGATCTCCGATCGTCGAATCGCCAAGCGCCGTTTGAAAAGCGTTATTAGAATCGGCACCTGTATCCCCGAAGTACAGGCCAGTGAGTGCGCGGTACGAGGAGTTCCACACAGGTTGCATTGCGGTGCCGCGCGCGGTGAGGGCCTGCAACGCTACAGGCTCTTCGGCATACGTGAGCGCATAGTTGCTGGCGGCATCGCCGATGTCATTATTCTGCGCGGCAAGCTTGAGGAGACCAGGCTTGTCGCGTTTCAACAGTAAGGCGAAGTATCGCTCCCGGCTGGTTGGGTCCATTGGAAAACCAACCGCGGATGCAGTCACACGCAGTTCGGCGGCTTCGTCCCCAGCATCGCGATAAGCTGACGCAGCCTGTTGCTTTACGAATTCGTTTCCTATCGCTGGAGGCAATAGTGCGGCGTAAGATTCCAGCGTATGCGCCAGATCGAGGAACATCATGCGGCTGCGCTGTAGGTCGACGTACGGCCTGAACTGCTGACGATCCTGGCCGGTCTCCTGTAGCAGCGCATCGTGCCGCAGCGTAACCTCAAGATCCTTTAGCCCGGCGATGTCCGCTATCCGTATAAGGTCTGCATGAGGATGAGTCTTTAATACCAATGCGGCGAACTGCGATTTTTCTTCGGGCGTATCGTAGGTCGCAACCGCTTTGGCCATTGCCTGCAAAGCCTGGTTGTAGTTTCTGCGCGCTGTGTCTGTACGCTGTTCGGCAAGCTTCTGCCGCCACGTTGTATCGCTCACGCTGGCGATCCCCTGCTTCTGTATCTGCTCCGCGAGGAAGCTGGGCGAGTTTGTCGAGACGTTAGCGGCGCTCAGCGACTTGTCGAGTAACTGCCATGCTGCATCGGTCTGGCGCAGCCGCGCCATGGCCTGCATGTAAGTTGCGGCACCGTCGGCGTTGTCGATCAATAGGTTATCGCCTGCAAGCTTGATTCCCTGCTCTGCGAAGCTTCGGCTTTCAGGAAGCATATTCCAGCTATTCAGTTGATCTGCAATCCTGAACTCATCGGAGGCGGCAGGCGTGGGGCTGGTGATCCAGGCCTTTCGCAATGCGGTGATGGCGTCCTGCTTGCGGCCTTGCTGCGCGCGCACTTCGGCCTCGGCGACCATCCATTGGGCATCTTTATAGCTGAGGACATAGAGCCGCTCGTAGTCGGCGCAGGCTTCATCAAGGCGGTTGAGGCGGAGTTCGAGATCGGCCTTTGCCGCAAACCACTCCTGCTTATCCGCGCGGATGCCGACGGCATGGTTCCATGCGTCGATTGCTGCGGGGAAGTCTTCGAAGACTGTCTCCATCTGGGCCAACATCGCGGCGAAGCGTGAGTCTTTGGGCGACTGCGCTACGGTGCGTTGCACGAAGCCCACGAGACGATCCTTTTGCTGCCAACGCAAGGCATAGAGGCTGGCCTCCTGCGTGAGGCTTGTATCCTCGGGATACGCGCTCAACATTGCGATGTACTGATCGACGGCGCCGGCGTAATCTTTCATTCGCGTGAGCGCGGGGATGAGACCACGACGCAGTAGCACCGTTGTCTGCTTCTTTGGATCCGCGCTTATGCTCGCGGTCTTAATAGCTGCGAGCTTTCCGATGTAGAAGTCTCTCAGGCCTGCATCATCGCCGGCTCGCGCGTAGCTGTCCGCGACGATAGCTATACTCTGTGGATCGAATGGAGCCGCCTCCAGCAAGGGTGTGACGATTTGGCGCGCGTGCTCATAATCGCCGCCATCATTCGCTTTGCTCGCGGCTTCCAGGATGAATTGACGGCTGAGATCTGGACGAGCAACTTTACTCGCGTCCACTAACACAGTGACAGCTTGATCCTTCGATCCGGTGCGCCAGTAGAAGTCTACCGTCGCGCGGACGACGCCGAGCCGCCTGGGGTTGGCAGCATAAACCGCGGCCATGACGCGCGCGGCATCCGCCGTGTCTTTTCTCTGCTCCTGGCTGGCGGCCAACGCGTACTGCAACTCAATCTTCTGCACGGGGTCGACAGTGAGCGTCTCTTCTTTGACGAGAGATCTTTCATAGATAGCTGCAAAGCTATGCGTGTGCGCGCGCTCTGCTATTGCGGATACGTCATCCAGCGTGGTTGCGCGGGCCAACTCGGCTTCCAGCAATGGCTCAATCGCCGCATCGTTCCCCTGTGCTCGCAGAATGTCTTCGCGCAAGATCATCGCCGCCTCGGTGTTTCCAGCGGTCTCCATAGCGTCGTCTATTGGTTTGGAAAATTGCTTCCGGGTAGCGAGTGTCAGCAGGCGATCTCGCGCATCACTGTTGTTCCCTAGAGCGGCGGCGGCATACTCGCGCACAGCACAGGTGTTGTCGCGCTTGCCTTCGCAGATGGCTCCGGCCTCGTAACCGAAGAGCGCGGGATCGCTGAACTTCAATCGTGCGGTATGAATCTCCTCCAGTGCCCTGTCGAACTCGAAGTAGTCCCAGAAGACGGTTGCAGCCTGCAGATAGCCGTCCTTCGATCCTGGGTTCACCTGTGACATTCGTTGCCAGTAAGGAGCTACAGCGGCGAGATCTTCATGTCCGGGCGATCCGGCAGCACCGGCATCGGCATAGATGTCGCCGATGGTTGCGAGATGGTCAAGATCACCAGGGTTCGCCGCAAGCAGATTCTTCTCTATGGCAATAGCCTTCGCGGTTTGAGTGCTGTCGTAGTAGGCCAGCGAACGGAAGATGCTGGACGCGCTGGCGCCAATCTCCGCATTCGCAGGATACATATCTGCGAGCGTTCCAAGCGGAGCAGCGCTCTCTTCAAAGTGGCTGCGCCACATCTCTACTTCCGCCAATTCGCGTCCTGCCGCCGGATTCTTAGTTGAATCAGTGCCTTGTAACTGCTGCAGTTCTTCGGCCAGCTTGCCTGATTTGCTTAGGGTCTCGAAGAAGTCCGTTTGTAGATCTTCCGCCTCCCACCAGTGCAGGCGCAACAGCGCCAAACGAGCAGCTTCATCTCGTGTTGGCTTCACTTCATAGGCTTGCAGCAGGTTGCGCAGGAAGACCAGATCATGCGGGAACCGCTGCGCTGCGTAAAGATTCAGCTGGAGGGACATCTGCGCTCCGCCGCCGGAGGCATTGCGGAAGTAGTTCTCAAGATCCGTCCCCTCGAACGTCTTCGTGACCTGTCGCGTGAGGTCGGCATAGGCTTCGTTTTGTTTCTCTCGCAGATAGAAGCGCGCGAGCTTGTCATACCAACTCTTATCGGGGAAGTGCGCGATCGCGGCCTTGTAGACCTCCTCTTCCTGTTCACCCAGCTTGTTCTGCGTGAGAAACTGCGCAAGCCGCTCATACAAAAGCGGGTCGTCCGGGTTGCGATCCAGTTCCCTACGTAGAACAGATAGCGCAGCCTGCATCTGTCCGGTCATCACGAGCCTGCTTAGATAACGCTCCAGCACCTCGCTATATTCAGTTGCACCTTCTTGCTGTGACACGCCGGGGATTGGTGTGATCTCAAAGGCGGCACTACTTGCGATAGTCGCGGGGGTAATCGTCGGCTCATCCGTGCCTAACACATTTGGACTTGCGTCCGGCGTTGACGAGGCGGCTACCGCAGCGGCGGCCGTCAATGGCATGCCCTTTGTTCTGGCGCTGAGTTCCACAAGCAAACGATCGTAGACGGCAAGCTCGTCCTTTGAATCATCCTGACGTGCATAGGCATCGGCAATCTGTAGCGCGACACGCACGCGTTCTTTGCCGTCTGGAAATTGCTGTAGATATTCATTACCGGCACGAACCACATCAGCGTTTGCACCGTACTCGGCGTAGACAGAGATGAGCCGTGCGTGCAATGCAGGTCGGGCGGCAGCCTTCGGGAACTTTGCATCGAGCATCTGCAATAAGGACACTGCCTTTGCACGATGAAAGTAAGACTGCGCCTTCGTCTCCTCACTGGAGTACTCCTGTGCAGGGGAGCTTGAGTTCAGCCAAAGCGAGAGGATGCCGTTCCAATAACCGGGACCCTGGTCCATCGTGGCGATGTCGCGATACATCGTCAGATTCTGTGCCCCCAATAGTAGCGGCTGATCGGGAGCGGAGAGAAGGATATCGGCCATCGCTGAGAGACCTATCTCCTGGGCGCTGCGGCCTTCTACTGTCGTCTCTGAAGGGAGGTTATAGAGTGCAAAGGCATAGCGCGCGGCCTCAGGCCAAACATTTGCGCGCTGCATCATCGACATCAATGTGTACAGATCGCCGGCACTCCAAGGGGCTTTTCGTGCATCTTTGCTTAGGCGATA
>Ga0302302_1001130_pt1 | contig 16058 bp, 14 predicted proteins | sample III_Palsa_E1_3_FD_198766 | JGI IMG/M metagenome (GOLD analysis project Ga0302302, IMG submission 198766) | Peat permafrost microbial communities from Stordalen Mire near Abisko, Sweden - III_Palsa_E1_3 | ecosystem: Environmental > Terrestrial > Soil > Palsa > Peat permafrost | place: Sweden...
CGGCCTACTCCGCTGTACTTTGCGAAGCGGCTGACGGAGACGCTGGGCGGGGCGAAGATCTATTTGAAGCGCGAAGACCTTCTGCATACGGGCGCGCACAAGATCAACAATGCGCTGGGGCAGGCGTTGCTGGCGCGGCGGATGGGCAAGCAGCGGATTATCGCCGAAACCGGAGCAGGCCAGCACGGCGTGGCGACGGCTACGGTGTGTGCGCTGTTTGGGTTGGAGTGCGTCGTGTACATGGGTGAGGAAGATATGCGGCGGCAGGAGCTGAATGTGTTTCGCATGAGGCTGCTCGGGGCTGAGGTGCGCGGTGTCAGTGGGGGCTCGGCGACGCTGAAGGACGCGATCAATGAGGCAATGCGCGACTGGGTTACGAATGTTCGGACTACTTTTTATATCCTCGGATCGGCATTAGGTTCGCATCCTTATCCGACGATGGTGAGGGATTTTCATCGCGTGATCTCGAAAGAGTCGAAACGCCAGATCATGGAGCATGAGGGCCGTCTGCCGGATGCGATTGTGGCTTGTGTTGGTGGCGGATCGAATGCGATTGGCGCGTTCTATGAGTACATTCCGGATGCGAATGTGGCGCTGATCGGCGTAGAGGCCGGTGGACGGGGAACGGCGCTGGGAGAGCACGCTGCGCGGTTTGCAAAGAATGGCGGTGGTGTTCCCGGCGTGTTGCAGGGGACGTATAGCTACGTGCTACAGAACGATGCAGGACAGGTGGCGGCGACGCACTCTGTTTCGGCCGGCTTGGACTATGCGAGCGTTGGGCCGGAGCATGCGATGTTGCATGACTCGGGACGCGCGACGTATACGAGCGCTACGGATGATGAGGCGTTGAATGCGGTGAGTGTGCTCTCGCGGACGGAGGGGATTATTCCTGCGCTGGAGTCGGCCCATGCTGTGGCGGAGGCGATCAAGCTCGCGCCGAAGATGGGTAAGGACAAGATCCTGATGGTGAATGTGAGTGGGCGCGGAGATAAAGATATCGGGATTATGACGCGGGAGATGGACTTGAGTGGGGAGAGGGCCCAGGGCTCAGGGCCCAGGGCTCAGAATGCTGGCGAGAGCGAGGGTGGTCGCTGATGCCAATCTTGTTCAACAAGAAGCCGGGGTTGGTGGTTTATCTGACGGCTGGTGATCCCGATCTCGCGACTACGCGCGAGATGGCACTGGCGGCGATTGATAATGGCGCCGATGTGATCGAGCTAGGCGTGCCGTTTAGCGATCCGCTCGCCGACGGGCCGGTAATTCAGCGGGCGTCGGAGCGTGCCGTGGCTAGAGGCACTCGGCTTACGGACGTGCTCGTGATCTGCAAGGAGATTCGTGAGGCGCGGCCGGCGGGGGGGATCATCTTGTTCAGCTATCTGAATCCCGTAGTACGGATGGGGATGGCGGCGTTTGCGCAGGCTGCGAAGGCAGCGGGCGCGGATGGTGTGTTGCTGACCGACATGATCGTCGAAGAGGCGGAAGAGTACCTTCGCATGATGCGCGAGAACGATCTGATGCCGGTGTTCCTGGCTGCTCCTACTTCGCCGGATGAGCGGTTGAAGGCGATTGCGACCCACTCGCGCGGGTTTGTGTATGCGATCTCGCGGGTGGGGATTACCGGGACGCAGACAGAGTTGGCTAACGATGCGCAGGGGTTAGTCGAGCGGATCAAAAAGTTTACGACCCTGCCTGTGGCGCTGGGTTTTGGGGTTTCGACTGCGGCGCACGTGAAGGCTCTGGGCGCGTTTGCCGATGCGGCAGTGGTTGGCAGCGCGATTGTCGGGCTGATTGAGAAGACTGAAGCTGGGAAAGAGGCGCAGGCTGTTGGTGCGTTTGTACGAGGGTTGAGGGGAGGCGATTTGCCGTGATTTTAGCTGCAAACACGTATCATCGTAAGGGACTGTTTCTAACCAAATTTTCGCGGGCTGCGAAAGAGGCTCGCTGCAAGAGGGTGTATGGAGATTGCTGACTGGCGCAACAAGATTGATGAATTGGACGAGCAGATTGTGAAGCTGCTCTGCGAACGGGCTGCCGCGGCTGTGGCGATTGGGCAGTTGAAGCAGAAGGCGGCTGCGCCGATCTATGAGCCCAACCGGGAACGTACGGTATTTGCGCATGTGCGCGAGGTGAACCCCGGACCGCTTTCGGATTTGCAGGTGCAGGATATTTACGAACGCATTATGGATGTGATGCGGGCGTTGCAACGGCCGAGTGGGAAGTAAGAGCTTTGACGCGAAGTAAGTACGAATTTTGAAGTTCAATTTTTCGAAGTGAATAGAGGAACTAGTGATGATCGTCGCCATGCAGGACAAGGCAACCGATGAACAGATTCAACATGTGATCGAGCGGATGGTTGAGCTCGGCTTCAACGTGCACCGCACGACGGGCGAGTTGCAAACCATTCTTGCGGGCGTTGGAACGCCTTCGCACTTTGAGGTGACGGAGTTCCAGGTGCAGCCGGGTGTACATCAGGCCTACCGGATCTCGTCGCCGTATAAGTTGGCGGGACGCGGGTTTCGACCGGAAGGCACGCGGATTACGTTTCCGAACGGGCTGGTTGTGGGTGGCGATGAGATCGTCATCATGGCCGGACCGTGCTCGGTTGAAGGGCGCGACCAGATTCGCCTGAGCGCGAAGCAGGTTGCCGTGGCCGGTGCGCAGTTTCTGCGTGGTGGCGCGTACAAGCCGCGCAGCTCGCCGTACAGCCTCCAGGGCATGGGGGTTGAAGGGCTGAAGCTGATGCGCGAGGCTGCGGATGAGCATGGGCTGCTGGTGATCACCGAGGTGATGGAGATCTCGCAGATTGAGGCGATGCTGCCTTACATCGATTGCTTCCAGGTTGGCGCGCGCAACATGCAGAACTTCAACCTGCTGCGTGAGCTTGGTCATGTGCGTAAGCCGGTGCTGATGAAGCGCGGCATCGCGGCGACGATTGAAGAGGTGCTGCTGAGCGCGGAGTACATTCTGAGCGGCGGCAACTACGACCTGATGCTGTGCGAGCGTGGGATTCGGACGTATGAGACAGCGACGCGTAACACGATGGACATCTCTGCGATCCCGGTGCTGAAGAAGCTGACGCATCTGCCGGTGTTTGGCGATCCTTCGCATGGCGTGGGGATTCGTGACCTTGTGCCGCCGATGGCGATGGCGTCCGTGGCTGCGGGTGCGGATGGGCTGCTCATGGAGATGCATCCTGATCCGAATAAGGCGATGAGTGATGGCGCGCAGTCGTTGTTCCCGGAGCAACTTGAGAAGCTGGTGGCGAAGCTGCGTCAGCTTGCGCCGATTGTAGATCGTTCGATCGCCCCGGCTGTTTCACAGGTGCATGCATAACTTGTTCAGGAGAGAAGATTTGCATCGCATCGTAGTGAAGCTCGGGACGAACGTGATCATGAGACCGGACGGCAGGGTTGCGCTTGGCCTGTTGTGCGGGCTGGTGGAGCAGATTGCGGCTCTGCGCGCGGATGGGCTTGAGGTGTTGATCGTGTCCTCCGGCGCGGTTGGCCTGGGCATGGAGCGGCTGGGGCTGAGAACGAGGCCGACAAACGTGGCGCAGATACAGGCCTGCGCGGCGATTGGCCAGTCGCGGCTGATGTCGCTCTATGATGATGCGTTTGACCGGCTGAATTGCCCGATCGCGCAAGTGCTGCTGACCGAAGATGATTTTCGCGATCAGGAACGCCATGCGAATCTGCGTGCGACGCTGGATGCTCTGCTGACGCTTGGCGTGATTCCGATTGTGAATGAGAACGATACGGTGTCGACGGCGGAGCTGGATCGTCCGGCGGAGTCGGGCGAAGCCTCGTCGGAGCGCGAGAGGATCTTTGGCGACAACGACAAGCTCTCGGCGCTGCTGATGAAGCACATCAGCGCGGACCTGCTGGTGCTGCTGAGCGATGTGGATGGGCTTTATGACCGCAATCCTGGGACGCGTGGAGCGAAGCTGATTCCGCGCGTTGAGGTGATCGACGATAGCATTCTGGCGCTGGCGGAGGGACGCAATGGTCGTGGTCGCGGCGGGATGATCTCGAAGCTGGAGTCGGCGCGCATTGTGCTGCGCGCGGGCAAGCAGGTGGTGATCGCCAACGGGCGTACGCCGTCGGTGCTGGAGAGGCTTGTGGCAGGCGAAAACCTGGGAACGCGGTTTGCGCCGGCGCTGCAAGGGGCTGGCCTTCAGGCGGCTGCGCGATGAGTGCGGCCGCGGTTGTTGCGCCGGTGAGTTCGCGTGCGATTGCGGAGGCGGCGGAGAGCGCGTCGCGGCTGCTGGCACCGTTGAGTGAGGAGCGGCGGAATGCGGCTCTCGAAGCGATGGCTGCGGCGGTGGAAGCGGCTGATGCGGAGTTGATGGCGGCGAATGCGGAGGATCTGCAGATTGCGGCCTCGATGAGTGGAGACGAGGCGCTTTCGGCGGCAACGATCTCGCGGCTGAGGCTGAATGAGGCCAAATTGCGGGAGATGGTGGAGCAGATTCGGTCGGTAAAGGCGCTGCCTGATCCGCTGGGGCGGGCGTTGGACGAGATTGAACTGGATGAGGGGTTGGAGTTGGAGAAGATCAGTGTGCCGCTGGGGGTGCTGGCGGTGATCTTTGAGGCGCGACCGGATGCGGTGACGCAAATTGCGGCTTTGGCGGTGAAGTCTGGGAATGCGGTGATTTTGAAGCCAGGGCGGGAGGTGGAGAAAACAGCTGTCGTGCTGGTGGGTTTACTGCGTAAAGCATTGGAAGAGCAGGAGTTGCCGGTGGATGCGGTTTCGCTGGTGGTGGGGCGAGAGCGGGTGGCGGAGTTGCTGGGGATGCATGGGTTGATCGATATGGTGATACCGCGTGGGAGCAAGGCGCTGGTGGAGTATGTGCAGGCAAACACAAGGATTCCGGTGCTGGGGCATGCGGAGGGGATTTGCCATATTTATGTGGATAAGAGCTTTGATGAGGCGATTGCGTTGCGCGTGATCGAGGATGCGAAGACGGATTATCCGGCGGCTTGTAATGCTGTGGAGACGGTGCTGGTGCATCGGGATGTGGCGGCGGAGTTTTTGCCTAAGTTATTGGAACGGCTGCGCTTGCGTGGGGTGAAGGTGCGGGGCGATGGGGCTGTTCGGGGGATGGACGGTGGGGTGGGTGAGGTGGAGGACTGGCATACGGAGTTTGGGGAGTTGGAGCTGGCGCTTGGGGTGGTGGATTCGCTGGATGCGGCGATGGAGCACATTCACAAACATGGGTCTTTGCACACGGAAAGCATTGTTACGGAAGACGTTACGGCTGCGGAGAGATTTTTGCGAGAGGTGGATGCGGCGGGGGTGTTTCACAATGCTTCCACACGATTTTCAGATGGTTTCCGCTATGGATTTGGGGCGGAAGTGGGCGTAAGTACCAGTAAATTCCATGCTCGGGGGCCGGTGGGGTTGGATGGGTTGACGACGTATAAGTATGTGCTGCGGGGGCATGGGCAGACGGCGGGGGAGTATCGGGGGGCGAATGCTAAGTCGTTTACGCACAGGCGTTTGTCGGGTGCTAAGGACTGATGCGGATCCTGGTGGTGGGGACGGGGTTGATTGGGGCGTCGGTGGGGCTGGCGCTGAAGGCGCAGGGTGTTGCGGTTTTGGGGTGGGATGCTGATTCGGCGGAACTGAAGAAAGCATTGGAGATAGGGGCTATTGATGAGGCGCTGGGTGGGCGTGAGGATGTTCTGACGCCGGGGTTGGCGGATGTGTACGTGCTGGCTACGCCGGTGTTGCCGATATTGGACTGGATGCAGAAACTCGCGCCAGTATTGGGTGAATCGCAACTTGTGACAGATGTGGGGAGTACGAAGGCTGAGATCTCATTGATGGCAAAAGAGTTGTTTAATCAGCCTGGTAGGGCGCGGTTTTTGCCGGGGCATCCGATGGCGGGAAAGGAGTCGGGTGGGGCGCAGTTGGCGGAAGTGCTTTTGTTTCAAGGGGCTACGTGGTTGTTTTCGCCGCTGGGTGGGGAGGTTTCGGGGCTTGAGGGGGAGTGGCGGAGGCTGGTTGCGGGGATGGGGGCGGTGGTGAGGGATATCGATGCGGCGAGGCATGATGAGGTTTGTGCGTGGGTTTCGCACCTGCCGCAGATGGTTTCTACTGCACTGGCGGCGCTGCTGGAGGACACGTTTGCGGGTGATCCTGAGGGGATGGAGGCCGTGCAAGCTATTGGTGGCAGGGCACTTAGGGAGACTACTCGTTTGGGAGCGAGCCCTTACAGCATGTGGCGGGATGTTGCGTTGACCAATACTGAGGCTATTGGGGGGACTCTGCTGGCGTTGGAGCAGCGGCTGCAGCATGTGCGGGAGAACCTGAGGACGCCGGAGTTGCGGGAGGAGTTTTTGACGGCGAACCGGTTTCGGGCGAAGCGGGAAAATCGTCAGTAAAGCGCCTGTTTTGACGGTGATTTACACGGAAGGGGCATGTGTTTTGGACGGTCCGTGCAGCCAAATTTACGGTGTTTTGCAGCGTGGAAATCGGATTACGGTGAAATGGGGCTTTTTTAGGGTGCAGGTGGGGAATCGTCAATGGGGGCGCGGGTTTGAGGGTGGGGTTTTCCTGCGGCCTTTTTGGTGGTGCGGAGGAAGGCAATTTGGTCGTTTCGCCTGCGGCTTCACTCAGGCCCGTTTGACTGCGCTCAGGGCAGAGTGGTGCGGCCTTCGGCCGGATTGTTTTGGCATGGCTGAAACCATGCCCCTTCGAGGTCGTGGCGGGCCTGAGGATGGGAGGGGGCGGTTGAGATATGTGCGATGGCCCCCAGCTCAAAAGCGAGATGTGGGTCATCCGGCAGCGATTTCAAAGTGTGAGTGATCGGACAGCGCCGCTCTATTCGCTCAGGTTCAGAGAGGGTAAGGAAGCTATGATCTGCTTGGTTTCGAGGGAGACGGTGATGACCTGGCCGATGAGGCGGAGGATGTATTGGGGGTTGTCTTCGCGGTTGGGATCGTTGACGATGCCGGAGCGGGCGTCGGTGGAGACGCGGTATTGGTCGATTACCCATTCGAGGGCGGAGCGGTTGCCGAGTTTGTAGTCGTACGTGGCGGCGGGGATGCCGCGGAGTTTGAGGAAGTCGTTGTAGGTTAGCTCGGTCTTGTCTTTGGAGAGCTTCATGTGGTCGACGCGGAAGGTGACCTTGGCCTTGGGGTCTTCGATTTGTTCGAGCGGGTATTCGGGTTGTTTCTCATAGTCTATGTGGAGTTCCATGAGACGCTTGCCGGCCGAGGCGAAGGTGTGGAAGTCGGGTGGGAAGAAAATGCGGGGGAGTTCGCGCTTGAGGTTGGCGGCGTAGCGTGTGCGGTAATTGCGGACGGCTTTCCCACTGGCATTCGGCCTAATCTAAAATTGTGGCAACGATGATTAATTCGGTTAGACTCCCGCGACATGGCATCCACCCAACGCTATTCCCCATGTGCGACATCGAGGTTACTTCGGAGTCGCCTGAGGCCGCGGCTGCTTCCACAACTTTTGCCAACAATATGAGCCTTCCGGTTCATCGCTGGTTTCGTTATAGCGCTGGGTTTTCTGCGAGCTGGGTCGAAGATGTAATTCGCGATTTTGATTCGGATCGCCCGGTCTGCGTATTTGATCCGTTCGCTGGCTCGGGAACCACGCTCCTCGCGGCACAGAATTCTGGGTTTGAGAGTTGGGGGACCGAGGCACATCCCTTTGTCTACCGGATTGCGCGGGCGAAGCTTGCATGGAATAGCGATGCGGAAGACTACAGGGACAAGATCCGCGCAATCCAACAAGTTGCATCGACTCTAAAGCCAAATTTTGAGGGATATCCCGATCTAATAAGAAAATGTTATGACGATGAGACGCTTGGCAAGCTTGATTGCCTTCGCCAGGCGTTAGAGATCGAACGTGACGATTCGCCTTCATTCGAATTAGCGTGGCTGACCCTACTTACAGTGCTTCGCAAGACCTCAACAGCAGGGACCGCACAATGGCAGTACATTTTGCCAAATAACCCCAAGAAGGCCCCACTGTCCGTGGACCGAGCGATGTTGCAGGCGAGTGGAATGATTTATGACGACATGGTTCTATGTCGTAGAATTTCTAGTGTCCCTGCACACCTAGTTAAGGCTGATGCCCGCACATGTGAAGGTATCGCTACGGGATCGATCGATTTAGTAGTGACATCTCCTCCATATCCGAATAACTACGATTACGCTGATGCGACGCGACTTGAAATGTCCTTCATGCAAGAGATTACGGGGTGGGGAGATCTGCACGATAAGGTGCGCAAGTATCTCATGCGATCCTGTTCGCAGCATACCCCCGAGAAGAATCACGACTTGAATGAGATTTTGAGTGCCCCCGAATTGTCTTCTATTCGGGACGAGATTGTTCACGTTTGCAGGCAGCTTTCTGACGTGCGAGCAACTAAGGGTGGCAAAAAGACCTATCATTTGATGATTGCCGCATACTTCCGGGACATAGCGTTTGTGTGGTTGGCCCTTCGGCGTGTTTGCAAATCGCCCTCGCGAGTTTGCTTTGTTATCGGTGACTCAGCGCCGTATGGTATTTATGTCCCCGTTGTAAAGTGGATGGAACAACTGGCTATGGCAGCGGGCTTTTCGGACTGCTCGTTCGAAAAGACGCGAGATCGCAATATCAAGTGGAAGAACCGCAAGCATCGAGTCCCATTGCAGGAAGGTCGATTCTGGGTGCGTGGCTAAACTATGGGCGTCTCACCATCTCACCGCTTTGGACAGATTTTAGGCGAAGTTCTCGAGTGGGCCGTCGAGCCGATTGTTGCTGCACAAGCAGTCAAACATGGTCTCTATTTGGACAAACATGGAATAAGAGCTTGTCGGAAGGGGTCTAAGCTTTCTTGGCTCGATATAAATGAGAACAGTCATGATCTCGACTTTGTCCTCGAGAGGGGCGGCAGCGATGAGGTTCAAGGCACGCCCGCAGCTTTTATAGAAGTAGCTTGGCGTCGCTATACCAAACATTCGCGCGCGAAGGCCCAAGAGATTCAGGGCGCTATCATGCCGTTGCTGCAACAGCATCAAAGATCAGCGCCTTTCTTTGGTGTTGTAATTGCTGGGGTCTTCACAGAACCTGCTCTTCAGCAGTTGAGATCATTGGGTTTCGCAGTCCTGTTTATTCCAATGGAATCTATCGTCAGAGCGTTCGCAAAGGTTGGGATCAACGCTGCGGCGGATGAGGATACTCCGGATTCGCAGTTTAAGAAGCAAGTCGTTAAGTACGAGGCTCTGTCTGCCAAGCGTAAGCGATCACTTGCGGCGTCTCTTTTGGATGACCATCAGCAAGATGTGAAGCTTTTCTCGGAGTCGATGGAGAAGGTGCTCTCACGGCAGATCAAGAGTGTGTATATCCTCCCTCTGCATGGCAGCTTGCTGGAGTTTGCGACAGTTGACGAGGCGTTGGATTCGATTCAGCAATTGGATTTACGTCAGGGAGCTACCGAGTTCGTCCGTTATGAAATAGAAGTTCGCTACGACAATGGAAACAGCCTACGCGGTAACTTCCAGGACAAAGACTCAGCAATAGATTTTCTTGTTTCTTATAGGACTCCGGCAACACCCGCCAAGGCGCGAACTTGATGACGCCTTCTGAGACGATGCGGTTGTCTGATAGAGGACGGCGTGGCCGGGGACTGGAAGAGGATGTTGGTGAGGGCTCCGTCGGCGCGGAGGGGCTGCTTGTCGGTGCCTTTGAAGGCGTATTCGGGGACCACGTGCCAACCATACGGGCTGGCACAGCGGCGGAGGAGCTCTTCAAAGGCGAAACGGGTGTTTCCTTCGGTAGTGTGGCCGTGTTTGTGCGAGACGGCCAGCGCGTCGTAGTACTTTTTGACGTGCGCGGAGGTTTGCTTCAGCGGAAAGATACTCATAGGCAGGTGATGCCACTTTACGACAGTCTGAGTGGATTGAGGTACTCATGGATGGTACGACTTTCTTCCTTTTGATCTCGAATGGTTTTGACAGGGCGAAGGAAGGCAATTTGGTCGCTTCGCCTGTGGCTGCGCTCCGGCCTTCGGCAGAGTGGTGTCTGCGACGCGGGTTGCTGTTTGAGGCCCTGAAGTCTCGGGTTATCTGGAGGTTTGGGTGTGGGTTAGAAGCAGATTCCCGTCAGGAATGGAAACTAGAAGGGCAACGGCAAAGGCAAAAAGCAGACGGTGGGTGGGTAGTCGCGAGCGGAGTTTGGTGGCAGTGAGGAGGAAGGCGATTTGGTCGCTTCGCCTGCGGCTGCGCTCCGGCGTTACCACCCTGTCAAGCAAGTGCGCTTGTCAGGGGCCCGGTTCTTCGGCAGATTGGTGGGTGGTTGGGGTGGATGGTTGGTGGCTCGGTTGAAATCCATTCGGCTACGCTCAGGACGCCCTTCCGGGTCGTGGTGGGGATGGGGTCGCGCTTTGTGGGGTGGTACCTATCTCAGATGCGAGATGTGGGCGTGGCTTTCGTAAGAACGAGCAACAACAAGAGCGAATACGGAGATTCCTCCGCTGCGCTGCGGAATGACGGCGAAAAACGAGCAATAGCAACTGCGGATTCCTGCGGGATGGAAAACTAGAACAGCAAAAGCAACAGCAACTGCAAAAGCAACTGCAAAAGCAACTGCAAAAGCAAAAGCAAAAGCAAAAGCAACTGCAACTGCAACTGCAACTGCGGATTCCTGCGGAATGGAAAACTAGAACAGCAACAGCAACAGCAACTGCAAAAGCAAAAGCAACTGCAACTGCAACTGCAACTGCAACTGCGGATTCCTGCGGAATGGAAAACCAGAAGAGCAACAGCAGATTCCTGCGGAATGACAACAAAAAAGGACAACAAAAAATGATGACAAAAGTGGCAACAAAAAGTGACAACGAAGGTGCTTGTGGGGCGATTATTTGATGGAGGAGAGGCTGGGTTGTAGCCAGGAGAAGAAGAAACTGCTGAACTCGGGGAAGACGGTGGCGAGGAGGCCGAAGAGGGGGCCTACTCCGAAGCTGATGAATTTGAGCCAGAACTCCATGCCGAGCTCGCCGGGTCGGGTGTTGGTGAGGTGGCTTAGCGTGGCGTCGCGGAACATCTGGGAGTAGACGACGAAGACGACCGCGCTGACTATAACGAATAGAGCGACGGCGGAGCCTGTAAGAATTGGGCGGGGATCGAAGGGATAACTGGGCAGAACAAGGGCGATGGAAAGGAAGAGCCAGATCATCGCCATGATAAGAGAGCGCATACGGCCAAGAATGTTCTGAATAAAACCGAGGTAAACAAGACAAACAAGTTCTTCCGCGCTCTTCACATAGGGCTCAAGACCCAGGACCAGATGTTGCGCGTGCAGGCTTTCGGCATCTGAGGTTTCGTAAGAGGGCGGAGTTGTGATGAGAAGCGACTCCTGCTCCGCATTCCAGGTGGGCAACAGAATGCCGGCGAGAATTCGGCCGGCCAACTGCGCGACCTGTTGCTGTATCCCTTGAAGCGGGGTGAGGTCACGGGCCTTCCATTTGTCCCAGTGCTGGGAGTGCCACTTGAAGAACTCGAGCCTGAGTGGATATGTGTCCGCGAAGATTTTTGCCCATGCGGTGGGATCGCACTGGGGATTTTTTGCGAGTGCGCTGTCTGGAGGGAAGTGTTCGAACGCGGATTGAAGATGGTCGAGCGACTCGAATTGGCGATAGAAGAGTTTGTAGCGGAGTTCAAGGACATTTCCGCCCATCTTCCAGATGGAGCCCCATGTAAAGCCACGCATGACCTGGAGTGTACGGCGCAGGGGGAGTTTGTCCAGAAAGACGAGCAGGACGCGGAGCCTCAACCAAAGGCGCATCAACTGCCAGGAGTTGGCTAACAAAATACTGATACTGATGGCTATCCAGATGCAGATGATCCAGGAGTATCTCTGTGTCCCCAGGCAACGAAGTGGCACGCTGCGGCATAGGGCGGCCGTGGCAATAAAGAGAGAGAGGAAGACGAGCAGGGCGGCGCGGACTGTCTTACGGTGAGTGGGCCAGCAAAGAGCCTCCATGGGATCACCCGCGCGCTCGCGGGACATCATGGTGAAGGTCTGTTGCGGCCCGGTGTCTGTATCGATGAGCAAATCTTCTTTGTTTGGGAGCAAAGGCCTGTCGCCATTGAAGAGCGCGAGACCTCGCAAGGAGTACCAGACCCAGCCATACATGCCTAGCGCGAGCAGCACCAGCGGGAGCACTGGAGAGACGCCGCTGGTAAGGTTCATGGAGCGGAAGTAGGTCGGAACACGAACTCCGGGGTATAACGAGTCGTCCAGGTACAAGAGAAAAAATAGATAGATCGCGAAGGTAAGAGCTGCGTAGCTCAGGAGCGATGGAAAGATAGCGCGCAAGACTTCCCGTCTCCACTTAAACCAGCGGATTGGGTGGTTGAGGAGGATTCGAATATGCATACGAATTTCCTTGCGATGAGCCAGCTGGTACTCCACCCAGGCGTTCCTGGCGATGGCGAAGAGGGCGATTCCCCATACAGCAATCGGGAAGAGGCTGTATAGCCTGGGATGGTGGATGGGTTCGCCTTCCGGAGACATCCAGCCATAACCCCATGCCGTAACGGTACAGACCATTACCAGCAATATGCTGCCAAAGACGATGAGGGCCATGTGAGAGCGAGGATGCACTGGACGTGGCCGGATAGGCTCTTGCCTGAAGTTGTAGAGACTGACGCTGGACCTCATTCGAACGAAGTAAGAACGATGGTCCGGCTTGACCGTGATGGAGGGATGCCAGCAGCACCACATGTGGAAGATGGACCAGAGAAAGATCGCAGCGATTGCGAGGTTCATGCTCAGTGGGACATCCGGCAGGCGATAGTGCTCAACGTAAGACGGAGGTTTGGCAAATATTTGCAGGAAGATAGATTTGAGGGAAGCCGCCAGGACTCCGGGTGCATGGGGATAGAACCAGGGAAGGATATCCGACAGAGTCGGTTTTGCTGGGGTATACACCTCATCGAGAGATGCTACAGGCCAGAGACGGTCGCTTCCCAAGACAGAGATCCAGGTGACGGGTTGATGGCAATGCTGGTCGTGGTAGGCCGGAAGCCAGTAAGGCGCGGAGTAGTCCGGAAGGTTGAATCCAGAGAAGCTGAAGCTACAGTTTGGTGGAAGGAAGCCGAAGAAAAACCCTGCTGGGTCCCGTTGTGCCTCTGCTTCCAGATCCTCGGCATCTTTCTTGAGTTTCAAAGCGGCAGCTTGTTTAGCGATTGGGTCCAGTTTGGAGGCTTCATTCTTCTCTAAGTCCGCGGCGAGTTTTGAATCTATACCCTCTTTCGCGGCTAATTTGTTTATGTCTGATTTTTTTCGTATGGCCGCAGATTGGGTTGGGTCTAACAAGACGCGAAGTGCGATATAGGTTGCTTCCATGGAGGTATGAGTGAATACGTGGTGAGCGTGGCTCAGTCCCGATTCGCGCGGCTTTTGGGGGTAGTTGGGGTGTTCGGGATCGGGCGGAGTAGGCGGCTCAGACGGTTTGGTCCAGTCATCGCTCTCCGGAAGGAGCGGGTAGGTGCTGATGTTCATTACGCCGGTGAGGCCGCTGGATCCTAATTCGCGCCGGAACAGGAGGTCGTCGCCGAGGGTATAGATTCTGCCTTCTGGAAAGGTGAGTGTAAAGAAGTGAGCTAGGAAGACCTGATCGAGCGGATTGGTGCTCTTGAGCAGGATGAACTGCGATTGATGGGCGCGCAGCATGTCCACGATATGCAGGAGGACTGATTCCTCAGAGAGCGCGGTCTGACTGCCTCCATAGCTGCGAATGGTGTCGTCCTGCTTGCCTTCGGGGTCGGCGAGATTCGTGCGCAGGGTGCGGTGAGTTACATCGGTGGAGGGTTGCGCGCCGTTTCGGTTGAAGAGGGACTGCTCCTGATAGGCGTTTCGCAGAGCCGAGATATCCCTGGGGTAGTAAAAGGAGATAGCTCCGGGAAAACGCCAACTATCCACTGTGCTTTTAGGAGTACAAAGACTGCCAGCACGACTGCCGCCTTTGTCTGGTTTGCGCAAAGGTGAAGCCCCATATTCGGTTTCATCTTCGGAGATGATAGCCAACTTGTTGACGTCCAGGCCCGCATTGACCAGATAGCTACAGTAATGCTCCATCGCCGTGTCATCATCTTCGCGGAAGCTGTGGAAGTCGATATCGAGGTCGGCCAGAAGCGGTTGGGTGGCATATTGCACGAATCCCTGGACGGCGCTATGACTGGTGACGGTACTGTAGATGTCCAACTGTTTTTTGGGGGCTTTTTGGGGTTCTATGTTTTTTGAAGCTATGCCTAGAGCGTCGTGAACGTCCTTTTCCTGCAGGGTCTGCGCCAGGGATTGCAGCGAACCCGAAAAACTCGGTGCGAGAATCTTGATGCCTTTCTGGGGATCAACCGGGCCGGAGGGTTGCAATGCGCTGATCCACTCGACCGCATTCTTAAATTGATAGCGATGGATGCCGCTGGTTGCTTCATCCCCGACAACGAAGACAATCAGGCCTTGTGAGTACGAAGAGTTGTTTGGCCAATCTTTATCGGTGAGGTTGGGGTCTGGGTCATTTTTGCGGAAGAGCAGAATGCCGGGCTGATCTTCGCGACGCTCGGTGCGCTGATCGACGATGTCCTGATCGCCAACCAACGGATAGTCGCCCTGTTCGGTTTCCCAAGGCAGCCAGGAGGAGTCATAGGTGAAATCTGCATCCTGGGCAGCCTGCTGAATGGCTTCTGTAAAGCGGTCGAATGTCAGAGATAGATGAGTGTGCAGCGGGTCGGGCAGTGTAGCAATGACGAAACGCAGGTGCTTCGCGTTCTGGAGAAACGCTTTGGAGCCAGGGGTGGGAGGGGGCTGGTGATTTTTCTTGTAGCACAGGTCTGGTGCGAGAGTATCTTTTTCGGGCAGGTCGAGGAATTGCTGGAGATGTCTTTCTAGCTCTCCGCATGTGTCCTTATTAAAGTTATTCGTTGCCACAGTCGTTTTTGGAGCTGCGGGCAAAGTCCGTCGAGCTACAGGAGCCGGCTCGGTACCGGACTTCGACTGTAGTGAGGTAAAGCCAAAGGTTGTCGCGATGGCAGCGAGGAAAATCGTTGCCCATCCTGCATCACGTTTCATGGAAAACCGCCGTCAGTTGAACTCAGTGTGACGATGTGAAGCGGTCCCGTGTGTCGGGAGGCGTATTTATCTGTGGGGGCCCGGGTCGCTATCGGGAGAAGAAAAAGTAGTGTGGAACGAAGATTACATAGAAGAGGAGATCGTACAACAGGATTTTTGGGCGTGGCGGTGAGGGCCGTTAAGAACAGGCAACAGCAAGTGCCAATACGGGGGTCTCGCCACTGCGCTGCGCTCCGGTCGAGATGACAGAGGTTAACGTGGGTGAGAAGTTGTAAGAACAGCCCCAGCAGCAAAGACCAATACAGGGGCCGCTCCCCTTCGGCTGTGCCCAGGGTCGGGATGACGAGAGTGTGGGCGGTTAGCTGCGACCGCGGGCGTTTGGAGCGGGTGGGGGGTAGTGGGGTTTGCGTTTGGCGGGGGCTTTGAGGGGTGGGACGATTTCTACGGTGCGGTGGAGTTCGACCGCTTCGGCCATGGCGTACTTGAGCTTATCGATGCCTTCGCCGGTGACCGCAGAGATGAGGAAGAGCGGGAGCTTTTTGCGCTTGGCGAAGGTGGTTAGCTTTTTGAGCTTTTCGGGGTTCGCTACGTCGGCCTTGCTGGCGACAAGGATGGTGGGCTTGGCGGCGAGGGTAGGGTCGAAGGATTTGAGCTCGGCGGTGATGACGTTGTAGTTGGCGACGGGGTCGGAGGTTTCGCCCTTGGCGGACTCGGCGGTGATGGCGGAGTCGGAGACGTCGATGAGATGGACGAGGACGCTGGTGCGCTCGATGTGCTTAAGGAACTGGACGCCGAGGCCGGCGCCGAGGTGTGCGCCTTCGATGAGGCCGGGCATGTCGGCTACGGTGAAGGATTTTTCGTAGGGTGGGTCGCCGATCTGGACTACACCGAGGTTGGGTTCGAGGGTGGTGAAGGCGTAGTTGGCGATCTTGGGCTTGGCGGCGGAGAGGCGCGAGATGAGGGTGGATTTGCCGACGTTGGGGAAG
>Ga0302302_1001139_pt1 | contig 15991 bp, 15 predicted proteins | sample III_Palsa_E1_3_FD_198766 | JGI IMG/M metagenome (GOLD analysis project Ga0302302, IMG submission 198766) | Peat permafrost microbial communities from Stordalen Mire near Abisko, Sweden - III_Palsa_E1_3 | ecosystem: Environmental > Terrestrial > Soil > Palsa > Peat permafrost | place: Sweden...
GCGGTTCTCGCACGATCGAGATCATCGGCCGATACATAGCCTTTCGCAATCAACGGTTCCATGCGAGCCAACGTGTCCTGGGTCTGGCGCGCCGACGCTCTCGCGCGATCGACCGCAGCGGCGGCCGCTTGCGCGTTGAACGACTGGGCATTGACCGAGCGTTGGGTCAGCAGAATTTGCTGGTTCAATTGCGCGAGCGAAGCCCGTGCCTTATCCAGGTCATCCTCATATGGCCGCGCGTCGATCCTGAAGAGGACGTCCCCTTCCCTCACCGCTTGGTTGTCTCTGACCGCAAGATAAACGATGCGCCCGCTCACCTGCGGCGCCATCTGAATGGTATCGGCGTAGGCGTAGGCGTCGTCGGTGCGCGGTGACGTATCGACTCGCCACACTACGATCAGCAACAAACAGGCCGCGGCGAGCAGCAGCACGATGGGTACCCACCATCTGGCGGATGCAGACTTGCCTGGTTTTTCGGAGGATGCAGTCGCAGCGTCGATCATGCTATCGGGTTCATGCTATCGGGTTCATGCACTTGGACTCGCGCTGGTGAAAACATGCGTCACAGTTGGAAGACGAGTAGCCAGCCGCCCAGCGCAAGAACCGCGACCAGCGCTGGATAGGACACTGCCGGATAGGCCAGAAAGTCCTCCCGGCCCAACCGCTGGATGACTGCGTGCAAAACGATGGTTAAGAGGACCGCGCCAGTAATGCAAAATAACCAGTCGGGAAAATAGGCGCCCAGCACACCGATACTCGGGCTTGGTGAACAGCCTGCAAGACTCCCTCCTGCCAACGCGAGTGCAGCCCTTCGAACCTTCGGTATAAACGGATCGGTGATTGTCATTAGAGGGCAACGTAAATAAATGCTGGACGCTTCGGCTATTTGCGGTAAGGAAAGACAGAAAACGCTCGAAACGGTATGAATCGGGGTCTTATTTTTTCATGCTTATAAACTCGTTCGGGACTGAACGAAGCCGTTCATAGTCACCTTCTTCGGCACAGGTACTTCCGTTTGCCCTTACGCGTGCCTAGGTCGAGCCATAACGTGTCTTCGTAAGCATGCGCACGCATTGGCCGCAAACGGCCAATGCGCTCTCGGTGCGGATGCCACCCTGCTAAACCTCGCACGTCCTATAGGTTTTCGCGGATCATGGCGAACACGTCGGCAGACTGCCCCTTCAGCATTGCTTTCGCCGAATACAAAGCCATTCCATACATAGGACCCAGCTCGATCTTCGGCGGCGTCACAAGCGTCATGGTGTCTACCTTGACATTCAGAAGTGCGGGGCCGGGTTCATTCAACCATGCAATGACTGCGTCTTCGAGCTCGTCGGCTTTCGTCACCGTGCGTCCCCAAAATCCAATCGCCTCTGCCACCTTGCCGAAGTCCGGGTTTAACAGGCCTGTATAGAGTGGAATCATGCCTTCGGACTTCTGCTCTATGTCGATAAACCCAAGCTTCCCGTTGTCGAACACGACCACCTTGATTGGCAGCTTCTCCTGCACGGCCGTCATGAGCTCACCGAACATCATGGCGAGACCGCCGTCGCCGGACATGGAAATCACCTGGCGTCCCGGCTGGCACTTTTGCAGTCCTAATGCCATAGGCATGGCCGCCGCCATCGTGCCGTGGAGCAGGCTCGAAAACACCCGACGTTTCCCGTTCGTCTCGATATGCCGATAAAGCCAGACAACGGGCGTCCCATCGTCGGCGCAGAAGAGAGCATCGCTCGCTGCGTGCCGATTGATCAATTCGGTCAGATAGATCGGGGGAATCGTTCCGCGGTTCGACGGAACGGCCTTGGCGCGGTGAGTTTCCACTGCGCGGGCATGCCGCTCGACGAGCTTGTCGCGGAACTCGGTCGACGTCCGCGGCTTAAGACGCGGAAGCAACGCTTCCATGGTGGACTTGATATCGCCAACCAGTCCCAACGTCACCGGATGCCGCCGGCCGAGATGATCCGGCGCGATGTCGATTTGAACGATTTTGGCTTTCTCCGGGTAGAACTGCCGCCACGCGAAGTCGGCACCCAGCAACAACAAGGTCTCGCATTCAGATACCGCCAGATAACCCGCTTCACCGCCGATGATGCCGGTCATTCCGACGTTATACGGGTTTTCGTGTTCAAGCGCGTCTTTGGCGCGGGATGTGTGCGCAATAGGCGCCTTGAGCCGCTCGGCAACGGCCAGGACCTCGGCATGGGCGCCACGACATCCCGATCCTCCGTAGATCGTGATCTCGTCGCCGCCCGAATTGAGGATGTCAGCGATACGGTCAAGGTCCGCATCATTTGGGCGGACCATGGGCACGTTCGTGTGGATCGAATACGGAACGCTGTCGCTTGCGCTGGCGTGGGCAATGTCGACCGGAACGATCAGCACGGCGACACCACCCTTTGCAATAGCGGTCTGGCAAGCAATGACGGTCTTGCGCCGGGCCTGCTCGGGCGTGATGATCATGTCGCAGAACACGCTGCACGAACCGTAGATCGCCTTGAAGTCCACTTCCTGCGGGAAGTTAAAGCCGAGTTCCTCGCTCGCTACCTGGGTCGCGATGAGGATAACCGGAGCCCGGTTACGGTTGGCATCCACGAGGCCGTTAATGAAGTGAAGGCTGCCCGGGCCGCAACTTCCTGCGACCGCCGTCAGGTTGCCGGTGAGCATGGCTTCGGCTTCGGCGGCGAACGCGCCCGCCTCCTCGTGCCGCATATGGACCCATTCAATCTCGCTCTCTTCAATATGTTGAGCGATGAGATTCAGTGTATCTCCAACAATCCCGTAGCAGTGCTTAACTCCAGCCGAAGCGAGCGTTTCCACAATAATTTCGGCAACTTTCTTGCTCATTTCTATTTCTCCTGAAGGTAACCTTGTAATGTGACCGATCAGCCACGGTTTTTCCACCATCGCTGGCCCGTGGGCAATTCACAAACAAACGCCCGGTTCTCTGCTTCATCGCATCCGTTCGGTAGCGACCCATAAATCGGCTACAACCGGGAGCGCCAGGAACGTCTTTCCCGTCGGACCCGCAGCGGCAGGGCGATCGCTATCGCAACCGAGCAATTTTTGCTTTGCTGCAGCGTTCAATGAAGGCTGTTCTCATCGATCATTTCGAAAAGTTTGTGATTATCACTGTAGTCAACTTGCACGCCGACTACCACCGGGCCTGGTGTTTCAAACGCTCTTTTCAACACCTTTGAGATCTCGTCGGCCGTGCGGATCATCAAGCCGGTAGCCCCGAATGCTTCGGCGTATTTGACGGTATCGTAGGGACCCAGCTCGACGCCGGACTTGCGGCCGTATTTCGCTTGCTCTTGCACCCCCACCATGTCGTATGTTCCGTCTATCCATACCATATGCACAAGATTGCATTTCAGCCGGACCGCTGTCTCCAGCTCCATCGCGGAAAACAGAAAGCCTCCATCGCCGGAGATAGACAGCACCTTCTCGCTGGGCCGGACAAGTGTTGCCGCTATGGCCCATGGCAGCGCCACGCCAAGCGTCTGTTGTCCGTTCGAAATCAATATTTGCCGGGCTCTGAAGCTGTATAGATGGCGGGCGATCCAGAGGTGAAACGAGCCCATATCCAGGCAGAGGGTAACGTCCTCGGACAAGATATTCTGGAGTTCATGAACAATGCGTAGCGGATGGACGGGAGTGCCGGTTCGGTGTGCGGACTCTCCGGAGATGATCTTGCGTTCCGCTGCGATAGAGTGAAGGATTCCGGTCGTGATAGATGAAAACTCTCGGCCGCCGATCAACGTGCTTAGCGTAGGCAAGGTCTGCGATATGTCGCCCATCAGCTCGACTGCCGGGCAATAGAAGTTGTCCAAGTCGGCAGACAACACGTCAATGTGAATGATCTTGCGATCTCTTCCTTTGTTCCATATCTGCGGATCGTACTCCACGGGATCGTATCCCACCGTTATAACCAGGTCGGCCGCTTCGAGCAGGCGGTCAGCAGGCTGATTCGCCAGTTGCCCGACGCGTCCGCCAAAACTCTCCAGTAGATGTGCAGACACCGCGCCCGCCGCCTGGAACGTTCCAACCGCCGGCAGCTTGTTCTGTTCGATAAACGTGCGCAACGCTTCAGCGTTGGCCGGCTTACTGGCCAGCATTCCCAGAAGAACGACCGGGGTGCTCGCTTCGTGAATCAAGCGTGCCGCCTCTTTAATGGCAGCGTCATCTGCAGGACCGGGCCCGGCGTGCATCGGAGGCACCAGTACATTGCAACCTGCGGGCGCTGACATGATGTCTTTTGGCAAGCTGACAAAGGTCGCGCCCGGCCGTCCAGATTCAGCAATCCTGAATGCATTCGCCAGAACTTCGCCCACTGATTCTCTCGCCCCAACTGCAGCACTGAATTTCGTGACCGGCTTGCAAAGTTGCACCGAATCCATGGTTTGGTGGATTTGCTTCAGCGTTTCCGAAGTCGCTACGGCTCCGCCTAACGCGACCATTGGGTCGCCCTCGGACGTCGCTGTCGCCATACCGGTTACAAGGTTGGACACGCCCGGCCCCGACGTTCCTATCGCTATGCCGGCTCTGCCCGTCAATCGTCCAATGCCGCCTGCTATGAAAGCCGCATTCTGCTCGTGCCGGCATACGACAGTTTCAATACTTGAATCCATGAGCGCGTTAAACACTGCATCGATTTTCGCACCCGGAATGCCGAATACGTATTTAACACCACGCGCTTCAAGGGTTTTGACGACGATATCGGCACCGGTGAGCGCCGGATTTTCAGAATGATCGGTCATGACCCGCTCCTTTTAAGTCAATGGGATTTTTCCGCATACGCGAGTTCGTCGGCAGAGTTCCGGCTTAGGTCCGCCTTGAGGAAGTCTTCGTTTTGCGGCAAAGCGAGATGAAAGTCCGTGAGGCACTCCATCCGAAGACGTGCTGAATGGATGGAACAGTCGAGCAGATGTCCTCCATGCTTGCGATCATCGGAAATAAAGTGGAAGTGGTAACCAGGCACGCTGAAAGCGCTGGAAAATCCGGGCGACCACAGGCCCACCAGCGTTCCGGAGATATTGGAGAGTTTGAATTCCGCTTGCTGCTTCGCTGCATCGACCAGTCGCGCGTCATCTGCCGGCGGACTCACAGCCCGCGCCCGAAGCATGTCGAACTCACCGTCCACACGGTATGCATAGAAGATGTTGTTTGAGGGACGTGTGTCATCACAGCGTTTCGTCAGCGCTTCCAACGAAGGAAGCTCCAGATCCGCCACGTCGACATTAGCACTAAACCGTGTGACCACTGCAAAGGGCGCCTCCTCGTCAGCGCTCGCCAACGATACAGAGCCGTCGCTTCTCACCTGATAAATCTTCCCTTCGAGAACGACCATTTCGCCGTCGAGCCTGGCAAAAGTTCCGACGCCGAAGTCCCCGTGGTCCAGCAACGTTCGACATGAGACTGCGCCGGAAAAGACGCCTGCGACCAATGCACCGGACGTGGAAACCTGGAAGAGAGTATGGGTTACGGTCGAGTCGTTCATCGCGTTAGTTCCTCGTTTGAATCGTAAGCAGAAGCGCAGGCGTGCAAGATGATCCCGAAGCGGAGGCTATCTGTTTGTGTTCCTCAAGGTAGCGTTCAGTTGCCGATGAGAGACCCGCTACCTTCAAAACGAAGCGATCTGGACAGAGCACATATCGAGCTTGTGCTCTGTCGACCAGGACGGCGACGAAACATTCACCGCTGGAAAACCGTAATCCTAAGCGCCTTAGCCTTTGATAAACGCCAGCAGGTCTGCGTTGATCGTCTCGGCTTCCGTTGTCGGCATCCCGTGCGGATAACCCTTGTAGGTTTTCAAGATGCCGTTTTTCACCAGCTTGGCTGTCAGCGGACCGGAGTCTGCGTAAGGCACGATCTGGTCGTCATCTCCGTGCATGACCAACGTCGGGACGTTGATCTTCTTCAAGTCCTCGGTGAAGTCCGTCTGCGAAAACGCAACGATGCCGTCGTAGTGTGCTTTGGCACCCCCATTCATGCCTTGTCGCCACCAATTCTGAATGATGCCTTCAGACGGTTTCGCGCCTTCGCGGTTGTAACCATAAAAAGGTCCTGCGGGCAGGTCACGGAAGAATTGCGCCCTGTTCTTCGCCACCTGTTCCTGCAATCCATCGAACACAGACTTGGGAAGTCCGCCCGGATTCGCGGGAGTCTGGAGCATCAGAGGCGGGACCGAGCTGATCAATACAGCCTTCGAAACGCGGCTTTCGCCGTGTCTCGCAAGATAGCGCACAACCTCGCCGCCGCCTGTCGAGTGACCCACATGGATGGCGTCCTTCAGGTTCAGATGCGCGGTGACGGTTGCGAGATCGTCCGCATAATGATCCATGTCATGACCATCTGCGGTCTGGGTCGAGCGGCCGTGACCTCGTCGGTCGTGCGCGATCACACGATATCCGTGGTTCAGGAAAAACATCATCTGGGTATCCCAGTCGTCTGCGCTTAGCGGCCAGCCGTGCGAGAAAACGATGGGCTGTCCGCTTCCCCAGTCTTTATAAAAAATCTGGACGCCGTCTTTGGTTGTTACCGTGTTCATTGCCCTTTCTCCGTTGCTATGGTCGCTGTGGACCGGGATCTTCGTGGCGCGCTCCGCCGCAGAAGCTGCGAACGGCATGGTGGCAGCCGCGCCAACCGCAGCCGCGAGTTTAAAGAGCGCTCGACGCGTTGCCATCAGCGGTGTTTGCGCGTTGGTATCTGGCATGGTTCTCTTGGCCTTTTCTTAAAGATTTGACGAATACGCTGGTCTTTCACTGACGGGTGACAAGGCAATCCCGAGAGTGATGAGCATCGGCGATACCGGAAGACTGATGGCCATCTTTCAGATTGAAAATAAGAACTGGTGGTCCTGATCAATCTGGCTCAACAAGTGTAGGGCGTAACGAAACGACCGCGATTAATACGGAATTAATTCTTAATAAAGTCTTGGTTCAAACGGGTTCGCCGGTGCTTTGGATACGCTTCGGATTGTCTGTGCAGGATTGCTCAAACGCCCCGTCACTGTGCAACCTGGCTGGATCACCATCGCCGAGTCCGAGTCCGAGTCCGAGTCCGAGTCCGAGTCCGAGTCCGAGTCCGAGTCCGAGTCCGAGTCCGAGTCCGAGTCCGAGTCTGAGTCCGAGTCCGAGTCCGAGTCCGAGTCCGAGTCCGAGTCCGAGTCCGAGTCCGAGTCCGAGTCCGAGTCCGAGTCCGAGTCCGAGTCCGAGTCCGAGTCCGATAATGATCCGGTCGACTTGACACCCGACATAGGCGGTCCATCTACTTATTTTGGATAGCTTAGTATATTCCGCGCGCCCTTTAACCGACTCGGATAGATGCTGTGGACGCGTTAGCCAAGCAGCTTTGCGGAGTCAAGCCCTGGTCACGAGCCTACGGGAGTTGATGCAACGCACGGTAGTCACGAGGCGACATCCCATAGTGTTTCTTGAACGTCCGGCTGAAGTGCGCGTTGTCGGAAAATCCCCATTTGTAGGCGATGTCGGCAATGGAAATATCGAAAACACCGCCGGACGCCAGTTCTCGCGCACATCGTGCCAGTCTCTGCTCAAGCACGTATCGGCGGTAGTCGGTGCCCCCTTCTGACAGAAGACCATGCAAGTAACGGGTCGAAATCCCCATCGAAATTGCAACTTTTTCAAGACTCAAGTCTTCATCTGCAAGATGCTCTTCAATGAAGGATATTGCTTTGCGGAATTGCGCGGATCGATGCGTCGTACTATGAGTACGCACCTTCCCAAGGCGCTCCCACAATGCCATGGTGAACAAATCGACGGCTATTGCACCAATCCGGTTTGCTGAAATGGGTTCGATGGCATCGGCGACACTATTGAGACTGGACGCAAAATCCATCGCAAGCCGCGCGTAAGGGAGCTCGCGATTAAAGCTTGTTCCCGTAACGTGTTCTATCTGCGTGATGTTTGAAGTTAACAGCTTGCGCGGAAGTTGAATCGACAAAAAGGTCATGTCTTCCACAACAGTCAGCCGATACGGCCTGGCCGGATCCATGACATAAAACTCGCCAGGGCCAACCAGCGCATCCTTGGAGTCTTGGTTGACGAAAATCGAGCCGGACAGCGGTACTGCGATCAGTAACGGGTCATCGTCAGACCGCGCGATGTGGCGGGCATTTCTATCCACATCCATTTGCGCCAAGTACGCCCGATCAACTGTGACAACGCCTATTTGAGTCCGGTCGATCCAGGCATCAAATTTGTCCGTCTCATCGCACTTAACATCGACTGGAACATAGGTAGTGGCCACCACGTCGCGGAAGAACTCCCATTTCTTTTTGCCGGAAAAAGCTTCAAGGTCAAAGAATGACGGCATAACGGTCTCCAGATAACGAAAGAAAATCGCAGGTGTTTCGAAAGAATTTCTGCCCATGACTGGCGAATGCTGAGAGCGCATGCCAACACGTTACGGTTTACGGAACGAAAGCATCAATACAAAGGGACGAACTATTTTTGCGTAAGGAATTATGCGCTGCTCAGATTGATGGAAACGGCTTTTCTATTTAATAAATGCTATGGACCTGATGCCGGTTATTCGGTATTCGGCTAATACGGTGCGTGTCGTTTCACGTATCAAAACAGATCCACTCCATCAGTCTCCATGGGTTCAACCTGCTCTCGCCAGACTTACGGCTTGTCTGCCCTTGTCACGGATCGGCGTAATCGGTCCATTTCATGATCGGCGTAATCCAGCCACCGGATGATCGCCGTAATCGGGCCAGTGAATGATCGGCATATTCAGGCCACTCGATGATCGGCGTATAAAGCCACCTCAGGATCGACGTAATCGAGCCACTTTGCTCGCTCGTTGTCTTGTGTCGGTGTAGGCCGAAACGCGTTTCGAATTTCCGTAACTGGCTATCTTCGGAGTTTTTGCCCCGGAGGGCCGATGAGCAACAGGAGATTCGAGGTGTTTGAACATCGACAAGTTTTGACGCGCATGCGTCAAGGTGATTCAGATCGCGACATTGCCGGCGCACGGCTTATGGGCCGCGGCAAACTCAAGGGCGTGCGTAAGGTGGCGCTCGAGCGGGGCTGGCTGGGGCTGGACCGGCCGCTCCCGGACGATGCGGAGCTCGCAGGCATATTCGGACGCGATCCTGGCGTAGCTCGCAGTTGCATCTCAACGCTCGAGCCATTTCGCGACCTGATCCGCAGCTGGTTCGACGCCGGTGTGCAAGGCACGACCATGTACGGCGCGCTCAGACGCAATCACGGCTACACCGGCAGCTACTCCGCGATGCGTCGTTTCCTGATCCACTTGAAAGCCGAGCGCGGCGTGGCCGCTACGACGATTCTGGATTTCGCTCCGGGCGAGGCGATGCAAGTTGATTTCGGCGCCGGACCCGTATTGATTCACGAATCCGGAGCTCCACTCAAGACGTGGATCTATGTGGCGACGTTGTGCTGGTCTCGGCATCAGTATGCCGAGATTGTGTTCGACCAGACAGTTGAGACATGGCTGGCTTGTCACCGTCGTACCTTTGAATGGTTGGTGGCCACCCAGAGCGCGTAATCATAGACAACGCGAAGTGCGCGATCATTAAAGCGTGTATGTACAGTCCCGAAGTACGTAAGCACCCGGCAATCTCATCTGGTTTTCTATTCTTCGGCGTAAGAGCATACGTTTCCACGATCAGGAAGCGGACACGTGCACACTATTTCCCAAGACATTCCGACCGGGCGCACACGGCGCACCTACAGCACCTCGTTCAAGTCAGAGCTTATCGAACAATGTCGCCAGGTCGGCGTCTCATGTTCAGCCGTGGCGATTTCGCATGGTCTGAACCCCAATGTGCTGCGGCGTTGGATTAAAGATGCCGCCGATTCCAGCGACGCTGCGCCGCCTGCACTCAAATCGGTTGTTGTCGACGTAAAGCCTGCCTTCGTCGCGTTGCCAATGACCGTGCCGACACCACAAGCGCCCGACGCGGCGCAAGCAAACGTGCGTATCGACATTCAGCGCAATGGCACAACGGTGTCAGTGCTGTGGCCGCAGCTTTGCTTGAGTGACAGCGCAGCTTGGGTTCGGGAGGTGCTGCGATGATCCGCATCGACGCCATTTGGCTTGCGACCGAACCCCTCGATATGCGTGCCGGCGCTGATACCATCCTTGCTCGCGTGGTGAAGGTATTTGGGTCCGCACGGCCACATCATGCATATCTGTTTGCCAATCAGCGCTCGACGCGCATGAAGGTCCTGGTGTACGACGGTTTTGGCGTCTGGCTCGCTGCACGACGCTTGAACAAAGGTCATTTCGTTTGGGCCAATGGTCATAGTGATATTTCTGAGACGTTAAATCTCGAGCAACTGCGCGCACTCGTGATCGGGCTGCCCTGGCAGACGTTGGCGCACGACCACGTAATCGCGGTGGTATAGCAAATGACGTAAACAGTTCCGATTCCCCCGGCGTGCAAGTGCTGGCAAACTTGGGGGCATGAATTCACCCACCGATCTCGACGCCCTGAACCCCGATCAACTGCGCGCACTCGCGCGGCAGTTGATGACCCAGGTCGACGAGAAGACGCGTGAATCGCACTACCGCCAAACGCGCATTGACCAGCTCACCCATGAGCTCTCGGTCATCAAACGCCTGCAATTCGGCAGACGTAGCGAACAGTTCACTGCCGAGCAGTTAAGCTTGCTCGACGAGGATTTGGCAGCGCTTGAGGCCGAGTTGGATGAACTGCGCTCGGACGCGCCGCAGGAGAAACCTCGCAAGCGGGCCAAACGCTTGCCGTTGCCGCCCCAGTTGCCCCGCACCGACATCCATCACGAACCGACTGAGTTAAGCTGCTCCTGTGGCTGCCAGCGCGTACGCATCGGCGAGGATATCAGCGAGAAGCTTGACTACACTCCGGGCGTGTTCACTGTTGAGCGGCACATCCGTGGGAAGTGGGCATGTAAAGCGTGCGAGACGTTGATCCAGGCGCCGGTGCCACCGCATGTGATCGACAAAGGGATTCCGACGAATGGCTTGCTCGCGCAGGTGTTGGTTGCCAAATACGGCGACCACCTTCCTCTGTACCGGCAGGAACGCATCTTCGCCCGGGCTGGCCTAGCAATTCCACAATCGACGCTCGGCGGCTGGGTGGGCGTATGCGGTGTACGTTTGCAGCCCTTGGTCGACGCACTTCGGGAGGAACTGCTGCGCCATAGCGTCTTACATGCAGACGAAACGCCGGTGCGGATGTTGAGCCCCGGCAAAGGGAAGACGCATAGCGCCTATTTATGGGCCTACACGTCGACTCAGTTTGCAGAGGTGCGCGCTGTCGTGTACGAGTTCGCCGACGGCAGATCTGGCGAACATGCCCGCGCCTTCTTGGGCAACTGGCGTGGCAAGCTGGTCGTTGACGATTACAGCGGCTATAAAGCAGGATTCAAACTGGGCATCACGGAAATTGGCTGCATGGCACACGCGCGGAGAAAATTCTTCGATCTGCATGCGAGCAAGAAGAGCCAGATCGCCGAGCAGGCATTGAAATTCTTCGTGGCGCTCTACGACGTCGAGCGCGAAGCAGCCGACTTGGATCCTGAGCAACGACGAGCAATTCGTGAGGAGCGAGGCAGGCCAATTGCACAGGCGTTGCACGTCTGGATGCTCGCTCAGCGCAAGCTTGTCTCCGAGGGCTCGCCGATCGCCAAAGCACTGGACTACAACCTCAAGCGTTGGCAGGCGCTCACGCGCTATCTCGACGATCCTCATGTACCCATAGACAACAACCGAATCGAGAACCTGATCAGACCCTGGGCAACGGGGCGTTCATTGTGCACCTCCTTCTGAGACCTCGACAAACATTGGGATTTGTCCTTCCCCAACATTGCGACACGGGCGATGTTTGCGCGACAAGGCCGCTGTAACCGCATCGCTGCGCAGATCGCTCGCACGAATTTGCCAAGGGGCGTCGGGCATCACCTGCTCGGCGGGCAGAACCCGATCATTGATCAACCGGCGGATCGCGTGACTAGTGACGCCGAGCAGTTTTGCGGCTTCGAACATCGTCAGCCATTCTCCATCCTTGTCAGCGGACCTATACGCATGGATGTCCCGCACTCGTCGTATTGAACTGACACGATGCGCGGTCCAGGTCTTGCCCTGGCCTGTGCGTAGACCCATCCGGTTCAACGATGCGGCGATGTCCTGATCTGACCACCGGCTCGCCATGCTGCGAACGACCGCGAGCGCCTCGTCAGAGGTGCTGCATCCATGTTCGCCCGTTTTGGGCTTGCGAATTCGTAGCTGGGAGTGCTGACCGTAAGCACCCGGCGATCCCAGGGGTTCGGCAGCCGACATCAGCCTACTGTTGAAGCTGAGGCTGCCAGAGATGCGGCAACAGCTCATCGAGCCGGCTGGCGGGCTGTGTAGGGAGTCGTGCCAGGATGTCTTTCAGATAGACATAGGGATCGTGCCCATTAAGCTTAGCCGACTGGATGAGACTCATCACTGCGGCCTGACGCCGGCCCGCGCGAGCTGAACCCGCGAAGAGCCAGTTTCCCCTGCTAACGGCAACCGGCCTTATTTGGTTTTCGCACCAATTGTTATCGATGGGAAGCTGGGGATCATCGAGATATCGGGTGAGCGCTGCCCACCGCCGCAGACTGTAGTCAAGCGCCTTCGCTATGGACGAGCCTTCGTTCACGCGTGCACGCTGCAGAACCATCCAGGCGTGCAGCGCTTCGGCTACGGGACGCGCGCATCGTTGGCGAAGTTCCAATCGATTTTCGGAGGAGAGATCACGCGCCTCGCGCTCGACATCGTACAGCTGGCTGATGTAGCGCAACGCATCTTCGGCAATCTGGCTTCGACTGGCGACATGCAAGTCATAGAACTTACGGCGCGCGTGGGCAGCGCAACCAACTTCGGTCACGCCTTGGGCGAACAGCTGCTTATAGCCCGCGAAGTCATCGCACACTAAGTGACCGCGCCATGGATCGAGGAAGGCTCGCGCATGCTCGCCGGCGCGGCTCTCGGCGAAGTCGTAGACGACCGCCTTCATCTGTTCGAATGCCCCGGGGCAATAAGTCCAGAGATAAGCGCGGTGCGTCTTCCCCTTTCCCGGACTGAGCATCGAAATCGGTGTCTCGTCGGCATGCAACACGCGATGCTTCAGGATCTTCTCTTTCAGCGCGTCAACTAACGGCTGCAGTCGAACGCCACACATGCCCACCCATTGGCCCAGTGTCGATTGGGGAATCGCCAGGCCGGCGCGCGCGAAGATGCGTTCTTGTCTGTACAACGGAAGGTGATCACCGTGTTTCGACACGAGCACGTGTGCCAGCAGGCCGGCGGTCGGAATGCCCTTATCAATGACATGCGCTGGCACCGGCGCTTGGGTCAGGGTCTCGCAGTGGCCGCACACCCATTTGCCACGAACGTGACGCTCGACGGTGAACACGCCCGGCGTGTAATCGAGCTTCTCGCTGATGTCCTCGCCGATGCGCTTGAGTTCGCATCCGCAGCCGCAGAGGGTCGACTCCGGTTCATGATGAACATCGACACGCGGGAGGTTGGCCGGAAGCGGCGTTCGGCGTGGTTTGTTCGGTGCATCTTTCGCCTTTGGCTGCGGGGACAGCTTCTCTAACTCGAGTTCGATGGCGGCCAAGTCGGCATCGATTGTTTCATCGAGCAGGCTTTGCTGCTCGTGACCGAGCTTCTCGCTTCGGGCAGCAAACTTCCAGCGCTTGAGTACTGCCATCTCGTGCGTAAGTTGCGCGAGCTTCGCGTCGCTGAAGCGTAGTGCTGCTTCCGTGCGATCGACGATGTGTTGTTGCGCCTGAACTTCGGACATCAATTCCAGGGCGAGCACACGCAACTCGTCTGCGCTCATGTCCTGGAGTTGTGTCCTATCGATCATGACCAATAGTGTGCCAAAGCCCGTGCGACAAGGGTATTGGCACACGCACCGATTGTCGCGGGCTGACTTACACGACGCGAATTACGCCGTCTTGGCCGATGCGTTGCCACGGCAATCCGAGCACCAGTCCAGCTAGTTGCTCCTGCGTGATCGCCCGACGCGTGTCGGTTCCGGGCTGCGGCCAGACGAACTGTCCCTGGTTTAGCCGCCTCGCTGCTAACCAGATTCCGATTCCGTCGTGGACAAGCACCTTCAAACGGTTAGCTCGGCGGTTCGTGAAGAGATAAGCGTGGTGAGGATGCGCAGCGTCGAACACGGCGACTACCCGCGCGAGCACCGTGTCGAACCCTGCACGCATGTCCAGTGGGTCAACTGCGAGCCACGCCTCGTCGATGCGGATCATTTCAGCCACTCGCGTAACCACGCTGCACACTGAGCCGCGTCGGATGTCGGCCAACTGACCGTGATTGATTGTTGGCCGCGCCGTACCTCGACGCGAATTTCTCTTTGATGATTTGTGTCGCTTAGTTGAAGTGGGACGAAAGCAGGCGGTATGGGCGCCGCCGCTGACGGCTTCATTGCTACGACGTCACTGACCGTCGTCGTCGCGCCGCTCTCGGCTTTCTCCAACCAACGCCGCAGCAAGTTGGCATTCAGTTTATGCATCAGCGCGATCGCGGCAACCGACACACCTGGTCCTTGGCAGGCAGCCACCACCTCCGCTTTAAATTCGTCTGTGTATCGGCGCCGTTTGCGGCGACCCAAGGGGGCATCTTGGTCAATAGTGTTCACTTGTCCACCTATTCGTTAAGTGGACACGATGCTCCCAAGGCTGCTGCGTCGATTCAAGATGCCATCACCGGGTGCTTACTGCTGACCGCCGTGCCAGTGGATCGTCAGCATGACTTCGCGAGCCGTTTCGTCAACGTCTGCAACAATATCGACGATGAGCACGCGGACTAGCTGCTGGCGAGTGCGCATGGTCACGCCCGGCGCGTTCCAGGCTGCCTGGAGATTCTCAGCGAGCTTTGCGAAGTCAGGCGGCACTGCCTCTGACATTTGCGCTCCTGCCGTCTCCAAACGCGCCTCACAGGCCTGTACCCGACGTAATGCTGCTTCCCAGTTCTTCTCCAATTGTGCGGCAATCAGACGATTATCGGGGTCGCAAGCGGCGTAGCGCCGCTCAGCGAGCGTTGCCTCATACTGCGCTTGTTGCAGTTCGAGTTCTATGATCCGCCGCTGCTCGTTCAGGATGTCCATTTGCATATGCTCGGCATGCTGGGCTGCTTCAATTGCCAAGGGCTCCACGACACGCAGAAGTTCGTTTCCGATGGCGGCATCAATACGAGAACCGCCGAAGCTCATGCATCGTGGCGGTTTGTCAAAGCGGTGACATCGATACACGGCCTGCGGGATTCGGCCAGTATAGGCCACTGATAGGCGACGCCCGCAGCGCGCGCAAGCGAGCAGGCCAGCGAGCAATGCACGTCCACCACGGCTCGATTTTACGTCACCGGCCTTGCCGTAGGCGTTGGCGGAAAGCTGTTTCTGGTTGCGTTCGAATTCCGCCCAATCGATGTAGCCTTCGTGATGCTCCCGGAGCAGGACATCCCATTCCTCAAACGGCTTAGGATGCTTATAGCTCTTGCGCGCACGCCCATCTACTATCGTCATCTGTTTGCCACTCTTGCCGTACACGTATGCGCCCGCATAGAACGGATTCTTGAGTACCGAAATCACATTGCGGTAGCGTACGAGTATCCAATCGAAGTGCGTCAGCGTTCTACCGTCAGAGGGACGCGGGAAGTGGACCTGTTGAGCTTGTAGCGACAACAGGACCTGTCTTGCGCTGCCGAGTTCGCGGAAACGCACGAATATTAGGCGTATGACTTCCTGCAATTGCAGGTTTGGATCGATGCCCAAGCCGACTTCACGATGCCAGATATAGCCGATCGGCACACTAATACGAAGCTCACCGCGGTGTGCTTTCTGCCGCTTGGCATCGTGCATGCGGGTACGAAGCACATTGAGCTCAAACTCACTGATGCTGCCCTTCATGCCAAGCAGCAAGCGGTCGTTTGCCAGGCACGGATCGTACACGCCATCAAGGTCGAT
>Ga0302302_1001141_pt1 | contig 15985 bp, 13 predicted proteins | sample III_Palsa_E1_3_FD_198766 | JGI IMG/M metagenome (GOLD analysis project Ga0302302, IMG submission 198766) | Peat permafrost microbial communities from Stordalen Mire near Abisko, Sweden - III_Palsa_E1_3 | ecosystem: Environmental > Terrestrial > Soil > Palsa > Peat permafrost | place: Sweden...
TTCTTTGCTTCGTTTCTTTGTCGCTAAGGACCAAGAAATGACGTGCCGCCACGCACAGTGGCTAACAGTGCTAAAGAAAACATCCGACTCACGCAGACCACTAAGGCAGAAAGCAGCAACCCGGCATTGACCCCGACCGCTAACGCAGGAACCTGGCACCCCGGCATTGACCCCGACCGCTAACCCCAAAACCCGGCACCCCATCACTGCCCCCTACCGCTAACTTCGAGTCCACCAAAACCCTGCCCACTCTCCCCCGACCTACCAACCGTAAAACCGCTCCCACACGACAACCTCACCATCCTCCAATAGCGCGTGATAAACGGGAAATTGCGCACCGGTAGCGCATGCATGATTCGGCAAGATCAACAGCCGCGTCCCAACCGGCAGATGGACCGAGATGTCCCTGTCGGGATGTTCCACGTTCGCGAGAATGCCATGCTCCTGGTTCGCGCCCGTGAGCATATAACCATCAAGCGGTGCACCATCGAGCGTGCAAGCCTGTCCGTAACCATAGTCCTGCGTTTGCTTCGCCGTGCCGCGATCGCGGCTCATCGCCATCCAGCCCGCATCGAGGATCGCCCAGCCCTTGTCCACCTGATGACCGATCACCGTCGTCAACACGCCGAGCGCCAGATCGCCTGTCGTGCAGACGCCAACATTGCGCATGACGAGATCAAAAAACACATACACGCCAGCCCGCACCTCCGTGACGCCTTCAAGATGCTGCGCCGCCAGCGCAGTCGGCGTGGAACCAACACTCACCACGTCGCATGGCAGATCCGCGTCGCGCAAGCGCCCGGCAGCACGCACGCAACCCGCGCGTTCCTGTTCCGCCAGTGCGGCAAGCGCGTCGGGCGTGTTGAGATCGTAACTCGACCCGGCATGGGTCATCACGCCACCAAGACGCGCGCCAGGAGGCTCACCGTTGCCATGCAGCATCCGCCCGATGTCGAGCAATCGAGATTCATCGGGCTGGACGCCGGAACGATGACCGTCGGTATCTATCTCGATCCACACTTCGAAATCTTCGCCATGAGCGCGGCCAAACTCGGCAACAGCTTGCGCAGCCTCCAGGTTATCGACGATCAGTTTGAGATCGCATCCCGCGCGCCGTAACGCCAGCGCGCGAGGCAGTTTCGATGCAACGATACCTACCGCGTACAGGATGTCCCTGAAGCCTGCCGCGAAAAACTGCTCGGCTTCCTTGAGCGTCGACACCGTGATGCCGCGAGCACCCGCGCCGCGCTGCGCCTGCACGACTTCCACACACTTCGTTGTCTTCACATGCGGCCGGAACGCAACACCGAGCATGTCCATCCGGCTCTGCATGCGGACGATATTGCGCTCCATGCGCGGCTGGTTGATCAACGCGGCAGGGGTTTCGATCTGATCAAGCGTCATGACGTGGACGTTCCCTTCAATGAGTTGTAACCGCGCAGCCAGGGCAGCAACGCATCGAGCGTAGGTGCTTCGAGTTCAGGCGCCCGCGCGCCTTCCACGAGCTCCAGACCCACGCGGTTATGCCAGTAAGTGCGCAAGCCGGTCACGGCCGTGCCGAACATGTCGTAACTCGAACCGGCGACGAACGCTGCATCTCTCGCGTCGACCTTCAGACGATCGAGCGCCATCTGATACGGCCGCGGGTCGGGTTTGTAGAAGCCCGCGCTTTCCGCGGTCACGATCACGTCCCAGTCGATATCGAATATACCGGCGGCCTGCTCGCCGAGACGCTTCGAGCAGTTGGTCACGATCGCCAGCCGGCAATGCGGTGCGAGCTTGCGCAGCACTTCTTTCGCGCCGCTCCAGGGCGCGAGTTGCAGCCATTGCGCTTCCAGCACGCGAGCGGCCGATTCACGCAAGCCGACCTGCAACGCAGCCTGGCGTACGAGTTCCTCATAGGGAACGTAAGCGCCGCAACCGTAGGTCAGCGCCAAGTATTCCGCGCGCCAGGCGCGGCCAGCGGTTTCACTGCCGGCTGCACGATTCCACAGGCTCCATGAATCAAGCAGGGCGGTCAGCAGGTCGAACAGCACCGCTTTCGGAGAAGTTGGGGTAGATTGATTTTGCATGATGGAAGCGACTTTACTGACGAAACCCTAAGCTGTGTTTAAATTCAGGCACTTCTATCCTTAAGCAAAATTGAACGATGGAACTCGCTGACCTGAGGCTCGTCACCATGCTTGCGCGCTCGGAATCGTTGAGCGCGGCGGCGCGCGTCCTGAACGTGACGCCGTCGGCGCTCTCCATGCGGCTCAAGAAACTGGAGAAGTCGCTGGGCGTGACGCTCGCTACCCGCGACGCACGGCATATGTCGTTGACTGCGGACGGGGCAAGGCTGGCGCGCGAAGCGCAAGGGTTGCTGAGCGCTATCGAGGCTCTGCCGGACACTTTCCGCGATCAGACCGCGCAACTCGCCGGGCATATTCGGATTGCCGCGCCGTTCGGTTTTGGACGCGTGCATATCGCGCCGTTGCTGGCGCGCTTTGCCCGCGCGAACCCGGGGATTCGCCTCCAGCTCGACCTGCTCGAAACGCCCTGGCCCCACAGCCATGCCGCCGATATCGTGATCCAGATCGGGACCGTCCGCGACTCGTCCTGGAGCGCGCGGCCATTGCTCGCGAACGAGCGCTGGCTATGCGCGAGCCCGGGTTATATCGCGGCACGTGGATATCCGCGCGAGCCGCGTGAGATTCTCGAACACGATTGCATCTGTATCCGCGAAAACGATGAGGATGTGACGCTCTGGCGTGTGCGCAGGCGAAAATCGGACGCGGGCAGGAAACCGTCGTCACCAACCACGCTGCGCGTCACCCCGGCCTTCACCACGAACGACGGTAGCGTCGCACGCCGTTGGGCGGAAGAAGGCCTGGGGCTCGTGCTGCGCTCGCAATGGGATGTGGCGGATGCGGTCGCGGCCGGCAAGCTGGTGAGACTCCTGAGCGATTGGGATTTCGGCAGCGCACCGGTCATCGCGCTGGTGCCTACGCGCAAGGGGCGTTCGCTGCGTATCCAGGCGTTGTTGAGTTATCTCGCGGCGAATCTGGGCGCAGAGCCAGCCGGTGAGAGAACGAAAGGCCGAAGGGTCGCTGACACGGGCGCTTGACGTCTGCGTTCCGGTGGACTTTATAATCGAAACGAGTGAGATCAATCATCGCGTGCCGAATCGATCGTCACGCTTCAGGGAGTGAGCGCATGAAGTATTCGAACCTCGTCGAGCGCCTGCAAGGCAAGCGCACGGCTGCATGGGAAATCCACCACGCCGCGCAGCAAGCATTGCAAAAGGGCGAGGACGTCATCGTCCTGAGCGTGGGCGATCCCGACTTCGCTACACCCGAAGTCATCGTCGATCGTGCGGTGGCGGCGCTGCGGGCCGGCGACACGCATTACGCAGAAGTGGTCGGACGCGAGCCCTTGCGTGCAGCCATCGCCCGGGATCACGCGTGCGACACCGGCACAAGCGTTGACGCGAGCAATGTGATCGTGGTCGCGGGCGCACAGAACGGGCTCTTCGCAACGTCCTTGTGCCTCTGCGAAGCGGGCGACGAGATCATCGTGCCCGAGCCGATGTACCTGACCTACGAGGCCAGCGTCCGGGCGTCGGGCGCCACGCTGGTGCCCGTAGCGGTCGATCCGGCGAGAGCATTTCATCTGGACTGCGCGGCGCTCGAGGCAGCCATCACCCCGCGTACCAAGGCCATTTTCTTCGCCACGCCATGCAATCCGACGGGCGTTGTGATGCCGCGTGAAGATCTTGAACGTATAGCGGAACTGGCTCGCAAGCATGATCTCTGGATTGTCTCCGACGAGGTCTATGCGGACCTGACTTTTGAGCGCGAGCATGTGAGCATTGCTTCGCTTGAGGGTATGGCCGAGCGCACCGTGACGCTCGGCAGCTTGTCCAAGTCGCATGCCATGCCGGGTTGGCGGGTGGGCTGGGTGATTGGACCGAAGACGTTAGTCGATCATCTTGGACGGCTTGCGCTTTGCATGCTCTACGGCCTGCCAGGCTTCATTCAGGAAGCCGCGTTGACTGCGCTCGAGAACCGGGCGCAGATTGTGGCGGACATGCGTGAGATTTACCGGCGGCGGCGCGACGTCGTGTTCAAGCGCCTTCGTGATGTGCCCGGCCTGCATTGCTTGTTGCCCGAAGCAGGCATGTTCATGATGGTGGATGTGACCGGCACGGGCCTGGATGCCTATGAATTCAGTTGGCAGTTATTCCGCGCGCAAGGCGTTTCGCTACTCGATGCCAGCGCGTTCGGCGAGACGGCGAACGGTTACGTGAGGCTGGGTTTTGTCGTCGATGAAACGCGGCTCGCACAAGCTTGCGATCGCATCGCGGCGTTTGTTGCCGGATTGAGGCGGGCTTGACCGTCGGGGAAACCCGGTCGCCGTCGTGAGCGTGGCCGCGCCTGTCGACCGGATGCCTCGCCCAAGACATGAGCTTATTGTCGGCGCTGTTCGATCCGCGCTTAAACGGTGATTGGGCAGGGATATTGAGGTGCGACGATCGCTTGTACCGGTCCGCGAACCGACTGCGCCAGTCCGGGCTCGCAAATAGAATGAAATTATCGAAGATCGCGCCCTAAGTGAGATTTTTTCTCAGCCGACGGTTCCTATACTGGAGCACAGCAGGAATCGAGCGGACACGGGGAGAAACACGATGGACACAAGCAGCGCGGCGTTGGACTTCGACCGGCAATTGACGCAGTGGCGACACCGCTTTCATCGCGCGCCCGAGACGGGTTTCGAGGAACACGAGACGAGCGCCTTCGCGGCGCAGGTGCTTGAGGGCTTCGGGCTTGAGGTGACGCGGGGGATCGGCGGAACAGGTTTTGTCGCGAGCTTGTCCTGCGGCGACGGTCACGGTGTGATTGGTCTGCGCGCGGAGATGGATGCGCTCAACATCCATGAGCAAGCACCGGAGCGCGATCACGCGTCCGTTCGCGCCGGCAAGTCCCACGCTTGCGGCCACGATGGTCACATGAGCATGGTGCTCGGCGCGGCAAAGCTTTTATGCGAGCGGCGCGATTTCAACGGGACCGTGCGTTTCATCTTCCAGCCCGCCGAGGAACACGGCAAAGGCGCGAAGGCGATGATCGCCGACACACTGTTCGAGCGGTTCCCGGTCGATGAAATCTATGGTGTTCACAACATTCCAGGCCTGCGAGCGGGAGCCATCGCCACGCGGGCCGGCGGCATTATGGCGAGCGAGGATAATTTCGTTATCCATATCAATGGCCGTGGCGGCCACGCTGCGCGGCCGCATATGACCATTGATCCCATTGTGATTGCCGCAGAAATCGTGCTGGCTTTGCAGACAGTTGTATCGAGGAGCGTCGACCCCGGTGTGCCCGCGGTGATCTCCTGCACGGAGTTGTTCACCGATGGCATTCGCAACGCGATTCCCGGACAGGTGATTATCAAGGGCGATACACGCAGCTACACGCCTGATGTGCAGCGGTTACTCGAGAGTCGAATGCGCAGCATCTGCGAGGGTATTTGTGCCGCTCATGGCGCTCAATGTTCGTTCGAATACACGCATGAGTTTGTTCCCACGGTGAATACGCCCGAATGCGTTGCGACGGCGATCGCGGCAGCGACCGCAATTGTGGGCGCCGCGAACGTGGACGGCAACGTGGCCCCGATGATGATCTCGGAAGACTTCGGTGCGTTCCTTCAGGTAGTGCCTGGCAACTTTGCGTTCATCGGCAATGGCGCTGAGGGCGAGCCGGGTGCGACACCGCTCCACAACGCCCGCTACGATTTCAACGACGCCATCTTGCCCATTGGCGCGCGTTATCTAGCCGAAATCTCGCGCACGAAACTGCCGGTTGTCCATAGCCATGATCATAGCCAGAACCAGAGGAAAGTTTGATGCTGCAACATAACACCAGCGCGCGCCGGGGGCGTTACGACGAATCGCTTCGCGACATCCTGAACATTCAAGCCGCCGATGAAAGCCGCGTGTGGTTATCGACGTGGGATGGATTGAACGCCGGTCCGACACCGTTATGGGATCTGCCGGATCTCGCTGCGCGGCTGGGCGTTGGATCGATCAGCTTGAAGGACGAAGGCCATCGTTCGCCGCTTGGCAGCTTCAAGGCGCTGGGTGCACCGATTGCACTGATCCGTTTGATCCGGCGCCTTTGGCCTGAGCAGGACTTCGTCCCGGCGAAGTTAACGGCCGGGCATTACAAGGCGCAACTGCAGGATTTCACGGTCATCAGCGCGACCGATGGTAACCACGGCCGCGCATTGGCAGCGGCTGCGCGCAGCATTGGTTGCCGGTGCGTGATCGTGCTGCATCGCCATGTGAACGATGAACGGCGACTCGCCATAGAACACTTGGGCGGGCAGATCGTACAGATCGACGGCAACTATGACGAATCGGTGAAGGAGGCGGCGCGCCTGGCAGAAGAGCATGGCTGGCACGTGGTCTCCGATACGTCGTACGAAGGCTACGAAACCATCCCGCGCGATGTGATGCAGGGATACGGGACGATAGCAGCCGAAACAATCGAGCAAGGTGGCGAAGGTCCTTATACACACGTATTCATTCAGGGCGGCGTGGGCGGGCTGGCGGCCGGTGTCGTCAGCTATCTTGCTGAGCGCTTCGGCGAGCGGCGGCCGCTCTGCGTGATTGTCGAGCCGGGCGAGGCAGATTGTCTATTTCAAAGTGCGCTGCGAGGGCAGGCGGCGCATGCTACCGGCTCCGTCGACTCGATCATGGCTGGCCTTGCTTGCGGAGAGACGTCTCCGCTGGCGTGGCGGTTCCTGGCCATTCTCGCCGATTGCTTCATGACCATTCCCGACGATGCCGCCATCGAGGCCATGCGGATCTTGGCCGTTGGCGCTGAGCGCGATGTGCCTATCGTGGCGGGGGAGTCGGGCGCGGCGGGTCTTGCGGGGCTTATCCAGGCGAGCAGCAGCGCGGAAGATCGCGCTGCGCTCGGGCTCGATGAACGCTCGAACGTGCTGCTGCTGAACACAGAGGGTGCTACTGCGCCGGCGTTGTATGAGCAGTTGGCGGGGTTTCGTGCCGATGAGGTGCTAAAGGCGCAGCGACGCCGGCTGTCAGCTTAGGCGACTACCGTGACCGCGGGATCGGCTGCGGCGAATGCCGCTTCGCGATCAGCAGCAGGCGGATAGATCCACTGGGTGCAAATCTGCCGCTTGAGCGCCTTCGCTTCCGGGCCGACGAGCTTGATCTGACGATCCCAGCCTTCGGTAAAAACCGCGCCCCACGATCCGAGATCGAGACACGTCACATACACAGGCTGCCGATAAGGCAAAAGCGCTGCGCCGACCAGATCCGCCGCCACATTGTGGCCCGCGAACCGGCCCATGTTCATTGCGTGCTGGCATGACATGAGCGCGTGATTCCCCGCGTCGTCGGTAGCGGCGAAGGCGACATCGCCGGCGGCGAAGATGTCTTCGGTTCCCAATACACGCAGGTCCGCGTCTACATGCAAGCGCCCGAGCCTGTCGCGCTCGGCATCAAGCTTTTTCGTGAGCGCGTTGGCGCGCATGCCCGCTGTCCAGATCACCGTCTTTGCGTCGATGCGTTCGCCGGTCGATGTGACGATCCCATCGGTGCCGATGGTGCTCACAGCGGTGCCCAGGCGCAGCGTGATACCGAGTTCGGTCAATGCCTGCTCAATCACAGGCCGCGGACCGAGGCCAAGATCCGGGCCGACTGCATCGGCTTGTTCTATCACGATCACGTTGACAGACGCCGTGCTTCCCAACACGGACCGCAAGCGTGCCGGAAGCTCGGTCGCTATCTCGATGCCCGTAAATCCGCCGCCTACCACGACCACCGTGTTGCGCGCCGGCGTATCAGGTTGATCGGCGAGCTTGCCGAGATGTGCTTCGAGAAGCGCGGCGTCCTCGATCTGGTCGATGCTGAACGCGGCAGTAGCCAGGCCGGGCACCGGAGGACGAAAGAGCGAACTTCCGCTAGCCAGAACAAGCTTGTCATACCGTACCGTGAACGTGTTTCCGTCCGCGCCGACGGCCTCGACTTCGCGGGCCGCCGCACGAATTCCGGTCACGCTGCCCTGGATAAAGCGAATCCCCGTTGCCTCGAAGAGCGGCAACAAGGGTGCTTTCATGCCAAGCGGATTGGACTCGTGAAGACGCGGCCGGACATGCAGCATTGGCTCGGGCGCAATCAAGACCACTTCGATCCGCTCTCCCGATTTGTTTGCGATGTCCAGCAGACGAGCCGCACCAAGCGCGCTCCACATACCGGCGAAACCGGCGCCGACTACCAATATTCTCTTGCCGTTATCAGTCATTTTTCGACTCCACTCATTGATCAGTCATTTCACTTCGATGCCATGCGTCGTCGGCATAACTACGACTATAAATGTCGTAGTTAGATTTGGCAAGCAGGTACTTCGTCGATCGGTTTTTAAGACGATTGTGGCAAACCGGGTTGCATATCCACAATTACGAGCTTGATATAGCGCATATGCGATAAATTAGACGAGACGTAGCAATTGACGTTGCTCGTCATCGGCCGATTGCATAGAATGTTGGAACTAGGATTTATTGAGTCGGAGATGAGATGAGCCACATCAGTTCGGGCGTCGAATATGCGCTGCACTGCCTTTTGTATCTGACCGACGCACCGGCCGGCGTGGGCGAGGCGAGCGTGCGTGACCTGGCCGAGCTGCAAGGGTTATCGGTCGATTACGTCGCCAAGCTTTTTACCAAGCTCCATAAGGCGGGATTGACCGTTGCCACCGAGGGCGCGCGTGGGGGATTCACGCTCGCGCGACCCGCAGAACGGATCACCGTGCTTGACGTTGTGCAGGCTGTCGACGGTCCGAAGCCGCTCTTTGATTGCCGCGAAATTCGCGCACGCTGCGCAATTTTCGGGGATACCGCGCCCAAATGGGCGACGAGTGGAACATGCTCTATTCACGCTGTGATGCTGGACGCCGAGAAGCGCATGAACGAGGTACTTGAAGCACAGACGCTCGCGAGTCTGGCGATGCGAACGGTTGCAAAAGCGCCGCGCACTTATCACACCGATATCGTCAAGTGGATCGACAATCGGGCGGCTAGCCGTTAGCTCGGTGGGCAATGACTGAGCGCGACGGCTTCGCGGGCTCGGCGGTTAATCCGAGAAACCGTTTTCGAAGGTCTTGCGCAGATAGGAGACAAACGCTGTCACCGCACGAGGCACATGCGACGCGTAAGGCCGGACAATATAAAGCTGTTCAGCGAACCCGCCCTTGGGTTGCCATTCCGGGAGTACCTTGATCAACTGCCCGGCGCGTAGCGCAGCCTGCGCGCTGAAATCGGGCAGCAGCGCAATGCCGAGATCGTCGAGTGCGGCGTCGCGCAGGGTCTCGCTATTGTTCGCGGAAAACGGCCCGTTGATCGGCACGGTTACACGCTCGGCCGCGGTTTTACGTCCCGTCGCGCGTTCGAATGTCCAGGCGGGCGCCTCTTGCGCCCGTGGATAAAACAGGCAGTCATGCGAGGCCAGATCGTGTGGCGAGGCGGGCGTGCCGCGCCGGCGCAAGTACGCGCGCGTTGCCACGATCACCGAGCGAGTTGGGCACAGGGTCCAGGCCACATGCGTTTCCGGCGCGGCAGCGCTATGGCGGATTGCGAGATCGAAACCCTCGCTGGCAAGCGAACTGATGCGGTCCGACACTTCGAGCTGCACGCGTACTTCCGGATTCGCCTTCAGGAAGGCTGACAGATGCGGCACCAATTGCTGACGCGCGAACGCGACCGGTGCGGTGACGCGCAGCTCGCCTCGAGCGATACCCGCCGAATCGCGCACGCCCGCGAAACTTTGCGCAATCCCCTCATATTGATCGCGGGTTTGATCGACCAGATGCTGCCCCGCCTCTGTCAGCCGCACGCTGCGCGTTGTGCGCTGCACCAGCGAAACTCCCGCTGCGCGCTCCAGTTCGGCAATCCGCTGGCTCATGGCAGCCTTGCTCACGCCCAGCCGTGTCGCCGCGCGCGTATAGCTGCCTTGCTGCGCGAGAATCGTCAGCCAATACAAATGAGTCCAGAGCGCCTCGACGCGTTGCGTTTCCATATCTTCATTGTTCACCATAGAAAACAATCATTTCAATCATAGCGCCTTTGCAGACGCGTCTGACGTTCTTACACTCTGAAGACTCCCATCTCATTCAGGTGTCACATCATGCAAAGCTTCAGCGATCGCGCGGACGTCGGCCACTTTATCCAGGGGCGCCGTGTTCCCGGCACGGGCACGCGTACCCAGCCGATTTTCAATCCCGCGACCGGGAAGGAAGCACGCACGCTGCGCCTGGGCGATGTCGCCGATGTGGACGCCGCCGTCGCAGGCGCGAAAAAGGCGTTTGTAGCCTGGAGCGAGACGCCGCCCATCCGGCGCGCGCGGGTCATGCTGCGTTTTCTGGAACTGATGAATAAGCACCGCGACGAGCTCGCCGCGATCATCACCGCCGAGCACGGCAAGGTGTTCAGTGACGCGCAGGGCGAAGTGTCGCGCGGTATCGACGTAATCGAATTTGCTTGCGGCATTCCGCAGCTTTTGAAGGGCGATTACACCGAGCAGGTATCCACGGGTATCGACAACTGGACGACGCGTCAGGCGCTTGGCGTGGTGGCAGGCATTACGCCGTTCAACTTCCCGTGCATGGTGCCGTGCTGGATGTTCCCGGTTGCTATCGCTGCGGGTAATGCTTTTGTGCTGAAGCCGAGTGAGCGTGATCCGTCGGCTGCGTTGTTCATGGCGGGGTTGTTGCAGGAAGCTGGGCTGCCTGATGGCGTGTTCAGTGTTGTGCAAGGCGACAAGGTCGTGGTCGATGCGCTGCTCGTACATCCCGATGTGAAGGCCATCAGCTTTGTCGGTTCAACGCCGATCGCGAATTACATCTATCAGACGGGTGCGCAGCACGGCAAGCGCGTGCAGGCGCTTGGCGGCGCGAAGAATCACATGGTCGTGATGCCGGATGCGGATATCGATCAGGCTATCGATGCACTGGTCGGCGCGGGTTATGGCTCGGCGGGTGAGCGTTGCATGGCGATTTCGGTCGCCGTGCTGGTCGGAGATGTGGCCGACAAGCTGATTCCGCGATTGGCAGAGCGGGCACGTACTCTGATCGTGAAGAACGGCATGGAGGCTGATGCCGAAATGGGCCCGATCGTCACGCGTCAAGCGCTGGAACGCATCGAGGGTTATATCGCGCTGGGTGTGGAAGAGGGTGCTTCGCTGGTTGTCGATGGGCGTGGTCTGAAGGTGCCGGGGCATGAAGAAGGCTTCTTTACCGGCGGTACGTTGTTCGATCACGTGACGCCTGAGATGCGGATTTATAAGGAAGAGATTTTCGGGCCGGTGCTGGCGTGTGTGCGGGTGAAGGACTTTACCGAGGCGGTTGATCTGATCAATGCGCATGAGTTTGGCAATGGTGTTGCCTGCTATACGCGCGACGGGCACATTGCGCGCGAGTTCGGGCGGCGGATTGAAGTGGGGATGGTCGGGATCAATGTGCCTATTCCCGTGCCGATGGCATGGCACGGGTTCGGCGGCTGGAAACGTAGCTTGTTCGGCGATATGCACGCGTACGGCGAAGAAGGCGTGCGGTTCTATACGCGGCAGAAGTCGATCATGCAGCGGTGGCCGGAAAGCACGGAGAAGGGCGCGGAGTTCGCGATGCCTACGGCGAAGTAAGGGGGATTTCGCGTCGCCGATGGTGACCGCTGTTCCAGCGGTCGACTGGTCGATTAACCGGGCAGTCGTTTGTCCGACCGAACGTCGAACGTTAATCGACGCGCAATCAGGCTGGGCGTGTCCAATCATCGTTTACGGGTGCGCCTTTGCTTGCCGGCTTGACTGGCGGGGTCGCACTCGGCCTGACGGGTTGTGTCGCAACGGGATTCGCGGTTTGTGGAGTATTTACTGTTTGCGGTGCGCTGTGCCGCTTGACGGCCTCGTCGCCCATACCGGCAACACTTAGCGTGCTGTCCCGCACGTCGACCTTGACCGGATCGGTTTTCTTCCACTGCTTCTTAGGCACCACCAGTTTCCACTTCGAATCCCGCCCGTCATCACGGAAGAATGCGACGATGCCGACGTACTCCGTGTCGTCGCTCATCGGCTCACTGATGCTTGCATTCGCATTAGGCCGAAGCACGAGATCCGTCGATCCAAGCAGGTCAGCCTTCAGCGCATCCATATCATTAGCCTGCAACTGCGCGTAGTCGAGTTGATCGAACGCTTGCGGCGACTTCAGTTGATAGATTCGCACCACGGTCGACAGCGATTGTCCGGTGCCGCTCGTGTTCGCCGATGATCGACCGACGAAGTCAAGGTTCATGGTTTTCACCTGCGTGGTGAATGCCCATTTTGCTGCGTCCACGGTTCGGGTTTTCACGGACTGGGCCACGCCGCATCCTGCGAGAGTAAGAATGGCGCACGCTGCGGCGGCGAGTTGCGTCTGTCGGATCATCGTGGGATTCATGCTGCATTCCATTGTTTTTAATGTGTTGGTCGCGTGTTCGCGGTTCGACCGTCCCACGTGCCAAGTTGCACTCGGGTGATGGCGTCTGTTGCATAGGGCCGTTCAGCTTGCGCGAGTTGGGTTGTATATCCAAGGCTCACCTGGTCTGATGAAAGCACGGCTTTTGGCATCAGTTCAGGCGCGACATGCATCTCCAGATGCGCATTCGCTTCGTAGCCGAGGTAGAAGCTCAGCAGCGCCATGATTTCGGCATGCACCTCATGACCGGGCGTCAGGCCCAACACCGATTCGGCTGTCGTTGGCGCGATCACTACGCGCGCGCAATTACCTCGGTCGTAGAAGCCGCGCCCCAGGACGCAGTTCTCACCCAGCGCTGTCGGCTCGAATTCGTTTAGCTGAATCCATACCGGATGGAATTCGGTGACCGTGATTGTTGCGTCGGGGACCGCGTGTTGCAGCACGCCCGCGAGACCTTCTGCTGTGCGCGTGCGCTGACTGGCGAGCCCGAGCATTGAGAGAAGCTTGCGGGTGCCAACGGTCTGCTCGATCGCCGGATGTCCAATCCCCAATCCGACAAGACTGAGCAGGTAGCGCGAGACGTCATCCGTACCGCCCTTTGCAAAGCCTGCCGGGAATCGATACTTGCGCCACGCTCGATAAAACTGCGTCGCGATCCTGTGATGGAACATGTCGAGAAAGCCCGACAACGGTTCGGCGCCGTCGCGGTTCTGCGCGACCTCGTCGATGAAATACGAAGGCATGCGGGCATCGACGCCGTAGAGGCCGAGGAAAGTCGTGCGGATCGCCGGTGGTTTCGATGTGTCGTCGTAGTCGATTTCAACCGCATCAATCTCTTTGCTTGGAAACCCAAGCCGAGCGTGCGAGCGAAAGCGCACCGGTTCGTTTGCTAGTGAGTCAGTCGAGCCAAGCGATGGCAGATTCGGCGCGGCGAGTTCAATCAGTTCACAAAAGCGCATGAAGTTCATGCGTGTCGCGTCGTGCAGCAAAGCGGGCAGCAGTTGACGCTCCACACGTTCACTCAGCACCGGAAACTCTCGATGAGGCACGTTCAAAACGGAGCTCCCTCAGCTTTGTTATCGGGCCACGTTATCCGGCGTCCACTCGGCAACGAGACGACAACAAGCTTCGTATAGATATTCATCGTCGCGTACAGCGCGAGGAAGCGATTCAGCATCTCGCCAAACAACGCGAGATCGCCGTCGCCTGCAAACTTGTCGCTGTTAAGCGTGACTTCGATTTCCACACCCCGCAGCAAGCCGCCCTTGACGAGCTTTTGGAGCAGCCGATGTTTGACATCGATAATCGCTTCGATACGCCGCCGGTTCAGTTCGCCATCAGTCCAGTCGTAGAGCGCAAGACTGCCGCGCAGGATTTCTGCATCGAGCAGCGAGAGATAATTAGGCGCCAGATGCGATAACACGCGCCAATGAAATCGGTCACCAGTGGGCGGGTACACCGGCAAGGTTGGTGCGCTCAGATTGCGCACAGCCCCTACATGTGTAAAGCCATCACGCATGTGGCGGATGCTGGATTCACGCAGCCCCTTGCGCGGCAACATGCCATTCGTGCCTGTCACCGATATCGACAAAACCTCTTGTGGCAGCGTTGTCTGATGTTCCCAAGCATGGCCGCCGAGTACGATCCATGTATTGAAGCGTCCGGACGCGCCACGCTGCAGCCGCGTATGAAAATATCGCTCGGGCATCTCATGGCGCAACATGCCACCGCGATGCCGGAAGGCTGCAAACGGCGCATATTCGAAGCGCTTGCCGGTGGACGCTTCGCGTCCCACGACCGTATCGACCGAATAGGTTTCGACAAACTTGCTGCGCCTCTCGGCGGTGCGCACGCGATACTCGGTCTCGAACTGAGTCGCCGTGATCGGCTCGGCTTCGAGCGCGAAGAGATTGATGATCGGCGTGCAAAACAGGCGTACATTCTCGGCGGTGAAGCGCATATCGTCCGGATACGGTTCGGCGAGCACGACCTCGACATCGAACGATGTTGCGTCGGACGGGATCGATTGCATATCGAGGCCGACGAGGTCCACGAACATGAATTTCTCAGGGAACGTGAAGTATTCGAGCAGCAGTTGATAGCCACCGAACGCGTTGTCGGCTTTCGGCCATAGGCGTTCGTTTGCCGCAAACCCCGCTGCTTCGAGATGCAAGCCGGGCATCGATTGCGGCATGCCGGGACGGTCTTGTGGATAACCTGGCACGCGCACATGCACCGCGATGGGTTTGGCAGTGAGCGCCGTGTATAGCGTCAAGGCAACGGGTCGATCGGCGTTCAGATAAAAACGCAAACGAGGCACGCTCAGATGTTCACGTCGCGCCTGGGGTTGCAGTGCGAGACGCAGGCGAATGACGGAGCGGCCATCTTCGCGTGAATACGCGTGCGCTTCGGTTAGCTTGAGCGGATACAACTCAACCGGCTGTGTCGTCCGATACACGCATTCAATTTTGTCTTCGCCAATCGGATCTGAGAACACTTCAAGTCCGGCGGCGAGCGTGTCATGTGCTTGCAGCGCGCCGTTCGCGGGCGTGACTTCAAGAATCGAGACGGACGGAATCATCCGAAGATAGTGCGGCCAGAGCATGCTGACGAGACCTTCAGTCAACTCCGGGAGTTCGTCGTCGAGTTTCTGGCGCAAGCGGCCGACAAGAAACGCGAAGCCTTCGAACAGGCGCTCAACGTGCGGATCGCGGTCCCCGATGCGGTCGATGTTGAGCATCGTCGCCCTATCAGGAAACGCCTGCGCGAATTCCTTTCCAGCTTCGCGCAGATAGCGCATTTCGGCTTCGTAATAGCGCAGGACATCGTTGTCGTTGGGACTGTTCGAGGATTGGGTCACGGGTCTGGTCTTTGAAAGGCTAGTCGAGCGCAACGGCGCGGGCGGCGTCAATGGCGGTCAGCTCGCCAATCAACGTCTCGATGCGTTGAGCAAGCGCGGGCTTATCGGCATCCTTACGTGTCATGCGCACTTTGAGCAGGCGCATCAGGTGCTGCTTGGCTTCGAACGCGAGCAATGGTTCCCATAACGCCAACTCGAAACGGCGCGCTGCGGTATCGACGTTCGATAAGAGGTGCAGCGCCGTGTCTGGACGTTCGGCCCGCTCGGCGACGCGCGCCATGACCAACTGCCTGACAAAACGGTCGCGATCGCCGTCCTGCGCGGGCAGGCGTTGCAGAAATGAGAACGCGGAATCGAGGCCTTCCTTGGTAGCGAGATTGTTGGCTTTCGCTTCGGTGTCCGCCCTGTCCGTGTTCGCCGATTGCGCAGCGACCGGGATCACGCTTTCACCGCGATCGATATCGCGAACGGTCGCATAGCGCGCGATCCATTCGAGTGTGGAATCGTCGGCGAACGGGGTGCCATCGGAGAACGACAGCAAGTGGAAACCGGGCAGGCGTTCGAGCATCAACGCACAGTCCGTTGCTGCGAGATCGCGCACGGGCGCGTATTCGCCGCCCGC
>Ga0302302_1001151_pt1 | contig 15929 bp, 9 predicted proteins | sample III_Palsa_E1_3_FD_198766 | JGI IMG/M metagenome (GOLD analysis project Ga0302302, IMG submission 198766) | Peat permafrost microbial communities from Stordalen Mire near Abisko, Sweden - III_Palsa_E1_3 | ecosystem: Environmental > Terrestrial > Soil > Palsa > Peat permafrost | place: Sweden...
CGTGCTTTGAGAGAGACACAGATGAAAACAACGAAATTGATCCTTGCCTGTGCAATCGCGACGGCGATGGCACCCATCGCACCGCTTCACGCTCAGGTGCAGACCATCGTTCCCGACCCGGTGCCGGGCGCAAAGCCCGTCGCGGTGGAACACATCAAGATCCACGGCGCGGCATTGGAAGGAAATCTCGAAGGCGAGGTTGTCGATCGCGATGCCATTGTCTTTCTGCCGCCGAGTTATGAGAAAGACAAGAAGCGCCGTTACCCGGTCGTCTATGCGCTGCACGGCTATTCGATTGGAGCGGAGCAGTGGACGCACGAAATCCACGTTACGCAGACCGCTGAAGGAGCGTTCGCGCAAGGAGCGAAGGAGATGATCGTCGTCCTGCCCGATTCGAAGACGATCTACAACGGCTCAATGTATTCAAGCTCGGCGACGACAGGCGATTTTGAGAACTATGTCGCGCACGATGTTGTTGCCTACATCGACGCGCACTACCGCACCATACCGGATAGGCAGAGCAGAGGATTGGTCGGCCACTCCATGGGCGGGTATGGCGCGTCGCGCATCGGGATGAAGCATCCTGATGTATTCGGCGCTCTCTACATCATGAGCCCCTGCTGCTTCTCTTCCATGGCTGGCGGTGGAGCAGGCCCCGCAGACCGCATGAAAGAGATGGCCATTGCCAACGAGAAAAAGGTAGCAGCGGCAAAGTCGCCGGCCGACCTCGCAGCGCAGTCGCCCGGTTTTGCTTCCGCCGCATATGCGACGGCAGCGGCCTGGGCTCCCGATCCTAAGAACCCGCCGCTCTACTTCGATCTGCCGACTAAGGATGGAGTACCCGTGCCGGAGATCGTGGCGAAATACGCGGCCAACTCACCACTGGCCTTTGTCGATCAGTACATCGGCAATCTCAAGCGGTACCGGGCCATCGCGATGGACGTGGGCGATCAGGATGGCCTTCGGTTCGATGCCACGAAGCTGCACGAAATCCTCGATCACTACGGAATCGCAAACGGTTTCGAGATCTATGCGGGTACGCATGTCAGCGCCGTAGCCGATCGCTTCCAGAACCATGTGATGCCGTTCTTCAGTAGGAATCTCTGCTTTACCGAGGGCTGCCGTTAGCACGCGGGCGAGGGTCAAGACTGCGAATTCTGGCGGGTTCACACAGGAGATAGAAAATGAGAATGAGTAAGCGGCTTGCCGGCAAGTTTACAGTCTTCGCCGGATTATGTGTATCCCTCTTGGCGTTCGGTCAAGCGGAACAGCAGGCGCCCAACCGGCCGGCAATGCAGATACCCGCGCCCGCGCCCAATGACACTCTCAAGTCCGTCGAAGTAATGCCCGATCGTCATGTTCGATTCCGCCTCTGGGCACCCAACGCGACAGAAGTGAAACTGCATGCCGAGGGGCCTGAGGCCACGCCCGGCATCACTCCTCAGGAGGCGAACAAGTACCAGGGTGGAGTGGCGATGGTGAAGGGGGATCAGGGCATCTGGGAAGCCGTCATCGGTCCCATCGAACCTGGGACCTATCGCTATACCTTCACCGTCGATGGCGTAAGCACCACGGATCCACGCAATCCACTCACGTCGCAATCGCTGACTCACTCTTCAAGCATGTACGAGGTTCCGGGCGCGCAGTTCATGGAGTTGAAGGCCGGAGTACCGCACGGCGCAATTGCGGCAGTCTATTATGACTCCTCGGCGACCGGCGGCCAGCGCCGCATGCACGTCTACACGCCGCCCGGGTACGAAATCGGAACCGCGCGCCTGCCGGTGCTCTATCTGCTTCATGGTGGAGGCGACTCCGATGATTCCTGGGGCACCGTGGGGCGAGCGGGAGCCATTCTTGACAATCTGATTGCCGCCGACAAGGCCGTTCCGATGTTGATCGTGATGCCGGCGGGCCACACATCAACCGAATTCCGGCTCACGCCCGGAGTTCGCATGGGACATGATGCCTTCAATGACGATTTGACGAAGGTGGTTCTGCCGTTCATTGACGCACACTACCGCACCATCGCCGACCGGGGTCATCGGGCCATTGCCGGTCTCTCGATGGGCGGCCTGCAAGCACTGGACATTGCGCTCGACGATTCGGCGGACTTTGCCTATGTGGGCATCTTCAGTTCAGGTTGGTTTCCGAATGCGCAGAAGGAAGAAGAGGACACCGATGTGGCGCAGTTCCGCGCCTCCGGGAAACCATTCCGTCTCTTCTGGGTGGACGCCGGCCAATACGATATTGCGTTGCAGAACAGCGATGCCACGGTTGCGATTCTCAAAAAAGCCGGAATCGACGTGGAGCAACGTCACAGCGCCGGCTTCCACGCGTGGAATAACTGGCGAGACTACCTGAATGAGTTTGCGCCGCTGCTCTTCAAGAAAAGCAGTGCGCAATAGGATGCACGATCAATAGCTGTCTTTGAAAAAGGATGTCTTCGGCTCGCAGTCGAGACGAATCTGGAGAGCTCTATGAAGCATCGCGTAACACGAGTATTCGAGTGCATTGGTATTTGTCTGGGAACGCTGCTCTTCGCTGTCGCCGCGAAGGATGGAATCGCGCAGGACCCAGCGAATCTGCCCTACATGAATCCGCAACTATCGCCTGAGCAGCGGGCGACAGATCTGGTCCGCCGCATGACACTGGCGGAGAAGGCTACGCAGATGCAGAACAATTCTGCGGAGGTTCCAAGGCTGAAGATTCCGGCCTATCAGTGGTGGAGCGAGGCTCTGCACGGCGTCATCAACGACGGCGTCACCGAATATCCTGAGCCTGTGGGTCTGGCGGCCACATTCGATGCGCCGGGCATTCATACGATGGCGGCGCAGATTGGCATTGAAGGTCGCATCAAGCACGTGCAGAATTTGCGCGAGGGACACACCGGCATCATGGGCGGCCTCGACTTCTGGTCGCCCAATCTCAATATCTTCAGAGACCCGCGCTGGGGCCGGGGACAAGAGACATACGGCGAGGATCCTTTCCTCACCGGCCGCATGGGCGTTGCTTACGTAACCGGTTTGCAGGGCGATGACCCGAAATACTACCTCGCCATCGCCACGCCAAAGCACTACGACGTGCACAGCGGACCCGAACCCACACGCCACTTCGCGGATGTAGACGTGAGCAAACACGATGAAGTGGATACCTATGAGCCTGCATTCCGCGCCGCTATTGTGGAGGGCAAGGCGGGATCGGTGATGTGCGCCTATAACGCGATCAATGGCCAGCCGGCCTGTGCGAATCAATATCTGCTGCAGGATCAGTTGCGCGGTAAGTGGGGATTTCAGGGGTATGTCGTCTCCGACTGCGACGCAGTGAGAGATGTAGCAGCGAATCATCGCTACCGACCGACGCAGGCGCAAGGAGCGGCGATTTCGGTACTTCGCGGGATGGACAACGAGTGCGTTACGTTCACATCGCGCTTCGGCGAACCGGTGGAGAAGGCGTATATCGATGCAGTCCAACAGGGCTATCTTCCTGAGAGCGTTCTCGACACTGCCCTCGTTCGCCTCTTTACCGCGCGGATCAAGCTCGGCATGTTCGATCCGCCGGATATGGTCCCTTACACCAAGATCGATGAAAAGGAACTAGACAGCACCGAGCACCGTCAGCATGCGCGTAAGCTCGCAAACGAGTCCATGGTCTTGCTGAAAAATGACGGCCTTCTTCCACTGAAATCGGGAATCAAAAAGATCGCCGTCGTGGGGCCGCTTGCCGACCAGACCCGGCCGCTCATAGGCAACTACGCCGGTCAGCCCACGCACATCGTTTCGATCATCGACGGGCTCAAGGCTGAGTTCCCCGATGCGACCATCACCTTCGTCCCCGGAACGCAGTTTCTCCGTACTGATGGGACGGCAGTGCCCGACGCTCTCTTGACGACTCCCGACGGCAAGCCAGGTCTGAAAGCCGACTACAACGAAGGCATGCGCAGAGGTCCCGGCGGCCCGAACAGTCCTACGATCGTGAGCCGCACCGAGAGTAACGTGAAACTCTCTGGAGCAAACCTGCCGTCGGAGGTCGCCGGCAAGAAAACCTTCGGTGTGCAGTGGTCGGGATTTCTGACGCCGACGGACTCGGGCGAGTTTCTGCTTGGAATCCGCTGCGCGGGATTCTGCAGGGTTGCGGCGGATGGCAAGCAGATCGCGTTGGCATTTGGCGGTGGCGAGCCGGCATCTCAGGTAGGCCGAGTCCACCTCGATAAGGGCCGCAAGACCGCTCTCGAGATTTCGTACGGAACCAGGGGCGGGAAGGCGCAGGCGGAGTTGATCTGGACCAAGGCAAACAACGCTCCATCGCCTGAAGCGATCACGGCCGCAAAGAATGCGGATGTCGTAATTGCGGTTGTGGGCATCACAAGCCAACTTGAAGGAGAAGAGATGCCGGTCAGTGAACCCGGATTCCTTGGCGGAGACCGCACCAGCATCGACTTGCCTCAGCCGGAAGAAGACCTGGTAGAAGCGGTCGCCGCTACCGGCAAGCCCCTCGCTGTGGTTCTGATGAATGGCAGCGCTTTGGCCGTAAACTGGATCAATGATCACGCGAATGCCGTTCTCGAGGCTTGGTATCCGGGTGAAGAGGGCGGCGCCGCAGTCGCCGAGACGCTGAGCGGCAAGAACAACCCAGCCGGCAGACTTCCCGTCACGTTCTACAAGGGTGTGGATCAGCTGCCGAACTTCGAAGACTACGGGATGGCGAACCGGACCTACCGCTACTTCAGCGGAAAACCTCTCTATCCCTTCGGCTATGGGCTGAGTTATACGAAGTTTAGCTATAGCGACCTGAGTGTTCCAGCTGCGGCGATTGCCGCCGGACAGCCCCTCATCGCCGATGTCACGGTCACCAACGCCGGGCAAGTGGCTGGAGATGAGGTTGTGCAACTCTATCTCACGTTTCCGACGGTCAAGGGCGCGCCTCATATCGCTATGCGTGGCTTTCAACGCATCCATCTTGAATCGGGCGCGAGCCAGAAGGTCCACTTCGATTTGAAGCCGCGCGATCTTGAGATGGTGACGGAGGATGGCAATCCCATCATTGCTCAAGGCGATTACACCATCAGCATCGGCGGTGGTCAGCCCAGCACAGCAGCACCTGTCGCGACCGGGCACTTTCACGTCGACGGACAATACGCATTGCCCGAATAGCAAAGGAGAGGAATTCATGTCAGCATCTTCAAAGCGCACGCTCACTCGCCGCGAGGCACTGCTCCTGTCGGCCACTGCGGGCATCGGCGTCGTTGCGGGCCAATCTGCACTCGCATCGGACAGCGTCAAAACCGCGGCTCACCAGGAGCCCGGCAATGTCTCAACGCCGCGCTCGGCGATTGCGAAGACGCAATACGGCAAGGTGCGCGGGTTTGTCGATGGGGGTGTTCTTACCTTCAAAGGTGTTCCGTATGGCGCAACTACGGCCGGGGAGAATCGCTGGCTTCCAGCGAAGCCGCCCACGCCGTGGACGGACGAGTATCCCGCCTTGGTGTACGGAGCAAACTGCCCACAAACCCTGCATACATGGACGGGAATCGAGCAAACGTTCCTCTTTGACTGGGACGACGGATGGCAAAGCGAGGACATGCTGAAGTTGAACATATGGACGCCGAGCCTCACGGGGAAGCGGCCGGTGATGTTCTATATGCATGGGGGCGGGTTCAGCTTCGGATCGTCGTACGAGTTGCCATCCCACGAGGGCGCACAGATGGCGCGTCATCATGATGTGGTGCAGGTGTCAGTGAATCATCGCCTGAACATTCTCGGATTCTTCGATGCCAGCGTGATTGGCGGTTCGGCGTATGAGGATTCGGCCAACGTGGGTATGACGGACCTGGTGGCGGCCCTGAAGTGGGTTCACGAAAATATCGAAAATTTCGGCGGTGACCCGGATCGCGTGATGATTTATGGGCAGTCGGGTGGCGGGTCGAAGGTGACTACCCTGATGGGCATGCCTTCGGCGGTGGGGCTGTTGCATCGTGCTTCGGCGCAGTCGGGTGGCGGCGGGAATATTCCCAGCAAGGATCAGCAGAAGGAACTAGCCCGGCAGGTAATGAAAGAGCTCGGGCTTGCGGCGAATGATATGGGAGCCCTGCAGAAGATGGAATGGGCGAAGCTGTTTGCCGCAGGCAATGCTGCAGCTGCGAAGATCAATCCGTCCGGGCCGCCAGTGGCGGGACCGGGAGCGCCGGGCACACCGCGGGTAGGGTGGTCGCCTTGCGTTGATGGCAAGGTAATCAACATGCGCTCATTCTTCGATGCAGCGCCAGAGGTGTCGAAGAACGTGCCGATACTCGTAGGCTCGGTGAGCGAAGAGGGCAACCGAATGTCCTCCAGACCCACGGAAGAAGAGTGGCGTGCCAGTCTGAACAAAGCCTACGGTGATGAGAAAGCGACGGCCATTATTGCCGCTCTGAAGAAGGCCTATCCGCAAAAGAAAATCCAGACCTTGTCGTACATGTGCAGCGGTGCTCCCGGTCTGAATGGACTGGGTATGCGCAACAACGTAGTGAAGATGGCGAGATTGAAGCACGAACTGAACGCGGCGCCGGCGTATGCTTACTACTTCACTTGGCAGACGCAGATTCTGGATGGCGTGGCTGGAGCGTGGCACACTGCCGAGCTTCAGTTCTGCTTCGACAACACCAAGCGCTGCGAGCAAGGGACGGGCAATACTCCAGAAGCGCAGACGTTGGCGAGGAAGATGGCAGCGTCTTGGGCCGCATTTGCTGCAACCGGAAACCCGGCAATACCGGGATTGAAGTGGTCACCTACCGATCCTGAAACGAACAAGACGATGATCTGGGATAACGAGTGCCGCATGGCAAATGACCCAGAGGGAGAAGCTCGAAAAATCATCTCGACTTGAGCACTGTTTTAGGCTTGGGAACGGACGCGAGGTTTCGCTCAAAGAGGAGTTGGTACATGCCCATCCCGCACACTGTAGGCGCTTTCGCCATCATTCCAAGTAACAATCTGCTCGGCGCAGTGCCGTTCTGGGAACGCCTTGGATTCGCCAGGACTGGCGGAGATTCCAACTACATCATCATGACCGGCTGGGGTTGTGAGGTGCATCTCACGCAAGCTGGAGAGGGCCCCTGGAGCGTGCCGGAGCAGAACAACCCATTCGGAGTTTTCATTCGAACGCCCGACGTCAACGCAATTGCGGCCAGGGTGGACGACCTTGTCATCCGTCCCGGAGGTGTCTTGCGGCACCGTGAGTGGGGACTCTATGAGGTTGGCGTGTGCGGCCCGGACGGCCTTCTGGTTCGAATCGGCTGGCCTTCCCGTCTGATGCAATCCCATCCGGGCAACGTTTCAACTGACAATCCTTCCTAGAACGCCGGCCGGCCCACAGAAAGTTTCTCTTTGTGTCCCTCAACGTCTGTTGATAGCCGACGAGTTGCTCTATCGGAAATGCGCCGATCTTTCCACAATCAGATCGTGAGAACCGGAAATGTTTGGCTGGAGCGTTATTCAGATTTCGGTCCAATTGTGCGCCCAGGAGGCTCACTGGTGGTGGGAACATTTTCTGACGGCGCGTACATCCAGGCTCGATTTCCATACTCAAAATTGGCTAGAAGCTGTCTCATAAACAACCCGAAGCCCGAAACGCCTCGAATGAGACCCGCAATCAAAGCGGTTCTCAGGTCCTTCGCCGAAGCTGAAAAGGCATATATGAGACAGCTTCTAGTGCGAGGTGGCATCCGAGTCTACTGCCCTGGGGTGGCGCGGAGCGAAGGTTGTCCACTTCGAAGCCTGGTCGGCAAGTGGACCTGGTGGGAGATTCCAGAGATCGGTGCTAATGCCGTTCAGGTCGTAGACGATTTTTCCGTCTTTGATCGTGAGTTCGCAGATCAGCTTCTGGGTGCCGTCGAGGCGTGTATTCAACATGTCGGTGAAGCCGAACTTACCCTTCTCAACTCGTAGCACTGCGACATCGGCGATGGAACCCGCCGTTAGGTTGCCCAGTTCTTCGTGCTTGATCTCGTGCGCTGGATGGGAGGTCATTTCAGCGACGACTTCTTTGAGAGGAACCCCGTTGGCAAGGATCTTGTCGGCGACGTTGAGTTCGTCCTTCATGGCTCCATTCATACTGCTGATGTGCAGGTCTGTGGAGATCGAATCGGGAATAAAGCCGTCTCTGATCATGGGTACAGCGAGTGACCATTTGAAGCTGCCCCCTCCCTGACCCACATCGAAGTAGATACCGCGTTTACGGCCTTCGATGAGCGCCTTGCTCGGGCCCAGCGTCTCTGGATCCTGCTCGTGACGGAGACCGGAATACATGTGGGTGTAAATGTCTCCCGGGCGAAGCTTCACGGTCATCAGGTCGTAGATAGGGCGCGTCGGACGGTCGGTGCCAAAATCTACCATGACAGGAATATTCGCCTTGGTGCCTGCGACGACGGCCTGCTCCACGGGAGTCCATTCTGGGCCCTCGAAGTGTGCGGTCTTAATGCCAACGATGGTGTCTGGATACTTAAGCGCCATGGCCGCAGTGGCTGCGCCATCCATGTCGGCAGTATTGTTTTCGTACTTGGGGCCGCGCATGCCCGAACCCACGATGTTGAGCAGCGCGAAGACGCGCGTCTTAGAACGATCGATGATGCGTTGTTTGAAGTCTTCGAAGTTGCGCCATCCTGAGCAGCCGGCATCGACAACTGTAGTGACGCCAACGCGGAAGGTGAATCCATCCGGCGGGACACTGTTATCGCCGGCATACGAGCTGCGCTCACCGGTTCCTGCGTAGACATGCACGTGAATATCGATAAGCCCTGGAGTGACATAGAGCCCCTGGACATCGATCGTCTTGAGGGCATCGGACGATGGCAAGTGAGCAGAGACTTTGGCGATTTTGCCATCTTTGATCGCTACGTCCATCACCGAGTCGATGTGATTCTTGTCGTCTAGAACGTGGCCGCCCCGCAGAATCAAGTCATACGGGAAGTTTGACGGAGTGATCGATCCAGTCTGCGCATGGAGAGAGCTGCTTGTCGACACTGCGAGCGCCAAGCAGAATGCTGAGATTCTATTGACGCTTGTCTTGTTGAGAAAAGAATGAATCATGAAACCTCTTTGTACGCGCGATGGCGTGAGTTAGTTTGCCCTCTCCTGTAGGAAGGGCCCGCGTCGATCGCTTGCGTTGCACGTGGGCCTGGTTACGGTGACGATTGCTAATCCGGAGAAGCTTAGGCGCGCGTACCCTGCCAGGTCGCGTCTCCGTATTCGCCCATGTGGACCGATCCGCTTGCGTGGTTGCCCTGCACGTCGCCCTTGAACGTCCAGGGAATCACATTGCCGCTGACGGCCATGACACTACGAAGCTCAATCTGGTTCGCGTGGATGCTTCCCTTGAGATCGGCCTTGTACAACTCGCCCTGCTGCGTGCCGGTGATGTCGTTGCCATTCTGAGTGAGTGCGATGTGCTGCTCGCCGATGCCGCGTGAGTATTGAATCGAAATGTTCCAAGCGCCGGCTACGTTTGCAGGTTCACCGGCGGGAATGACCGGGTCGTCGTAGTGCCGGGGATTGGTGAGTGCCTTGTATATCGCGTCAGCAACGATGCGGTCTTCACCGGGGTCCATCATGTAGGGCATGACGGTGATGGAGCTGGCCATGTTGTTGGGACGGACTCCAGAGCCACCGTCTACCAGGATGCGCGGCGTACCGGCATCGAGAGCGGCAACGAGTTCGGTTCCGGTGATCTTAAGCTGGGCCGCGTCCCAGTGGATGCGGAGACGCGGAGCCTTGTTGGACAGATCTTCTGGCTGCAGGTATTCGGTAGTAACAGAGGGCAGGCTCTTTACGCGCGACTCGATGTGCCGGAGCCACGAGAGCCACTCGCGTTGCTCGGCGTCGTGATCGCGCTTGTACCATTGACGCACAGCGGCCAGCAGGCCCATCACTTCTTCCTTGCTGCATTTGTAGGCGCGGCCATAGTTGTGATGAGGGGCGGCTTGAAAATAGGCGGCGCGGCAGAGATCCTTTTGTCCGATGAGCATGCCCGAGGACTGCGGACCACGCATGCATTTTCCACCGGAGTATCCAACCAGTGTGGCCCCATGCCGGATGTGGATGTTCGGTACTAACGGCTCTTCTGCTGCTGCATCGACAAACACCGGGACATTCTTCTCATTGGCGATGGCGCAGATGCTGGGGATGCTGAGCGGCCCCTTTTCTGCATCGGGACTGGAGAGAATGTAGATCATCGCGGTGCGCTCCGATAGCTTCGCACGCAGTTCCTCCGCGGAATCAACTTCGACGAGTTCAGCACCCGTCATGCGGATGCCGAAGTCATATGGGTTGCGCGAGTACTTGGGGATGATGACCTGATCGCGTCCCTTGATATAGGGAAGAGCCTGCGACTTCTCCGGATCCGTTCCGGCGATGCAGGCTACAGTCGCAAGTGCAATTGCAGCTTCGCAGCCAGTGGTCGCAATGCCCCACTCCGCACCTGTGAGTTGGCCCAGTTCTTTGCCTACGCCGTCCATCAGTTCATCGAGATGGACGAAGTAGTAAGATGCCTCGAGCATGGCTGCTTTTACCTGAGGGAGCGAGCGAGAGCCACTGATGATGGTGAAGGTTCCGCGCGCGTTAAGAATAGGGCGAACGCCAATCTGGGTGTATAGATTGTCCGCGTCTGTACCCTTGCGCGTGGGCAATGGGGAATCAGAGACCGATTCCGGATCTGCATAAGAGATGACGCCAGCCGCTAGAGGCGAGACCGAAGCAGCGGCCCCGATAGCAGAGATCATCCCGGACCGCTTGAGCAGTTGGCGCCGTGACCACAGTTTGGTGCTGAATAGGGACATAGTTATTTAATTCCTTCTTGGTAGATGAGCATTCGTTGGGTGTGGCGCCACGACAGCGATCTTGCATCCGCCGATTCTGCTGCGCGATCAGATATAAGCGATGAGGTCGATCTCAACCAGAGAATTGCCAGGGATGCCGCCGGCTGGAGCAACTGTCGTCCTCACCGGAGGGATCTTGCCCCAGCGCCCTGCGTAGACCGTGTTCATCTTGGCCCAGTCGTTGATGTCATTGAGATAGACGTTGACTTTGAGGACCTTCTCCATCGAAGAGCCTGCGCTGACGAGGTTCTTTTCCAGCTCATCCAGGACGTGCTGTGTATGCTCTTCGATCGTGCCTTTGAAGTGCGCTCCCACGCCGGCGAGAAACAGCAGATTGCCGTAGGAGACTGCACTCGAAAAGAGCGGTACAGATGCCGCTGCATTATCGGTGTTGGTCTTGGCAGGATACGACTTTTTCTCGAGCACGCCGGTCGCTTGAGCTTCCACGGACTTAACAGCGACCACGCCGCCAGTTACCGCTGCGGCGGCTGTAACTGCATTCTTGAGAAGGTTTCTTCTAGACTGCTTTTGCATGAGAGCTCCTTGGACAAAGTGTTAGTTTTTTGAAGGTACAGAGGAGGCATTCAGCCTTTAGGGCTTGTCAGAGCGGCGCGCAAGCTGCGACCGACAATTTCTGCTTCCCCAGACTGTAACATCCATGTACCGACAACAATAGTATTCTCGTTTGAATGCGTACCTAACCGGCCAGAAGCACCGGTAGCTGGATTCAGTTCGATCTGCGGTCTGTGACTGCGGAGGCGTTCCTGCACCTGCTTTGGAGTGATTCCCACTACGTTGGGATCGTAGGCAAGGATGAGATGAGGCACGTGATTGGCGATCTCCGGCACGAAGATTTCAGTCTTCATGGTCGGGATGTCTTTGACAATTTGAATGATTGTATCGGCGCGGCGCAGATATTCCACCTCATTGGCTTCGTCGCTCTGCTCAAAGAGCCAGTCGACTGCCGCGACCATGCCTACGATCTGTTCCTTTGCTACCTTCATGCCACGCCCGATTGCGTCGGAGTTGGGACTATCGTTTTCGATCGCGAGATCCGTGAGGTGCTTCTTGCCCAACAGCAGGCCGGCGTTTTGTGGTCCGCGAATTCCCTTCCCGCCAGAAAAGCAGACCAGATCAAAACCCATGCCTGTGTATTTCCATAGGTTTTCGATCGGAGGCATGTCGGCCGCTGCGTCTAGGTGACATGGAACTCCATGCTTATGGGCGATCTCGAGCCAGGTCTGGCGATCGATTTCTCCAGCCTCGGCGGCGTTGAAGAAATTTGTCATGACTGTCTTTGATGTGAAGGCCCGCTTGTAGTCTTCTACTGTTACGACCTCAACGATTCGCGCACCGCAGAGAAGCATGGCGTGGTCGTATTCGTAACGATGGCCTTTCTGGACGATGACTTCATTCTTCAACGCACTCACGTCTTGCGGTATCTGTTCGGCTCGCGCGCCATTGGCCGACGCGATACATGCTGCGGTAGCGAGAGTGAGAGCGGCGGAAGCTCCTGAAGTGACCAATGCTCCTTCGCACCGCAGCCTCTCGGCAAGATATTCGCCCGATGCTTTCTGGAGGTCTTTGAGCACTACAGGATGGAGCGCTGCCTGCGCGACGGCGCGCTGCACTTGTGGAGGCATCACGGCCGCAGTCAAATAGGTGTAGGTTCCCGCGGCGTTGATGATTTTCTGCACACCGAGCTTGTCATAGTAATCCTCTTCTGAGCTGGCGTTCGTGTGGTCAGCTTTGGCTTCCGCGGCAGACGTGAAGACCGAAGAAGCCCCCAGCGTCCCGAGCAACGCTTGGGACCATCCGAGAAATCGGCGGCGGGTGAAGAGACTACGTTGTGCGCTGCTTGACATTAGCAAGTCCCCTGAACTGCCCTTCTGCTACCAATCGAAATGAATGAGATCCAATGCGCCCTCTTGCGTAAACTCTGCTTCGGCTAAATCCTGCCGAACTGCTTTACGGCCTCGGTGATCGAATGAAATTTCTCAATAAACGGGTACATCGAGTGTTCGCTGTTGTCGAGCTGCCGCGCTTTGATGAGAACTTCCGCCGCATGTTCTCGAGGGACAACCACAACGCCGTCTTGATCGGCGACGACGATATCGTTGGCGTTTACCTTGACGCCATCGCAGTCGACAGAAATGTTCATGCCTCCGAAGCGATAGTGGCCAACCGAAGTCGAAGGAACGGGCCCGGTGGAATATACGGGAAAGCCAATCCTCTTGAGCTGCGGCAGGTCGCGCACACCGCCGTCGATCACCGCGCCAGCGAATCCGCGCGAGAACATTGCCGTGCCCATGAGGCCTCCCATGCCGGCGATGTCTGCTCCGTCTTCGACCTGCATTACGTAGACGGAGCCAGTACCGCCAGAGTCTATCGCATTTAGCATGCCGGTCAGGGCTTCGGGATCCTGATTCTCCTGTTTGATGAGTTTTACCGTGAGTGCAGTACCCGCGAATTTGGTCGGAAACACGGATTGCATATGGTGCGACATGTAGCGCTTCTGGTGGAAGAGCTGTTCGATCGCGTCAGAGACGGAGGCGGCCTCAACGTGACGATAGGCCTCCAGCATTGCTGCTGGGTCGGCGTTGTACTCGGCGGCTGTCTTTGGCGTGTCCGCCAGCAAGACCGTGACGATTGCAAGAAGAGACGCGGTTGAGACAAGAGCAAGAACTGCGGAGCTCTTTCGCCAACGGAAAGAGGCTGGCCAGAACCACGGAGCCCGAAGGTTAGACAACTTTTTCATAGCAGCCTCGCATTAGCGCAAGATTTGACCTGCCTATGCTATACCTCCCATGGCTCAATGACGACAAGCAGGAGCCGGAATCGTGTCCGGCGAACGCAGGTGGCGCTCATCGGAAAATCCACGGCCGGAGCAAGCCGCCGGCCGCGGATTTGAGCGAGCGATGCTGATTCGGGCTGCAGTTCAAAAGATGAACTTACCCGCAAACGATACTACTCGAGCCCCGGTTACCTCACCGGGAATTGTCTGCACACTGGTGATCGTACCGAAGTTGCTTGTACTCACGGCCGTGCCTGTGAGCGACGCTGCCCCGAGGGATGAATTTGGGTTGGCGGCACTGGGGTGATTGGTCACATTTTGCGCTTCCAGGCGAAGTTGAAATTTGGCTCTTTCCAGGATAGGAAAGTCCTTGAAGATGGAAAAGTTATCGTAGGTGAACCCTGGTCCATGCAAGTAATTCCTTGCCGTGTTGCCAAACGCATAATTGTAGGACTGAATGAGGGAGGTTGAGCCGGAGACAAGAGTCTCTTGGGCAACCGGTAGCGTGTACGCATCGCTATCGATGCAGCTTGCTGCACTTCCAGCGCGGAGTTCATTCTTTTGATTGCAGGTTGAGAAGGGCTTGTGCACCCAACTGGGACGCTCCGTGCCGGTGCTGAGGCCCGCGCTGTTGTAGCCGAGCGTGACGTTGAATGGTTCTCCGGTTTGCAAGTTCAAAACGTCGTTTAGCTGCCAACCGCCGATGGCTTCCTGCACCAGACTGCTCGCTCCTTTGAGCGCGGGCAGGTTGTAGGTGAGCACCCCTACAAAACGATGCCGGATATCCCAGTTCGAATTGCCGTAGTCGTAGGGTATGTAGTATGGATCAGTTGCGGTGCCGCCTCCGTTGGAGTCGCTGGAAATATCCAGGTCATGGGACCAGGTGTAGCTGAATTGTCCGGAGAATCCATTCGACAACCGTTGACGCAGGATCACATTCAATCCGTTGTAGTGAGAGTAAGCTAAATCCCTCAAATCGCGGATGGAGCCAAAGAGCTGATTGGGTCGCACCAGGCAAGTGGCCTGGCCGCAGCTACCCTGGGCGCTATTGACGCTCACCTTGGTGGGCTGAGAGAAGACAGATCCTGGCGCAATCTCATTCGGTTCGTTGTCGTACTGGCTGATGTCGAGATCCAGAGAATGGGAACCTACATACTGGGCTTCGATTGCCGCTCCCTTCCACAACTCTTCGCCAACCGAGACGTTCCATTGATAGCTGCGCTGCGTCTTGTTACGCGGATCGTAGGTCACTGCGCTTCCGTAAGTGCACTTCGGGGTGCAGGTACCAGTAACCGCCGATGCGGTCGCGGTTCCGGGCGTCGGGTTGGTGAAGGATAAGGGATTCGCAGCGGTTCCTTGCGCGTCGCTGAAGGTAAACGTGGCGCCAAAGGGATAGTTGTTGCTGGTCAATAACGTAAAGCTGTTAAGTTGGTTGGCGTTATAGAAGAACCCGCCACCTCCGCGAACGACGGTTTTTTCGAAGGGGCGATAGGCGAAGCCGAGGCGCGGACCCCAATTGTCGTGGGTTGCGCTGCCAAGTTTGAGACCGGGAACCGGCGTCCAGCTGGCCGCGGAATTCGCCGATGAGGTGGGTAGCAATTCCGTTTGAGCGACATTCATGATGCGGGTAAAGCCATTCAGACTAAAGGGAACAGTAGGCAAATCGTAACGAAGGCCATAGTTGATCGTCAGCTTGGGCGTGACCTGCCAGTTGTCGAGAGCAAAGAAGCCATCGCGCCACTCGGCGACTGATCCCTTGATGCTGTCTGGGGGCGTCTCAACGCTGTTGGGGAGGCCAAGTTCAAAGTCGGCGGCGCCGTAGCCGGTAACTGTGCCATTGAAGGTGAACTCGCCCAGAGACTCGTTGGTTGCAATGCGCCCCGTTTCCAGCCTGCGGAATTCGATGCCCGCCATATAGTTGTGCTTGCCACGGGTGTAACTGACCTGGTCGTATGCATCAATGGCGCGGTCGTCCTGGAACCAGTTGGTGCCGTTGTTTCCAATGCTCATTCCGCCGGCGGAAGTAACTTGGACGTTGGGAACACCGGGCTGGCCTTGAGTGGTGTCGTAGTTGAATCCAGGAATGCCCAGAGCGGTGCCGGCGCCTTTCAGTCCATTTTCGTACCAATAGTTCACAGCGTCGGTCAAGAAGGTATTCAGCCCGATACGGAAGTCGTTTACGAGCGTGGGCGTGATCATGTGGGTGTATCCGATGACGTAATTGCGACTGTTCGCGGGTCCGTAGCCGGCACTCACGGGAACCTCATTTCCATTGATGTACGTGAGGTC
>Ga0302302_1001159_pt1 | contig 15868 bp, 11 predicted proteins | sample III_Palsa_E1_3_FD_198766 | JGI IMG/M metagenome (GOLD analysis project Ga0302302, IMG submission 198766) | Peat permafrost microbial communities from Stordalen Mire near Abisko, Sweden - III_Palsa_E1_3 | ecosystem: Environmental > Terrestrial > Soil > Palsa > Peat permafrost | place: Sweden...
TCTCATTTAGCATTACCTTTTTGTTTACGACATGGTTTTTGCTGTGCTCTTCTATCGTATGACCAAAACTGAGGTCGCAGAAAGAGGTATGGAAAAGTCGGCCCTGGCCCCTGTTTCGGATCACTATCCTCTCGCCGACTACCATCGAGCACCGCACCCCTGTTGTCTAACTACCGAATATACGGACCCCGGGTCCAGATATACATCCATGATCACTTTCACAAGCGTCCGCTTCGGGTGGAAGCAGACCTCCCGAGATTGTCGCCTTGGCGTCCGTTGCGCAAGGACCGCCGCCAATAGCGGACGTTCAGCGCTCCGGTTGCAGCGGCGTCCCGCGCAGCGGACCGTCCGCAGCAACCGGTTGTTAGGCCGCCCTCACTGACGCACATAGCGCAAGTGCGTGGCGGCTTGGTCATCAAGAACCCTGTCAATGCGAAACTGCGGCCCGGGCTCGCGTAGGTTCTCGAAGAGACGCCGGCCGCCGCCGAACAATACGGGTGCCAAGGCGATTTCCAGCTCGTCGACGACACCCAGGTTCAGGTACTGCTGGATCACGTCCGCTCCACCCGAGATACGAATATCACGACTGCCTGCGGATTCCCTAGCCAGCTCAAGGGCACGGTCCGGCCCGTCATTGACGAAGTAGAAAGTCGTTCCACCGGGGCGCGCCCAGGGTTCGCGTTTCTCATGGGTAAGAACATATACCGGGGTGTGAAACGGAGCCTCCTCTGGCCAGGCGACTTCGCCTTGGTCGAACATTCGCTTGCCCAAAATGTTGGCACCGGTGCGCTCGGTGGTGCTGCGAAGCAGATCATTGACCGGGCCGGTCTCTCCTCCTGGTCCGAGCTTGAGGAGGTTCTCGCGAAAGTACTGTTGATTGAAGATCCAGGCCATCATCGCACCCCACTTGGCGCCCCAGTTCTTGTACTCAGGCTTGCCCATGGTCATCCCTACCGGTGCCATGTAGCCATCGAGGCTAAGTCCAATGTTGACGAATACTTTGCTCATGATTCTCCTCTCGCATGTTTATATGGGGATGTCCGCTTTGGCTGGCGGACGTGACCTATCAAAACCGCAGTGCTTGATTCTTGCTTGGAAAAATCAGATCAGGCAATTAAATTCATCCTCGTCTCATAGCCATCCGCTTGAGCGTAGCCACCTTGCTGCTCGCCCATGCTCCACACCACATGCCACATAGAGCAAGCGAAGCGAGCACGACCAGACGCGATGCAACACCCAGCCGGTGCCAATTCGGTATCTGAAATATTCGCGAGCTCAGCAAGCCACTTCTGTCAATCCGATCCAGCGCCATCACACCTGGCGGAACGGGAATGCCCATTCGCAGGGTCTAGGGCCAGGTTCGCTTTTCGCCACGTCCGGTGCCCTCTCCGGACGTCAGAAAATGACGCCGTCTCCTGCCTGATTCAGGCTTTACCTATCACCTTGAAGGCGCCTGGATTGACTAGGTCAGACAGAGGAACGCCGAGCGTCTCTGCGAGCAGGCCCATGTTGTCGATCGCGATGTTGCGGGTTCCGCGCTCGACTTCAGAGAGGTAGGTACGGCTCAGTCCGGCCTGAAGTGCCAGCGCTTCCTGTGAGAGATCTTTGAGGCGTCTGCTTTGACGCAAGTTCCTCGCAAAAACTTCGCGCGCGCTCATTGGTTTGGATGCCTTGCTCATAGTACAGAGCATCCATGCCGATCATGTTGCGTGCTACACGGTATAAGTGTATAAAAGACAACTATAGGCGACAAATGATCAGAAAAGAATGACGATCGGTAGCCTATGCGGGTCTACGCTGATTTGCACATTGGATTGTGTGTGGTTGCGCCAAGGAGGGGCGCCATGAGTAACGAAGCAAAAACAGCGACCGAACTATTCGGAGCACATCTCACAAGCGAAGGCATCAAAACCTTCGCGGCTCTTCCTGAGACCCGGAGAAAACTCGGAATTTTCTCCTGGCCACCAAGGGCGAACCCGCAAAGTTAAAGCCGGGGATTGTTGTTGTCTGCATCCATCGCAACACATGTCGCTGGCAAGGGAGCCGGCGCATTCATCAGCCGTGCGTGTGATTCGGAGCCACAGGGCTCGCGCCGGGCTGCCATTCAGTCCGTAAGGAGACGGTACATTGAATACAAACAATCCTCATCAGATCCGCACTCGCCATTTTCTCGCACTGGCTTGCATGGCCGCGCTGGGCACAGCCCCCGCAATGGCACAGGACAATGCAGCCAGCAGCAAGAACGCCAAGAAACTGGAATCGATCATCGTCACCGGTTCTCTGATTCCACAGACCCAGATCGAGACAGCAACTCCGGTCACGACGATCACCGCCGAGCAGCTCAAGGCCCGCGGCTTCGCCACCGTGGCCGACGCATTGCAGCAGTCCTCGTTCGCCACGGGTAGCGTGCAGGGTGCCGGAGGCGGCGCCAGCTTCACCAAGGGCGCGCAGACGCTCAGCTTCTTTGGCCTGCCACCTGGCTTTGTGAAGTACCTGATCGATGGCCGGCCGATGGGCAACTTCCCGGCGCTGTACAACGGCAGCGATGCTTTCAACAATTTGAGCAGCATCCCCGCTGAGATGGTTGACCATATCGACATCCTGCCGGGCGGGCAGTCCTCGTTGTATGGCTCCGACGCGATCGCCGGTGTCATCAATATCATTCTGAAGAAACGTATCGATGCGCCCGTGATAGACGCGCGCTACGGCTGGCTTTCTGACGGCGGCGGCATCGACCGTCGTGTGTACCTCGCAGACAGCTTCAGCTGGGGCAAATTCAACATCATCGGCGGCGTGCAGGTTGAGAAAACCCAGCCGATTTGGGGCTACGACCGCGACCTCACCAAGCAGTACTACACCGAAGGTACCGGCCCGGCCGTCGCCGGGCGGGACTATCTGGTCAACAGCACCACCAAGGTGAGCAACAGCTATGTCAGTCCCAGCTTGCTGGATCGGAACAACTGCTCAAATGTCACCAGCCAATTCCAGAACACCGAAGGTGCTCAATGGCGCAAAAACAGCGGTAACTACTGCGGCTCGTTTTACAGCCCAGGCTACAGGACGCTACAGAACGACAAGAACACCGCCAACGCCTATACACACGCGACCTTCGACGCGACCGACAACCTGCAGCTGTATGGAGACTTTCTCTACAACTACAGCGCGCAGAAAATGTCGAATGGCAGTGGCTATACGTGGTGGGGTACCCAGCGCGATTACGGTGCCTTCTATGACCCGTCGCTCAAGGATTACGTGAATCTACAACGTGCCTTTACGCCTGAGGAAGTGGGTGGCTACGGCTCGATCATGGACAAGCAGTACGAGAATTCGTACATGCTGACACTGGGTGGCAAGGGCACGTTTGGTCAGTCCAGCTGGGACTACGACGCCGCATTCACCCATTCAGATGACCATTTGATCGAGCGCGACTTCCAGCGCTGGTCCGATGCGATCGACGGCTATTTCCAGAGCCACGTGCTGGGCGCCAACCTCGGCCTCAGCCCTCGCGGGTTCGATACCTATGCACCGAACTATGCGGCCTTCTATCGGCCGATTTCGACGGCCGACTTCCGCAGCTTCACCGGCTACACCGACAGTTACTCCAAGACTTGGGACAATATGCTGCGCGGGCAGGTGACGAATAGCTCCCTGTTCACCTTGCCCGGGGGCAATGCAGGTATCGCCATGGTGCTTGAGGGTGGCAACCAAGGTTGGGACTACTCCCCCGATCCGCGCCTGATCGCTGGGGATGCCTGGGGCGCGACTGCGGTGCAGGGTGCCGGCCATCGCTCGCGTTACGCCGCGACGACCGAAATGAACATGCCGCTTTTCAAGCAGCTGACGGTGGATCTTTCCGCCCGCTACGACGATTACAAAGTGGCTAGCCAGGACGTTGGCCATGGTACTTACAACATTGGTCTGGAGTACCGCCCGTTCGACAGCCTGCTGTTGCGCGGCAAGTACGGCACGGCATTCAAGGTGCCCACGCTGCCCGACGAATTCCAGGGCCCGAGCGGCTACTACAGCTCCGTGACCGACTACTACAACTGCGCCAAATTGGGTTATATGGGCAGCAATATTGGCGATTGCCCAAACAAATATGGCAATGTCTCGTTCGCCGGTCAGCAATCCGGTAGTACATCGCTCAAGCCGATCACCGCCACCGTGTGGAACTATGGCGTGGTCTGGGCCCCGATCAACAACCTCTCGGTGAGCGTGGATTACTACCACTACAACATCAACAACGAGGTCAGCCAGCAAAGCGCGGACCTGCTCTCGGTCGAGGAGTTTCTATGCCGTGGCGGCGCGCTCGACATCAATTCGCCAAGCTGCAAGCAGGCATTGAGTCAGATCGTCCGCAATCCCTCGACATCGAAACAGTTTCTTGGCGATATCAAGACGATCTATACACCCAAGGTCAATGTGTCGAACGAGCAGGTCAACGCGCTCGTTGCCAACTTCAACTATCTGCAGGACGTCGGCCGCTTCGGCAAGCTGGCATTCAATGCCTCCTACAGCGACATATTGAGGCATGACCAACAGCAGTATCCGGGCGACCCCACGATCGACCTGCTGCGCAGTCCGTACTTCAGCAGTGACTTCAAGACCAAGGTCAATTCCTCGGTCACCTGGAGCATGGGCAAATGGAGCAGTACCTTCTTCGTCAACCGCTATGGCAGCACCCCGAACTATCTAGCCTCGGCGTTCAACAACTACACCGCTCCAGGCACGGGCCGTCTCGCGCCGTGGTTTCTCTACAACGCCAGCGTGACCTATAGCCCGTTGGACAATCTGGCCGTGTCATTCCTGGTGAACAACCTGTTCAACAATATGCCGCCGCAGGATCATAGTTATCCGGGTACAACCGGCACGCCTTACAACGCGGAAAACTTCAACGTATACGGTCGTGCGCTCTATCTTGAAGCGACCTACAAGTTCGCCAAAGGCAAATAAGCCAGTCGAGACTGTTATGAGAAAAGCCCCGCCATTGAACTGACCCCACAAAGTTGGACAGTTGAAAGCTAGGCACCGAAGGCCTGAGTCCGGTATTTCACCGGGCTCAGGCCTTTTAGTTTGAGCTTGATGCGGTCGTGATTGTAGTAGCGGATGTAGCGGTCGATGCCCCGCTTCAGTTGCTCGATGCTGTCGAACCGATTCAGATGGAAAAACTCGGCTTTGAGCGTGCCGAAGAAGCTCTCCATGGCCGCGTTGTCGAGGCAATTTCCCTTGCGGGACATGCTCTGGGTTATCGACCGTTCCGCCAGCATTTGCCGGTAAGCCGACTGCTGGTACTGCCATCCTTGATCCGAGTGCAGCAGCGGCGCTTCCGACGGAGCCAAGCATTCGAAGGCTTTGCTCAGCATGGAACGCACCATGTTGAACACGGGGCGGGGGCTGGTCTGATAGGCCACGATCTCGCCGTTGTAGAGGTCCATGATCGGCGATAGGTACAACTTCTGTCCGTTAACCTTGAACTCAGTCACATCGGTCACCCATTTCTGGTGGGGTCGCTCGGCCTGGAATTGACGCTTGAGCTCATTTGACACAACAGCGCCCTCGGACCCACGGTACGACTGATACTTCTTGATCCGCACCAACGACTTCAGACCCATCGCCGTCATCAGGCGCTGCACCGCCTTGTGATTGATGATGTCTCCCGTCTGGCGCAGGGTGGCCGTGATCCGTCGGTAACCGTACCGGCCTTTATGTCGGTCGTAGACGGCCCGGATCCGGCATTCCAAGGCCACCTGCTGGCCGACCGACGTCATGGCCTGGACCTGGTAGTAAAACGTGCTGCGTGACAACTCGGCCGCCCTGAGCAATAGGGGCAGCGGATGCAAAGGCCTTAATCCTTGGACGGCTTGCGCTTTTTGGCGCGTGTTGCCGCTTGCTCTTCCTGGATTAAGGCATCGAGTTTTTTTAAGTAGGCGGTCTCCGCACGCAGATACGCCAACTCCTTGAGCAACTCCCCGCGGGTGAGCTCCTCGTCGGGCTTGAGAGCCGGGTCCGTGGATTTTTTCAGGGGCATCCGAGGTTTTCGTTCGCAGGCAGGCGTCAGCGCGCCCAGATCGCCTTGATCATACTGGCGTTGCCACACGCCAATGATTCCAGGGCTGCGAATGCCAAACAGTGTCGCCGCTCGCCGGCGAGACAATCCCTCGTCACGCATCCGCTGAAGCACGCGCTGTTTGAAGGGGGCGTCATAGCGACTGTACTTCTTCGCCAGACCCGCCCGGCCGTGTTCCCGGTAGCTGTCGACCCAACGGCGCACCATCGAATGGTCCAGCCCATACCGGCTGGCTATCTCCCTCAATCCGGCGGTGCCTTGCGCACCTTCCCGGGCCACCTTGAACTTAAATTGCTCGTCGTACTTCGCCATGAAAAACACCCCAGAGATTGGACGGGTGTCCAACTTCTGGGGTGCAGTTCAGCAAGCGGGGATTTTTTTTGTGGTCGCGAAGGTACCTTTGCGCAGCTCAGCCACGCTTGAGCAATAACTCAAGCATGTGGCGGAATCGTGCGCCGTATGGCGGACTCATCAGGCCGGTGCCATTGAAGCGCGCCTGCCGGAATACCGGCTTCATATGCGAAAACGTGCGGAAGCCGGCTTCGCCGTGGTAGCCGCCCATGCCCGACGCGCCCACGCCACCGAACGGTAGGCCGTGCTGGGCGATGTGGTACAGCGTGTCGTTGATACTGACGCCGCCGGCGATGGTGCGCGCGAGCACGCTGTCGATCAGTGCGCGATCCTGCTCGAACAGATACAGCGCCAGTGGATGCGGGTGGGCCGCGATGTAGGCGATGGCTTCGTCGATCGAGTCGTAGGGCACCAGCGGCAGCAGCGGGCCGAAGATTTCCTCCTGCATCACGCCCATGGTGTCGCTGACCTCACTCAGCAGTTGCGGCGGCAGCAGGCGGCGCGCCGGATCATCGGTGGCGTCACTCAGCGGATGCACACGGGCTCCGGCGGCCAGCGCACTGTCGCGTAACGCGACGAGGCGCTGGTACTGACGATCGGATGCGATGCTGGCGTATTGCGTGCTCTGCTCGAGTTGCGGATACATGCGTATCGCCACACGCCGGGCTGCGTCGATGAAGTCCGCCACGCGTGCGCGCGGCAGCAGCACATAGTCCGGTGCGATGCAGGTCTGCCCGGCGTTGACCAGCTTGCCGAACACGATGCGTTCCACCGCGTTGTCGAAGCGCGCGCCGGGGCCGATGATTGCCGGCGACTTTCCACCCAGCTCGAGGGTTACCGGGGTCAGGTTGGTGGACGCCGCGCGCATCACATGGTGGCCCACCGCGGTGGACCCGGTGAACAGCAGGTGGTCGAATGGCAGTGCTGAAAATGCCTGGGCGACATCGGCATCGCCGTTGACCACCAGCACTTCGTCGCTCTTGAAATGCTTCGACACGAGTTCGGCGAACAGGGCTGAGAAACGTGGTGTGTATTCGCTCATCTTCACCATGACACGGTTGCCGGCGACCAAGGCATCGACCATTGGCCCGATCGCCAGATACAACGGATAGTTCCACGGCACGATGATGCCGATGATACCCAGCGGTTGCGGCATCACCTCATTGCGCGCGGGCATGAAAGCAAGTCCCGCCAGCGAGCGCTGCGCACGCATCCAGCGGCGGCCATGGCGCAACGCATGGCGGATACCGGACAGGCTGGGAAAGAATTCCAGCAAGTCGGTTTCTTCCGTGGGGCGCTGGCCGAAGTCCGCCGAAATGGCAGCAGCGAAGGGACCCCGCTGCTCACGCAGCATCGTCTCCAGCGCGAGCAGCCGCTTCGCGCGGGCATCCCAGGATGGCATCGGATCAGCCGCATGCGCGGCGCGCATGCGTTGCAGCTTGTCGGTCAGGTCGGAGTGGCCAGGTGGGTTCATGGATGCTCAGTATTTGATACGGAATTCCAGACCCGATACGCGCGGCGGTGGGATCGTGGCGTAAGGGTTGCCGAATACATCGGTGGTGTCGTTGCCCTCGCTGATGACATGGCGTTTATTGAAGAGGCTGTTCACAAACAAGCGTACGCCCCAGCTGCCGCTGAGTATGCCAATCCAGGCGCGCATCCGTGCGGACGATGTTGCCACGGTTTCGTGGCAGCAAGTCCTCGAATTCATCGAGTATGCCTGCCAACGTCGCGGTGGCAAGTCGGGATTGGATGGCGAACATCCAGTGCAGTGGTTCCCGTGTCAATTGAAATCTCCATCTAGTCCGCATAGCCGGGATTAAGACGATCGAGCTTGCGTAGCAGGCCAGGCCATGCCAGCGCTCCGCCCATACCACGGGTTACCTGTTTCACCTGCTGCTTGATGCCGTCGAGAATCGGTGGCGCTATCTCAATAAGCTCGCGTTGCCCAGCCAAGGCACGTACATGAATCGTGCACGCCGCTTCGAAGATATACATCGCGATAAATGCATCAGCAACGCTGCTGGCGGCAGTCAACAGCCCGTGGTTGCGTAGCATCAAAAAAGTGTTGTTGCCGAGGTCTTTCACAAGCCGCGGCTTTTCCGCATCGTTGAGCGCCAATCCTTCGTAGTCGTGATAACCCAAGGATGAGAGTACGAAAAGCGATTGCTGGGATATCGGCAGCAGTCCATCTTTTTGTGCTGATACAGCGACACCGTTGAGCGAATGGGTGTGCATCACGCAACAGGCATCGTCACGCCAGGCATGGACCGCGCTGTGAATGAGGAAGCCGGCCGGATTGATGGGGTGTGGGGAGTCGGTTACCTTGGCGCCGTTCAGATCAATCTTGACCAGGGACGAAGCCGTGATTTCGTCGAACATCATCCCGTAGGGATTAATCAGGAAGTGATGCTCCGGTCCGGGTACGCGCACCGTGAGATGCGTAAAGATCAAGTCATCCCAGCCGTACAGGGCCAGCAGCCGGTATGCCGCCGCAAGATCGACGCGAAGCTTCCATTCCTCGGAGCCGGCTTCATTCCTGGTGGATGACGCGACACTTTCACTGACGGTATTCATATCAACCCACATCACGTTCGAAACCCCGAAGGACGGACGTTACTTTGTGCGAAGCCAAAGACCTGTCGTAGAGACTTAAGCGGCCAGTTCATCCGATACCTGGCGCGGCGATCGGCAAGAGCCCGCGGCAGTCCGGGCTTTCCAATTGTCCGAAATTGTCCCTGTGCTGCGCCGGGCGAAGAACGCATCACATGGTCCAGCCACGCTATACAGTCTCTCGTGGGGGCGGCGATGCGACATCCTGGATGCGCAATGATCCGGCATCGAATCGGCCCGAACCGTCCTCACGTAAGACCACCCTTGGTGCATCACTATGCGTAACGGGGGCATGGGTTGTCTGGTGCTGTTTCGGTATCGCATCGAAAAGTAACCAGGACTCGTGCGGATGCCAGTAAGCAGATGCCATACCGATCTTCATCAGACACGGCTTTCATGCGCAGACGATGCGGTCGGTTCAGCCATATAGCTTTTGTCGCCAGGGTCGTTACAAGATCATCGAAGGGGAGCACTGATGCCGATTCGTCAACGAAAACTCGCCGTTTGTCTGCGCAGCATCCTGGGCAACGGTGTCGCGCTTTCGCTCCTGTTATGCGCAGGTGCGATGGCGCAAACGCAGCCTGCCCCCAACGCGCAAAACCAAAACAATGTGCAAGCCACCAGCACACCGCCCAGCGCACAGCCGGGCACCGCAACAGCGGACAAGAATGCGGCGGTCAGTCTGGGTAACGTTACCGTGACGGCGCAGAGTCGCACCCAGGAAGTACAGGATGTGCCGATTGCGATGCAAATCGTCACCCAGGAACAGATCGACACGCTGGCCGCGACCGATTTGTCCAAAATGAATGGTTACATTCCCGGCCTATTTGTCGACGGCTCGCAGCCAACCCAGCCGGTGTACTCGCTGCGTGGCATCAGCGTCACGGATTTCGGTATCGGCACCGATTCCCCCATCGGCATCTATGAAGACGGGGTCTACACGGGCAAGACCGGTGGTGCACTGCTCACCTTCGACGATATTCAGCGCGTCGAAGTACTGAAGGGGCCGCAAGGTACGCTATTTGGGCGCAATAGCGCGGGCGGGGCCATTTCCGTCGTCACTAATGAGCCCGAAGATGACTGGGAAGAGCAGATGCATGTGCGTGTGGGCGATTACGGTACGCGCTATGTCGACGGCGTGCTGAATGCTCCCATTTCGCCTGACGCGGCCTATCGCCTCAGCTTTGTCGACAACCAGAGCGACGGCTGGCTGCGCGATGCGGTGACCGGCCAGCACTTCAACAAGAATGACGACTGGGGCATGCGCAACCAACTGCGCTGGAACTTCCCTGGGGATACCGTGGTGCGTGTTGCGTGGGAGCACGAACATTTGAACCAGCCAGCTCGCCCGGCGATCGGCTTGGTCACGGTTCCGTCTCCCCCGGCGGTGTTACCGTTTCCAGCTGATCCACAAACGTACCTCAATCCCCTTACGGCGCCGCTTAACGACAACGTCGCCAATGCAGAGAAGCGCACATTCGATGGCGTAACTTTTTTTGTCGACCATCCGTTCTCGTTCGCGGATCTGAGTTCGATCACAGCTTATCGGCATTTTTCCACGTCCAATCTTGAAGACAACGCGGGCACCAATCAGCCTTATCTTTATTTTGCCACTGACAACATCGAGCAGAACGTCAGTTGGTCCCAGGAATTCAAGTTGTCCGGCAAGACCGATCTTCTCGACTGGGTCGCAGGAGCGAGTTACTACTACGACAATGCGCGCCAGGACAGTCAGATCGATTTGCTCACGAACAGCATCGATACGATTTTGAACAACACCGGGTTGGCGCCGGGTGGCCTGTATGGTCCCCTGGGCGATGCGCTTGGGTCGCCAGGGCTGCTGCTTGATGATCCATGGCAGGAAAGCATGTTCAATCATGAGCACGCCCAAGCCGATGCCTTGTACGGCGATCTGATCTGGCATCTGAGCGATCGCCTCGATCTGACAACCGGCCTGCGTTTTACCCGCGACGAAAAGGAGTTCAGCTGGTACAACCCCGAGCGTGTTGCGCCGCAGCTTGATGCCACACTGGCCCAATTGCAGGCGCTCGGCGTCTTCAGCATGCTGGGTGTACCGCCGATCCAGACCTTTCAGCAGAATATAGAGTTCAACAGTCCAGCAGCCACGAACGCTCCGTTTACCATCAATCGCAGCTGGAACGACTTCAGTCCACGCGCCGTTCTGAGCTACAAGTGGACGCCCAATGTGATGCTGTATGGTTCGGTGGCGAAGGGCTACGAAGCGGGTGGCTTTAATACGGAGCAGGTGGCCTCGGTGTATCGGCCTGAGGAAGTCTGGAACTACGAAACTGGCATCAAGGCCTACTTTCCGGATTACCACTTGCTGTTTAATGCATCCGCCTACTATTACCGTTATTCCAACCTGCAATCACTCAGCCTGATTTCCAATGGCGAAGGTGCGCTGCCGCTATACGAAGTCACCACCAGCGACCAGCATGCGAAAGGCGTCGATCTCGAGGCACACTGGCAGGCTACACAAGGCCTTCGATTCAATATCGTAGCCAGTTATATCGACGCAACCTACGAACACTATGTGGATCCCGAAGGAGGAAGCCTTTCGGGACAGCCGGTAGGTGAACCATTGTGGACGGCCTCCGCAGGTCTGGAATATGTTTGGCATGATGTCGCGAACGGGGATCTGAAGTTCACTCTGCAAGATGCCCGCCGCGGGAAAACCAGGTGCAACGACGATTCAGTGGCGCAAGGTCAATGCTTGACCACGCCGACTTTCACGCTGGGCGCAGCGCAGAATCGCACCGATCTGCACCTGGGATGGTCTTCGCCGCATTCACCATGGAGCTATGGGATCTTCGTCAACAACTTGTTCGACAAGCAGTACGTACAAAGCATAAACAACATTAGCGCCAGCATCCTGGGTACGCCGTTTGCCTACATCACTCCGCCTCGCATGTGGGGCGTAGAAATAGGCGTAAACCTCTGATCACGCTTAGCCTCGCTCGTTTACGCCGCAAGACAAGCAATTTCATCGTATGGCGCATGATGAAGTCCTGAGCGATTGGGCGAACGCGGGTGCCAGGATGGACCGCGTTCATTGCTGCCCTGGCGTGGAATTGCATCAGCAAGTCTGCTCGTGCTGCTCTCGGAATTCGATGCGGGTTTACACCACCCTGCCATTTTCGATGAGAGCGTATTGCAACGTCGAAGCAATGCTGGATCAGTGACGGGGACAGGTATGCATGATCCCGCGATTTGGCGCGATCAGGCCTAGGCCGTTTTCCGGTGTTGTGTTGGACTGCGCGTGGCCACGATGCCTATGATCGAAACCGACGCGAGTAATGAGGGGCACAGTCAAGATGATTCCCATGCGCTATCGCGCTCTCACGATCTACGCCGTACTGCAGGCGTTGATGCAGTTCGAATGGCTGCGCTTTGCGCCGCTCACCAGTGAGATCGCCATCCACTACGCGGTGTCGCCAAGCGCCATTGGCAACCTGTCGCTGGTATTTCCCTTGCTGTTTATACCGCTGGCATTGCCAGCGGGCGCGCTGCTCGATCGCCTGCAGGTACGCACATCGCTGCGCATCGGCGCAGTGGGGATGGCGCTGGCTGCATGGCTGCGCATTCTCGGCCCGAGCTACGGGTTTCTGCTTGCTGGTCAGGTGGCGTTTGCGGTACTGCAGCCGTTGGTGCTGGCGTTGGTCGGGCGATTGGCTGCGGTATGGTTCAACGAAGACGAGCGCCTGCGTGCTACCGAAATCCCCAGCATGGCAATGTTCGCCGGTCTTGGCGCGGCCTTCGTGCTGGTGCCCATGATCGGGTATCGAACTCTGTGGCTTGATGTAGCCGTGTTGGCCGCGGTGGCGGTGCTGACCTGGCTATGGGTGCCGGCCGATCCGTTCGAGGTTGCTGCCGCACCGGCTCCTCGGTCATCGTGGCGAGCGGGGATACTGGCTATGCTGCGTGCGCCGGTGTTCCTGGTATTGACGGCGTACTTTTTCCTCGCCAATGGCTATTTCAACGCCATTTCCACCTGGCTGGAATCGATTCTGCACCGGCATGGGATTGACCCACAGACCGCCGGAATCGTTGCGCTGTGCATGCTGGTCAGTGGCATTGTGTCCATGGCGCTGATCGAACGTGTTTCGCGCAAGCTCAGCCTGCGCATGCTTATGCTGATTGCCTCGCTGGGCTCGGTTGGCGTCACCGTGGTGCTATTCGCTAGCGGTTCGCCGATCGTATTGGGTCTTGCCGGTATCTTGCTTGGCGCCACCCTGCTGGCACCGTTGCCGCTACTGATTCAGGCCGTGGTGAATACCGCCAGCGAGGAACATGCAGGCACCGCAGTCAGCGTGTTCTGGCTGGTAGGCAATGCTGGCGCCGCCGCCTTCATCGCTACACTCGAGCCGATCGCCGATGCTGGCCAGTGGATGCTGGGTTGTTGTCTGCTGATCGCACTGCTGTTGATACAGGGAGTCCTCGCCGCTGTAGGTGGGCCGCGTCAAAGACAGCCCGCGTGAATTGACTTCCAATAAGTTGTCTGATGTTCGTAGCTTCATATCCGACACGAGATGTGCACCGAACTCGTCATCTCAACGTATCGCTTCACCAGATGTCGTCGTACTTGTCGATGATGGCTTCAAATATTTTCTATGGCATCAGTTTCTTCAGCAGGGAGACGCTCAGCTTCTGCGATCCGCAGACGACGTCAGATTTCTCCGAACGGCAACCATTCATCAACCACGCGGCCATCCTCGATCACTCGGACCGGACCGTAGTGCAGCAACGTACCTTCGGACTGATACGGGCGAAAGAACACGGTATCGTTGACCGCGAGCGCGTGTTCGCGCGGGCCGTTGAGGATGGACTGGTTGAAGCTGAGGCCAAACTGTTTGTTGGCCAATAGTCCCACTGGCGAGGCTGGCTTTGCGGGCCAGCCGCCGCCATAGATGAAGTAGCTGCGTGCACGCCGCGCGCGTCCGCCGAACAGCAGCTTCGACAGCCAGGCCGGTCCCGGCAGGCGCGTGCCGTCCTGCGCCTTGAGCACGGGGGTGGCGATGAATACCGCTGGCTCGAATTCCGCCAACAGGTCGATATCGAACTCAAGCGGTTTGAGTAGTGCCGAGCCAGCGGACACATCGTTGAGCGGGGAGTTGTGCCGATGCAGGGCAACGGTGGGGCTGCCGGCACCGTTCCAGCACAGCGTCGGTCCCCGTTCGGGGAACTCCGCCCGCGCCACCGCCTGGAACGAACGATACGCGTCGACGGCCTTGCCGAAACTCGCCTCGCGGCTCTCCACCAAGCCCGGCAATTTGCCGACGTGGGCGTCGTAGCCCATCAAACCCGCAAATTCGAGATGCTCGGATGCACCACGCAACTGCTTGAGCATGATGCGCAAAGCTGCAGGATCGGCGGCGCCCCCTCGATGCAAGCCGACATCGATCTCGACATTGACGCGTAACTTCGTGCCCAGCCCGCGCGCAAGTTCCACATATTCCTGCAGCCGCGCTGGCGTATCGATCAGCCACTGCAGCTGACGTGCCGGATCAAAAGAGGTATTACCCAGGTGCTGATAGAAATGGCGCGCGGCAAGCACCGGCATCGGCTTGCCCATCAGCAGATCGCTGTCGGGAAACCGCTGGGCTACCTGACGCAGTTGTGGCTCATGAAACACCATCAGCGCACGGGTGTCGGCCAGCGTCATGGCCTCGTCCAGCAACGCGGGTACCGGCAGCGATTTCTCGACCAGTCGCAGTTGCGCGCTCGAAGCAATCAGCGCTTTCAGGCGCGCCGCGTTGCGACGCAAGCGCGCCCGATCGATCACCACGCTGGGACTGGCGATGCCAGCTTGGCTCAGTGCGTTCTGCAAGCCGCTGAAATAGATATCGTGAGGACCGGCATGAATCGCCGGCGAGCTGGCGCGGATGGCATCTGGCGACGGCGGCACAACCGAAGTGGTGAAGTCGTCTCGGCTCATGACTTTGCCATGCCAAACAACTGCCGCAGGTGCGGATTGAGAAACTTTCCGCGCGGATCGAGTTCACTGCGTAAATGCAGAAAGCGCCCGAGATCGGGATACAGGTTATGCAGATCTGCGCCATCGACGGTATGCAACTTGCCCCAGTGCGGGCGGCCGCCGTGACGACGCAGAATGGGCTCTGCCACCGCGAACAATGCCCGGTAATCCTGCTTGTGATATTGGTGCACGGAGATCGAACAGCGCGCTTCGCCGAGGGCACTCTGGAATGGACTCAGCCAATAGTCGTCGGCAGCGACGAAGCGGAACTCCATCGGAAAGAATACGCTGACCTTGCTCTTGCTCACCGCCCTGCAAACCTCGTCCAGACAGGATGCACCCGTGGCTAGCGGCACCTGGTATTCCATCTCGTTGAAGCGCACGTTGCGCGTCGACGCAAAGATCTTGTGTGACCAGTTGACGCGTTCAGTGGGGTGAATGAAGCGACCAATCAACGTTTGCAGCCGGCGCCCCAGGCCAGGCAGCCAGCGATTGAGTTCGCAGCTCAATCTCAGCATGGCGTCTGCGGAATCGGCGCCTTGCGCTTCACCTGTGGTGGGCGGCTGTTCGGTGAGATCGAGCGTCTTGACGAGGGCTAGACGGCTGAACGGAAAAACCAGGAGCTCGAAGTGGCGATGTTGACGTATCCACTCATCCATCTCGGGCAACAATTGATCCAGCGGTTGCAGATGCACGCGCTCGCGCAGACGAAAACTGGGCACGTTCTGCAGCGTGACCTGGGTGATCACGCCGAGTGCACCCAGCGATACCGCAGCCGCGCGAAAAAGGTCGCCATCACGATCACGGCTGCATTCAAGCACGTCGCCCTGCGCGGTCACCAG
>Ga0302302_1001162_pt1 | contig 15848 bp, 15 predicted proteins | sample III_Palsa_E1_3_FD_198766 | JGI IMG/M metagenome (GOLD analysis project Ga0302302, IMG submission 198766) | Peat permafrost microbial communities from Stordalen Mire near Abisko, Sweden - III_Palsa_E1_3 | ecosystem: Environmental > Terrestrial > Soil > Palsa > Peat permafrost | place: Sweden...
CTGCAATAGTGTTATCCGCCTCGAAGTAATCACTTACGGCAAGGCCGTTCGATGTGCTGAGTTTCAACATCGCGTTCCCATAGTCGCCACCAGAAGGAAAGCCGCTTGCATTGAAAGTCGGGTCGAGCGTGCCATTCGCATCAAGCAAATAGATATTGCCTGTATTGTCAGCTGCAAGCCCAAAACCTGCCATCCATACCGAACCCTCGGACCCATTTGGAGTCAGGTTCAACACCGTCGTCTGCTTTAAAGTGCTCTCGCTGTATCCCATCACCCAGCCCGTATAGGGTTGTATGTCACAATGACTCGTCCAGGCCATATAAATAGTCCCATTCAGCAGTAGCAGGCCAACGCGTTCCGCATACTGCCCGGGAGCAAATGTGTTCGTTCCGTTCTGACTATTCGGTCCGTTGCCTGGATACGTCGCTGCGATCTCCGTCGGACTGCCAGAAAGTTCCACCCCCGTAGTAAGGTCAAGCGCATGCAAACGCTGGTGATAGCCACCAGTCGAGTCCTTGCTCATCGCCACTACAAAAATCGCGCCATTGGTCCCGCGTGTCCGGTCGATCACTGGTGTCGATGTGATACCAATCTCGGGAGTGATTTGGCTGCAGTTGCGAGAGTCACTTGTTGTCTCCCCGGTAGCCAGCACTGAGGTCTTCCATACCTGCGCGCCTGTCGCTACATTCAGCGCATAGACGCTGTCATGCTCGGTTGCCACATAAACCACATTCACGGCACTGGCTGCATTGGCAGGTTTTAGGCCGCCCAGATAGAGCGGTTGCGCATCCACCCTCCCATCGACCCCGTACACTCCAAGAAGCCCAAAGGACGTTGAAGTCACAGTAGACGGGGTTAGAAGAGTTTCCTGCGCATTCAGTCCGTCACGCGCATTATCGTAGTGGTAGGTTGTCACATCCGGCCCGGTCGAGGTTGAAACGGGCGGCGTTGTCGTTGTCGATGTTGGGGCACTGGAGTTGCTGCAACTTCCCAAACCAAAAATAATCAAAATTGACGAGACTCCAAGAAGCACTTTCCTCTGCATTTTCAAGGGAAATCTCCGAACCGTCACTTTGATGAAAAAGTAGACATAACGTTGGATGCAGCTTCTCGTCCATGCATCCTAGGAGACTAAGCTTATTTAAAGGAGATTTCATGTCCAGGTTGCAAGGAAAAGTCGCTGTTGTCACAGGATCAGGCTCCGGCATCGGTCAAGCCATCGCGGAGCGACTCGCCCAGGAAGGCGCTAATCTGGTCGTCGACTATGTAACCCACCCCGAAGAAGCGCAGGTTACTGTCGATAAGATCACGGCCGCCGGCGGCAAGGCCGTTATGGTCCAGGCAGACGTCACAAGCATCCCAGATACCACACGCCTCATCGACACCGCATGGCAGCAACTCGGTTCCTGCGACATCCTCGTCAACAACGCCGGCGTCGAAAAGGGCGCCGACTTCTGGGATGTCACCGAAGCAGACTTCGACTTCGTCATGAACGTCAACTTCAAGGGCGCATTCTTCCTGACGCAGGCCTTCGTTCGCAAACTACGCGACGCCAAGAAGCCCGGTCGCGTCATCAATATCTCCTCAGTTCATGAAGACATGGTCTTCCCGCACTTCTCCACCTACTGCGCGTCAAAGGGCGCCATGCGCATGTTGATGCGTGACCTCTGCGTTGAGCTCGGCCCACTCGGCATCACCGTTAATAACATCGCCCCCGGCGCAATCAACACGCCGATCAACACCTCGCTGCTAGCCGACAAACCCAAGCTGGACGCGCTCCTCGCCAACATCCCGCTGGGACGTCTCGGCAAGCCCGAAGAAGTTGCCGGTGTAGCCGCCTTCCTCGCCTCAGACGACGGCGCCTACGTCACCGGCAGCACCTACTTCCTCGACGGCGGCCTCATTCGCAACTATCACGAGCAGTAGCCGTTACGGCACCACAGGAAGGCTGACAAAGCTGGCCGCACCCGGCTCATGCCAAACCTTCTGCGTCGCCTTCACATAATCCTCGGGCTTCGCATCAAATATGTTCGGCACAAACGTCTGCGGGTTGCGGTCGTACAGCGGAAACAGCGTCGATTGCACCTGCACCATCACCCGATGCCCCGGCAGAAATACATGGTTGACCGTCGGCAAGCCAAACTTGTAGGTCAGCGGCTTATTTGCCTCCATCGCCTCTGGATGCTCAAAGCTATTCCGGTATCGTCCCCGGAAGATATCCAGCGAGATCGGCAACTGATACCCACCCATTGCCGGCTGGCTTGGCACCGTATCCGGATATACATCGATCAGTTTCACCACCCAATCGCTATCCGTCCCGCTGGTTGAAGCCACCAAGTTCACGATCGGCGCCCCGCTCACACGCAACGGCTCGGTCAGCACCGGAGTCTCATAGGTCAGCACGTCGGGCCGTCCATCGACGAACCGCTGATCTGTCACCAACCACGTCGTCCACGCATCATGGTCCGCTCCAACCACAGGGCGCGGCCGATACGGCACAGGCTTCGCCGGGTCCGATACATATTCATCGAACTTCGCGTCACTCACCTTCGGAGCCTCAAATGACAGCCCGCCACCAGCCGTCAGATACATCGCCTTCGATGTATCCCCGCAACCCGAATCGCAACTAAGCGGCCACTTCTTAAACTTGTCCCAATGGTTCTCACCCGTGTTGTAGATGAATACCGGCGGCGTATCGGCTTTCGGAGCACCATCCAACAAATACTGATTGAAGAACGGCAGAAGCACGTCCCGCCGGAACTGCAGATCCGTATCGCCATTCCACTTCAGCGGGCCAAGATTGAACGCCTCATAGTTCACCTGGCTATGCCGCCACGGACCCATCACCAGGAAGTTCTTATCGTTCGCCTTATCCTTCGGCTCAACAGCCTCATACGCGTGGATCGCGCCCCACATATCTTCCTGGTCCCACAACCCTTGCAACCACATCACAGGAACCTTCAGCGGCAGAGACGCCATCACCTTGTCTAACGCCTGCCCTTGCCAGAACGCGTCATACGCCGGATGCTCTTCCACCTTCTTCCAATAAGGCAGTTGATCCAGCCCACCATATCGCGCAAAGTCCCCCGCCGAACCCTTCCTCAGGAAGTTCGTGTAGTCATCATACCCTTCCCGCGGAATCACGGAACCCCCTCCGCGCGCCGCCGTCTGCCCCGCAAAGTAATCGAGGTTCACCTCACGAAACGCCCCATAGTGAAACCAGTCATCGCCCATCCATCCATCGACCATCGGGCTCTCCGGGCAAGCCACCTTCAGCGCTGGATGCGGATTGATCAACGCCATCACCACTGTAAAACCCTCGTACGAAGATCCCAGCATCCCCACCTTCCCGTTCGACTCGGGAACATTCTTCACCAGCCAGTCGATCGTGTCATACGCATCGGTCGTGTCATCGATGCCGCTCGAATTCAGCGGCCCAACCGGCGGCGGCGTCATCAGATACTTTCCCTCAGACCCATACTTTCCACGCACATCCTGAAACACGCGAATATATCCCGCGCCCACAAATACATCGTCCCCCTGGGGCACCTCATCCAGCATGTGAGGCGAGGGATCATTACGCGACATGCGACCCGCCGCGTTATACGGCGTCCTCGTCAGGAGTATTGGCGCATGGGTCGCCGTCTTCGGAATCACGATTACCGTATACAGCTTCACACCATCCCGCATCGGGACCATCTCGACACGCTTCACGTAGTCATAGCCAATATGCGGTGCAATAAACGTCTGCGGAATATCCGGCGTAGAGATCGCCGTCTGTGCCCGAAGCACAACGGCGCTCGATACAGTCAGCAAAGCGGCAACGGCAGTATGCAACGTACGATTCATGATCTTCCTCTTCCCCAAAGGGTCAATATGACGATGTCTCGGAGTATATCAATCGAACTTCACTCATCTTCAAAATGACCCACAAGGGCACCCGATAACTAGGCGGCCTATTAGATCTTTCATCGCAACACTAAATCGGAGCAACATGAACTACTTCGCAAAACCAGCGCAAATAAAGGTGATTTCAGAACAACGCCTCATAAAATGCATGCATCTACAAATGCATGGGAGTACCTCAGAAATGAAATCTTTACGCTACTTCGCTATCTTCGGCTTAAGCGCCTTAGTGTGCCTGGGCGCTCGGGCTCAGATGTATAAAATTCACAACGCCGATGTCGCAGTCGGCGGCACGGGCCAGTTCACACCCTCCATTACGGATCAGACCAACACACCCCATCAGGCAACCACGGACTCAGCAGGATTCCTGTTGAGCTTCCGCGATCATCCCGTCTCCTGGGCCGGCATCGAGCTCAACTATCAGTACAGCAGTTTCTCTGAGAGGTTCACAGCTCTCTCTGGCCGCCCACTGGAAAACGTTCCGCTGAGCTTTCATGAAGCCACAGCAGCATATCTGCTCCACTCTCATCGGCGTGGCATCCAACCCTTTGTCGCAGTCGGCGGTGGCGCACTCTACTTCAATCCGTCGCCCGTACACGTCTTCACCCAACTACGCGGTACGGGCCTCGTTGACATCGGTGCTGACATGCTCACTTCGAACCCGCACTTCGGCTTCCGTGTGCAGGGCAGAAGCCTTTACTACCGCGCGCCAAACTTCAACAACCCCGGTATTGCGACATCCCGTTGGGTTGCAACTGTAGAACCTTCAGCCAGTGTCTTCATGCGCTTCTAAATCCGTCTCGGTCATGCAAAACCAAAAGTCACTCGCTGCCAAGGTCTTTAACTTGGACAGCGAGTGACATTTTGCTTTCCGCCCGCATGTCCCTCCGCAACACCTTCCATAACATCACCCCTACCACCGGCAAACAAGCCACTAGCCAAAACCCCTTCGCATACGCACGAGCATCGAAGAAGTGCCCCAGTACCGGCGTCAGTACACCCGTCACTCCAGCCCAGCAGGAGATCGCCACGCCAGCCAGGAAACCGGAGTTTTCTGCCCGCTGAGCTTCCATCCCATCCGCCAGCGCGAGCACTACAAACCCGCCCGCCACAAACATCTGCAGATAGAACAGCACCATCGTCGCCACCACAGGGTGTACGCTCCGCGCCGCCAACGGTGCAAGCGCAATCAAAAATCCTGCGACGCCAAACCCGGCAAACAAAGCTCCCGGCCCCTTTCCACCACGCACACGCCGCCTGTCCGAGATCCATCCCCAAACCAGATACCCTGTCTCCCAACCCGCCGGCGGGATCCACAACAGATGCCCCAGCGAAGCCTGACTCACATGCAGCACGCGCGAAAGATACAGCGGCGCCGCATACAGACCAAACGCCAGCGGTGCGGCGCCCAGTCCATAAACTGAGATCGTCGCAAATAGATTCCGATTCCACCGCCCAGCAACCTTCTCCTGCGCCACACGCACTGCCGCCACATGCACGCGATACATCCCGCTCGACCGCAGCGCAACCCACAACATCACCCACAGCAATCCCAGCACCGCGGTAAACACAAACGTCGCCCGCCAGCCATAGTGCAACGCGATCGGCGTGATCACTAGCGGAGCCAGCGCCGCTCCAAGAGATCCACCGCTATAAGCCAGCCCAAGCGCAAACGATCGCCGCTCCGGCGGCATCGTCTCCGCCACGGTAGCGAGCCCCGCCGGAAACGTAGCGCCCTCACCAAACCCCAATACGCCCCGCGCTACGCACATCCCCACCAATCCAATCATCAGCGCATGAGCGCCCGAAGCCAGCGACCAGATCACCACCGCAACCAGGATCGTAATCCACACACCCTTGCGATCGATAAAGTATCCCCACACCGGGTTCGCCACCATATAGCAGACGCTGAACGCCGACACCGCATAGCCATACTGCGTCGCGCTCATATGCAGATCGCCCAGGATCGTCGGGCTCAATATCGCCAGCACGCTACGGTCGGCATAGCTCAGCAGCGACAGCAATAACATTCCCACACACGGCGCCCACAGGCGCACTCTTGCATTCGTTGAACTCACAATCTCAACATTGTCTCAGCCCACGAGCCTTCATGCACACGTCACTTGTCGTGCAGAAAATTCTGTCCCACCTTGTAGTGCCCCGGCCCACCCGTTACCGCAATGGGAATCACCGCACCCACACTCTTCTTCTTCGTAAACGGTACCAGCGGCTTCAGCAGGAAAGACTTGAACCCGGTCGTCACGTGCGTGATATCGGTATCCATCTTCAACTGCCCCGTCAGGTTCACATCACGGTTCTTGAAATTGAACGTACCGTTCATATTCGCCTCCGCGCCCGCAACATCAAACGTGATCCGCGAAGCCGACAGCACACCATCCTGCACTGTCACATCGCCGCTCAAAGCCGACAACACATCCTCATCGTCATCCTGCTTAGCACCCTGTGCGCGTTCGCTGAACTCCGAAAGCTTCTGCTGCGTTGCCACATCGGTCAACCTCTCCTGCGGCACGTTGAAGCCGCCGACCACATGCAGCCGCTGCAAGAACTTCTCATCGCCACTAGAAGGATCCACACGCACATGCCCATGCAAAGCTACCACGCCCGCCACCGGAATCTTCCCCTTGAAGAACGGCCGCAACACATCCTGCACACGTCCCTTCTTCACCATCACATCTAAAGTCGTCACCTTCGGCCCTTTAGTACTGGCAATCGAACCCTCCGCATGGACATCACTCGCACCGATCTTCACATCCACGCGATGCAGCACGACGTTCCCGTTCATCCCATTCACAGTCGCCTGCATGGCTACATCCATCGCAGTCGGCTGACCCTTCCCAACCGCAAAATCCGGCACCTTCGAGTTAACCTCCACCTCCGTCGCCGCCAACGACCCGGAGAACTTCCCCGACGCCGCGAGCGTTCCGCCAATCCCGTGAACGTCACCAAGGTTCACCGGCGCAAACGTAAAGCTCCCCGACATCGGCGTCCCACCAAGGTTTTTAGGATTCAACGGCCCAAAATTACCCTTCGACAAAATCCGGCCCGAGGGCATCGCATTCTGCATATCCACTACATACGAAATCGCATGTCCCTTTTCCAGGTTCCGAATCACCAAATCGTGAATCGGATAGACAAACTCGCCGCCATGCACCCGCTGAATATCCAACTCCGCATCTCGCAGATGTAGCTTCTCCACCGCAGTCGTCGGTCCTGCGAAGTCCGCACTGCTGCCCGCCGGGAAATTAGCCTTGATCGCCGCACTTCCCTGCGGCGGAATCACCACCTTCATCCCCACAATGTCCACCAACTGTACCCGGCTGCGTAACAGCAGCAGATCGATCCAGCTTCCCTCCACGATCAGATCCTTCGCCGTCCCCACCGGCAAGCCGTTCGGAGACGCATCGCGCGTCAGCGTCAGCCCCGAAGCCACAAAGCCGGGCCTTGGGAAATACGTCCGGTGGTACTTGTCGATCTTCAGCTTGCTCGCCAGCACGCTCTCCAGCATCGGTTTCACATTCTTATAGCGATACGGCCAATGCTCATTCACCACCGGCAAACCCACGGCCAGCAACAACACCAGCACCAGGCCGCACCCACTCGCCCACCAAACCGCACTACGGCTCATCGCGAATCTGCTCTTCGGACGTCTCGACTTCCCGCTTCGTTCCGCCACGAAAAACCTCGGCTTTGATTCAAATGACAATCTCTCCCCATGAGATGCGCATTCTCCTCACACGTGCAATATCACTGCATATCGGCGAGAATAAAGCTATGGAGCTTCTCGTCTACTCAGCAAACTGGTGCCGCGACTGCCGCGAGGCAAAGCGCTTCCTCACCACACATTCCATCCCCTTCACCGAGATCGACATTGAGCGCATCCCCGGTGCCGCCGACGCCGTCATCGCCAACACAGGCAAGCGCGCCATCCCCCAGTTCGTCCTCAACGGCAAGTGGATTCAACCCTACAAGCCCGGCGAAGGCTTCCTCTACGACGAGATGGCCGAGCTCTTCGGCGTCACCGTCTCCTAATAGTCCTCAAGGCTTTCCTTCTCATCGGCAATCACCGGCGAAGCAGGCAAATCCCGCGCCGCGCTATTACTGAACGGCCACCGCAGGCGCAACACGCGCTCGCGGTCCTGCTCGCGATGCGCCTGTTCGCTGCGTCCCTTCAGCAGGTCTTCGATAGTCAACACACCCACCAGCTTGCCTCCATCCACCACCGGAAACGAGGTCAGCTTGCTCTTCGCCATCAGCGCCGCGCAGGCACGCAGCGTTGTACCCGGTGTCACCGCCGTGGGCGTCTTTGTACCATACTCGACCAGCGGCACAGAAAGATCCTCCTGCTTCGCCGCCTCCATCATCTGCGACCTCGTCAGAATCCCATGCAGCCTGCCATCGCCATCCACCAACGGAAAGATCCGCTGCCAGTGCGACCACGCCTCCGCCCCGCGCTCATTCATCTTCTGCAACCACTCCGCCGCGTCCCTGCGCGTGGCCTTATCATTCAGCGCAAACACGCTCGTATGCATCGCCTGGTTCGCCAGCATCGTCTCCAACGGGTCAACGCCAAACTCCCGGCTCAGGTGCAGCCCTCGACGGCTCAGCCCCTCCGTCAGCATCGACCGCGGCATCACCAGCACGCTCACCGCATAGGCCGCCACGCAACTCAGCAGCACCGGCAGCATCAGCCCGCCATTATGCGTCAGCTCCAGCGCCAGCATCGCAGAGGTCAAAGGTGCCCCAATCGCCGCGGAAAGCACCGACGTCATCCCCACCAGCACCCACGCTCCGGTAGACATCACCGGCATCAGATGCCCCAGCGCCGCACCCAGCGCACCGCCAATCATCAGCAGCGGCGCCAGAATACCGCCCGCCGTATTCGATCCCAACGAAAACACCCAGATCGCGCTCTTCACCACCAAAATCCCCGCCAGCAGCTTCCATCCGTTGTCGCCCGAGATCATCTGCTGGATCACGCTATAGCCCACTCCCAGCGCCCGCGGAAAGATCAACCCGCCCAGCCCCACACCAATCCCGCCAATCGCCGGATACCACATCCAGTGGATCGGAATCTTCGCAAACCAGTGCTCACAAAAGTGCACAGCCTTGCTCAATCCGGCAGCCACAAACGCAGCAATAATCCCCACCGCCAACGCGCCCAGCATCGCGGAGTGATACACCGGCGCACCCGTTGGCGCCATCTGCAACAGGCTCTGCGGTCCCAGCATCAGCCGCCGCACCGCCCCCGCCGTCACGCACGCAATCGCCACCGGAACCAGCGATCGCGGCCGCCACTCGAACAGCAAAATCTCCACGGCCAGCAACGTTGCTGACATCGGGCAGTTGAACGTCGCTGCCATCCCCGCCACCGCACCCGATACCATCAACACGGTCCGCTCAGAGTCCGTCATCGGCAGCAACTGCCCCAATACGGACCCAATCGCCCCGCCCGTAATGATCACCGGCCCCTCAGCCCCAAACGGCCCACCCGATCCAATCGAGATCGCCGTAGCAACCGGCTTCAGCACCGCCACCCGTGGCTGCACCTTGCCTCCACCAAACACAATCGTCTCCACGGCCTCCGGCATTCCATGCCCGCGCACCCGCGGCGAAAGATACCGCGCCACCACCCCCACAATCAGCCCGCCCAGCACTGGCATCAGCGGCAACCACCAGTGCCTGCCCGCCTGCCACGGGTCGACTTCCTGCACGCTCAGCCGGTGAAAATAAAACGCGTTCGTACTGAGAGCGATCATCTCCAGCAGCGCCCACGCCGCCACCGCACTCACAGCACCCAACCCTGCGGCCAACACGCTCACATAAAGAATCCGGCTATCCGCCGAATAGTCTCGCAACTTGCCGGCCAGGGGCTCCGTCATTATTTCCCGTCGTCTCCACTTTCATTTTTCCGCCGGCTTCCCGTCACAGGCGCCTGCAACTTGCGCAGCGACCGTATCAGCCCATCGCTCTGCCGTTGAACCTCCACCAGATGCAGCGCCACCAACTTCTGCAGAATCTCCCACCCTTGCGGCGTAAGCTCCACCAGCGACCGCCGCAGATCGTTCTCATCATGCTTGCGCTCGACCAACCCGGCACGCTCCGCACGGTCCACTAGCTCCACCGTGCTGTTGTGTCGCAGAACCATCCGCTCCGCAATATAGCTGATCGAAGTCTGCTGCTCCGGCGGCACCGCCCCAATAACCTGCATCAACTGATACTGTTGCGCCGCAATTCCGCACGTCTCCGATGCGCTCTCACTAAAGCTAAGGAACGTACGCAACTGGTAGCGAAAATCCGCAAGTTCACTCAGTCGAGGAATATTTTCGGTCGTGCCAACTTCTTCTTCCATGATGTCCATTCGCTTTACCTCTCAATTATATCGTTTCGCGATACTTCCACGCATCCCCTCAAAGCCATACGCCAATACGCCGTCCTCCGGCAGACGATTACACTGGAATAGAACCACCCTTAGGAGCCACCTTGATCGACCGTTACACCCGTCCACAGATGGCCATCATCTGGTCCGAAGAAAGTAAGTACCGCAACTGGCTCAAGGTCGAGCTCGCCGCAACCGATGCCCTTGCCCGAGCCGGCATCGTGCCCGTAGAAGCCGCTGCAGAACTCCGTGAGCGCGCCAGTTTCACCGTCCAGAGGATCCATGAAATTGAGGCCGACACCCGACACGATGTCCTCGCCTTCACCACCGCTGTCGCTGAAACAGCCGGTCCTTCTGCTCGTTGGCTCCATTACGGTCTCACTTCCACAGATGTAGTCGATACCGCTCAAGCTCTGGCAATCACGCAAGCCTCTGATTTGATTCGTCTTAGCATTGTCCGACTTCGCGACGTCTTACGCAAGCGCGCCATCGAATTCCAGCACACCCCCACCATCGGCCGCACCCATGGCGTCCACGCCGAACCCACCACATTTGGCATGAAACTCCTGCTCTGGTACTCCGAAATGGGCCGCAATCTCAAGCGTTTCGACGCTGCCGCCGCCGATCTCCGCGTCGGCAAGATCTCCGGCGCCGTCGGTGCCTTCGGCAAGCTCAAGCCCGAACACGAAGAGGCTATCCTCGCCTCCCTCGGCCTTACAGCCGCGTCCATCTCCACGCAAGTCCTCCAGCGCGACCGCCATGCGGCGTACATCACCACCCTGGCCGTCCTCTGCTCGTCGCTTGATAAGATCGCCACCGAAATCCGCCACCTCCAGCGCACGGAAGTCCGCGAAGCCGAAGAGTTCTTCTCCGCCAAGCAAAAGGGTTCCAGCGCGATGCCCCATAAACGCAACCCCATCACCTGTGAAAACATCTCGGGCCTCGCCCGCGTCGTCCGCGGCAACGCCCAGGTGGCGCTCGAAAACGTAGCCCTCTGGCACGAGCGCGACATCTCGCACTCCTCCGCCGAACGTGTCATCCTGCCGGATACCACCATCCTCGCCGACTATCTCCTGGACAAAACCGCCACCCTCATCGAGCGCCTGCTCGTCTACCCGGAACGCATGTTGAAGAATCTCGAACTCACCGGCGGCCTCATCTACTCCGGCCAACTCCTCATTGATCTCGCCGCCTCCGGCATGAGCCGCGAAGATGCCTACCGCCTCGTCCAGGCCCACGCCATGAACGCCTGGCAGAACGACCTCAACTACCGCACCCTCATAGAATCCGACCCAGAGATCACCGCTCGCCTCAGCCCCGAAAAACTCTCTGCCGCCTTCGATGTCAATCGTCAGCTAACGAACATCGATGAAGTCTTTGCCAGGGTCCTCGCCGATGGCTAGATAGCACCATACGAACTCACGCACAGACGCGTTCGTCGCCGTCTCTCTCGTTATCTATATCTCCAAACAGCTCCGCGACGCTCCGTGCCAGCCGCGCACCGTTCCGTCCCCGCCCAAACGGCTGTGACGTCTTCGGATCAAGCGGCTGCACGATCGCATAGTGAATCGGCGTCTTGCAATAAACACACTCTTTTTGGGTGATCAGAAAATCCGTAACAGGAACCGGCTGCTCAAACGCTCTCAGGCACTCCGGGCAGCAGATCATCGCATATGCCTCACCGGAAACCTTATCCTGGCTTCTCGGGAGCCACATAGGCACCTCAGGGCTAAGACCTCGCGACGGTCTCTCTGAGGCTCGGGTCGCGTTCTCCATCAGGCTCACCAGCGAACGAAAGTTCGTCGCCTTCTGATAGAACGCATCCGCCGCGATGCCCGGTGGAACCGTGTCGCCGTTATAGGCGCCACTGGTCGCAATTACATAGATACCCGGCAACCGCCGCCGCACTACGGAAAGCAACTCAAACCCCGACATCCCCGGCATATTCAGGTCCGACAACAAAACATCCGGCATCGAATCCCGAATCTGTTCCAACGCGGAAAACCCATCCGCCGCGCTCCGGACGCTATGCCCCATCATGACGAAAATCTGCGATAGGGTCGTTCGTGTAGCCGGTTCATCGTCAACAATCAAAAGTTTAATCGGGGCCTCGGGCATCTCATACCCTCCAAAGTGCATCGTTCTGATTCCCATTGTCTGTCCGATGTCCGACTATTGCTGTGTCCTATTGCTCACATTGGATGAATATTCGCAGCCAGCTTCTTTTTCGCCGGCGGCGTCATTGGGGTTTCCGGTTTTTTCGCGTTCTGTTCCGGCAAATGATCGTGCAGCACCACATTCAGCAATGATTTGTGTACCTTGATCCGCCCGTTGTACTCCACAAACCCCAGCTTGCGAAACCGGTTCATAAAGAAACTCACCCGCGACCGTGTCGTCCCGATCATCGCCGCCAGCGACTCCTGAGTGATCTGTGGAATCAGCGTCTCCGGCTCGCCCGGCTTTCCAAACTCAGCCATCAGCAACAGAATCCTCGCCAGCCGCTTCTCGCTTGAGTTGAAAAGCTGGTCCACCAGATCAGCCTGCGTCCGCATGCTGCGCGCCAGCAGAAACCTCAAGAACAAATCGGAAAACGCATGCTCCGAGTGCAACACCCGCGTCATCTCTTCGCGATCGATCTTCAGCGCCACGCAATTGGTAATCGCCGTCGCTGTCGCCAGCCGCAGCCCCATCGCCCCCGCAATCGACTCCTCACCCACGAAGTCTCCCACAGTGAGCAGCGTAATCGTCGCCTCTTTGCCTTGGTCCGACACCACCGTCAGCTTGGCTCGTCCGCTCTGCAGGTAGAAAACACAATCAGCCGCGTTCCCCTGGCTGAAAAACGGACGCTTCGCCTTGATCTGGACGATCTTTCGTCCCAGCCCTGAACTCGCCAGAAAATCGGCGACATCGAACGCGATCTTCTTCTTCACTTCACCCATTGAAACGCCCCCGTTCGGCTTCGCAATGGAGATATCGAAGCTTGCTCAGCAACGCAAAGCGTATGCAGCCCGGACGACTTGAGATCGCCGCAGGCAGACCAAGTTTCGTTTAGATTGTCATATAGCGAACATTATTTCTGTGCAATATTGCACAGAAATAAATGAATTACCTAAAAGCACAACCCACCTTCATCCATATGGCTGTCGCTATCGTACAGGAGAATTCCCTCACCTGCGACCTCCACATACAGGCACTTCTCCCCCAGCACCCGCGCCGTCCGACCCAGAAAATCCTTCAGTGCCGCCAGCCCTTCTCCATGCGGCAGCGCCACGGTAAACTCGCGATGTTCTCCATACGAGTAACCCCCATCCGCCTCACGCCAATACCCAAATACATTCGCCGCAGTCGCCGTATACCCACCGAACTGCTCCATCAAAAACGCATGGACTGACTGTTCCACCGTCTCACCGCTGGCGCAAGGTTCCTTCAACTTCAGCGAAGGAAGCAGAAAGCGCACATTCTTCCCTAAAGGCTTTTCCCGATAATTCATGTGCCTCTTCTGAGTACAAATCGCGTAACTTGGTTGCTGTCAGCATAAATCCTAACCCTCCCGTTTCTCCTAATCCCTCTTCCCTAATCCCGCCCTATGCTCTTTCCCATCCTCGACGCCGCGTTAGCCTCCACCACCGCCCGCTCCGGCGATTGGCTCGCCTGCAAGCCAGGCTGCCACCAGTGCTGCATCGGCGTCTTCCCCATCTCGCAGTTCGACGCCGAAAACCTCCGCGCCGGCCTCAAAGCCGCTCCTCTTGCTCTCGCCGCACACATCCGCACCCGCGCCCAGGCCGCACGCACCCGCCTCACCCGCGACTTCCCAGGCAACCCCATCACCGGCATCCTCTTCACCGAAGAGCACCACGAGGCCGCCTTCGACGAATTCGCCAACGACGAGCCCTGCCCCGTCCTCGATCCCACCACCGGCACCTGCGACCTCTACGCTGCTCGCCCCGTCCAGTGCCGTACCTTCGGCCCACCCCTCCGCAACGAAGACAACGGTCTCGCCGTCTGCGAACTCTGCTTCATCAACGCCCCTGAAAGTGAAGTCGTCCGCTGCGAGATGGACCAAAGCTGGCGTCCACTCGAAGAATCTCTCATAGCCGCAGCCGAGCACCGCACCGACCTCGAAGGCCCCACCCTAATCGCCTTCGCCCTCTCGCAGCCGGAAAGCTAGTTGCTACCGTTCGGCACTGCCGCCACCGAGATCGTCCGCAGACTCGTTGGCTTCTCCACTCCACCCGAAGCCTTCACAATAAAGTCCACAGTCGGATCACTATCAAGGAACGCCATCGAAGGCGCATCACGAAGGTCAATCACCGTTGCATCCTTCGGCATCGCGAATCTTCCTTGCCCCACATACGCCACAAACACTACCGCCGTAGTCACCGGCGAGAGCACCACCAGTGGCACGCCATATTTCTTCAAAATCCCCTCCGTCACACCCTGCGCAGAATGGCTACGCGGCAAATCGCCCTTCACCTGCGGAATCAGAAACACCTGCAATCCCGCCTCCGGATGCTTCGCCGAATAGTGCGCCAGTCCTCGCGCCACCTCCTTCGGCGAAGTAATGCCCAAATCAGCGATAAAGTTCCGTCGCACCGCATGAGGATAAAAACTATTGATCGTCGCCCTCGAAAAATCCGCGCAATTCACAAAAAATCCGTTATACCGCTCCACATTCTTGCGATCGTTGAACCGCGCAATCAACGCTGCATCCTGCTCCGCAGTCGACTTCACGCTGAACCCATAGATCGCGCGATCATAAGCCGCACCCGCCAACTCATACCAGTTCCCGTCCGGCGCACCGCCATCCGCCGTGTCCGGAGCTACGTCTTCAAGATGCTCCCGCCGGTACGCGTCCCGCATCGCCACCTCGGTCGCCCTGTCCATCGTCGCCGGAATCTCATCCGCCGAATCCACCGCATACAGATACGCCATCAACGGCATCGCCAGCCAGTCATAGTGCCCGATCCCGTCATACCGGCTGATCACCACACCCAACTCACCCTCGCGGCACGGCCTCAACTCCGTCGGCGAAGCTGCACACACATGGTCCAGATAAATCGCGGAATGCCCCGCCCCATTGAAGATCCCCAACCTGCCATACGGCTGTTCCAACAGCACTGCCACAGAAGCCTGCGCCGAAGCGCAAAGCAGCAGCAAACAGCAAGCCCCACCTAGAACTTTCCCCAGGCCCCGCGGTCGCCCGTGCCTTCTCTGAGTTCGCATCGATGTCTCCTGAGTCGCCGGGAAAACGTCGTTCCGTCACAGTCGTCGGTCACACGTATCGTGCGCAGCGAACTTCGAGCGCGCCAACACCTGCTCTCATTAAACCGCAGCATCCCATCAAAAGTCGCGTTAAAAGACCGCGAAAGCATGCGCGATAATAAATAGGATGCAAAAATCAATCGGAGTCGCGGGTGAAAATATCGAAGGTAGAAATCTAACGCTCGCCATCACCGGAGCCAGCGGCTCCATCCTGGCCCGCGAGATGCTCCTCGCGCTCGAAGCCGACCCCCGCATCGCCCACGTCAACCTCGTCGTCAGCCCC
>Ga0302302_1001163_pt1 | contig 15832 bp, 12 predicted proteins | sample III_Palsa_E1_3_FD_198766 | JGI IMG/M metagenome (GOLD analysis project Ga0302302, IMG submission 198766) | Peat permafrost microbial communities from Stordalen Mire near Abisko, Sweden - III_Palsa_E1_3 | ecosystem: Environmental > Terrestrial > Soil > Palsa > Peat permafrost | place: Sweden...
TTCCGCTTGCTGTGATGATGATGCTTGCATCGCCCGTCTCCGGACGCCTGGTCGGCGCGCGCGGTCCTCGGCCTTCGCTATTGCTTGCGGGCTTTGGCTTCACAGCGAGCACGCTTATCCTGACGCAGATCACCGCAACTACGCCCATTTGGCTACTGATCGTCGCGTATGTTCTCTTTGGGTTGGGTCTCGGCATGGTCAATCCGGCGATATCCAACAGCGCTGTCTCGGGTATGCCGCTCTCACAGGCTGGAGTCGCGGCTTCGGTCGCGTCTACCAGCCGACAGGTTGGAGCGGCGCTTGGAGTCGCCGTTGCCGGAACGGTTGTGAGTCTCAGTCGCGCACATCACACGGACTTTGCGCGGGCAACGCATCCGATCTGGTGGATGATGGTCGGCGGCGGGTGCCTGGCATTGGCCGCTGGATATGTCTCCAACACGGCATGGGCGAAGGCTAGTACGGAGCGGGTTGCGGTGCTTTTCTAAGCGTACCTCGGCGGCTAAAGCCGCATGGCGGCGACGCTTACGGCACGGGTAAACTCGTGCCTTAACAAAAAAGATTTCAGCGGTCTAAGCAGTTGGGATCACGATGCCAAGGCGCGCTGCTGCCTCTTCCGGCGTGCTGAGTCTTGTCGTAACGGGCCGGCCTTCCAATACCCAGGCATCCAGACCGCCTTCGAGCACCCAGACGTCCTCGAATCCGCGCTTACGCAGTGTGTCCGCTACCCGCGCGCTGGTGATCTCGTTCTTCGATGAGCAGTAAACGACGATGTCTACATCCTCAGGCACGATCAGCCGAGGCCCGTTGCGCAGGCGCGTGGGATCGGCCCGTACCGCGCCTGAGATGCCCGGGATGCCCGCTTCCATCGCCTCAAAGTACAGCAGGTCGATGATGGCAATTTTGTCGCCGCCATCCAGCCTGTGCTGCAGCAGCGATGGGGTGATCCGGCGCAGGCGCAGATGCCGGATGACGCGCAGCAGATGCACCAGCCGCCACGTGACATAGGCCAGCAGCGGCAGACCGAAGACCAATCCCAGCAAGAGTGCGAAGTGTTCTGCCAGCCTTAAGCCGCGATCCAGTTCGTTGGCGAAGATCATGCCCAGTGCTACGTATCCCGCGGACCACAGCAACGACCCCACGGAGTCATAGGCAAGAAATCCCCGGACGGAAGCGCCCTCTGCGCCGGCGATTGGAGGCGTTACGCCATCGAGACCGGGTACAAACTTTGCGACGACGAGAATTCTCAGGCCCCACTTGTCGAAGATCTTGCGCGACCGTTCTGCACAGACGCGCGGATCGCCCGAGAGGCTGCATACCAGCCGGATTACGCGGCTGCCCCACCGGCGGCCCATCCAGAACCAGACGCCATCGCCGCAGAGACATCCGAGCACAGCGGCCAGCAGCACAAGCGACAGATGGAGATGGCCCCCCATGAAAAGCGCTCCGGCTGTCATAAGGAAGAGCACCGCGGGCACGGGCAGGCAGAGCTGCCGCGCAAATACGGCCAGCCAGATTCCGGTGTATGTCAGTGGGGTTGTCGCAGTCATTGGATTTCGCGTCCATCCTGTCAGTCTTCACTCTATAGACAATCTCCACGCTCCATTGCAACTCGGAAATAACCGGATAGCGCAGTAGCCTCGTCTCTCGCAACCGTCTATCCTGCTCCTCATGGGTCCAACGCGCAACAGCATCTTACTTCTCACGCTCTGCCTGCTCTCCGGCTGTCGCAAGGCCTATGTGGTGCCGGAGGCTCCTATGCCGCCCAATACTGTTCTTCTTTCGCACATGATGCGCGAGCTTTCCGCCACACCCGGTTTCACCGAAGCGATGCTGAAGCAGTTTGACAGCGGCGGGAAAAAGGGGCCGGCGCTGATGACGCCGAAGCTAATCAAAAACCTGCGCGAGCGCATCCTTGGCAGCGACTGGCAGGGGCTGGACCGGTTCCCCGGATGGACGATGGGCGAGATCAACCCGACGGTGCACACCGTGGGACACTTTGCCGGTAAGAGCGAGAAGCTCGAAGGGGCAAGCGCCGTGCATCCTGGTGCGTCGCCATCGAGTGCGCAGGTTGGGCAGTTTCTTGACCTTGGGCCGTATGCGCTGGATCGAGGCGAGACTGTCTCGCTCGACGAGCCGTCAAAATTGCCGGGCTTCACGACGGATGGCATTGTCACCACGCTTGGCGACGGTGTTGTTCGGGGCGACGGGCCGAATGAGTTTGCGGCTGAACATGCTGAGTCGCAGCGGCTCGCCGATGTGCTGAACCGCCTCGCGGCCAACAATCTCAACGGAGCAAAGCCATTTTATGCGGCCATGGCGTTTAGCAGCAGAAAAGAAGATGCAGAAGCGGCGACGACCCCACAGCAACTGATCGATATACTGCAAAAATCCGGCCACACCATCACCGTCGACGACGCTCGCTACTTCGCGAACTTCGGGCACTTCCACTACAAGGGCGAGGACGTGATGATGCCCTTCTTTGTGAACTCCGAGATCGCTGTGCCGCATACGAACAACCGGCCGCTGCTGGTGCCAGTCTCACATGCCGAGTATGAGTGGCATATACGCGGGCCGAAGATCAACGCCGACGTAAGCTACTACTTTGGCATCGACGGGAAGTCTGAGTGGCGCACCATGGATACGCTGGACCAGGCGTGGGTGTTGAAGCGCAATGCGCATACCTACACTGGCGCCGATGCTGTTGAAGTGACACGACTTGCCGGGCTGCTCACCGTGGCGTATATGCACCTGCATGCGGCGCATCCTACGCTGCCCTTTGGCGGGTACTACGCGCTGGGAGTCTGCCAGGATGGTGTCTCCGCCATTGAGCACAAGATGACGGGCCACGTGACGCTGTTTCCGAACACCGCGGACAGTAGCTTCTTCAACGATCCGCGAGATGCGGAGGTGAACGCGCTCATCGTCGCGATTCCGAAAGACCGCGAGGGCAAGAAGCCTGAACCGGAACGCATCTTCGGCTCGCTGCCTACAGCGCCCGATGCCGAGGGACACTTCAATGCGATCACTATCCCCGGCCTTGCTGATGACCTGAACGCCAGCTATGCGGCGTGGAAGGATGGCTCGCTGGAGCGCACGTATACGACGTGGCAGTACATTGAGGCGCTGCTGTTTATGGGTACCGCTATTGGCGTTGCGCTCTACCTGGGCATTCGGACGCACCGCTTTTTGAAGTCGCAGCCGGTACAACGCAGGCCACTTCGGTAGCACTCTTATGCATGGGAGGTTTACCCCATGGCAACGAAGAAGGCAGTGAAGAAGTCCGCAAAGAAGACGCCCGCGAAGAAAGCTGCGAAGAAGACCACCGCGAAGAAGTCAACGGCGAAGAAGTCGACCCGCAAGTACAGCCCTGCAGCCGGCAAGCAGGTTGAGACAGAGATGCGCGAGATGAAGGCCGGCAAGCTGAAGAGCGGGCGCAGCGGCAAGAAGGTTACCAATCCGAAACAGGCTATTGCTATTGGACTTTCGGAGGCGCGCAAGAAGGGCGCGAAGGTGCCGGAGAAGAAGTGAATAGTGAGTAGTGAATAGTGAGTAGTGAATAGTGAATAAAGACGAGAGCGGCTGCCTTGATGGCAGCCGCTTCTTTGTGTGTGATGGGAGCTTTATTGGCCGGTTTGATCGTGGAGCTGGGCCAGTTCTGTGGTGGAGCGGCGGTGAGGGGCGTAGCTGCCGTAGACGCTGATGTGGAAGCATGCCTGCTGGAACTCTTCCTCGACATCGACCTTGCCGGACTGCATGAGCGGCAGCAGATAGGTGCGCATCCATGCGATCTGCTCGACGTTCATGCCGCGCTTGCCGAAGTCGACGGCCTGGCCGGTGAGATGGGGCGAAGCGGTTTCGCCTTCGACCGCGGCGGCGTTGCCGTTGACGCGCTGGAGACGTAGCTGATAGTCCACGGTGCGGACGGCTGAGTTCAGATGCAGTGGCTCATGAAAGCGCGCGTAGTAAGCGCGGGCGATGTCGCCGGCAAACTTCACCGTCCAGGGGCGGGCGTAGCGGCGGTTGAGTGGAAGCTCTTCGTTTACATCGAGGGCGGCTATGTCCGGAAAGCTGACAAGCAGGTGGCTCGCGCGCATGCGATTGAGGTCGGTGTCGTCCTGTATGCGGGTGAGGCCTTCGTTGTCGGCCATCTGGTTCTGGTGAACGAGAATCTCTCGCGTGCCCTTGAGCGCGGGAGGAACGATGAGCTTGCCGGAGCGCGTGTAGAGCAGCGCGGCCATGGGCTTGATGGCTTCCTCGGTGAGCTCGCGCTGCGTGGGTTGATCGTCTGCGATGGCGTCGAGCACGGCCGAGGGGACTGGTGGTGCCTGGTGGACCGCGGCCTTTGTGGGAGCGGGTGGTAGGACCTGCACCTCGCCGCCGAAGCCTTGAACGACTCTTGGTGCGGGAGGATGTGGCGCTGAGCGCGGGGCGTCGTTGGCTTCGATGCGTTCGGTCTCATCGGGATGCGAGACGCCTTCGGAGATGGCGTGATTTACGGGTGTGGGTGCGGGCGTGGTGCTCGCGGGTTTTTGCTCGGTGTTGCTGCCGCCGGCGGCGCGGACAAAGTCGTCGACTGTGAGGGTCTTCTTTTCGGCGGGTGCTTCGGGCTTCGTGGCGGCGACGGTCTCTTTATGGGCGGCGCGACGCTTCGGTGCGGGGGCTTCGACTACCTCGGGTTCGTGGGTTCTGCGGCGGGTGTTCTTTGTGGCCTGTGTGGTTCGCGCGGAGGGTCTCTTCGCTGTAGCGCGGGCGTCGCGACGCTTTTCGCTGGGGGTCTCTGTGGGCTTGTGCGCGACGCGGGTGGCGTGGACTTTGCCGTGAGCCTCGGCTGTGCCCGCGCTCTGCGCTGCGATGCGATGCAAGCGCGCTGCGTGGGTCGTGTTCGCCGCCGAAGCGGAGCCCGCCAGCAAAGCAAAGGGAAGTACAAGGGCCGCAACGTGCGCGTGAGTCGCCAACCCCGCGGTGCGGGCAGTGGCGGCGAGCGTTCGCTCTCTGAGCATGATGTGTTTCATAAAGGTGGCCGCGAAGCCGCCGAGCTATTTCAGCCTATTTGTTCGTGGCAGCGGAAAATAGTACCAATGGAGGTTCCCCGGCGGAGTAGCCGTTTTGCGTGGCGATATTCGAGCTATTCCTTGCCGTTGCAAGAATTGCAACGCTCGCGTGACACCTGGCGCGACGAATCGCGTTACATTGGTTTTGCACCTGCAAGCACTTCGAACTTTTCGACCGGAGACCCACACTGATGCTGCCGATGCCCAAATCGACGACCAGAAATTACAAGATCGCTGCCCTGTCCTTTGCCTTTGCCGGCCTCGTCGCTGCCGCCGCGTTGTGGCAGCCGGCTGCGGTCTCCGCGCAATCGGACCCCGCGCCGAATACCGAGGCGTATTACACGCAGAAGGTGCTGCCGATCTTTGAGGCCAACTGCTATCGCTGCCATGGCGCGCCGAATCATCGCGGGGGGCTGCATCTCGATACGCGAGAGGGAATGCTGAAGGGCGGCATGGATGGCGCGGTGGTCGTGCCGGGGCATCCGGAGCAGTCGCTGCTGATCAAGCTGATTCGCCACGAGGGACCGGCGGATGACCCCATGCCGATGCCGCCGAAGTCGAAGATCTCGGATGCGGATATTGCGGTGGTGACGGAGTGGATTAAGGGCGGCGCGGTGATGCCGCAGTGAGGCAGACAGTAAAAGGTAGACAGTAGACAAACCGTGCTTTCTGTTTACTGTCTACCTTTTACTGTTTCTAATATGCCCGTTGGTACATGCGCGACATTCTGTCGTGCCAGCCTAGACGTTCTTCGTCCAGGCAGGCCCATGCCAAACCGAGCCCGAGTGGGCAGGCGGCCAAGAGCGTTGCCAGTACGCGGCGGCGCATGGCCTTGCGCGTTGGGTTGCGGTCGCCGAAGGTGCATAGCCCGATGCGGGCGTAACGCATTCCGGGGGTATCGCCGGTCAGGGTGAAGAAGAGCATCTGGTAGAGCACGTACAGCACAAGCAGCACGACGGCGGCGGACGCTCCCATCAACGGCTTGGGTAGCACTTTGAGGCTTTGGCCGGCTAGTTCCACGGCTACGGCGGCAAACCCTACGAACGCTGCGCCGATCCAGAAGAAGTCTACGGCTGCGGCCATCAGGCGGAGCTCGATGGAGGCGGTCTGCGGCTGTAAGGTGAACTGGTGTTGCGAGTTCAGCGGCGTCGCATGAGCCACGGCGGTCGTGGATTCCAGTTGCAGGCTCTGCCAGTCGGGAGCGGCGCTTGTCTCTACGACGGGCTCTAACGAAATCTGTTCGGGGTCGACCTCAAAGATGCGCAACTGCGGCTCTGCGGGTGCGTCTTCGCGCAACGGGCCTTCAGCCAGCCGCGGACGCGCTTTGCGGGAGGCGACCAGTTGCCGCGGAAACTCAATCAGGTTGCCGGGGATGGGCAATGCGTTGACCACGTAGGTGTCCTGCTCCGGGGCCAGGCGAAACTCGATCTCCTGCTCCAGCGCCTGCAGTTCTTCCTCGGTGGCGTCGAGCGCCGGCTTGTGGGCGGTCCACTGCGCGGGCTTGGCGGGGGCGACGTCGTCGTATAGCTGGATGCTCAGGCCGCCGCTAAAGCCTTCGGCTCGCGCCTCTGCCTCCTGCAGCCAGGAACCTCGCGGCTCCTCGCGAATCAACTCCTTTGCGCCCAGGGCGATATCGGCGATGGCGTGCGCGAGTTCTCCGCGGGCTTCGGTCCTTTGTTCGTTGCGCGCGATCTCGCGAGCCAACTCCTCGTGGCTCTCGGTGCGGTTCCACTGCTCAATCTCTTCCATCAACTGCATCTTGGCTTCGGCGACGGCGCGGGCGTTTCGGGTGGCGACCTCGGCCTCTGCCTGGGCCTGCGCCAGGGCGCGCTCGGCCTCGGCGGCCAAAAACTCGCGATAGCTCACACTTTGTTCGTAGCGGGCGGCCACGGCGTCGCGGACACGCGCCGAAGCACGCTGGGACGGGCTTCCCGAGCCCTGCCGCTGGTTTGCCTGAGCTCCCAACTGCTGCTCCGCCGCGCGACGGCTGCGATGCGCCGCCAGCCGCTCTGCAACGGCCTGTTTCAGCGCGCTTTCCGTCCCCGCAGTCGCAGGAACGGTCTCGCTGGAGGTCTCAAAGTCCAGCACCTCTGCTGATTCTCTGCGCTGCGCTGATCCGTTCATGCTCAATCTCTGCTCCCCTGACCCAATTCATCCCTGCTGACTGCAAACTTCTTTCACACACGTCTAAATAACAAATCGTCTAATCTCGATCTAGTGGACGGCCTCATCAAACCTGTTAGCAAAGCATCGATATTCGACGACCCGAGCGGCTTGCGCGTTCCAGCCTCGCGCTCAACGCGATTAGCCTTACTGTCCATAACTACCATCCTCCTGCTTGTGGGTCACCAACATCTGCACGCTCAGGAGGTGACCACTAAGGAACCTCCCGCACAGACAACCCCATCCAGCAGCACTTCCGCCCTGCCCTCCGAGCCCTCGCCGCAGGACCTGCCCGATCTCTCCACCATCCCCCGCGCCACCCTTCTGCCCACCGAGCACCCGGATATCGCCATCCTGGAGTCCGATACTCAGACCAAGGACGGTGACCTCTACACCCTCGCCGGCGACGTCGTCATCACCTACCATGACCATGTTCTGCGCGCCGATACGGTCACCTACAACGGCGCCACCGGCGAGGCTACCGTCCGGGGCCATGTGACGCTCACGGGCGGCGCCAACGACGAGTACATCAAGGCCACGCACGGCACCTACAACGTCCATACCAGTACTGGCGAGTTCTACGACGTCAACGGCTCGGTGGGCTTCGGAGCGTCCTCTACCCACCGATCGGGCTATCAGAACCCCAACCCTTTCCTCTTCTCCGGGAGAAAAGTCGTGAAGACCGGCCCGCAGAATTATGACGTCTACGACGGCGCCGTAACCTCATGCCTGCTTCCGCGCCCCGACTGGGAGCTCTTCTCGCGCCACTTCGCCATCGACGACAAGAAGGCCAAAGCCTCAAACTCCGTCTTCCGGCTGCTCGGCATCCCGCTGCTTCCGCTGCCCTACGTCACTCACCCCACCGACGCCGACGACCGCCAATCCGGCATTCTCATTCCGGTCTTTGGTTACTCCAGCGCCAGCCAGAACACCGGCTCCAAGGGTCTTACCATAGGCGAACAGGGCTACCTCACACTCGGCCGCTCCGCCGATCTCACCGTCGGCATGCTCTATTACTCTCTCCGCGGCTTTTCCGAGAACGGCACCGTCCGCTATCGCGGTCCAGGCGAAGACTTCTTCACGGCCCACTTCTCCGCTCTACAGGACCGCGGATTCGAATCACCCACCGTCAATGCCCGCGGCAACACGGTCGATCTTTATGTGAACCAGGGCGGCCAGGACGTAACCTCAGCCTTCCGCTGGAAACTGAATCCGACCACCCGCGCCATTGGCGACGTCGAATACCTCAGCTCTTATGTCTACCGCGAGGTCTTCACCGAAAACTTCAACCAAGCCGTCAGCTCCGATATCACCTCTACCGTTTACCTCATGAACGAGAAGAACGGCTACTCCACCGATCTTCGTTTCGACCGCTATCAAGGGCTCAAAGTCGTTCCCATCCTCAACCGTGCCGGTGAAGAGGTAAAAGTCTTCCATGCGCCTTCCTTCGACTTCTCCGCCGACGACCATCACATCGCAGGCACGCCCCTGTTGTGGAGCCTCGACGCCTCAGCCGCGGGCCTCAAGCGCGTCCAACCCAACTTCGTCTCCTCGGGCATCATCGAGCGCCTCGATTTCCGTCCGGAGATCTCGCTGCCTCTCCACTTCGATGGCTGGAACATCTTTGCCAGCGCTGCCGTGCGCGAGTCCTTTTACAGCCGCTCACGGTTTGTTCCACGAAGCGGCACCTACGGCCCCAATGCCACGCCTATCGAGATCACCGATCCCGCCAATCGCATGGACGGAGAAGTCACGGTCAACATTCGCCCACCTGTCATCGAGCGAACATTCTCCGTTCCCGAGAAGCTACAGTGGCTTCTGGGCAAAGAAGTCCGCCACACCATCGAGTCGGACATCACCTACCGCGATGTCTCGGGAATCAACAACTTTCTCAGCATCCTCCGCTTTGACGACGTCGATCTGGCCAGCGATACCAACGAACTCGACTACTCGTTCACCCAGCATCTCTACTTTCGCCCGCGCCCAAAGCCGGTAAAAATTACCGCCGGAAAGCCGGGCTGCCCCGTTCGGACAACGCAGGAGCAGGCGACGCTCGACCGGGAAAATGAGTCCGATCCAGACGCTCTCACGCCTGTTCCTCAGGCAAATAACGACGCCAATGGCATCCCCAATGCCTCCGCCACCGCGCCTGACCAACCCACGCGCACTCGCGCCCGCCATGCGGACCCCTGCGCCGCTCCTCTTGCCAAACAGCAGGAGTGGTTCAGTTGGAAGATCGAACAGAAGTTCTTCTTCGACACCACCTTCGGCAATGCGGTCATTGATACCCGCCGCAATATCTTCGACTCCACCCTCAATCTCTCGGGCATCGCCTTCCTCACCGAACCGCGTGACATCTCCCCCGTCGTCTCCCGCATGCGCTTTCGCACCTCAGGCCATACCGACTTCGAGTGGGACCTGGACTACGATACAGGCGCGGACAAGATCAACAGCTCCAACGTCTTTCTCGATGTTCACGAGGGCCGCTACTTTGGCGCCCTGTCCTACGCTCTCCTCAACGCGCCTGGCCGCACCTACACCGAGGTTCTGAACCAGGTGACAAACACCGCCACCGGGCTTCAGAGCTCGGCGACGGCGAACTTTTCGCAGATGCGGCTTCTCTCCGGCTGGGGAACGCCCAGCAAGGCCGGCTTGTCCATGGCCGCAGGCGCCGGTATCGATCTCAACGCAGGCAGTCCGAATGACGACTCCTCCGGCGCTCTGCAGTACCTCACCATCCAAAGCAGCTACAACTGGAACTGCTGCGGTGTGTCCATCGAGTACCGCAAGTACGATCTGGGCGCCATCCGCAATGAGGGCTCCTACCGCTTCAACTTCACGCTCGCCAACATCGGCAGCGCCGGCAACCTGCGCCGCAGCGAAAGCCTCTTTTAGCTTCTAATCGCCAACCTGAGATAATCAATCTGTGTTCACAGCCCGCCGTCTTACCGCCCTCCTCTTCGCCACCACCCTCTTCGCCGCTCTTGGCTGCCACGCACAGACGCCCGCCGTTCCTGCCGGAACGCCGCTCAGCCCGGAGCAGGCTCGCCGCGTCGAGGTGCTGGTGCGCCAGCGCGCCGAACTGCCGCCCGGCTCCGTCGTCGCCGTAGGCCCGCGCACCCCTTCGGACCTCGCCGGCTACGACACGGTCGAGGTGACTGTCACCAACGAAGGCCGCACCTCGCACCCCATCAAGTTCCTGCTCTCCAAGGACGGCAAGACGCTCGCCCAGTTCACCAAGTTCGATATCTCCGCCAATCCGCGCGATCTCATCTCCCCTGAAGGTCGTCCTTCGCGCGGTGGCCCGGCGACGGCGCCTGTGCTCATCGTCGGCTTCGACGACCTCGAGTGCCCCTACTGCGCCCGCCTGCACGCCAGCATCTTCCCGGCCATCACGGAGCGCTACGGCGACAAGGTCCACATCGTCTACAAGGACTACCCGCTGGAGTCCATCCACCCCTGGGCGATGCACGCCGCGGTCGACGTGAACTGTGTCGCCGATCAATCGCCCAACGGCTACTGGACGCTGGTGGACCAGATCCACGCCCACGCCTCCGACATTAGCGCCGCCGCACAGAGCGGTACAGGCCCCACGCCCAACGATCAGGACATGAAGAAGGCGCTTGAGCGCGTCGACGGAATGCTCGACACCATGACCCTGAAGCAGGGCGAGGCCGAGCACATCGACCTTTCCAAGCTGAACGTCTGCATGAAGCTGCAGGACACGAAGGCCATCAACGCATCGGTCAAGCTGGCTGAGTCATTCAACCTGCAATCGACGCCGGTGCTCTTCATCAATGGCGCGAAGATCGATGGCGCCGTGCCGATCGAGCTCATCTTCAACGAGATCGATACGGCGCTCGTTGCGGAAGGCCAGAAGCCACCGCCGCCGTATATGGCGCCCGCTCCACCGCCAACACCTGCGCCAGCGCCAGCCGCCGCGCCTGCTGCCTCTGCGCCGAAGCCCACGAAGTAGCTCGTTCTCAGGAGTTCATCGCCACAGGGTAGGATGGTGGCACGCCAAACTGAGAACGGAGAACTGACAACTCCATGCGCCGCTCCGCCTACGTCGTTGCCCCCTTGCTAGCCTCTGCTGCCGTCGCACTGCTCGCCGGCTGTCACCAGACCGAGCCGCAGCGCTGTGTCGACGAGCACGAGCACGTCGTCGACCCCAGCTTCTGCAAGAACATTCCGCCCAACGGACAGCAGCCTGTCGCCGGAACGATGGCCAACAACGGCGGCTCCATCGTCAACGGCATCTTCATCGCGCACATGTATCGCTACTACTACGGCGGTGGCGGCGGCTTTGGGATCGGCAGCATTGTAAGCGGCGGCGGTTATGCTCCCATGCCGGGCCACAGTTACTCCACTGGGACCACGCGCGGCGGCTTTGGCAGCTTCTTCTCCGGCCACGGCGGCGGTGAAGGTGAAGGCGGAGCCCATGGCGGCGGGAGCGGCGAATAGATGCAGCGCCACACCCTGACCCCGCGGCCCAACTGGCAGTCCACCGTCGAGCAGCAAGGCCTCACCTTTCATACGCCGGAGAGCCTGCCGCCCGGCGCGCGCCCCTACTGGGACGAGTCCGCCTGCTACGAGTTCAACTCCACCGAAGTCGACCGCCTGGAAGCCGCCGCCAACGAGCTGCAGGAGATGTGCCTCGCCGCCGCGCAAAACGTCATCGACAACCAGCGCTATGCCGAGCTCGAGATCCCCGCCGAGGCCGTCCCCATGATCGAGTGGGCGTGGAACGAAGAGCCGCCCGCGCTCTATGGCCGTTTCGACATCCTGTGGAACGGCGAAGGCCCGCCGAAACTGCTCGAATACAACGCCGACACGCCAACCTCGCTGCTCGAAGCATCGGTCATCCAGTGGTACTGGCTCAAGGACGTCTATCGCGATGCCGACCAGTTCAGCTCGCTGCACGAGAAGCTCATCGCCAAGTGGAAGGACGACGCCAGCTACCTCGAACGACCCGTTTACTTCGCCAGCACCGCATTCCCCGAAGACTTGCTCACCGTCGCCTACCTGCGCGACACTGCCGAGCAAGCCGGCCTGCAGACCCGCCAACTTCTGATGGATGACATCGGCTGGAACGAACCCCGGCAGTGCTTCGTCGACGCCGACCCCGCCGAGAACCAGATCAAATCCATCTTCAAACTCTATCCGTGGGAGACGATGCTCGAAGAGTCCTTCGCTGCGCCCATGCTGCGGACCTACCAGGAGATGCGCTGGATCGAGCCCATCTGGAAGCTGCTGCTCTCCAACAAAGGCATCCTGCCCATCCTCTGGGAGCTCTACCCGAACCATGAGCTGCTTCTCGAATCCCACTTCGTCACCGACGCCAGCGGCTGGCAGCCCGCGCCCGGCTGGATTCGCAAACCCATGCACTCGCGCGAAGGCTCGAACATCACGCTGACCACCGCTGCGGGCGAGACCATCGCGACCGAAGGCCCGTACATCAACCGGCTGCAGATCGACCAGCGCCTCGGGCCGGAGACTTCTTTTCCCGATAGCCTCGGCGGACGACGCTACCCCGTGCTTGGGCTCTGGATGGTCGACCAGGAGTGCGCCGGCATGGGCATCCGCGAAGATGCCGGCCCGATCACCGGCAACCTCAGCAGCTTCGTCCCACACTTCTTCCGCTAGTCCGCTAGCGAAGCTTGTAGGGTTCTGCCGGCTCCGGCACGGGATCAGGCGTCTTCACGCCAGCCAACGTCGCCGCTGCCGCACCCTCCAAACCCTTACCCGTCACATTCAGGACCGCAACCTTCGGCCCATCGAACCCCGTCACGGTCACATTCTTAATCACGACGCGCCGCGCATTCGCGATCTCGATGCCCTTCTTGCAAGTGCCGGAGATGTTCTCCAGCACCAGCCCATCCAGCGGCTTCTCCGCGGGAATCTCCAGCGCGTGCACCAGCACCGGCGCATCGGTCACCCGCACATTGCGAAACACAAAATTCCGCCCCTGCGGAATCCCCGCCAGCCCCGGTACAGGGTCTTCGCCCAGGAGGCCGCTGTTCAGCAGATTGATCCGCAAAAATCCTCCGACCATCCCCGAAGCCTCGATGTCCTCAAACGTAAAGTCCTCGAGCAGCGCACCGCGTCCCGGCCGGCTCTTGATATAGATCGCATGGCTCTTCGCCCCGGTAAACTTGCACCGCTCCACACGCACTCTCTTCGTCCCCGCTGAGTTCTCGCTGCCAATCCCGATGCACGCAAAGATCGCATCTGCAAACGTGCAGTCGGAGATCGTCACATCCTCCGTGCCCATCGCCTGCGTGTACGCCTCTTCACCGCGCCCACTCTTCAGCGAGATGCAATCATCGCCCGTCGAGATATCGCACCGCCGGATCACCACCTGCTTGCACGAGTCAATATCGATCCCATCGCCGTTGCCGCCGGTAGACCGAATCGTCAGGTCCTCGATCAAAATGTTCCGGCTAGCCGTCGGATGGATCGACCACATCTGGTGATAGCTCGTCGAAAACCCCTGCAGATGAATCCCATCGCAGCGCAGAAACTCCATCAGCGCCGGATGCCGCAGCGGCTTGTCCTTCGTCGGCCTTCCGCCCAGCGCGTCATTGCCCGCGATCTTCCCAGCACCCATCACGCCCACGCCGGTGGCATCGATCGCATACACCAGCCCAATGTGCCCGGGAACCCATCGACCCTCCCACCGCACCTGCGTCACGACATAGTCATCCATCTCCGGCGACCCCATCAGCACCGCGCCCTCCGCCAGCCGCAGCACCGTATTCGACCGAATCTGGATCGACCCCGTCAGATAGTTCCCGGCAGGCACGAGTACCTCTCCACCACCCAGCACGCCACAGCGATCCAGCGCGGCCTGCAACGCCGCCGTATCCTTCGTCACGCCATCACCCATCGCGCCAAACATCGCATCGCGCACATTCAGCCGTGCCGACCCCGTGCCCGTCGCCGGAACCACCACCGGCGCGGCCTTCACCGCACTCGCCCGCATCAACTCCGGCAGCATCGCCGCACCCACAACCGCCTGCGCCGATCGCGCCAAAAACTTTCGCCTCTGCATAAACCTCTCCTTCGCGTGCGCTTCATTCTCCCATCTGTTCCGCTAAACTGCGAATACACTCACACGCAGGAGAGACCATGATCGACGTCCATCCGCCACACCACACCGCAAACTCCTGGCGCGACTTCCTCATACACATCGCCACCATCGTCGTCGGCCTTCTCATCGCCATCGGCCTGGAGCAGTGCGTTGAGCTCCTCCACCAGCACCATGAAGTCCGCGAGACCCGCGAAGCCCTGCGCCTCGAAGGCGAAGCCAATCGCAACCGCATCATCCTCGAAACCAACTTCTGGCGTCGCGGCACCGCCGCCCTCGAAAACAACCTGCTCGTTCTCCGCTATCTGCAGCAACATCCCGGAACACCCCAGGACAAGCTGCCCGGCGTGCTCCACTGGGGCACCGCGAACATGGTCTTTGCTCACGCCGTGTGGGATTCCGCCCAGCAGACCGGCGTCATCAAGCTCCTGCCCCGCGAAGAAGCCACCAACGACGCCTTCCTCTACATGGAGTTCGATCGCATCGAAGAGGCAAGTACCGCCGTCCACGTAGCGGTCGACGAAGCGGAAGAGTTCGACCTCGTCGATCCCGATCCAACGCATCTTTCGCCCGCGCAGCTTGCCGAAGTCATCTCACTCACCGAAAGAGCCCTCACCAAACAGATCCTTCACGGAGAGGCGCTCGCAAACCTCAATAGCAACTTTCCCGACCTGCCCCCAACCATCACCCATGCCGAAATCGACAAACTGCGCGGCAAAATAGGCAAAAAGACACCGGACACGCTGAGCGCAGCCGAAGCCATCACCAACGCCCGCCTGGACGCGGGCGCCCCGGCGCAAGACTTCACGAACTCCCCGGTCCACAAAAAATAGTGCGCCGCCTCTCGCTGACTCTCGCTCTCGCCGCCGCACTTGCGTGCTCCACCTCGCACGCCCAAACCACCCCGCCCAGCCTGCAGCAGGCGCAGGCCCTCGGCAACGATCTCTTCCTCAAATCCGGCTCGACCGGCATGGTCCTCGTCGCCGTTCGCGGCAAAGAGGTCTTCGTCCACGGCTTCGGCGAAACCGCACCCGGCAGTGGCCAGCTTCCCTCAGCCACTTCCCTCATACGCCTCTGCTCGCTCTCCAAGATCTTCGCCACCGACCTCCTCACCAAGCTCGTCGCCGACGGCGCCGTCCATCTCGACGACCCGCTCCAGCGCTTCGCCTCGCCGCACCTCATCGTCCCCGCTCGCGCCGGACGCTCCATCACCCTCAAAGACCTCGCCACGCACACCTCCGGCCTTCCGCGCGAGGTTGGCAACGCGCCTCCCGGCACGCCGCACTTCACCTTCCCCAGCTACACCTACCGCTGGCGCTGGCTGCCCGCGCAGCACCTCAAAACCACCCCCGGCACAGCGGCCCTCTACTCCAACATCGGCTTCGACCTCCTCGGCGACGCTCTCGCCAAAGCGTCCAGCGAACCCTACGCCAAGCTCTTCGCCGACCGCACCACCACACCTCTCGGCATGACCCAGACCGGCTTCACGCCCACCCCCACGCAGTGCGCTCGCCTGCTCCAGGGCACA
>Ga0302302_1001164_pt1 | contig 15823 bp, 8 predicted proteins | sample III_Palsa_E1_3_FD_198766 | JGI IMG/M metagenome (GOLD analysis project Ga0302302, IMG submission 198766) | Peat permafrost microbial communities from Stordalen Mire near Abisko, Sweden - III_Palsa_E1_3 | ecosystem: Environmental > Terrestrial > Soil > Palsa > Peat permafrost | place: Sweden...
TGACATCTGCGATGAAGCTCGGTGCTGCAACGATGCTTGCTATGGCCGCTTTGACCCTATGGCCGCCCGTTTCGACTGCCCAGTCGGCGCCGTATAGCGAGAATGCGGCGCTGTTCGTGGCCGAACATCTCGACGTGCTGTCCATCCCCAGTTCGATCTATGCACGCAGGAAACCCGGCGCGAATACATTGAAGGACTACGGTTTCGCCGATTTAGAAAAGATCGATGGCGGCGTCCGAACCATCGATCAGAAAAGGCACTGGCTTTTTGGCATTCGGATCGTCGAGGACAACGGCGGCATCAAGGTGCTTTGCATACAGGACGGCCCACGGATAGACATGAGCTCTCCGAGTCAGACCACCGTCGAGGTCAAGCTTGGCCATGATGGGCTATTCCATGGCACCGGCCGTTTTCCGCAAAGCGACCAGTGTCCCCCGTTTCAACGCTAAATAGGATCAGACGCGCGGATAAGCACGCGCATCATTGGCGTCACGCCAACAGTCGTTCGCACACCGCCTGGTAGATCGCCGGAAGCCGCTCCAGCTCATGCACCGCCACGCATTCGTCGACCTTGTGGATCGTCGCGTTGACCGGACCGATCTCCACCACTTCGGTACCCAGCAACGCAATAAAGCGACCATCGGAGGTGCCGCCGCCGGTGCTCTGATCGGGATCGAGCTGGCAAAGATCGCGGCATACGGTGACGACGGTTTCGCGCAGCTTTCCGCCGGGCGACGTGAGAAACGGCTGACCCGACAGCTGCCAATCGATATGGAAATCCAGGCCGTGCTTGCGCAGGATCGCCTCGCTGCGTGCCTGCAGGTCTTCGGCGCGACTGGCGGTGCTGTAGCGGAAGTTGAACAGCGCGGTCAGCGTGCCCGGGATCACGTTGTTGGCGCCGGTCCCCGCATTGAGGTTGGATACCTGCATCGAGGTCGGTGGAAAGTCGGCGTTGCCTTCGTCCCAGCGCTCGACCGCCAGCTCGGCGAGCGCCGGGCCGAAGGCATGAATTGGATTGAGCGCTTTTTCTGGGTAGGCCACGTGACCCTGAATACCACGCACCGTCAGCGTCGCCGACAGCGAACCGCGTCGACCCACGCGAATCAGATCGCCCAGCCTTTCCTTGGCCGACGGCTCGCCCACCACACAGAATTCGATGCGCTCGTCTTTCGCGCGAAAGTGCTCGATCACCTTGCGCACGCCGTCGATCGCCACGCCTTCTTCGTCGCTGGTAATCAGCAGGCCGACGCGACCGGAGTGATCCGGGTGTTCGCTGACGAACTGCTCCAGCGCCACCACCATGGCCGCCACCGAGCCTTTCATATCGGCCGCGCCACGGCCGTAAAGACGGCCATCATTTATCGTCGGTTCGAACGGCGGGCTCTTCCAGGATGCCTCGGGGCCGCTGGGCACGACATCGGTATGTCCGAGAAACATCAGCGTCGGACCCGGCGCGCCAGACCCGCTATGCGTGGCCCAGAGATTGTCAACGTCACCGTAGCGCAGGTTTTCGATGGTGAACCCGGCGCGTGCCAGCCGCTGGGCGATCAGCGCCTGGCAACCGGCGTCGTCCGGCGTCACCGAACGACGCCGCATCAGCTCGCAGGTAAGGTCCAGCACGTCACTCATGTTGATGCCTCGCGTTGGTTCAATCGTGTTTCGCTTTGCCCTTGCCGAGCAGGCGTTCGTAGAGGCCACCGGTGAAGCCGACCGCTACTCGGCCATCGGAGGTGACGGTAATCGGCTGGCGTAGAATCTCGGGGTGTTCGCGGATCAACAGGGTCCACTCCGGATCGCTGCCCGGGTTGCGCCGTTGCTGCAGCAGGCCTTTCCAACCGGTGCCGCTGCGATCGACCAGCGCATCCCAACCGCCGAGCGAAGCGGCCCACGCTTTCAGCATTTCGGGCTCGGGTCGCTCACGCCGCAGATCGACAAAGCGATAACCCGGGCCGAAGCGATCGAGCCAGTTACGCGCCTTGCTGCAGATATCGGTGCCGTCGAGCCCGTAAACAACGACGGAGATAGCGGCAGCCGCTTCAGCCACCGAACAACTCCTTGAACTTTTTCTCGCTGAAGCCGGCGCTCACGCTATCGCCCTTCACCACCACCGGACGCTTGACCAGGGCGGGATAGTCCTTGATCAGCTTCAGCCAGTCGGCGTCGGTACTGGCCGATTTCTGTGTGTCGGTGAGATCGCGCCAAGTGTAGCTGGCCCGGTTGACCAGCTTTTCCCAGGTCAGCTCTTTCGCCCACTGCTTCAACGAAGCCGGCGCGATGGGATGCTCGCGGTAGTCGGTAAAGCTGTATTTGACCTTGTGCTCATCCAGCCACGCGCGCGCCTTGTCGCAAGTGCCGCACTTTTCCAGGCCATAGAGTTCGACGCTCATTCGACGCTCCTCAATAATTCGTTGATACCGGTCTTGCTGCGGGTCTTTTCATCGACCTGCTTGACGATGATGGCGGCATACAGGCTGTGGCTGCCATCTTTCGCGGGCAGGCTGCCGGCCACCACCACGCTGCCGGCGGGCACGCGGCCATAACTCACCTCACCCGTGGCGCGATGGTAGATGCGGGTGGATTGGCCGAGGAACACGCCCATGCCGATCACGCTGCCCTTTTCCACCACCACGCCCTCGACCACTTCGGAGCGCGCGCCGATAAAGCAGTTGTCTTCGATGATGGTGGGATTGGCCTGCAGCGGCTCCAGCACACCGCCGATGCCGACGCCGCCGGACAGGTGCACGTGCGCGCCAATCTGCGCACAGGAGCCGACCGTGGCCCAGGTATCGACCATGCTGCCGGCACCGACGTAGGCGCCGATGTTGACGTAGCTGGGCATCAGCACCGCATCCTTGGCGATATGCGCGCCCCGGCGCACCAGCGCACCAGGCACCACGCGCGCGCCGAGATTCTGCAGTTCGCTGTCATTGCCCTGCATGAACCGCAGCGGCACCTTGTCGAACGCCATCGCTGCCCCGCCATCCACAACGACGTTGTCGTTGAGGCGGAAGTACAGCAGCACGGCTTTCTTGATCCACTGGTTGACCGTCCAGCCGCCGTTGCTGTCGGGTTCGGCGACGCGGCGCTCGCCAGATTCGAGCAGGTCGATCACCTGCCCCACGGCTGGGCGCAGATGGGTTTCAATTTCGGTCGAGCCAAGCTCGTTGCGACGCTCGAAAGCGTCGTTGATCAGCTTTTCTATCGATTGCATGGTTCGATCAGTCTTCCAATGATGGGGTATACGGCGACGCCAAACTAGCGCGCATGACGCGCTGATCTTGCAACATCATCGTACACGCGCATAGTGGCAACGGGCTTCCGTAACCTGCCAGCTTTAGGAACCTTCTCTCATGGAGCCGGAATTTCGGCTCACGTACCTGCCCGCGGGAGCGCTAGTACATCTAGCTGTGCTCAAGCCGTTACTGCGCCACAGTCACCTGATACGACACCACCGCCTGCGCACCGGGGTTCAGCGAACCGGTAAAGCTCCAGACGATCGCACCCTGACCGCCTGCAGCGGGTTGCGTACTCACCGTGCAGGCAGTGAGGCCGGTCGGCAGTGAAGACGTGGACGGACAGGTGGCCGAGGTAAATGTGGTGTAGGCCGGAGTCGCATCGTTGACGATAACCTGGGTCAGTGGCTTGCTGCCCGCGTTGTAAAGCGTGAGCTGATACTGCAGCACGTTGCCGGGCAGCGCGTTGTTCGACGTGCTCGCGCTGCCGTTCTGCGTGACGTTGTTGACCTGCTTGGACAGCGTCAGCGCACCTTGCTGAATCACCGTGGTCGTGTCGGTGCTCAGCACGATCGCAGTCAACGCAGGATTGGCATTCGTATAAGCCGTTGTCGCCTTAAGCGTGACCACATTCTCGGCGTTTACAGGCGCGGAACCCGGCACGAATTCCTTGACGATCAGGCATACCTGCTGTGACGCCGTGACGGTGATCGCGCCAGTGATCTGCGGTTCGCCGCTGTCGAGCTGGCCGTTGCAATTGCTGTCGCGATATAGCGTTTCGGCCCAGCCGCTGACGGCTGGCGTGGCCACAGCGGACGTTGTAAACGTTACCTGCCCGCCGCTGGCGGCGGTGAAGGTATGCGGGTAATAGAGCGTGGTGCCCGGTTGAGCACTGTTGACGCCGTTGGGTGCCAGTGCGTTGGGGGGAACAAGCCCGAAGCTGCCGATCGTGCCCGTCAGCCCCGCCGCGTAAGTAAAGCTCACCGAGGGACGGGTGTAACTGGCGCCGCCGATCGACCCGGCGGTTCCGCCGGTGGCAAGATAACCAGAAGGTACAATCGGTGTCACGGTCACCGTACCGGTGAGCGACGATGGCAACCACAACGTGGCCATGCCAGTGCCATTGGTGACGCCGCTAGCCACGATATTGCTTGCATTGACGGCGTTGACGGTGACATTCGGCAGAGCCGATTCCGATCCGTTCTGAAGGCCATCGTTCGGCGTGCCGCCAGTGCCGATACCGGTGTCGGCAAACACCATCGCCGATAGCGCGGCCCCCTGAAACAAGCCGAAGTTCTGCGACACCAGGTTGGACGTTGCCTGCGTAAGATTGATGATGCCCGTCGGCGCCTGCGTCCTGACCCAGCCCGATGGCGCCGTCGCCGTGACGTCGGTCAGCGTGCTGTTGTTGCTTTCGATCAGGCAATACGTGCCGGGCGCGATACCGGGCTCGGTGAAGGCGCCGCTGGCCGTGGTTACTGCCGCCGCGTAGGTGGCCGGTGCCTGGCAGGTGCCGCCCGAGGACGGCGCGATTTTGACGTAGAGCCCGGTCAGGCCAGTGCCCGTCTCGCCGTTGTCGGCCACGGCGTTGTGATTCGCGTCGTTGTAGACCAGGCCGCTGACATTCGGATAGGGCGTATCGGTAAATACGCAGGAAATCGAATCGCCATAGGCCAGCGACGGGAAGGTATAGCTGTTGGCCGCGAGGTTTTTCGGTAACGAGGTGGACGAGCTGCCGGCATTCGTGCAGGTCAGTAACGTGGCGTAGTTGGCCAGGGTGCTGACGCTGCCGCTGGCCATGGCCTGCGTCACGGTGAGGGCGCTCGACGACGTGATCGGTTTGCTCGCGACGGGAAACGGACCGCTGCCAGTACCTGTGCTGGTGCCCGTGCTGAGTACCGCGCTGTTGCTGCCGACAATGGAGTAGGTCACCTGGTCACTAGCGTTCAAACGTGCGGTGTTGAACTGCGAGGTTGCCGTAAGCGAGGCGAAGCGCAGGCCGAACAGCGCGCCCTGCAGGCCACTGCCCTTGAGTATCGACGTGACCGTTGTCGGATTGCCGATGCTGGCGAAGACATAGGCATTGGTATTGCCGCCGCCGGTCCCGGTTTCCACCACTGTTCCGGTCCCGACCCCCGCCACCGTTGGGCCCGTGGCATTGGTATTGGCAAGCATGGCCGCCTGCTGCCAGGCGGTGCCATTCGTGGTGAAGGTCAGCGTTTCCGGTGTATTGGTCGACTCGCCGTCCGCGGCGATGATCGCGTAAGCCGGAGATGTACCGCCGCCGGCGGGCGTGATGTGAATATTGCTCAGCGTCACGGTGACAGTCGAACCACTCTGCACCTCGTAGAACACCGGTAGGCCTGGAATACTGCCGAAGCCGGCATTGCCGAACGCCGCACCGCTATAGGTCGGCACGCCGGAAACCTTGAGCAGCGGTGTCGCCGTGGTCGCACTGGATACCGTCAAAGTCAGACTCAGCACCGAGCCATCAGACAAGGTGAAGGTGAAGGCCTGGCCGGCCTGTGCCGCGCTATCGCTGTAGCCGGTGAAATCCAGCCAGCAATACGTCAGGTAATCGGCCGGCGCAGCGCCCTGCACCGCCGCTGGTGCGCAAGTGTTGGCGTGTGCCGGCATCACGAAGAGACCGCCCAGCAGAAACAGCAGCGCCAGCCATCCTCGGCGGGAAACTCCGAAGAGAAGGCGAGTGCGCTGGATCAGGTGGACGAGGCTCATGACGTTGCTCACTGCGCCGACGCCGCGGCATCGGCCGGCAGCGGTGTGGAGTTGTTGCTCGGTTTGAACACATTCTCGTCGAACTTGAAGCGCAGGCGCAGATAGACGCCGTTCTGGGTGTAGTCCTCACCGGCGAGATCCTGATCGGAAAAACCCTGGAAGTTGTAACCCAGCGACAGCCAGAGATTTTTTGCAACGATATAGCCGAGCTCCGCGCCGATCGACTGCTGGTGGGCCGACAGACCACCGCCGAAAATCGAGTAGTAATGCACGCCGCCATCCCACTTGCTGGTGATGTCCCATATCGAGCGGCCGCCGATCAGTTGAGCGATATAGCTCGAAGTGATGCTGTTGGCATAATCGTCAACCTTCTTTGCGGCATAGCGGCCGTCCAGCGTCCAGGTTGCAGTCGGCTGGTAGTTGACGTGCACCGAGAGAATTTTCGCCGAGTAGTTGAGGTTGCCATTGGTGCCGGCCTGCACATCGTCGGTGCCGAACGATTCGAAATCGTTACCCTGGTCGCGCTTCCATTCGACGCGCGCCAGAAGATTCCATATATCGCTGTTGACTGGCCGATAAGCCATGCCGAACTGCGCCAGCTCAAGCGTTTGTGGGCCGCTGTATAAGCCGGTCGCCGGCGACAATGCCGTGCTGCCATCGGCCGCTAGCGACGTGGTGGCGAACGTGGTCTGCCGGTTGTACAGGCCACGGGACAGTAGCGTGACGTTTTCGTTGACCTTGAAAGCCGCGCCAAGCGTCGCAAGCCATGTGCGCGTCGTTTCCGACTCGCTCCATTCGGCGCGCGCGGAACCTTTCCAATCGGGGTTCGCCGTATAGCTGAGCGAGCCGGTGATCGCACTGGCTTCATCGGTCACTGCGCCGGTGACCGGATGCACCTGTTCCAGGCTGGCATTGACGCCGAGGCCTTCCAGCGGATGCCACTGGTTGCGCAGGCCGACAGCGTTTTCCGCCGTACGGCCGTCGATGCTGTCGCCGATGCGGTACTCGTTGAACAGCTGTCCGCCGGTCATGTATGGCGTGGTGACGCCGATCACGGTCGAGTAGTTCTGCGCCGCGCCACCGATGCCTACGCCGCCCAGGCTCTGCTGCGTAGAGCCAAGTCCGCTGGTGCTGCCACCTTGCGTGTTCTGCGCCGAATTGAGCGAGAAATTGTCGGTCAGGCTGTTGCTCGTCTCATGCGTGATATAGAACTTGGTCTGCGGACCGAGCTGATAGGTCGCGCCCACCGTCGCATTGCGCCTGTCGCTATCGTTCAGGGCCTGCTCGTACTGTAGAAAAGCATTGGCTTTGGGCACATGCGGCACCGGCGCGTCGAGGCGCATCAGCCCACTGGTATATGAATCGGTGCCCGTGCTGCTACCGAGGCTGGGCGTCGAATAAATCGATCCCTGATCGTCGGCAGAGACGTGTCGAACACTGCCGGTCAGCTTCATGTTCATCGGCAGACTGTGCTCGATACCGACCGAGGCATCCTCGATCTGCCCCGTACTCAGGCTGGTGGTGGTCTTGGTCGCGTTCACGACAAGGCGATCGGTCTTGGTCAGCGCGTAACCGACCTTGGCACCGTATTCCGCACCTCCGGAAAGCACCGTCGAACTGGCATTGTTGAAACCCGTGTCGGACTGCACCGCGTAAACGCGCGCCTGCAGGTTGGGGTCACTGTGGCGGAACTCAAAACGCCGCGCGTCGCCCAAGCCATATTGCTCGGACTGGGACTGCGCGACCTCGCCGACCAGCGACGTGGTCGGCCCCATGTTCCACAGGAAGTTGGCACCGCGCAGGCTCGCTGGATCGGCCGGGTTGCCATCGTGAATATAGGTGCCGCCAAGCGTGAACCACGGCAGCAGCTTTTCGCGCGCGTCGACCCCGGCGACCCAGAAGTTCGGGCCACCGTTGCTTACTTCGTAGGTGACGCGGACAAAGATCGGATTGAGGTTGGCATCGAGCGAGGCAATCGGCGCCTTGAACAGGATCTGGCCGCTGTACGGTTCGATCTCGTAGTCAGTGAGGCGGGTCATCGGCACGTCGCTGATGATCAAAGCAGGCTGGTTGCGGTCGCGCGTGATGATGTCGACCTGCTCGCTGTTGGCCAACCCGTTGATGCTCGACAGCTGATACGGACCGGATGTGCCGTTGGCCGGAATAACGTCGACCACCTGCACCGAATTGGTATCGCTGACGAAGCCGTCGACGGTCAAACGGCCGTCTTCCACGTGCGCTTTGGCGCCGTTGAGCGCACGGTTGTATTGCGTCAGCACCCGCGCAGGATTGTCGCTCTGCGTGCTGTAGTCACCGTAGAGGGCGTAGGAAGTGCCGTGGTCGATGCGCACGTACAACTTGCCGGTGGACTGCGCCTCGTAGCCTTTTGCGGAGGAGTCGCCGTAGACCGGATAATACGAGTCGGGGTTGATGTCGCGGAACAGTGTGGTCGAGCCGGGCTTGTCCGAGTCATAGGCCAGAGTCAGCAGGTAGGAACCCTTGACCTTGCCCTTGAGGAACAACGCGCTGTGTGCGCTGGCGCTGTCCTTGCCATGATCGAAACTCTGCTGCGCGCCCTGGATCTCACTTTCGAAGCCATCGCTGCTCTGCGCCGGCGACAGCGCTGCTGGATTCAGATTGCGCAAGTTGATGGCACCCTCGATCAGGCCGGCCGCAATCATCGGACGCAGGTCCGGCAGGAATACCAGATCGCTTTCGCTGTGCAGCAGACCGCTGCTGATGCGCAGATGCGCCGTGCCCGGATCGCCCGGGGGCAGCAGCGCAAAGTGACCGACGCCGCCCTCGACGAACACCTGGGTGCCCTGCTCGTTCGGATCCAGATCCGGCGATTGCCAGGTGCCGGCACTCGACTCCAGCGACAGCTCCGTGCGCGCCATCATGGGTACGCCGTGGGCGTCCAGCAGATGTACGATGATATTGACCAGCGTATGGCCATCGGCCTTCGCTTCTTTCGGCAGCTCAACTTGGAGGCGCGCGAGCTTGCCAGGAGCAACGACGTGGATCTGAGCGTTGCTCCGGGCATTGCCGAAACTGTCACGTGCAACCACCCGAAGCACGTTGTCGCCCTCCACCAGATTGATGCCGATATATTCCCATGCCGTCACGCCATGGCTTTCCAGGCTGCTCTGCTGACCCACCTGGGTCGAGGGCACGGCCTGCCCGTCGACGCTTAACTCGAGCTTCGCGCCGAGCGGGCCTTTCACCCGTACCGTTATCTGATCGGTCGGCAACACATCGCCATCGTGCAGGCCGACAAAACCAACTCCGGCATCAAGCGTAGGCAGCAATTTTTCAAGCGACGGAGGCACTGCCAGCACGTGGCTCGGCGACGGTTCGGCAGACACTGCCGGAGTGGGCATCGGCATGTACGGGGTCGCTGCCGGTGCAATGGGCGCAGCGCCGGCAGGATTGACCGCATTGCCAAACCCGGCTGGACCACCGACGCCCGGCAAAGCGGTGGTCGAGGCGTTGGTGCTGCCATAGCCGTTACTGCTTCCCGGCAGACCGATCACGCCGCTGGCTGACAGCGTACGCGGATCGGACACGGCGACCGAGCTGGCGCTGAGCTGCGCCTGCGCCGCCTGTGTGATCTCGGTGGCGTCGTCATGCATCGCGTTGTGACGTGCGGCGATTTCCTTGCGCAATGCCGGCGTGCAGGTCGACAGCGCAAAATCGGTCTTGTGCAGCTCGCCGTTCTGCAGGTCGACGAACTGGCTGCCGGCATCGCCGGCATTGCGATTATCAAGTACTTCGAGCAGCGCCCCATCGGGCAGCGTGGTCGTGTCGAGCTTGGCGACGTGTGTACGCGGCAGCAGGCCATAAAGGCTGTACTTGCCCTCGCCATCGGTCACCGCAAAGGTGCCGTCTTCAAGATAGATGCGCACGCCGGGCACGCCCGGTTCATCCGCGTCCTGGATATGGTTGCCGTTGCAGTCGAGATACACCTTGCCGATCAGATAGGCGCTGTCGGAGAAAACGCCACCGCTGACTTGCACCTTGGCGCTGCCCACGTTGGAACGCGTCTGCCCGCTGATGGCCTGCGCCGTGTTGGTGCCGTTGCCGGACTGACCTCCCGGTCCGATGCGTACGCGATACGTCAGCACCGGCGCACCGTTGATCGCGAGGTTGCCGATGCCGAACACCAGAGTCGGTCCGGCGCCACCGACTGGATCGGTAAGCACCTTGCCATTCAAACGCGCGGTGCCCTTGACGTATGCAAAGCCGGCGGGCAGATGATCATCGAGTGTCGTCGCGGGCATCGCCACACCGCTGCGGTTGCTCAGCGTGACGCTGTAGTCGACAAAGTCGCCGATCTCCGCAATCGATTTCGACGCCGTCTTTTCAATAAAGAGTCCGGTAGTCGCGGCGCCCGCGTCGAGCGGCACATCCAGCGAAACCGGTGCTTCACCCGCCACCACAAAGTTGCGCTCGTACGAACCGTTCGCGTCGACGTGCCGGCCAGCCGGCAGCAGACCCGGCGGCAGCTTGGAGGGTGCGGAGTAGCCGCTCGGCGGCGTGATCACCAGCCGATAGGTGCTGGCCGCGACCAGTGGAAACGTGTAGACGCCGGAGGTATCGGTCACCACGGTGCTCGGCGCCGAGGTGCTGCCGTCAGCCTCCAGCACTTTGGCCGGGCCACCGGCCTGGCCACCGTTGCCCGCACCGGTGACGTCGATCAGCGCGACCGTTGTGCCGCTCACCGGCTGGTTCGATTTGCTGTCGAACACCACGCCGGAGGGATCGATGAGCAGATTGGAGCTGATCGTTCCAGTGCCGCCGCAGCCGGTGATCGTCGCAATGACTGTATCGTTGCGCAGTACTTCAAGGATATGGTCGCCCGAACTGACCACGTGCGTGGCGGCGTTGGCCGTGGGCACGTCGGGCAGCACGCGGAAGACGCCGCTGTTCGCGGCGGTTTCGGTCCCCTGAAATGTTTCGGTATCGCCGGTCAGCTGGCTGACGAGGGTCACCGGATAGGTCAACACGCGGGTCGGATCGGTATTGCACTGCGCCGCATTGAACTGCACGTAAAGCGGACTACCCAGCGCCGACTGCGCAACCGTGCTGCTGTAGCTCGGGTTGTAGAACGAGATAGACGGCGGCAATGCCGGCAGCGGCAGATTGACCGCATTGGAAGGCGCCGAAAAATTGGCTCCTTGCGCCACATAGTCCGCATAGGCCGTATTGGCGATGGTGCCGCTGGCATTGCTGTTGACAGTGACGCTGAACTGCGTGGTCAACGTCGCCCCGGCAGCCAGCGACGGCAAACCCCAGGCCACGCCGTCGACCATGTTCAATGCCGGCAATCCGGTCACGTAACTGCTGGCCGGATCGCCGATGCGATGATAAAGCTGCTGGGCATTACCGCTCGGCAGCGCATGCGCAAACGTCGTGTTCGCCGGAATGTCGTCGCGCAACACGAACAGGCTGGCGGTCGCGCCGTTGACCTGGATCTGTGCCGGCGAAGCGGCGCCGTTGCCGGTATTGGTGGCGCTCAACGTATAGCCGATGGTCGAGCCTTGCGTCGGCGTCTGCGTCGACGCGCTCTTGGTCACGCTGATCACCGGACCGTTCACTACGGTGATCGTATCGGTGTTGCTGGCATGCACATGCTGCAGCTGGGTGACGCACGAGATCTGCACCTGCGTGCTCTGACCGACGCTGGCGGTCGCAGGAATCGCGCCGGTGTTCAACAGATTGATCTGCTGCCCCGGAGTTAAGTTGAGAGTCCCGCCTTCGGGAATAACGGGCTCGCCGGGATCAACGACACCATTGCCGTTGATATCTTCGACGACGCTCAGGTTCGTGGCAGCGAACGATCCGCCGGCCACGCTGGAATTGATGATGCACGTCAGCGACGTGTTACCGGTATTGCTGAGCTGGTGCGACAGCGCGAATTTGCTGCCAGCGGCAGCCATGACGTTCTGACTGCTGGTAAGTGTCACCGCTTCGAGCGGCTGCACGATCGTCTGGACCGTGTTGGAAGTAAGACGAACCGAAATGCCGGTGGCGCTATCGACATAGCTGCCGGTCGCCGTGTTGCTGATCATCGTGCCACTGGCCGGCGGAGAAGCGAATGCCGGAGTCGACATACCCAAAACCGTAACCGTCACCAGCAGCCATACCGCCCGAACGGCGGTGATGCGATGTGCAAGCTGGCGAAAGAGGGAAACCATGGCGCTGTATCAACTAGCCTCGAATGATTTGTTCACGTGTCCGGCATATAGCCGTTGCCGCAGGTCACTACGGAAAATCCCGCTGCGGTTTTGCCGCAGCGGGTTCCGGAGTCGATGTCGTTGAAAGGAAAGAAGAGTCCCCACCCTTCTTTCCACCTTCCCTTACTGGGAGATCTTTGCGCCGAAGGTGACCACGGCACTCTGGCTTGGCGTCAGGGTGCCGATCGTCGCGGTGATGCTGCCCGCTGAACCCACAGCCGGACCGGTGATCGTGCCCACCGACGTTGTCGCCGCCGTGCTGAGGGTCGTGAAAGCCGGCGTCGAGTCGGACACCGTTACACCCGTGGCATTGGCCGAACCGGCGTTCTGCACCGTGATCTGGTACAGGATGCAGGCCCCAGGGATGGCACCGGTGGTGATCGTTGCCGTGCTGAAGGCGCCGCTCGCCGTGCCCGTGCAGCCTGCGTCGAGCGCCTGCTGCTTGACCAGCGTCACGTTGCCGGAAATCACCGTGGTCCCATCGGTGGCGACAACGGTTGCCGGCGCGGTACCGGGGTTGCTGCCATTGGTGGTGGTCAGCGTGACCGAGGTGGTGTTGACCTGGCCCAGCGTGGCGCTCGATGGTGCAAGCACCTTGTCGAAGATGGTGATCGACTGACCCGGTGCCAGACCCGCCGGCAGAACCGTATTGAGATTGCCACTGATCACCGGGTCGGTGGAATCAAGTACACCGTTGTTATTGGCGTCGTAATACTCCACGGTCGACCAGCCAGCCTGCGTATTGGCAGTGCCGAACGCCACGGTCGAAACGGTGCCGTTACCTTCGGTCACGTTGCCCGTATTGGTCAGCGTGTGCGAATAGACCACCGAACCGCCGGGATAGACCTGACCGGTGTCGTTCGGGGTGAAGGTCAGCGAACGCACTGCATTCACCGTGGCAGCATCGTGTATCACGTCCGTAGCGCCTGTCGCCGGCGACTGGGCGCGGAAATACATCGCCGTGGTACCCGCAACCACGGTAGTGCCCGAAGCCGGGATCGAGAGGATCGCGCAAACCGTGGCGTAGCTGCCGGCAGCGACGGTGCCGGTGTTGGTGATCGTTGCACCCGTGGTTGCGCACGTACCGGCACCACCATCGGCTTTGAACGTCACGCTCCAGCCCGCAGGCAGACCGGTAAAGCCAGTCGTGCTGCCCGCAGCCAGGTTGTAGCTGTCCGCAATGCTGCTGGTGTTGTTGGTGACCAGGATGAACGTGGTCGACGAACCCGGATTCAGCGTATTGGTGACGACCGCATTGGCTTCTGGGCCCGGACCCGCGCCGAGCACGCCAGTCTTGCCGAGAGCCGCATTATTGGTCAGATCGACGCTGGCCGCAGTCACCGTGGTCAGCGTATCGGCCACCGTGGCCGAGACGGTCGGATTGACGGTCGAGGTTGCCGTCTTGTTGATGGCAAACGGACCCGTGCCGGAAATGCTGGACGGCAGGGTCGCTTTCACCACCACGTTGTACGTGGCATTTGCAGCCAACGGCCCGGTATCGGGAATGCCGTCGTTGTTGGTGTCGACCAGCGGGGTCACACCATCGCTCTTGTAGAGCACAAAACTTGTGCCGGCCGGAAACGAATTGCTGCTGGCCAAGGTGATGTTGAATGTGTCCACACCCGTGCCGTTATTCGTCACCACGTTGGTGAAGGTCACCGTGCTGCCGGGGTTCGCGGTGGCTACAGGAGTGCTGGTGATCGACACGGCAGCCGTCTGCGTGACGGTGAACGGCGTGGTGTTGGAAGTGCCGCTAACCGTCGCACCCGAACCATCGCTATACGACAGGCTGGCCGTGTTGTTGATCACGCCCGGGGCCTGCCCGGTATTCACCTTGACCGTGAAGCTGATCGTGCCGGACTGACCTGGCAGAACCTGAGCCAGCGTCGCCGTCACGGTGGTTGCGGTCGTTACGGCGTAGTCGTAAGTCAGCGTATTCGGCGCCGTGCCGTAAGTGGCTTTGGCATTGGTGAGCTGCGTGCTGCCGGTGACGCTCCACAGGCCGGAGTTGGCCTGATAGGTCAGACCGGCCGGAATCGTATCCGTCACCACGACGTTGGTGGCCGTGCTGTTGCCGGTGTTGGTGTAGGTCAGCGTGTACGTATATGGACCGCTGCCGGGCGCACCGCTGCTGGCACTGACCGACTTGGTCAGGCTGATCACGGCATTCGCCGTCACCGTGGTGGTGTCGCTGTTGGTTGCCTGCTTCGTGGTGTTGAAACCGCTGGTCGCAGTGACGGTCTGCACGTTGGTCTGACCGGACGTCGCCGTGCCAGGCACGGTAACGGCCACGATGAACTGGAACGTTGCGCCCGCCGCGAGCGCACCGCTCGAGGTGATAGCCGGACCACTCGGTACACCGGTGCCGTTGGCATCCGGATAGATCGTGATGGTGGATGGCGTAAACGTGCCGCCGGTCGCGGAAACGGACGTCAGTGCGTACGTATCCGTGCCGTTACCTGTATTGGTCAGCGTATGCGGGTAGTACACCGTGCTGCCAACCGCGGCAGACTTGTTGCCGTTGCTGGTCAGCGTAAGGCTGGCGACCTGCTGCACCACGGTTTGCACCGTGTTGGATGTCACCGTGCGCGAGGTACCGGAGCCGTCGGTGTAGGTCGCCGACGCCTGGTTACCGATAGAGGTACCAGCCGCAGGCGGCGCTGCGTAAGCAGAGCCGCTGCCTACGATCAGCAAGCACAGCGCCAGAAGCGCAAACAGCAGGCTGCCCGCACCTCGACGGCGTAATGAATTGGATGGATTGGACGCGGCAATCATGACGCTTTTCCCCTGTTAAGTTAGAAAACCAAATGTGACTCGCCACGTCCGCGGCAAGGCGTTAACACCCGGCCAAGAAACGGCCGGGTTGAAGCTGAAATTGCAAATCCCCTTCGCCCCAACGGTCAGCGGCGATCCATGACCCGCTGACGCCAAAGCGCTAACTTATTTCGTCGTCACTGGCGCGTTGATCCGAACCTGCAAGCTCGTCGTCACATCGGCGTGCGCGGCAAGTGTGGGAATCTGCCACTGCAATGCACGGTAATCGGACAGCGGCACCGGCCGCTGCACCTGCTTGCCATCTGGCCCTTTGACCATATGCATCAGAGGCATCGGCGCAAAGTGCGTGCCATCGACAGAAGCCTCGACCGCCGACGCAGGCTTCGCACTGCTTGCGACGTAGGTTGTGCCGGTCGGCACGGGAATCGTGGCCAATAGATGCCCGACGCCGGTAGCGCCGCTATTGCTGTAGGTCGCCTGGTATTCCACGACATCACCCGGATGCGCTTGCGCGGCCGACCACGCCACGGTTCGACCGTCGACATCGACCACTTGAGTCGCGGTGAGCTTGCTCTGGACCTGACCGCCTTGCGCGAACGCAGGCATCGCCACGCACACCGCAAGCAGAACCAGGCCTGCGCCGGAAAGTTTGGACAACATTGCATTACCCCCTGAACCACGACTCAAATGGACGACAGGCCGAAGCCACGCCTTTGTTTGCATCAAAACGGATGCGACTTTTCGCTGGTTTGCACAGTTTGTGCCAATATAAATTTTCAATAAATTATTGATTTTTAAAGAAAATTTATTTCAATCCCCTGAACAAAAACGGCATCTTTGGTA
>Ga0302302_1001165_pt1 | contig 15820 bp, 10 predicted proteins | sample III_Palsa_E1_3_FD_198766 | JGI IMG/M metagenome (GOLD analysis project Ga0302302, IMG submission 198766) | Peat permafrost microbial communities from Stordalen Mire near Abisko, Sweden - III_Palsa_E1_3 | ecosystem: Environmental > Terrestrial > Soil > Palsa > Peat permafrost | place: Sweden...
CATCCGTGATGTGCGTCTACAACGCGGTCAACGGCATTCCCGGTTGCGCCAGCCCCTTCCTGCTTGAGCAAACGCTGCGCGACGCCTGGGGTTTCAAGGGTTTCGTGGTGTCGGACTGCAATGCCGTGAACGACATTCACGGCGGCCATCACTATGTCGACAGTGAGGCCGCTGCGGCCGGCGCGGCGCTCAAGGCCGGCATGGACAACGAGTGTACGGTCAAGTTCGGCGCTCACGAGGAGGACTACGCCAAGTACGGTGAGGCACTCAAACAGGGGCTCATTTCGCAAGCCGACATCGATCAGTCGGTGCGCCGCGCGCTGACCGTGCGCTTCGAGCTTGGGATGTTTGATCCGCCTGATCCCGCCCGCACCGTGCCGGCCACGGCCGTGGACAGCCCGGCGCATCGCCGGCGGGCCTTGCAGGTGGCGCGCGAGAGCATCGTGCTGCTGAAGAACAACGGCGTTCTGCCGTTGACAAAGGCGCCCGGAACGATCGCGGTCATCGGCCCGCTCGCCGACAGCGTCCGCATGCTCGAGGGCAATTACAACGGTACGCCGTCCCGTGTGACGACCATCATCGAAGGTATCCGGCGTCAGTTCCCCGGTAGCAGGATCGTGTTTGAACCCGGGACGGTGCAGTTCCTGCGCGAGCCGGTTCCCGTACCGGAAGCAGCGCTGACTACCGAAGCGGGCCGCCCGGGGCTCACTCTGCAGTACTTCGCCAGCGCTGAGTACGCCGGCAAGCCGGTGCTGACGCAGGTCGTGCCCACGGCGAGCCTCGATAACCATGCGGATGTGGGCACGAAGTTCGTCCGCTGGCGCGGTTGGCTCACGCCGACGCAATCCGGTGACTACACCGTCGGGGCTCCCGGCGGTCACAACCGCATCTATCTGGATGGCAAGCTGCTCGTGGACAGCGCGCAACGGGGAAGCGCCCAGCCCGGTTTCGCGGATGTGCACCTCGCCCAGGGCCAGCGCTACGCGCTCAGGGTGGACAACGTGCCGTCGTTCTCGCGGGGTGTGAGCCTGGTCTGGACGCGCAAGGACCCGGATGCGCCGGCTCGTGCCCTGGATGTGGCGCGACACGCTGACCTCGTGATCGCGGTCGTGGGTATCACGGCCGATCTCGAAGGCGAGGAATCGCCGCTGGCTATTCCGGGCTTCAACGGGGGCGACCGGACGAGTCTGGATCTGCCGGTCGAGGAGGAACAGCTGGTGGAGTCGCTGCAGGGCACGGGCAAGCCGCTGGTCGCCGTGCTGGTCAGCGGCAGTGGGCTCGCCGTCAACCGGTTGCAGGCCAATGCCGATGCCATCGTGCAGGCCTGGTATCCCGGCGAGGAGGGTGGCACGGCGGTCGCCGAAACTCTCGCCGGTCGCAACAACCCGGCCGGCAGATTGCCGGTGAGCTTCTACCGGGGCATCGAGGGACTGCCGGACTTCACCGACTATGCGATGAAGAACCGGACCTACCGCTACTTCACCGCGCCGGTGCTGTATCCGTTCGGTTACGGCCTGAGTTACTCGACCTTCAGGTACGACGCGCTGCGACTCTCGGCGACATCATTGGCGGCGGGAGAGACGTTGACGGCGCAGGTTCGGGTCACCAACACCAGTGCCCGCGCGGGCGATGAAGTGGCGCAGCTGTACCTGCAGTTCGGCGGCGCGCAGGGCGCGCCGGATCGCGCCCTGCGCGGTTTCCAGCGGGTGCATCTGCGGGCGGGAGAGTCCAGAACGCTGCACTTCGAGCTGCCTGCGCGGCAGCTCAGTCACGTCAACGATGCGGGGCAGATCCTGGTCTCCGCCGGCCTTTACCAGGTGAGCGTGGGGGGTGGCCAGCCGCGGCTCACCCCGAACGTGGTGAGCGCGGCGTTGACCGTGACGGGTGAAAAACGCCTGCCGGATTGACGACCGGGGTGATCTGGATATAATCACAGTATCTGTATAAATAAACAGGTACTGCCATGTCCGACCTGACGCCCCGCCAGACCGAGATTCTGCGCCTGATTCAGCACTGCATTGCCGAGACCGGCATGCCACCCACCCGGGCTGAGATCGCCCGCGAACTGGGCTTCCGGTCCGCCAACGCGGCCGAGGAACACCTGCGGGCGCTGGCGCGCAAAGGGGTGATTGCCCTGGTGCCCGGTACGTCGCGTGGCATCCAGTTGAAGGACACCATGCGCGAGCAGTTCGGTCTGCCGCTCATCGGTCGGGTGGCTGCAGGTCGTCCGATTCTCGCCGAAGAGAACATCGAGGCGCACTACCGGATTGATCCTTCGATCTTTCAGCCGCGTCCGCACTACCTGCTCAAGGTGGTGGGCATGAGCATGAAGGATGCCGGCATTCTCGACGGCGACCTGGTGGCTGTACACCGCACGCCGGATGTACGCAGTCGTCAGATCGTGGTCGCGCGCCTGGAAAATGAGGTCACGGTGAAACGCTACCGGCAGGAAGGCTCGGTGGTGTGGCTGATGCCCGAGAACGAGGCCTTCGAACCCATCCGCGTGGATCTCAAGGAAGAGCCGTTGCTCATCGAGGGCATCGTGGTGGGCGTGCTGCGGCAGAGCCGCACGGCCGGCCTCATGTGAAAACCGTGCTGGCCCGGCTGCTCGAACACCCGGGCATCTGGCGCGGTCGCAGTTTCACTCGCCTCGACACCCTGTCATCGGGTTTCCCCGAACTGGATGCGCGGTTGGCAGGCGGTGGCTGGCCCAAGGTAGGCCTGGTGGAAATTCTGGCCACGCATCTGGGCAGTGGCGAACTGCGGCTGCTGCTGCCGCTGCTGGCCACGGTGACGCAGCGGCCCCAGGCCCGCTGGTGCACTTGGATTGCACCACCCCTGAACCCCTATGCGCCCGCCCTGGCGGCGCGCGGCGTGAATCTTGCGCGGATGCTGGTGGTGCGGGCGGCGAAGGGTCCGCAACGGGCGCCCGAATGGGCCACGGAACAGGCTTTGATTTCCGGTGCCTGCGATGTGGTGCTCACCTGGATCACCGACCCCCTGAGGCCCCGGATCGTGCGGCGCCTGCAGCTGGCCACGCAACGCGGTCGCACGCTCGCGTTCCTGCTGCGTCCCTGGAGTTCGCGTGTGGCGCAGGAGCATTCGCCTGCCTTGCTGCGTCTGGGGATCGAGCCACGCAATGGCGGGGTATGCCTGAGCATCCTCAAGAGCCGCGGTGGCACGATGGGGCAGTGGTGGATGGCTCTGGATGGCGCGCAGGCTCAAGCGGGTGGTTGAACATGGCCGCACTCCAACTGTCGCTGGCAGTGGCGCCGGCGGACTCGCCCCCGCCAGCGGGACCGCCCGCGGCGCCACCGGAGCAGGTCGGGCATGCTCCGGCAATGCCGGAGCTGTGGCTCGGGGTGCACCTGCCGCAGCCTGATCCGGCATTGCTGCAGCGCTTGGGTGTACTGGCGCAGCGGTTCACGCCGCGGGTGAGCCTGGAGCCGCCGGATGGGCTGGTGCTGGAAGTGCAGGGCAGTCTGGCGTTGTTTGGTGGGGCGGCACGGCTGTACCGGGCGTTTCGGGCGGGCTGTCATGCCGCCGGCGCAGCGCCGGTACTGACGCTGGCGCCGACGCCGCTGGCGGCACTCGTCGCCGGACGCAGCGGGGTATCCTTCAAGGTGCTGGATTCGCAGCACCTGGTGAGCGCGGTCAGTACGCTGCCCCTGGCCGCGCTGCGCTGGCCGCCGCAGGTGCTGCAGCGGCTCTCGAGGCTGGGGGTCTATCGCGTCGGTCAGGCCCTGCGGCTGCCGCGGGCGGGTTTTGCCCGGCGCTTCGGCAAGGAAACCCTGCAGATGCTGGATCAGCTCGTGGCGCGCGACGCGGATCTGCGTCCGCTGTTCACGGTTCCGGAACGGTTCCGGGCGAAGCGCCAGTTCGTCCGGGAGCGCGAGCATCACGGCGAGATCCTGCAGGCGCTGCAACCGCTGCTCAGGCGGCTGGCAGAATTTCTCGAGGCCCGTCAGTGCGGCATCACCCGCATCACCTGCCGGCTGCGTCACCGCAACCAGGTGCATACCGACTGCGTGGTGAGGCTGGCACAGCCGGAGGCGGCTGCGGCCCGTTTCATGGAGTGGTTTGCCGAACGTCTGGGGAAGATGGCATTGCCCGGGCCGGTGCGTTCGCTCGAGCTGCGCTCCGGGGAGCTGCTGTCACGTGCCCCGGTGCCTGAGTCGCTGTGGCGGCCGGGAGAGCATGGCGGCGGGGGTGAGTCAGGCCTGCTGTCCGGTTCGCTGGAACTCATCGAACGTCTGCGCATGCGCCTGGGGGAAGGGGCGGTGCATGGCCTCGCCTGCGAGGACAGCCATTGTCCGGAGGGTGCTTCACGACCGGTATCGCCGGTGGCTCCCGATTTTCAGCGCGACGCTTCTGCAAGACCCGTCACGAGACAGCCGGCGCGTCCGTTGTGGCTGCTGGAGGAACCGCAGCAGCTGCGTGAGCAGGAGGGCTGGCCGCAGCTTGCGGGTCCGCTGCGGCTGCGGCATGGACCTGAGCGCATCGAGAGTCACTGGTGGGAGGCACACGGGATCGCGCGCGATTACTACCACGCCACCGACGGCCACGGCATTGCCGTGTGGGTGTTCCGCGAGCGCCGGCCCCCGCATCGCTGGTTCCTGCACGGGCTTGCCGGATGACCGCGCCGGCCCCTGCCTACGCGGAGCTGCACTGCCTCAGCAATTTCACCTTCCTGCGGGGGGCCTCGCGGCCCGCGGAACTGGTACAGCAGGCGCAGCAGCTGGGCTACAGCGCTCTGGCCATCACGGATGAGTGCTCCGTGGCGGGCGTGGTGCGGGCGCATATGGCGGCGCAGGATTCCCTGAAGCTCATCATCGGCTCGGAGTTCACCCTGGCCTGTGGACTTAAGTTCGTGGCCCTGGCGATGAATCGCCGGGGCTACGCGCAGCTGTGTGCGCTGATCACCCAGGGTCGACGCAGCGCGCCCAAGGGCAGCTACCACCTGACCCGGGAGGATGTGCAGTGCCACCTCGAGGAGTGCCTGATCCTGTGGTTGCCCGGTGCGACGCCGGTGGTGGCGCAGCTGCAGTGGCTGCGCAGCTGCTTTGCCGGCAGGTTGTGGATCGCGGTGGAGTTGCTGCTCACGGGCACGGACCGGGAGTACCTCGCGCAGCTGACGCAGCTCGGAGGCGACTGCGCGGTGCCGCTCGTCGCCAGCGGGGATGTGCACATGCATGTGCGGGCGCGCCGCAAGCTGCAGGATGCGCTGACCGCGATCCGGCACGGCATGACGCTGGCGCAGGCCGGTGCGCGGCTGTATCCCAACGGTGAGCGGCACCTGCGTGAACGCAGCCGGCTCGCGCGCCTGTATCCACCGCAGCTGCTCGCCCAGACGCTGCAGATTGCGCAGCGCTGCACCTTCAGCCTCTCCGAGCTGCGCTATGAATATCCGCGCGAGCTGGTGCCGGAGGGGGAGACACCTGCGAGCTGGCTGCGCAAGCTCGTCGAGCAGGGCATCTGCTTTCGCTGGCCGGGCGGGGTGCCGGCCCCGGCCCGGGAGATCATCGAGCGTGAACTCAGGCTCATCGCGGAGCTGGGCTATGAGGCCTATTTCCTGACGGTGTATGACATCGTCGCCTACGCGAACAAGGAAGGGATCCTGGCGCAGGGCCGCGGTTCGGCGGCCAACTCACTGGTGTGCTACTGCCTGCGGATCACCGCCATCGGCGAGCGCCTGGACTCCATGCTGATGGAGCGGTTCATATCCCGTGAACGTGCCGAGCCGCCGGACATCGATATCGACTTCGAGCACGACCGGCGCGAGGAGGTGATCCAGTACCTGTACCGCAAGTACGGTCGCGAGCGGGCGGCACTGGCGGCCACGGTCATCAGCTATCGCGGCCGCAGCGCCCTGCACGATCTGGCGCGCGTGTTTGGTTTTTCACCCGAGCGCGCGCGGGCGCTGGCGCGGGTGGTGCAGTGGTGGGATGCGAAGGTACCGGCGGGGCATCTGCGGGAGGCCGGATTTGATCCGGATGAGCCGCTGCTGCGGCAGATCCTCGCCCTGACGGGTGAACTCATCGGCTTTCCGCGCCACCTGTCGCAGCACGTGGGTGGATTCGTGATCGCCGCGACGGTGCTCTCGGACCTGGTGCCGGTGGAGAATGCCTCGATGCCGGAGCGCACCGTGGTGCAGTGGAACAAGGACGACCTCAACGACCTGGGACTGCTGAAGGTGGACGTGCTGGGCCTGGGGATGCTGAGTGCACTGCGCCGTTGCCTGGCCTTGGTCAATGGCTGGCGCGGTACCAGCTGGACGCTGGGTCATCTGCCGCTGGAGGATCCGGCGGTCTACGCCATGATGTCGCGGGCCGACACCATCGGCGTCTTCCAGATCGAGTCGCGGGCGCAGATGTCGATGCTGCCGCGTCTGAAACCGGCCAAATTCTACGACCTGGTCATCGAAGTGGCGCTGGTGCGCCCCGGACCGATCCAGGGCGACATGGTGCATCCCTATCTGCGGCGGCGCGCTGGCCTGGATGCCGTCGAATACCCCGGCCCCGGTGCACAGCAGGCGCTCGAGCGCACCTTGGGTGTCCCCATCTTCCAGGAACAGGTCATGCAGCTGGCCATGCATGCCGCCGGCTTCTCGGCCGGTGAGGCCGATAACCTGCGGCGCGCCATGGGTTCGTGGGAGCGCAAGGGGGACCTGCATCGCTTCAAGGACCGGCTGGCCTCCGGGCTGGTCAGGAATTCCTATCCCCTGGAATTCGCCGAACGCATCTGCCGACAGATCGAGGGCTTCGGCGAGTACGGCTTTCCGGAATGCGTTGTCGGTGAGACGAGGGTCATCGATGCAGATACAGGTCGATGGCGGGCCATTCAAGAAATAATTTCCGGCAAGATTCCTTTCCGAAATACGCTGGCCTGTGACGACAATCTGCGCTTGCGAAAACGCAAGGTTGTCGCTGTTGTGCCCGTGGGGGTGAAACCCGTATGGCGTTTGCGTACGGCGCTTGGGCATACAATTACCGCAACAGCGGAACATCCGTTCCTGTCTCTGACAGGATGGCGAATCCTCGGAGATTTGCGCACGGGCGACTACATCGCTGCTGCACGTTCTTTGCCAGTGCTGGATCTTGTGAACTCGGATATTTACTGGGACAAGGTGGTTGAAATCCAGGAGTGCGGGCCTCAACCCACATACGACCTGCAGATTGACGGCGACCATAATTTTCTGGCGAACAATCTGATTGTTCACAATTCACACGCCGCGAGTTTTGCGCTGTTGGTGTATGACTCGGCATGGCTCAAGTACTACGAACCGGCGGCCTTCACCTGTGCGCTGCTGAACAGTCAGCCCATGGGGTTCTACGCACCGGCGCAGCTGGTCCAGGATGCACGGCGGCATGGAGTGGAAGTACGGCCGGTGAGCGCGGTACACAGTCATTGGGACTGCACCCTGGAACCGATGGTCGCACCCGGTGCCCCCGGCGCTGATCCGGCCGCGCAGCCGGTGCTGCGGCTGGGCCTGCGGCTGGTGCGTTCACTCTCCGAGCAAGGTGCGCAGCGCCTGACGGCCGCCCGGGCGACGCAGCGCTTCAGCAGCGTGGCCGATCTGGCACAGCGTGCTCAGCTTGCACGCCGGGATCTGGAGGCCCTGGCCGCCGCGGGTGCGCTGGCGCCCTTGAGCGGCAACCGGCATCTGGCCTTTTGGGAAGTCGCGGGGTTCGAACCGGCGCTGCCGCTTGGCGCCGCCGATCCGGCGCCGATGCAGGTGAGCGAGGCACGGCCCCTGCTGGGGATGCCGAGTGAAACCCAGAGCATCGTGGCGGACCTGGCCGCCGTGGGCCTGACGCTGGGCCGCCACCCGGTGGCGCTGCTGCGCGAGCGGCTGCAGGGGGAGGGACTGCAGTGCATGGCGGATCTGGCCCAGATGCCCCATGGGCAGTGGGCACGCACCGCCGGCCTGGTACTCGTGCGCCAGCGGCCCGGCAGTGCCAGCGGCGTGACCTTCGTGACGCTCGAGGATGAGACCGGTCAGGTCAACCTGGTCATCTGGAAGAGCATCGCGGAGCGCTTCCGTCGCCCGCTGGTGGAGGCGGCCCTGCTGGAGGTGCAGGGCACGCTGCAGCGTGAGGGTGAAGTGCTGCACCTGGTGGCGCGCCGCCTCATCGATCGCACGGCGCTTACCGGCAGGCTCAACGTCACCTCACGGGATTTTCACTGAAGCCTGGCCCTCAATGTACGCCGAGCATGTGGAACACCACATACAGTCCCGCGCCAAAGGTCGCCGCGCCCAGCAGCACGCACACCGGCAATGTCAGCACCCACGCCAGGATGATGTTGCGCACGGTGCCACCCTGGATGCCCGAGCGGTTGGCCACCATCGTGCCGGCGATGCCCGATGACAGGATATGGGTGGTACTGACCGGCAGGCCCAGCATGTCGGCCGCTTCGATCGTGCCCCAGGCGACCAGCTCCGCGGCGGCGCCCTGTGCATAGGTCAGATGCGCCTTGCCGATCTTCTCGCCCACGGTCACCACGATGCGCTTCCAGCCCACCATCGTGCCCAGACCCAGTGCCAGTGCCACCGCGATCTTGATCCAGGTGGGGATGAAGTTGGTGAGGCTCTTCAGCGATTTCTGATACTTGTCGGCCGCGGCAGCGTCGAGCCCCGCCGGCACCTGCTTGATTTTCGCCAGGCGCGCGAGGGACTCGGCCACCAGGTACACGTCCAGGCGCAGCGCCGTACGCTCGGCACCCGGGACACCGTGCAGGTCGGACACACCGCGCAGGCGCGCGACCACCGCGTCGTTCGCTTCGGTCAGCGCCGGCAGCGTATCGGTTGCCGGCTTGCTGGTGCGCAGGAAGCTGGTCAGCGAACGATGCGCCGCATCCGAGGATGGCAGGGTGGTCGTGGCCGGAACGATCTCATGCAGCTGCATCGCGATCTGCGTGGCCGAACCATTCAGCTGCGTCAGCGCCGCGGGCGAGGTCGCAAGGTCCAGCGCGAAAGAGGCGGGCACCACGCCGACCAGGATCAGCACCATCAGGCCCATGCCCTTCTGGCCATCATTGGAGCCGTGCGCGTAGGACACACCGGTGCAGGTGAGGATCAGCAGCCCCCGTACCCACAGCGGCGGTGTCGATCCGGGCTCGGGCGCCTTGAACAACTCGACGCGCTTGGCCAGAACCACCCGCATGATGAGCAGCAGCAGGCCGGCCAGCAGGAAGCCCATGATGGGCGACACCACGAGCGCCTTCAACGTGTCCTGCACCTTGCTCCAGTTGACGCCTTCACCGAAGGCTTCGTTGGGGCTGATCAGGGAGTTCATCAGGCCGACGCCGACGATGGACCCGATCAGCGTGTGCGAGCTGGAGGCGGGCAGGCCCAGATACCAGGTCCCCAGGTTCCAGATGATCGCCGAGAGCAGCAGCGCGAACACCATCGCGAAGCCGGCGCCGGAGCCGACGTTGATCACCAGCTCCACGGGCAGCAGCGACACGATGCTGAAGGCAACCGCGCCGGAGGACAGCAGCACGCCGATGAGGTTCCAGGTTCCGGACCACACCACGGCGTAGTTGGGTTTCAGCGCGCGCGTGTAGATGACCGTGGCGACCGCATTGGCGGTGTCATGGAAGCCATTCACGAACTCGAAACTCAGCGCCAGCGCCAGTGCGAGGCCGAGAAGAATGGCGGAAGGTAGGTCGATGCCAAGGCTTGCCAGCACGTGAGCTCCCCGTAATCCAATTGGGCGGCGGAGCACAAGGCTAGGGTGGTCATATGACTGTCACGTGACAGTCGCGCGGCAGTCCTCAGTGATACGCACGATAGTAGGGGCCGTATCCATAGCCGTAGCCATACCCCACGCCGACTCCCACCACCGGCACTAGCGGGGCCACCACCAGGCCGTGGCGGGTCGGGACGGCCACACAACCGCCCAGGAGGCCGGCCGAGGCAACAATCATCGCAGCGATGAGCGTCTTCATGATCCGGGCCCTCCGTGTTTGAACCCTTACCCCTTAACAACGCGGCGGGGTGGGGGCGAGGGGACCTTGGTTACGGCTACTTAATTGATGCTCAGCGCCACGCCCGTGGCGTTCCCGGCACTCATGTCGATGGTGCTGCCGTAGGGAATCCGGGTGAGGGTGGCGGTGGGGTTGGTGGAGTTCCAGGCCCACACCTCGGCGTAGTAGACGCCGGGGGCATAGGTCGTATCCGCGCTGCCGCCGGGGGCGATGGCATTGAGTGAGAGCGTGCCTTGCGAACCGCCCAGATACCCGGTCAGGGACGCCGCCGCCACCAGCGCGCCGTTGTTGGTCACAAAGAGCTCGGCTGTGTCGTAGGCCGAGGTACCGACGCTGATCGTGCCCTGAATGGCGTTGGCGACACTGCCGGGGGGAACCGGCGGCGCGTTCAGCGTAAATGATGCGGTCGTCGCCGGATTGGCGGGGGCCGTGACCGTCGTACCCAGGGTCGCCGTCCCGTAGGCCGGATTGATGGCGCCCACGGCGTAGGTCGCGGCACCCTGACTCGGATTCACGGCGGTCAGTGAAATCGTCCCGGAGCTGTACGTGCCGTACTGCAGGGAACCGCCCGAGAGATTCTGGTCACTGGCGAAGAGGCCACTGGTGGGATCCACGGCGCGCACTTCCACCAGGTAGGGTACTTCTGAGGACAGCGGCAGCGTCTGGTAGAACCCCACCAGTGAACTGCTCGGCGCGGCGGGGGCGCTGGTGCTGAGATTGACCAGGAAGGGCGTGGCGGGGCTCAGCGTCAGCGTGTTCAGCAGTGCCGCGGCGCTGCCCGGCGCCGAGTCGGTCACCGGGACGGCCTTGACGATCACGGTCTGGATGGAAGGCCCGTGAATCACCAGATCGTAGCTGCTCGGTGCGCCCGAGGCCGTGGCCAGCGGATACAGGACGAACGTGCCATCGCTGCCGACGCGGCTCGTCTTGATGATGACATGGCGGGTGCCGTCGCTGCTGAGTGCCTCGGCCGAGACCTGCACGTCCGGATAGCCGGCAGCGGTGAGGGTCGAGACGCCCGTGAGTGATACGGAGCCCTGGATCGTGCCGGAGTTGGCGACGTTGTAGCTGTGGGGATGTGGGTTGAGGACGAACGCGGGTTGTCCGCTTAAGGAAATCGGCACCAGATCGCGCGTGGCGTCGAAATCGACTATCGCCGAGGTGGTGGCCGCCAGGCCGGTGCTCGAGGTCGTCGTGCTGCTGGTGGCCGCCGATGAGGTCGCGGTGCCGCCGATCGAGGTCGAGGAGGAGGCCGCGACCGTGAGACTGGTGCCGATGTTGATGCCCTGTGCGGCATTGAGCACGGCGAGCGGTACGGTGTGCGACACGTCCGAGGTGTCGAAGTAGTCGACTTCATCGTTGGTGGCGGCACCGGCGCTCTGCGCGGAAGTGGACAGCGCGTCGGTCGAGTCCGCGAGAATGACCATGACCTGCGCGTAGGTGCCGGCGGTGAGTTTAAGTTGCGTGGCGATCTGGCTCAGCGTGCCGTTGTTGAGCGTCACGAGGTCAATCGTTTGTGGCGTGGGCAGCGGAAATTTCACCCAGGTCGAGTCGCTGGAGACGGCCGAGGCGCTGGTGTTGAACCAGATCTGGTTGATGGTCAGAAAGACGTGCGTGAACTGTGCGGCGGTATTGCCCGTCGCTGCGACATTGGTGGCCGATTCGCAGCCGGCGAGCAGCGCGCACCCCAGTAGTGCAGCCACAGCCGGCAGCAGGGCCCGGCGGCGGGGGGTCGGGATTATGTCAGGCATGGCGGAGCCCCTGTTACAGATCATGTCGAGGCGCATCGAACTTTGCCGCCGACATCGTTGATTCAACGGTCTAAATTAAGACACGTTGACCTGCAAAAGGGTTCAGTTCCGGGATTTGCGCCGCCCCTTGCCGCTGCCGTCCCCGATATCGTAGTCGTCGAAGTCGCTGGTGAGCTCGGCAGTGAGCTTGTCTTCGCGCAGGCGTTCCAACCGGCGCCACGGCGGCTCGCCGCTTTTCTGGGCGCGCTTCTTGGCAAGGTCCAGGTCCTTGGTCACCTGATCAAGGTCGACATCGGCTTCCTCGGCCGCCGGCTCGTCGATTTCCTCGCCTTCAAACTCTTCGGATTCGGCTTTTTCGCTCATGGCCTGTCAACCATGCAGTGAGTCGCTGTAGGAAGTCTACCGGATCAGCTGATTCATCTGGAATATGGGCAGCAGCATTGCAAAAACGATGCCCATCACGAACAGCCCCATGAGCACGATGAGGCCGGGACCCAGCAGCCCGACTATTGCCGTCAGCAGTCCGTCGAGCTCGCGTTCCTGGCTGATGGCCGCCCGTTCGAGCATGTTCTCCAATTCGCCGCTGGATTCACCGCTTTGGATCAGGTGGATGGTCATGGGCGGGAACAGCTTGCTGATCGCCAGCGAGCGGCCGATCGAGGCGCCTTCGCGCACCCGCAGGGACGCCTCGGCGACGGCATCCCGCATGGGCAGGTTGGTGATGACCTCCCCGGCGATCCGCAGCGCATCAAGCACCGGTACCGTGGCGCCGGTGAGGATGCTCAGCGTGCGGGTGAAGCGCGCGGTGTTGAAGCCGCGCACCAGTTTGCCCATCAGCGGCACGCGCAGCTGGGCTAAGTGGAAGCGGCGCTTCGGAAGGGGTTTGGCGAGCCAGCGCGCCACCAGGAAATAACCGACCACGGCGATGATCAGGATGTAGATGCCCCGCAGCCGCAGAAAATCGCTGACGCTGATCAGCAGGCGCGTCATGATCGGCAGCTGCGCGTGGCTGGCGGTGAACACGTTCACGACCTTGGGCACCACGTAGACCATGAGGCCGGCCACGATCATCACGCACATCACCGTGAGCGCGATCGGATACAACATGGCGCCCATGACTTTCTGCCGCATCTCCTCGCGGCTCTCGGTGTAGTCCGCCAACCGCTCCAGCACCGTGTCCAGATGGCCGGCCTGTTCGCCGGCCGATACCGTGGCGCGGTAGATTTCCGGAAAGACACGGGGAAAATCGGCGAAGCCATCGGCGAGGGTGTGGCCTTCCATCACCTTGGCGCGCACCCCGAGCACGATGCTTTGCACGCGCTCCCGCTCGGTCTGCTGGGACACCGCGAGCAGCGATTCCTCCAGCGGCAGGCCGGCCTTCACCAGCGTCGCAAGCTGGCGCGTGAACAGCGCCAGGTCGGTGGCCGAGACCCGCCGCGCGAGGGAAAAACTGCGCCGCTGGGACTTCTCCTGCTCGTGCACGGCAGTCACCGTCACGGGCAGCAGCTGCCGCTCCCGCAGCAGCTGGCGTACATGCTTCGGGGTATCGCCCTCGAGGATGCCGCTGCTCTCGCGACCTCCGGTATCAACCGCCGTGTACTGGAAGGCGCCCATCGTTGCGCTTAGTCCTCGCGCGTCACGCGCAGGATTTCCTCAAGGGTCGTCTCGCCGCGCAGGACCCGCGCGCGACCATCATCCCGGATGGAGGAGGTCAGGGTGCGGGCATGGCGCTCCAGATCCTGTTCGGCCGCGCCGTCGTGAATCATGGTCCGCATCTGGTCATCGACCATCACCAGCTCGTAGACGCCGCTGCGCCCGCGGTAGCCGTTGTGTCCGGGACCGGGCCGGTACAGGGTTGGGGAGGGTGCGTCGGGCTTCAGGTTCAACAATCGCCGTTCGTAGTCACCGGCCTTGAAGGCCTGCCGGTTTTCCGGGTTGAGCACGCGGACCAGCCGCTGGGCGACGACGCCGATGAGACTGGAGGACAGCAGGAACGGCTCGATGCCCATGTCCCGCAGCCGCGTCACTGCGCCCACGGCGGTGTTGGTGTGCAAGGTGGAGAGCACCAGGTGGCCGGTGAGACTGGCCTGAACGGCGATCTGCGCGGTTTCAAGGTCGCGGATTTCCCCGATCATCACCACGTCCGGATCCTGGCGCAGGATGGCGCGCAGGCCGCGTGCGAAGGTCATCTCCACCTTGGTGTTGACCTGGGTCTGGCCGATGCCATCAATGTAGTACTCGATGGGGTCCTCGACCGTCATGATGTTGCGGGAGTTGTCGTTCAGACGCTCCAGCGCCGCATACAGTGTCGTGGTCTTGCCGGAGCCGGTGGGCCCGGTCACCAGCAGGATGCCATGCGGCTTGTGGATGAGTTCATCGATGAGCTGCCCGGTGGTCGGGTCCATGCCCAGTGCGCTCAGCTCCAGGCGCCCGGCCTGTTTGTCCAGGATACGCAGCACGACGCGTTCGCCGTGACCGCTGGGGATGGTCGACACCCGCACGTCCACGGCGCGCCCGGCAATTCGCAGTCCGATGCGGCCGTCCTGGGGCAGGCGCTTTTCGGCGATATCGAGCTTCGACATCACCTTGATGCGCGAGACCACCAGCGGCGCGACGGCGCGCTTGGACTGCAGCACCTCGCGCAGCACGCCATCGACACGGAAGCGCACCACCAGCCGGTTCTCGAACGGCTCGATATGGATGTCCGAGGCGTTTTCCTTCACCGCCTGGGTCAGCACCGCATTGATGAGCCGGATGATGGGCGCGTCATCGTCCGCTTCCAGCAGGTCCGCCTGTTCGGGCAATACCTGCGCCAGTTGCGTCAGATCTTCATTGCCTTCGAAGCCGCCCACCGCATCCATGGCATTGCTGGCACCCGTCTCGTAGGCCTGCCGCAACATCGCATCGAAGGTCGCCTCGTCCACCCGTTCGATCTTGAGCGGCAGGCGCAGGTAGCGCCGTACCTCAGCCACCGCCAGCGGGGATGCGACACCGCGAACCGTACAGCGCGCGACGCCATCGGCGATCTCGCCGATCAGGACACCGTGGCGCTTTGCGAACGCGAAGGAGATCCGCTTGTCCACGGCCGGCGGTGCGGCAGCTGGGGCGGGGGCGCTCACTTCTGCCCCTGCGGTGCGGAAGAGTCTGCCGCATCGCTCTCGCGCTGCGCCTCTTTGGCGGCCTGGTCGCGTTCGCGCTCGGTGATGGGCGCTGAAGGCGTCGAGCCTGCCGGTGGCGGCGGCGGCATCGGCGGCAGCACCGGGGACTTCACTCCCGGCAGCAGCGGCAGGGAGAGGTGGTCGTCGGCGCCGACCTGACGCTGCTCCTCGCGCATGAAGTTGTACTTGGAGTTGGTCTCGATGGCCGTCTGGGTGGCATCGTGCAGAATCTGCGGCCGCAGGAAAATCATCAGATTGGTCTTGGTCTGGCTGGCGGTGCGTTCCTTGAACAGCTCGCCCAGGATCGGAATGCTCCCGAGAAAGGGAACCTGGCTCTTGGTGCGGTCATATTCGTTGCTGATGAGACCGCCGAGCACGACGATGCCGCCGTCCTCGATCAGCACGTTGGTGGTGACCTCACGTTTGCTGGTCGTGATCCCCGAGGCCCCGCTGGGGGTTGCGATCACGCTCGAGCTTTCAACGTCGATCTTGAGGACGATGGCATTGCCCTCGTTGATCTGGGGCGTGATCTTCAGGATCGTGCCGACCTCGATCTGCTGAATGGTCTGGAAGGGGGTCACGGAGCCGTTGGTCACGGTGCTGCTGCTGGTGTACTGGCCGGTGACGAACGGGACTTCCTCGACCACCTTCACCGTGGCCTCCTGGTGGTCCATGGTCAGTGCTTCGGGCGTGGCGACGATGTTGGTGTCCGAATCACTGCGCAGCGCCCGCAGCATGGCCGCGAAGCTCAGGCCATTCTTGGCGACGCGGCCGATCGCGACCGTTGCGCCCGACTCCAGTGAGGAGTTGATGTTGCTGCCGTTGGAGGTGATGGCGCTGGCGAGGTCCACCAGGCTCGCGCCGCCAACGGGGCTCAGGAAGGTGGCGCCGGGGAGGATCTGGCCGTTGTTTTCCTCCCAG
>Ga0302302_1001166_pt1 | contig 15809 bp, 8 predicted proteins | sample III_Palsa_E1_3_FD_198766 | JGI IMG/M metagenome (GOLD analysis project Ga0302302, IMG submission 198766) | Peat permafrost microbial communities from Stordalen Mire near Abisko, Sweden - III_Palsa_E1_3 | ecosystem: Environmental > Terrestrial > Soil > Palsa > Peat permafrost | place: Sweden...
TGTCGGCGGTGAATAACGCAGTCGGTACAGGTGTCATTCGGAACGACTTCTCGAAGCGCTCTTCGCTCTGACGCAGCGCGTTCTCAGCCTTCTTGCGCGGCTCCAGATCCATGAACGTGAACAGCATGCAGCCTTCTTCGCCAATATCGATAGGCTGCCCCGCGACCACCACGAACTTCGTGCCGCCCTCGGGCAGGCGCAGCACCGCCTCCATTTGAGGGATGGTCGCACCCTCGCCAAGACGTTCGATCGCAAGGTCGCGCCGGTCCGCATTCTCGAAGACATCAAGCTCGTATACCGAGCGGCCGATCACGTTCTCGCGGACATAACCGGTCATCTCCAGGAAACCCTGGTTGACTTTGATGTAGCGCTGATCGCTCAGCCGGCAGATCACGGCCGGCGCGGGATTGGCATTGAAGGTCTTCTCAAAGCGCTTTTCCGCGCTGGCCCATTCGCTGGCGTCGTGGAGGATCAGCGCCAGGCAGTCCGGCTCGTCTTGCGCATTGGTCAGCACCAGGCTGCGCACACGATGCACCCAGTTCGCCTCTTCGTCGTGAGCGGGATAAACCCCCACGATCACGTCACTGAAACACTCGCCCGCGACCACTCGCTCGATCGGATAAGTGCCGGCCTGCAGTGGATGATTGTTCCGGTAACGCAGGCGAAAGCGCTCGCGGTATTCCGTCACGTTTGCGCCAAGTTCCGCCACTTCCGTGACGCCGTGCATGTCGAGCGCTGCCTGATTGGCCCAGAGAATGGTCTGGTCCGGTTCGATCAGGATCACGCCCTCGGTCAGGCCCGTGATGATCTGCTGCAACTGGCGGCGGTCGGTCTGGGCACGGAGCACCTTGTCATCGGCGATCTTGGTCGGGTCGGCCTGTGAGCGGGTAGCTGAATTGGCCTGCGAGTCGGCCTGCAATGCGGCGTGGTTCGTTACGGTCATTTTGAGATTCGCGCGCGTGAGCGGAGGCGTAGGAAGCTTGCACGAACGAAGAATCGCCTGAATCCGTCCGGCGTGCCAGTAGCTAATGCACTAGGTGCACTGGTGCAACTGCATCATGTGTTGCGCCATGCGCGCTCCTAGACTTCCATCAAGCTGGTCCGTCTGCGGTCCGTAGCTTTTATCAATCATTGAAACATCGGAAATACTGGAGCGACATGAATACCCCTTATCCAAGCAATCGAAGCAGCGACATCGATCGCGCCGAGCACGCGGAGCGCGTGAGCTTTCGTCTTCCCTGGAGCATCTCGTGGGGCGCCGTGATAGCCGGCTTTTTCCTCGCACTCGTCGTTTATCTCTTCCTGACCGTGCTTGGCACGGCGATCGGCGCCTCGGCTGTCGATCCCGTCGGTGACAAGAATCCATTGTCCGGCGCGGGAACCGGCGTTGGCATTTGGCTCGCGGTGACGACGTTGATCTCCATTTTCGTGGGTGCATTTGTCAGTGGTCGCACGGCTCCCCGACAAGGCGTTTTGCACGGCTTGCTGACGTGGTCGGTCGTAACCGTCGCGACCACCTGGTTGCTCGCTTCGTTCGCATCCAGCGTGACCGCGGCTGCCGCTAACGTGGTGGGCGGCGGTTTGTCGATGGTCGGCCGCGGCGTGGCTGCCGCCGCGCCTGATCTTGCGTCTGGGGTGAAGGGACAGCTTCAGCAAAGCGGCATCGATTTCAACTGGACCGGCCTGCAGGATCAATTGAACGGCCTGCTGCGTGATTCGGGCAAGACCGCTTTGCAGCCCTCGCAATTGAAAGCGACGGCGCAAAGCGCAGCCAGTGACGCGACTCAAACGGCGCAACAAGCGGGCACGACGCCGCAAAACGGCAGCGATGATCTCTCGCAATGGTTTGCGCGCGTCAAGGCAAAGGCCCAGCCCGCGCTCGATGCAGCGGACAAGGATGCGCTGGTGAACATCGTGGCGGCGCGCACCGGAAAGTCGCACGAAGAAGCGCAGGCGATCGTCGATAACTACGCGCAAACCTATGACGCAGCGCTCGCGAAGTATCAGCAACTGAAGGTGCAGGCGGAGCAGCAGGCGCGTGAGGCTGCGGCATCGGCGGCGCGAGGGGTATCGAAGGCGGCGTGGGGATCGGTCGTGATTCTCCTGATCGGCGCCGTGGTCGCGGGTGTGGCAGGTTGGTTGGGCTTGCGCTCGCGACCGGCCGTGCTTTGATCCGGCTTGAAATGCAGGGTTGTCGACCCCATTGATTAGCGTGGCGCAGGGATGAAGTATTTTCATCCCCCGTGTCATGCGCGTTAAGCGCTAGTCCTGATGCACGGCGCTAACGGTGAGCTTACAAAGTTGCGTGGCTAAGAACCCGGGCGTCCCTTGATGGCCTCAAGAACCTTAAGGACCGCCCTGATAAAGAATGAGGTAGTTCAATGAAAGTTAAATTTGCAATGCTGGCCGTCGCACTTTCCGCAGCGAGCTTCGCTGCTCAGGTTCAGGCTGCAGGATGCCTGAAGGGCGCTGTCGTGGGGGGCGTGGCTGGCCACTATGTCGGTAAAGGCCATGCAGTGCTTGGCGCAGCCGGAGGGTGCATCGCCGGTCATCATATGGCGAGCGAGAAAGCCAAGGAAGACGCATTGGCACGCGAGCACGCTCAGCAAGTGGCGGCTAGTCCATCCGGCACCTAAGGGCATGCATTAAGCGCTAAGCGTCGTTACGCTTGCTCCACCCGAAGGCGAGAATGGTGCTTAGCGGCGTTGAACTGCATACCGACGCGCAGAGTTGTCCAGGCATGGGCAGGTCAAAGACATGCCAGGGCTCGCCTCTGGACACGCTAGCCAGAGCTGGAACGGGTTCGCTTAGCGCAAGATTCGAATGATCGATAGCCGAGCGATGTCCGGCGGCACTAAGCACACTGTTATCGCGTGCTCGTTGCTTGCTAAAGAGCAAACTATCCGATGACGGTGAAACCTGGCTGGATGCCTGGTTTGGCAGCGATGGCTCGTCGTCGGATGCCATCTTGTACGAAGGCAGCGACGTTCCCAAACCCAGATAACTGGCGCTGATGCCAAGCATGATCCAGACACCGGCGTAGGCTATATCAGCGCATAAAACAGCGTTCCCTGTGGCGTCTTGCGCGAACATCCGGCCCTTCGCGTCATCACGCAGATCGACCGCATCGGGCTGGCATCCGAGCATCCGGGCTACAGCCAGCCGCAACACCGCGCGGCTCGATATATACCGGTACCGTAGCGCAGGGCTGGGCAACAAGGCAGCGCGCCGGGTTTCATCCTGCGTCAGCCATTGTGCCGAATCGTGCGCACTTACGCGTTGCCATTGGCTGCGAAACCGGAACACGAAGATCTCGCCCGGTGCCGGCGTGCATGGCCTGAGCGAAAGCGTTTCGTTCATGCGAAGCGGCAGGAATTGCGGCTGCGTTTCGTAGACGGGCGGCTGGATCGGGGTATCGAGGTCATCGATAAAATCCTGCCGCGATGTTGGCGTCAATGTCTGCGTCAATGAGCGCTCAGTCAATAAACCCGTGGGCATGGTAAGTACCGTTTCATAGCGAGAGGGCATGTGCCGGCAGGCCAAACGCGACCACGCCGGAGCGGTCCGGCGAACCGCCGGGCGTTCCTCTCAAGCCGATGAGGGATAGGAGCACGAACGAAAATGGCGGTGATGTCGCCGTTCCGTTCGCGCTAATTTCTGTCTGCCACCGCTCAGGCGCAGACTTCGATCCATTCGGTCACATAGCGGTCGATGGAGGGACGCTCCACCGCACGCACGCCGTCGGACGGTGTGCCGACAAACAGAAATCCGAGTAACCGATCACGCTCGGTCAGCCCCAGCGCGCGATGCATTTTCGGCTCATAACTATCCGGTCCGGTTGCCCAGAAACCACCAAAACCAAGTGCATGAATCGCGTTCAGCATGTTCATGGCCGCGGCCCCAACGGACAGCAATTGTTCGACTTCAGGCACCTTCGTCTCGCGTGTCAGTGACACCACGAGCGCGATCACAACGGGCGCCGCGAGCGCGCGGCGGCCACGATGTTCATGCGCCGAACGCGGCTCTCCCGGAGCCCGAGCGCTGGCGAGATCGACCAGCAATTCGCCGAGTTTCAGCCGCGCGTCGCCGCGAATGAGCACGAAGCGCCACGGCCGTAGCGCGCCGTGATCGGGAGCGCGCAGGGCGGCATCGAAAATTTGCTGAAGCTGGGAGTCGTCGGGCGCGGGTTCGGCTAGCGGCCAGTGCGACTGGCGTGTCATCAGCACGTTCAGGGCGTCGGCACTGACGTCGGGGTTCATCGTTTCCATGGATAATTCCAAGCTTTCTCAAGGCATCCATGATCGCGAAAAACGCGCCGTATTGCAAATGATTCTCAATAACTTGATTTTGTCATGGTAGATGCCTATGCTTCGGTCCTGTTCGCAATTTTTGAGATTCACCGTCGATGACCCCCGTGCCGATCCCGATTCCAGCAGCCGGGCGCTGGCCCGCCGACGTCGCGTTATGGCTTGTGGAATTGAGCCTGAACGCCGGTACGGCCGACGTATGCCGTACCCTGGCCGCAAGTGAAATCGAGCGGATGGCGCGTTATGCGCAGCCTGCGGACCGGGTGCGTTTCGCTGTTGCCCGCTCGGTCCTGCGGGGGATTCTCGGCGCGCATCTCGGTCGCGATCCGGCGCAACTGCAGTTCGAGGTGGGCAAATACGGGCGGCCGTCTCTGGTTGCGCATCCCGGGGTGTCGTTCAACGTGTCGCACTCGGGCGAGCGTGTTCTGCTCGCTTTGTCGGCGGTCAGGACGGTGGGCGTGGATATCGAGGCGATCGATCCGGCACTCGACTGGCGCGCGTTGCTCGAACTGGTTTGCGCGCCTGAAGAGGCGCGGCGGATCGGGACTGTGCGTGAGTTTTATCGCTGCTGGACTGCGAAAGAGGCGCTGTTAAAAGCGACTGGCGCGGGCATCGGCGAAGGGCTGAAATCAATCGATGTGGCCAACGCGCAGCTTCCACCGGCGTTGTGTCTCACGTGCCTGGAAGAGCTGGACGGCTACTCGGCTGCGCTGGCATTCGGACGCTGAGTCTGCAGCCGCAACGTTGACAAGCAAGCTTTGCATCAGACGATTTAAGCTGTAATAATAGTCATTCTCATTCTCATTAGCGTTAAGGAGGTTTCATGAGCTGGGGCGACGAAAACACGACCTACAACGTGGTGATGAACCACGAGGAACAGTATTCAATTTGGCCCGACTACAAGGCGTTGCCTGCAGGATGGACTGCCGTGGGCAAGACCGGCAAGAAGGACGAATGCCTCGCGTATATCGACGCCGTGTGGACCGACATGCGCCCGCTCAGCCTGCGTCAGGCGATGGCCGCCGATGCGGTCGCCAGGTCTGCTGCCGATGCCAGCGCCAACGCGGCCTGAGACAGGTCGCGGATGAACGTCACGCTGATCTGTCTGCCGTTCGCCGGAGCAAGCGCGGCGGTTTATCGCGAGTGGGGCGCGTTGTTGCCATCGTGGATACGCGTTCACGCCCTCGACCTTCCCGGCCACGGTGCGAAACGCGCGCAGCCTGCATTGCATCGCTGGCCGGACGTAGCGGACGCACTGGGACGGGAAGCCTTGCGGGCGATCGACGGACATTTCGCAATCTTCGGCTACAGCATGGGCGCGCTGGCCGGTCTTGAACTGGCGCACTGGTTGCACCGCGCCCATGGCCTCATGCCTGTGTGGTTCGGTGCGGCAGCGTGCGCGGCGCCGGCCTGCCGGACGCTCGACGCGACATGGCTGGATTGCACCGACGAAGCGATGATCGATGAACTACGGCGCCTCGGCGCAACGCCCGAAGAACTGCTCGGCGATCGCGGGTTCCTCGATCTTGCGCTGCCCGTGCTTCGCGCTGATTTCCATCTGTGCTCGACATACGTTCGTACCGGGAACGCATTGCGTGCGCCGCTTGCTTGTCCATTGCTTGCGCTTGCCGGGCGAGACGATAAGTTATCCGAACAACCGGAGAACCTGTCGGCGTGGACACACGAGACGTCAGGGCGTTTCACGCAGCGCGTGTTCGACGGTGGTCATTTTTTTATCGATACGGCGCGTGCCGAATTGATTGAGGCGATCGTGACTTCGCTGACGACATCGCTACGGCACACCTCGATGCCCGCGCCCTTGCGCGCCGTTGCCGATGGTGCCCCGAGCGCAGTTTCCCGCACTGCATCCACTGATTCCGCCGGCGCGGCCGGCCCAAGGAGCTTTCATCCATGACGTTTTCTTATCCTGCGCTGTTCGACTTCGAACCCTTTGCCGGGCGAAGCGAAGAGTTCGTGGCGCTGATCAGGCAGTTCGCGGCCGCGCATCCGTTTCGCAGCGCCACCGTCGATGAATTACTGCTCGACGACGACTATCATCGCCGGCCGTTGCGCCCGGAAGATTTCGAATTCCTCAAGTTCATGAAGCCGGTACGCGCCGACAATGTCAGCCGGCTTCCATCGCTGGCGTCGAACCGCACGCTGCTGTCGATCTACGAGCTGGAGGCCGCGCGCATGCCGCGCAGCGGCGAAGCCGCGGACTGGGAACGCTTCACGGAGTTCTATCGTGACGACGTCAGGGCGCTGGGTGCACAACTCGCGCCATTCCTCGAAGCGTATGCGTTTTCGTACCTGAGCAACGCGTCGCCGGCAGGGGAAAGCGTGGCGACTGCGAGCGCACGGCTTGCACGCATCATCGACGATGAAAGCACGTTCTGGGATACAACGTTTGCGCGCCTGATGCGCAACGACTATCTGGAAGAAGGCTTGCGTTTCATCATGGTCCAGCGCTGGGCGCTCGCGCCGTCGAAGCGGCGTGCGGTGGCCCGCGCGGCAGCGAACGGTTATTTCGATGCGTTGCCCCAGGACGCTTGGCCCACGCTCGAAGGGGATCTTCCCGACGACGCCTTGCTGCAGCGGGTAGCCGCCACTTGCGGCGTGACGCGCCAGCAGCACGCGTACTGGCAGTTCTATCTGCCGACAAGCATGGCGAAAACCAATCTGCTGTATGCGCTCGCACGGCGTCCGGATCGCGCATTCGCGCTGACCGGTGCGGTATTTGCGGCCGAAGCCGAGTGGCTGGCTTTCGGTCTTGCACTCGAGCGTGCTTGCGCCTGGCTGCAGCCCGCGGGCCGGCGACCCGGTGAAGCGGAGGCGCGCAAGGCCGCATTGGTCGCGCGTTTCGCAACCGCGCTGCAAACCGTAGCGGACCGTTTTGGCGATACCGCGTTCGAACAATGCGTGTCGGGTGCGGCGGCGGCCGAACGTCTGGCGGAGCGCGGCCGTTGGGACCTCGGCGAGCAATTGCAATGGCTTGGTGCGATCCCTCAATACTGCGAGTTCGCGCGCCGTATCAGCAAGCGGATTGACGCCGAGTGCCCTGATATTGACCGCGAGACGTTTATCGAGCCGCATGAAATGTGTTCGACGACGCATGTGCATAACGACCATCGCCTCGTCACGATCCAGGAAGGCGACATGCTGTTCTGGGGCAACGTCGGCATGCAGCTCAAGATGCACGAAGGCGACATGGTCCTGATTCCCGACGGCCGTTTGCATGGATCGACGGTGGTGTCGGGTGAGTGCACGTATCACCAGCCGATCATCCCGGACGACTGGGTGCAGGCACTGGTCGCCGAGCTGGACGCGAAGGCGTCAGCGGCACACTAGCCGCGCTGGCCAGCATCAAGCAGCATCTAGCGGGTGCGTTGCACTTCGCTGTCCAGGCACCTCTCTCGAAGGTGCCGGTTCTCCCCACAAAAAACACGGATATGACAAGCGCCCATGACAGGGCCGGTGTCGGCTCGACCGCCGACTGTGTTGCGCAGTGCGCGGTATAAGCGCGTCAGGGCGATGTTGGGTGCGATGTTGGGTGACGAACGAGAGGAATGAAGATGCTGACAAACGAAGAGACGACGCAGCAAAATCCCGCCAAGCCAGCGAAATCGCTCGATGCTCCGGGCTCATCGGGCTCATCGGGCTCATCGGGCTCATCCGGCAGCAGGCCCGGGTTCGATCCGGGCGACTGGAAAAGCCGCATCATTTCGGGCCGCTTGATCGGCGCTGAGGTCGATCTGCCCGAGTGGCTTGACGCCTCGTATGAGACCTTGCGCGAGCAGGTGATGCATCCGGCCTATCCGTGCTTCTTCGGTACGACGGCGGAACGGCGCGGCGAGATGTTCTACTCGTTCGTCAGCGGCAAAGACAAGAACATCCGCGATTTGCCCGCGACCATGCAGACTTTTGCGGAACTCGCTCTGCTGCCGCAGTATCGCAAGAACAACATCGCGGTGTTCTTCGAGCCCGACACCGATCCGCTTTCACACGATGAGTATCACGAACTATTCTGGAAAACGCTCCAGCATCTTCACGATGTCGACCCCGACCCGGCTGCGGACCAGCAGCCCGAGCCGTCGCACGAAGAGTGGGAGTTTTCATTTGCGGGCGTGCAGATGTTCGTGGTTTGCGCATGTCCTTCGTTCAAGCTGCGTCATAGCCGCAACCTTGGCCCGGGCATGGTGCTGCTGTTCCAGCCGCGCAGCGTGTTCGTCGATACGATCACCAACAAGGTCATCGGCCGAGAGGCTCGCAATCAGGTCCGAAAGCGCCTGGAAACCTGGGACGAAACCCCTGCGCATCCCGACTTGGGCTTCTACGGCGATGCAGGCAACCTCGAGTGGAAGCAGTATTTCCTCGACGACAAGAACGTTGCGGCGCAGGACGTCTGTCCGTTCCTGAAACGGCAGGCTCGCAAGAACGTGCCTGAGGCGGTTGCCGCGAAGCCGGTCGCGGTACCTACTGCGCAAGACGCGAAGCCAGCGGCAGGCGGCCTGCAAGCCGTCGCTCAAACGTATGCGAGTTTGCCGCCAGAAAAACGCGCGGCGTTTCGCCTGCGTTTGCGCGAGCGCGGCATGTCGGGCGACCAGTTGCCCATCGTCGCGCTTGGGGACCGTTCAGAACGCTTTCCGCTATCACCCGCACAGGAGCGGTTGTGGTTCCTGTGGCAACTCGATCCGGATGACGCGAGCTACAACCTCTCGGGTGCATTGAGGCTCGAAGGGTCGATGCACATCGACAAGCTGCGTGCGGCGCTCGCTCACGTCGTGCAACGGCACGAAGTATTGCGTACGCGTTTTGTTGAATCCGATGGGCAGGCCTGGCAGGTCGTGGGCGAAGCTGGCTACGGGTGGACTCATATCGATCAGGCGAACGCGAGCCCGCTCGAAGGACGCTTGCAAGCGTTATCGCTTCAACCGTTCGATCTCACACGCGGGCCGCTCATGCGCGTCGCGCTGCTGCACGAAGCGGCAGGGACGCACGTGCTGCATGTGTCGATGCACCACATCATCTCCGACCACGCGTCGGTCAAGCTGTTGCTCGATGAGTTCATCGCGGCATACGAACAACTCTGCGCGGCAACGGCGCTGACGGCCGAGTCGTTGCCTGTGCAGTACGGCGACTGCGCCGCCTGGCAGAAAGAGTGGGCTGCCGATGGCGAGAACCACCCGCATCTTGCCTATTGGGTGAAGCAACTGGGCGGGACGCAACCGGTACTCGAACTTCCGGTCGTGCGAAGCCGCGGGGGTATGCAGACCACGCGCAACGCCCGAGGCGCGCGCGTGAGTGTCACCGTCGACCCGGTGCTTGCCCGCTCGCTCAAGCAAGCTGCAGCCAGTCACCGAACCACTCTGTTCACGTTGTTGCTCTCGGCCTATGCAGTCTTGCTCGCGCGTTACAGCGGTCAGAAGGATATGCGTATCGGCGTACCGGTTGCAGGACGCAACCGGCTGGAAACGGAACGGGTGATCGGCTTCTTCGTTAACACCCTGGTGATCCGGGCAGACCTCGCCGGCGTTGCGTCGTTTGGGACCTTGCTTGGTCGGGTTCATGAGCGAGTGCTTGAAGCGCATCGCCACGAAGCATTGCCTTTCGCACAACTTGTCGAGGCGCTGCAGCCCGAACGCAGCATCGGGCAGACGCCTCTGTTCCAGGTGATGTTCAATCACACCCGCGCGCAGCATACGGACATCAACGTTGCAGGACTGCGTGTGTCAGAAGTGGCCAACGATGTCCCCACAGCCCGCTTCGACCTGGTGCTAAATGCTGTCGAGCGCGACGATGAGTTGCGGCTATCGTTCAACTATGCGGCGGACTTGTTCGACGAGACCATCGTCAAGCAGATGCTTGAGCACTATGTCGAGATCCTCGGGCAAGTGAGTGCAGTGGCGGACCAGCCGCTGGCGCAGATTGCACTAAGCCGCGATGGCACGCATGGCGCGACGGACCAGCCCGTGGCAAGCAGCGAATTCGAACCGGTCGGGCCGCGTTTCAGCCGGCAGGCGGCGAAACATCCGCTAGCGCCTGCGTTGCATTGTGAGGGTGACCGCCTTTCGTACGGCGAACTCGAGCGCTGGACGAATCGTATTGCACGCCGCCTGAACCGGCTAGGCGTTCGTCCCGATGAATGCATTGGCCTGTGTGTGGAACGCTCGGCCGCAATGGCCGCGGGTGTGCTCGGCGTACTGAAATCGGGTGCTGCATTCGTGCCGCTCGATCCGGCTTATCCGCTCGAACGGCTCGCCGCTATGCTCGACGATGCCGGGATCGTGCGCGTGCTGGTAGACCAGACTGGCCTTGAGCGTTTGGGAGAATTGCTGCGCGGTCGCGAGCCGATCCATGTGGACGATGACCGGCCACTGCAGGACGATCTCGAAGCCGATGCCGCGTTTGCCGTGCCGCTTCATCCCGAACAACTCGCCTATGTGATCTACACCTCGGGCTCGACGGGGCGTCCGAAAGGCGTGGCGATCAATCATGGCACCCTGAGTCAGCATCTGGACGACTTCATCGGCACGTATCGCATTGGTACGACCGGCAAGGTGCTGCAATCATCGACGATCAACTTCGATGTCGCCCTGCATGAACTCCTGCCCGCGCTGCTGAGCGGCGGTCAGGTCGAGATGCGTGGCCCGCAGCTCTGGGACCCTGAGACCACGAGCCGTCATCTGATCGAGGAGAAGGTGACGTTCGCGCGCATCCCGACGGCGTACTGGCAACAATGGTTGCGCGAGCCGCCGCCCGCCGCTTCGCTGGCTGCATTGCGGCAGATCACGGTGGGCGGCGAAGGGTTGCCCGGTGACGCGTTGCGGCAATGGCGCAACGGTCCGCTTGGGTCTATCCGGCTCGACAACCTGTACGGTCCTACTGAAACGACCATCGCCTGCATGTACCGCGAAACCCGTGCTCAGGACGAGGAGCAGGCGATCGTATCGATTGGCGGTCCTTATCCGTCGCGTTCGGTGCAGGTCTGCGATGCCGACGGCAACGAAGCGCCTGCCGGTGCGCTGGGCGAGTTGTGCATCGGTGGGCATACGCTGGCGCGCGGATATCTCGGGCGTGCCGCGCTGACCGCCGAGCGTTTTATTCCTGATCCTGAGGGTCCGTCCGGCAGTCGGCTTTATCGGACGGGAGATCTGTGCCGCCGCCGTGCAGACGGCAGCATCGACTTCCTCGGGCGGCTGGACCAGCAAGTGAAACTGCGCGGTCATCGCATCGAGCTGGGCGAGATCGAAGCAGTGCTGCGCGAAGCGCCCGGCGTGCAGGCGGCGGCAGCCGCGTTGCGCGGCGAAGGCGATGCGAAACGGCTCGTGGGCTACGTTGTCGGCGACGCCGATGATGGGGTGGTTCGACGTATCTTGCAGAGTCGTCTGCCGGGCTATATGGTGCCGTCGGCATTGGTATGGATGGAGCACTTGCCGCTGATGCAGAACGGCAAGGTGGATCGCGCGGCGTTGCCCGAACCCGGCGTTGAAGCGGCGCGTCAGCGCATGGCGCCGCGTACTGAACTGGAAGCCGCGTTGCTCGCGATCTGGCAGTCGGTGCTCGGCCGTGAAGGTCTGAGCATGACCGATAACTTCTTCGATGTCGGTGGTCACTCGTTGCTGCTGATGCGGGTGGCCTCGCGCATTCGTCAGGAACTCGGCCGCGAGGTCTCGCTGCAGACGCTGTTCCTGCACCCCGTGCTTGAAAGTCTGGCAGCGGAACTCGCGTTGCACGAGGCGCGTGCGGCAGATGTCATTTCGCCGCGTGAGCCCGCGGCTCGCATTCCGCTTACGCACGAGCAGGAGCGATTGTGGTTTCTATGGAAGCTCGAACCGCACAGCGCTGCTTACACCATTACCGGCGCCGTCAACCTTCGCGGTGCACTCGACCGGCAAGCGATACGCAGCGCATTAAATCACTTGCTCGAGCGGCATGAAAGCCTGCGTACGCGTTTTGTCGAGGAGGATGGACAACCGTGGCAAGTCGTCGATAACGCGGCGCATGACGGACCTCATGTGCTCTATGGCTGGCGCGAAGAAAGCGTCACGGGTCAAGACGAACTCGACGCGTGCTTGCTCGAATTGGGCCGTGAACCCTTCGATCTCGAACATGGGCCGATGCTGCGCGTCACGTTGCTGGCACGCGCGCAGAACGAGACTGTCCTGCATTTTGCGATGCCGCACATGGTGTCGGATGCGTGGTCGCAAGCGATCCTGCTACGCGAGTTCTCGCGTCTGTATCGAGCGGTGAGCAGCAACGAAGCGGCCGATCTGGCGCCGTTGCCGATCCAGTATGGGGACTATGCGTTGTGGCAGCGCAACCCTCGAAACGAAGCCGCACTCGATACACACTACGCGTACTGGCAGCGCGAGCTCGGCGGCGAACAGCCGCTGCTTGCGTTGCCTGTCGACCGGGTATGTCACGGGGCGCGCAGTAATGCAGGTGCGGTCATCGAGCGATCGATCGGCGCTGGACTAGCCGATGCCCTCGAACAACGTTCGCGCGAACATGGTGCCACGCGTTTCATGACGATGCTTGCCGCATACGGGACGCTGCTGCAAGGCTATAGCGCACAGGACGACGTCCGTGTGGGTGTTCCGGTAGCAGGCCGCGACCGCCTGGAGACCGAGCCGCTAATAGGCTTCTTCGTCAACACGCTCGTGATCCGCATGGCTACGCGCCGGACCGGGCCGTTCAGCGCGTTATTAGCCGAAGTGCGTGACCGGATGGCGGGCGCGCAGGCGCATGCCGGCGTGCCGTTTGCGAAGCTCGTTGAACTACTGCAGCCACAACGTAGCATCAGTCACACGCCGCTGTTCCAGGCGATGTTCAACTACAGTGCAGAGCCACGCTCGCAAGTTGAACTGCCGGGTATCGAAGTGAGCAAGCTGACAGGCGGCACGGGTACGGTGCAGTTCGACCTGTCGCTGGATGTATCGGTTAATGGCGATGGCCTCCGGGTCGCTTTAAGCTACGCAACCGATCTCTTCGACCCTTCGACAGCTACCCGCTTGCTCGACAGTTACGTCGCGGTGCTGGAGACAATCGCGAGTCAGCCGAACACGCGTGCGGTGCCGCTGCTGGGAGATTGCGAGCAGCAGAAAATGCTGGCGTGGGGCCGCAATGACCAGACGTTTGCGCAGGCTGAGCCGGTGCATAACTTGTTCGAACGTCAGGCGATAAAGACGCCGGATGCGCTCGCGCTGGTGTTCGGAGACCAGACACTCACCTACCGCGAACTCGATGACCGGGCCAACCGGCTCGCGCACAAACTGGTGCGGCTGGGTGTACGACCGGAGGTGAAGGTTGGTATCGGCCTCGAGCGTTCCGTTGAGACGCTGGTCGGATTGCTGGCCGTATTGAAGGCGGGCGGTGCCTATGTGCCGCTCGATCCGCAGTATCCGGCGGAACGTCTGGCGTACATGGTGGCCCATAGCGACGTGCGCTTGTTGCTCACGCAAAGCGCGGTTGCACAGCGCTTCAATCAGACCTTGCCGCTACTGGAACTCGATGCGCTAAACCTCGACGATGAACCGTCGCACAAACCGCACGTGGACGTGCGCGGGCACAACCTCGCCTACGTCATCTACACGTCGGGTTCCACCGGCCAGCCCAAGGGCGTGATGGTTCATCACCATGCACTCAGCCACTTCATTCACAGCATGCAGGCGAAGCCCGGCCTGACAGCAGACGACATCCTGGTCGCAGTGACCTCGCTGTCATTCGATATTGCCGCGCTCGAGTTGTACCTGCCGCTGGTCGTCGGCGCGCGGATCGTCCTGGCTACGCGAGAGGTGTCCCGCGATGGCGCGGCACTAGCACGACTGGTGCAGGACTCGAAGGCGACGGTGTTGCAGTCGACCCCGGCCGGCTGGCGGCTGCTACGAGCTGGCGGCTGGCCGCAGGCGCCCCTCGCGCGCTTCAAGGGACTGTGCGGGGGCGAGGCCTTGCAGCCCGATCTGGCACGCGACCTGAACGAACAAGGTGTAGAGCTATGGAACATGTACGGCCCGACCGAGACCACGATCTGGTCGGCGGTGTCGCGCGTGCACGATGCCGCGCCGGGTCTGGGCGGTCCTATCGCGGGAACGCAGCTTTACGTTCTTGATTCGAGCATGGCGCTCGTTCCGCCCAACGTGCCGGGCGAGTTGTATCTCGGCGGTGTCGGGTTGGCGCGCGGCTATATCGGGCAGGGCGGCCTGACGTCGGAGCGATTCGTGGTGGACCCGTTCAACGGCAACGGCGCGCGCCTGTATCGGACAGGTGATCTCGTCAAGTGGCGCGGTGACGGTCGCCTTGAGTATCTGGGGCGTATCGACCATCAGGTGAAGATCCGGGGCTTTCGTATCGAATTGGGCGAAGTCGAGGCGCAGTTGCTGGCGCAGCCGGAGGTAGGTGAAGCCATTGCCGTGGCGCACGAAGGAAGCGGCGGTGCGCGGCTGGTGGCGTATGTGTCACGTCGGGCCGGACATCCTGCCGACGCCGCTGCGCTTGCCGGCCAGTTGAGGGAAAAACTGATCGCAGTGCTGCCGGAGTACATGGTGCCCGCTCTTATCGTGGTCCTGGACAGCCTGCCGCTGAACACGAACGGTAAGGTGGATCGCCACGCGCTGCCGCTGCCTGAACAAATCGAACGAATCTGGGAGGCGCCGAAAGGCGAGATAGAAGCAGCGCTCGCTTCAGTCTGGCAGGACGTGTTGCGCGTCGAACGTATAGGCCGTCACGATAATTTCTTCGAGATGGGCGGGCAATCGTTGTTTGCATTGCGCGCCGTAGCTGCGCTGCGTGAGGCATTGAACGTTGAGTTGCCGGTGCAGAGGCTGTTCGCCTATCCGGTACTGGCAGATCTGGCGCGAGCGATCGAGAGAGACGTACTGGATGTAATGCCCGGGACACCCGCCACGCTACGTGGCGTGATCTCAACAAGACCAGAAGGAATGCTAAGCACCAAGCTTTCACCCACACAGGAACGGCTGTGGTTTTTCTCGCGCCTGAGTCCACAGAGTGCTGCGTACAACCTGACGGGGGCGGTGAAGCTGGAAGGCGCGCTTGACCGCGACATTCTGCGTAAAGCAGTCGCGGCCCTCGTCGCACGTCATGAAAGCTTGCGCACGCGTTTCGTTGAAGTCGATGGCGTGGCGATGCAGCAAGTCGATGTCATCGAGCCGGGCTGGTCGGTGCTCGATCTCGAAGATGTCCCGCAGGAGAGCAGAGCGCGGCGCGTAGCTGATACCCTAAGCGCGATCTCCCGTGCACCTTTCTCTTTGGAGCAAGGACCGCTGTTTCGCGTCACGCTGATCCGCCTTGGCGACTGCGAACACGTGCTTCATTTCGTGACGCATCACATCATTTCGGACGCGTGGTCGAACCGGATCATCCTCGACGAGTTCTCGCGTCTTTATACGGCGATCCGTCAAGGACGTGCGCATCAACTTGCACCGTTGCCGGTCCAGTACGCCGACTACGCGCTGTGGCAAAACGATGCGGAACAGCAAGCACGCG
>Ga0302302_1001195_pt1 | contig 15638 bp, 16 predicted proteins | sample III_Palsa_E1_3_FD_198766 | JGI IMG/M metagenome (GOLD analysis project Ga0302302, IMG submission 198766) | Peat permafrost microbial communities from Stordalen Mire near Abisko, Sweden - III_Palsa_E1_3 | ecosystem: Environmental > Terrestrial > Soil > Palsa > Peat permafrost | place: Sweden...
CACCAGCGCTAATCAGGACAACACCAGCAATTACGCTAACAACACCGCCAACGGTGCGCAAAACTTCGTCAACCCGGTCAACCAGGCGGCGCAGCAAGGGCAAAGCGGTCTCAACTCGTTGAATCTAGGAGGCATAAACTCCCAAATCAACAACCTGATTCAGGACCCTAGCAGCATCTACAACACGCCGCAATATCAGGCAGCCTTCGGACAAGGATCACAGGCGGTCAACTCAACCCTAGCCGCGCAGGGGCTCAACGCGTCCGGCAATCAGCTTGCCGCGCTTCAGAGCTACGGGCAGCAGTTCGGGCAGAACGCTTACAACACGCAACTGTCGCAACTGTCGGGGCTTTCAGGTCAAGCAGCTTCGCAGCAACAGCAAGGTTTCGGCCAGTTGCAAAGCGCGGCCGGACTTGGGCTTCAAGCGAACCAACAAGGCTTCAACCAACTGCAAAGCGCGAATCAAAGCGGGCAGCAAGTGCAGCAGCAAGGTTTCAACCAGTTGGCGCAACTTTCCGGTTTGTCTTCAGGCTCACCAACAGCCGCCGCCGCCGCGCAAGCGCAAGTGTACGGCAACGTCAATTCGGCTTATCAGAACGTCGGCCAAGGTATCGGCCAGTTGGCGAGCGGCGCGGGCAACATTCTGAACGGGCTTGGGTCGGGTAGCAGCACGACAAGCGGGGTGAATTCTTCGGGCTTCATTTCAGGGCTCGGCACGACAACGCAATCGACAGGCAGCGCGGATATTAGCGGCAGCGGTTCGCTGTACGGCACAAGCGCAGGCATTGATACCAGCGGGTTCACTTACAGCGGCGCGGGCAACACTTACGGCTTCTAGGGGATTTTAAATGGCAGTGAAGCTATGGGGCCCGATGCTCACCGGTATCGCGCAGGGGTTCGGGGATTACCAGCAGAAACAGGAAGATCTCACCTTCCAACGGCAGCAGCGCGTCAATCAACTGGCGGCGCAGCAACTTGCGAATCAATCGCAGGAAATGCAAAACCAGTCGCAGCAGAATGCGCTGACGCAAGATCAAGCGTCAACCGGCTTTCTTAGCGGCGCGGCGCAGGATACATACGGCCAAGGGCAGGCGCAACCCCAACAGCAGGGCCAGCCTATCTCCGGCGCTATCGCGCAACCGAATCCGCGCGGCGCAGGCGAAGCACTGGACGCGACAAGCGTTCCGCAAATGACGGCTTCGACCGGCGGCCTGCCGGCCACACAGAACGGGCAGATGAACGGCAAGCCGCTCACACCGTTGCAGCGCTCGGTTATGACTTCGGAGTCGAACGGACACGCAGCCGCCGCTTCTCCCGCGAGTTCTGCGACCGGGACGATGCAGACGCTGCAAGGCACTCTTCAGAACCCAGGCTTCGGTGTCCAACCCGCGCAAAACGGTTCGCCGGCGGAGAAACAGCGCGTGGGCGTTGACTACCTCGAAGCGATGCGTCAGCGCTACGGAAACGACGTGGACGGCGTGCTCGCGTACACCTGGGGGCCGGGCAACTTCGACAAATGGGTTCAAGCCGGCAGGAAGCCCGACCAGCTGCCCCCCGACAAGGCGAATTACGCCAAGGTCGTACTTGGCCGCCTTCAGCAGGGTCAGCAGCAGGGCCAACAAGCACAGCAGCAAGACGCGGCGCTGAAGGCGCCGAGCCCTGCTGACAACCTCTCTGCCAAGGTGAACGCCGGCGCGGAAGTGCGCCCGGATGAGTACCAACAAAGCGCGCAGGCGACTTTCAAGCAAGCCGCGATGTACAACGACGCCTCGCAAAAAGCGTTTCAGGCAGGCAACGTCAAAGCCGGACAGATGTTCGCTGACAAGGCGAACGGCCTTGTTGACCAGGCGCTGAAGACGCAGAAAGAAGGCTACGGCGTTCAGAAAGACGCAAACGACGAAACCGCGAAACTGGCGGTGGGCGTGAACGATCAGTCTTCGTACAACGGCTTCCGCACGCAGGTCGCACGCAACCCGGCTATGCAAGCAGCAGTTGCAGGGCTCGGGTTGACGGGCGACTTCAACCAGGATCGTAACAAAATGGCGACGCTCGCGAGCCGCACGGAAACGCTCGCGCAGCAACATAACGATTCGCTCAAGCAGCAGGAGTTTCAGCTTAAACAACAGCAAGACCAGCGCGCGCAGCAAAAAGCCGACATTCCGAAAATTCAGCAGCAGCAAGCGGTTATCGCGGATAACGCGCGCCAGCAGCAAATGGAAAAAGGCGGTATCCCGTTCGCACCTTCCGTTGCTGCGAGTGCGCCTGTAGGAACCACGGAAGTTCAGTTAGCGGCCGCACGTAAACAGGTGCAAACGCAGAACGCCGCCTACGACAAAGCGACAGCGCCCGCAGTTCAAGGTGCGAAGGCGTTGTCCGATTTGGCGGCGCAGGCGTACGTTGCGGTAAAGAATAAAACCGTCAGCACAGGCGGGATCTTCAACAACCAAGCCGAAAACGTCGCCGAGCACAAGGGTTTCGGAGGCGGCTCATACCTACTCTCGACGGACCAGCAAGAATTCGACAAGCTCACTTCCAATATGGTTCAGCAAATGCAGATGTTATCCAGTGCAAACGGCGGTGCACGCTCGGCGTCCACGGCGGCGATGTACGCTAACTATGCTCGTGCCAAGCCCGGTGTTCGCCTGGGGCCCGAAGCTAACTTAGCAGTAGCACACGGACTGTTTGTGGGTGCGGCGGGGCAGGTTCAGATGAATACTTTTCTTGAGAAGTACAGGGCAGCGAACCCGGAAGCGACAGCGCAATCCGGCGTCTTGCAGTGGAACAGATACGAGCGGGCGGCCGGGCCAACGCAAATATTCGACCCGGCCAGTCGGAAGATGGTCCCGAATACCGTGTTGCTGCCTACGCTGGAAGACGGAACGCCGAACCCGGCGTATAAAGACCCTACTAAATTCTTTGAGAACGGAGGGCGCTTCTGATGCCGGATATCGACAACACAGGCCCGATCACCAACCCGACTACTGACGCGCAAGGGCGCGCGACGACAGGCACGCAGGCGCCGAGCGACGAGGCACCGGTAACGGACGGCGCGCGCGCGCCGAAAACCATTCGCGGCGCTATCGGCGCGGATGAGCAGTTGGGGAAAATGAAGAAGTCGGCCGTTTCCGACGCGGCAATCAACAAGGTCTACCAGTCGTTGACGTTTGGCTTCGGCGCTGACCTTGATGGCGCTATCTTCGGCAAGCAAGCCGAGCACGTGACGCGGCAAATGCAGAAGGACTACGACCACGATAACCCAATGGCGGCGTTCGGCATCGACCTGGCTGCCGCTGCGGTACAGAGCGCTGCTATTCCGACTGTTGGCGTGAGCGGAGTGGCGGGTACGGTCGGGCGCCTTATGACCGGCGGCGCGGCTATGGGCGCGCTCCAAGGCGCGGGGCAAGGCGGGGACGCGACGACCCGTGGAATGGCTGCCGCCAAGGGCGCAGCAGTAGGCGGCGTGCTCGGCGGTGCGGCGGGTTACGCCGCCAAGATCGCGAAGCCGGCGCTTGAGAAGATGGGCGCTATCGACGCCTCGAAAGGTGCTTTCGAGAAAGTGAAGATGGCGCTGAAGAGCGAAGGCAAGACGATGGAAGACTTGCAAAACTTCCTCAAGACGAACCCCGACGCGCGGGCGGCAGACTTCTCGCCTAAGGTGGCCGAAGCTGTCGGCAAGGCTGGCGGTGTAACGAACAAGACAAGCCAAGCCTTGGGAACCGCGACGCGTGAAGATGCCGAAGGCCAGTCGGGGCGCATCTCCGGCGAAGTCGCGCAGGGCCAGCCGCTTGATAAGGTAAAGCAGCAAATGATTGATGACCTTGGCAATCTTTCCAAGCAAACGAAAAGCGCGTACACCGCATCGAAGGCTGAAATTGCGCCGATCACGCCGGAATTGCAAAAGACGCTCGACCACCCTGAAGTCGCGCCTTTGCTTGCTAAAGCGTTGAAGGACTACGGCGGCGCACGTGCGGCCGGCGTTGCCGATGTGGCGAATACGCCGAAATACAAAGCCGGCTCGGAAATTCCGTCTGCGGTTCTCGATGACTTGCAGAAGTCGATAGGCAACGCCGCGCAGGAGGAAGGTACGGGGTCGATTCGCTACGGCACGTTGAAAGCTGCGCAGCAAGCGATTAAAGATCAGCAGTCTGACGTCACCAAAGGTGCGCAGGGTTTGGCGGCGCGCATGGGCGGCGATTCGCCTACGGCGGGCAACGCTTACGGTTCGGGCGTCATCGGTGCGCAGGAGTTCGGCCATGCGTTCGCGTTCGGGCTCAAGAAGGCGGATACCGCAGCTTGGGACAGGATCAAAGGCAACCCGGAAATGGTGCAGTACGCGCGCCTCGGCATGCTGAACGGCCTAGATGAGTACCTGTCAGGCAACAGCCGCATGACGGAAGGTTCCCTCACGAAGATCGCAGACAAGCTGCGCACGCCCGAAGTCGAGAAAGTTCTCGGCCCCAAAGGTGCAAACGATGTGCGCAAGGTGTTCGAGAAGGAAGCCGCGCGCCAGCGCGTTACCGCCGACATGTCGAAAGGTGGTAACCGCCAAGCCGCTTTCCACGAAGAGAACGAATCACGCATGGCTTCGCACGCCGCGAACGTGGTAGGCGGCCTCGGCCACGTGGTTGGCACAACCGCACGCTTGCTTACCGGCACAGGCTTGTCCGAAAAGCAGGCGCTCAACATCATTCAGATGGCGGCAAAACCGGGTGGCCTGGCGAAAATTAAAGCCGGTGGCGCACCCAAAAATGTGATGGATATTCTGCTTGCCGGCGCGAACAAAATTGCAGGCGGCGCGGCGGCGTCAACCGACATAAAAGGCAGTCGTTAATTGTTGTCGCACAAGTAGAAAGCGACAAGAAAGGCGACGAACAGGAATGCGATCATCACAGTGCTCCTTTAGTTGACTTACCGGCGGTAACAGGCGTCCAGATAGTGTAATCGTAATCGAGTTCCGTACCGTTCTTGAAGTAAACGTGCATTGACGTAGGGCCTGTTGAAGTCACGCAGCCGGGGACGCCTTCGATAAAAGGCAACTTCAGCAAGACGCCGGCGCGGGTGTTGCACTCGTCCACGTTCTTGAACAGGTAGAGCATCCCGCCTGCGGCATTTGCGGCGGTGCCGATAAGCGTAACATCGGCTTGCGCGGCGGCAGACGCTGCCAGGAGTGCAACTGCTAGAATTCGTTTCATGGTGATCTCCGTTTGAATGACTGCAGTATAGCAAATGCAAAATAGAATACAAGGACTTCCGTGAAAATTCTGCTTGTGGACTGTATCGGCGGCATGCTGGATTTCAGCATGAAGTGTATCGACGCCGGCCACGATGTGCGCCTGTGGGTGATGCCGCGCGACAACGAGAAGCGCAACCCGATCGGCGACGGGTACGTTTCCAAGGTCGCGGACTGGCGCGCGCATATGGGGTGGGCGGATTTGATCGTGACGAGCGACAACGCCAACCTGATGGAAGACATGGAGCCCTACTTCAAGAAAGGCTATCCGATCTTCGGCCCGAACAAGGCTGGCGCGGATCTCGAACTGAACCGGCAAGCAGGCCAGGCGCTTTTCAAGAAGGTCGGCATCAAAACGATGCCTTCGCAGGAATTCAAGGACTACGACACCGCGAAGAAGCACGTCAGCGAAACGATGGAGCGGTTCGTGTCCAAGCCGAACGGCGACGTAGACAAGGCGCTTTCCTACGTGAGCAAGAGCCCGCGCGACATGATCGGCATGCTTGACCGCTGGAAGAAAGAGCAGCCGCAAACGCAGGGGTTCATTCTCCAGCCGTTCGTTCGCGGTATCGAGATGGCGGTTGGCGGTTGGTTCGGCAAAAATGGCTGGTCGAAATGGTTTCTTGAAAACATCGAACACAAGAAGCACTTGCCGGGTGACACGGGCGTGAACACCGGCGAACAAGGCACGGTTATGCGGTACGTGAAAGAGTCCAAGCTCGTTGACAAGCTGCTTACGCCGCTCACGTCTTACCTCCACTCGATTAACTTTCGTGGCTATTTCGATATGGCTGCGATTATCGATGACGAAGGCGTGCCTTGGCCTTTGGAAGCGACGAGCCGTCCCGGCTGGCCGTGCTTCATTATCCAGACCGCGCTGCACGTCGGCGACCCCGCACAATGGATGCTTGACGCGCTGCATGGCGAAGACACGTTAGAAGTGCTTGACGAGACCGCCGTTGGCGTCGTGGTGACGATCCCTGATTACCCCTTCACGTCTTACACCAAGCGCAACGCGACCGGTTACGCGATCTACAACACCGACCGCCTGGTGACGGAAGACATTCACTTCTGCGAAGTGATGCTCGGCGAAGTGCCCGACGAAGAAGACGACAAGATTGTGTACAAGAAAGGGCCGGTTACATGCGGTGATTACGTGCTCGTCGCCACCGGTACGGACTTCGATATCCACGGCGCCGCCAAGCGCGCCAAGCGTGCGCTCAAGACAATCGAGATACCGCATTCGCCCGGTTGGCGCGACGACATTGGTGAGAAGCTTGAACGCGACTTGCCCGTGCTTCAGGAACTCGGCTATGCCTTAGAGTGGCATTACTAAAATGGCAACGCGTGCGCTCAATCCGCCTCCTGACCCGAAGTCGGGTTTCGACAGTTCAGCCTGGCAAGGCTGGTTTAGTTTGCTTTACACGTTCGTCAACCAAGGTAACTACACGGTTGCGGCTTTGCCTAGCCGCAACGTGCTTCCAGGGCAAACAGCATACGCAACCAACGGCCGAAAGGTCGGAGAGGGAGCGGGCAACGGTACGGGGGTGCCAGTCTATTTCAGCAACGGGGCGTGGCGTGTTTACTCAACCGATGCCGTAGTAGCGGCATAAACAAAAGGAGCTTCAAATGACCGGAGTCATGACGTATATGGGCCAGCTTACGAAAGAAGAGGCGAAAGCCGCGATGAAAGAAGCACTGAACGAGTGGTTGGATAAGCAGTTCGCAACATTCGGCCGGTGGACCGTGGCCGGCATCGTGTCAACTGCGCTTGCGGGTTTGGCGTACGCCTATTCGAAAACTCACGGGTTCCTCGGCAAATGAGCGCTTTTGACGACGCCTTCACCGCGCTGATCGGCAACGAAGGCGGTTACGTGAACAACCCGGCCGATCCGGGAGGCGCGACCGCATTTGGGATAACGGAACGCGTCGCTCGAGCGAACGGCTACGACGGCCCAATGATCGGCCTGCCGCTCGCTACCGCCAAGCAGATAGCGAAAACCCAATACTGGGACAAATACTACTGCGACCAGTTCGACGCACGCATCGGCTTCCAAGTGTTTGACGCCGCATACAACGGCGGGCGGCCCGCCGCGTGGCTACAGCAGGCTGCGGGCGTGCAAGCGGACGGTATCATCGGACCGGTCACGATAGCGGCCGTGCAGGCCATTGACGCGCGTCAGATCGTGATGCGCTTCCTGTCCTATCGGCTCACCTATCTCGGTGGGCTATCGACGTGGGCGACCTTCGGCCACGGGTGGGCGAACCGGATCGCCAACAACTTGCTTAAAGGGGCTGCGTAATGGCTGCTTTCGACCCGATCACCGCAGTAACGAACGTTGTCGGCCAGGTTATTGACCGCGTTTGGCCTGACCCCGCGCAAGCCGCTGCCGCCAAGTTGCAACTTCTTCAGCTGCAACAGACAGGTGAACTCACCGCGATCACTGGTCAGATGGACATAAACAAGGTGGAAGCGGGCAACGAATCGATATTCGTTTCCGGCGGCCGGCCGTTCATCATTTGGGTTTGTGGCGCGGCGTTCGCGTGGAACTGGGTTGGGCTTCCGTTTGCGAAATTCGCAATGACGGTTATCGGCCACCCCGTGGTCATGCAGGCGGCCGACATGTCGGAGATGATGCCGGTACTGATGGGGCTCCTCGGCCTGGGCGGCATGCGGACGTGGGAAAAGATACAGACGCAGAAGATCGCGAGCAACTAAACCGGAATCACGTAATTGCGATAGTCGGCGTCTAAATCGCGCTGATCCTGAAGCCTGCGGCGGGCGTTCTCTGCCCGCAAGTCGGCAATTGCCTCTTCGGTATCCCGGTCGTGCTGCACTCGGTCCAGATGCGCCCGTTTGTAGAAGTCGGCTAGTTCGACTTCGGCAAGGCGGCCGTGGAGTTGCTTTTGAAGATGCAGATGGATCATACTTCCCTCTCTTTAAAACCAAGCGCACGGCGCGCTTCGTTGCGTACTTCCAGTGTGACGGCGTAGGCGAAGTCTTCCGGGCTTAGCAAGCGCTTTATAAACGCCGTCATCGTCAGGATCGCTTCTACGTCGCTGCGCATCGGTGCGGTATCGACTGATGCTTGCTGTCCTTGTGCTCGGGCGGCCGACGACTTCAACGCAGCAAGATCGAGGTTTGCAAAGTAGTCCGCTGACGTTTCTTTAAACGAATCGTTTAGTGCTTGCACGCGGGCCGCCGCCGCTTCCGTCATCCGTAGTTCGCCGCGCATCTCGCTGTGCGGATAGTGGATGTGCTTTTCCAACTGGCGAATGCGGCTTTCGTTTTCCCGCACCGTCCGCTCAATTTCTCTTTCCCATGCAGTCATTACGATCTCCTCTTCATTGCTTTCATAAGAATGTCCTGAACGGACGCTTTTGTTTCCAATCGGTCCATCACATCTAAATCGACTGTGTCATGCGCCAAAATGTAATGCAGAAACACCGGCCGGTTGTGCCCTGCTTGTGCCTGGCGAGTCGGCCCGATACGTTCGATAATCTGCTGATGTTCTTCCAGGTTCCAGTTCACTGAGAAAAAGACAAGGATGTTCCCCCCGTCTTGCAAATTGAGACCGTGGCCAGCACTAGCAGGATGAGCAAAAAGAACAGGAATCTTCCCTTTGTTCCAATCCCTGATAGTTTCTGGATTGGCATCAAGCACGCGGCCGCGAGGAAAAGCGGCGACAAGACGAGCAAGATCATGCTTAAAATGGTAAGCGACAAGTACGGGGGCGCCTCCTGCCTCCTCGATAACGTCTTCAAGCGCCTGGATCTTTGCATCGTGAACCTCCTGCCAGTGTTTTGCTTCATCGGTGTAGATGGCGCCGTTGGCAAGCTGCAAACACTTCTGCGTCTTGCTCGCGGCGTTGAGCGCTTCGATTTCTGTCGGTCCTAGATGCCCTTCAAGTTCAAGGAACATCTTCTTTTCCATGTCGCGGTACTGGCGCATCGCCTTCGCCGGCAACTGCACTTCGATGCGATTTCGAATGGGTTCTTTCAAATCGAAGTAGTCCTTCGCATCGAGTGACAGGCAAACGTCACTTATCAAACCTTGAATCTCTTCCTGAGCGTGCGGCAGCGGTTCAAGGCCGAAGCCGTCATAGTTCTTTCGAAACCACCTTTCCGAGAAAGCTGTAAAACTTTTCCCGAGCCTCTGGCCGCCATCCACGAACCACATCGGCCCCCACAAATCTTTCAACCCATTCGGCGCCGGTGTCCCGGTGAGCCCGATCCACCGGTCTACTTTCTTGTGCGCGACTTCCGCGAGGGCCTTGGCGCGCTTCGTACCCTGGCGCGTGCGGAAGCCCTTCAGCTTCGTCACTTCGTCCGCTACGATGGTCCTGAAAGGCCACGGGCGGGGGTTGTATTTGAACCAGTCGATTAGCCACGGTAAGTTCTCATAATTCGTTGTGAAGATCGCGGAGTCTTCGCGAAGAGCTTGCGCTCGCTGAGCCGCCGTGCCAACGATGGCCGTAATCGGTAAGTCGAGATTCCACTTCTTGACTTCATCAGGCCAGGTACTTTGCGCCACTCGCAGGGGCGCAAGTACAAGAGTGGGGCTGTCGTCGGCGAGGGCAAAGGCTTCGATTGCTTTGAGAGTAGAAACAGTTTTACCCAAGCCCATTGGGACGAAAGCATTGCAGCGCTCCTTTTCCAGAATGTGCTGGATAATTAGCTGTTGGTAAGGACGGAGTTTCATGTTTCCTTTAACCACTCAATGAAGGCATCCACGTGCTGCTTACTGTTGACCACCCAAGCGCTCGCGCCCGCCATTAAAAGCTTGTCGTGTTCGCGCCGCTGATCCGGCCTCAATACTTCACCCGGCGCTTTTAGCTCCACAAATGCCACTGTTCCGAAATAGACAACGATACGGTCGGGCACTCCCCGGTGGCCGGGGCTCACGAACTTCCGTTGCAAGCCGCCGGCTTCCTTCACGCGCTTGACGAAGTACGCTTCTATTTCACTTTCTCTCATACAACGCCCCAAATCCTGAGCAGCACGAACACACTCACGCAAAGAACGGCGAACGCTAGACACAGCGCGAAGTCATCTAAAGTCATCCGCGCCACCCAATCAGCAAACCGATAAGAGCCATCACGACAATGGCGGCGACCAGGCACAACCGCTCATGCTTGCGACAAGCCGCAATGTCGTAACGATGGTACGCGCCGAACGCTTGGCTGATCGTGCGCGGCGTTGGCCGGTAGTGTTTGTTATCTCTTGAAAACATTTCGTGATCTCCGTGTTGTTGAGACAAGTATAGCAAATGCAAAACGAAAATACAACTAGTCTTTTCTATATCGATAACCCTCGAACCCGGCTGCCGCCAACGGCAAACCCGGCGCCCAAGAGGGTACGGCAGCAAGTAACTTGGACAAGTGCTTTGGGCCATACAGCAAGCCGTCAGGCGCATACGTAATCAATTCATCGTGGATGCGCACTCGTATGCTGTAGCGCTCTTCCTCGATGCGCGGCATGTTATAGAACATGACATCTCTGGCCATCGCCTGGCAGATGTTCTCAAGCAGCTTGCCGCCGTATGTCGTGAGCCTTGACCACTGGCGCGTGTACTGATTCTGCCCCATGTAGCTTATCTGCCCTTCGTCGTTCACGCGCGGCGAGGGATAGCACAAAGCGCGACCGCTTGGCAGGATACAGCGAAGCCAGTTGCCGTCACGGTGAAACGTAACGTGACCGACTCTGAAGTTCTCGCCTGGTTCGTTGATCGCGTTGCGCGCTGCACCTTCGAGCTTCGCCCATACCGAACTGATAGCGCTGTTCGATGCCCGCCACATGCGCTTGATTGAGTCGCAAACGCAAAACGTATCGTGCGAAAGGCCGTACGTGTTTCGCTTCGTGTCAACCGACCAGTTCCAGAAGTTATCGGCTTCAGCCCAAACGCTATCAGGAATCGCGTCGCGCCCGGTGCGTGCGAGTTCGTCTAGGTCGATGCCATACGTCGCCGCCCCTGTCAGGAAGGCGCCTACGCCGCCGCCGTACGCGAGCATCAACTCCATTACCTTACCGATCTGGCGAAGCTTCTTGGTGACCTCCGCGAGCCCTACACGGAACGCTTCGCTGTACGCCTTCACATACAGGTCGGGGCCGGTTCCTTTATCGTAATCTCGAAACGCTTGCAGCTTCCAATGTTCGCCAGCGACCCAGGCCGCAACGCGCCCTTCGATGTTAGCCAGGTCCGAAACGACGATCTTGTAACCCGGCGGAGGAATGATGACGCTGCGCATCGTGTTGGAAGTGAGTTCCATCACGTTGTCCGTAATCAGATCAGCGCAACCTGCCTTGATAGCATCGATGCCTATCTCGATATCCGATTGAGATATCGTGGGGCGCATCATGTTGCCCGGCTGGAACAGGCGGTGCGCGTCGCGGCCCGTGCGTGCGGCGCCGTTGAACTGCGTGAGCCCGCGCAGATACCCGTCACTGCTAACGCCTTTGATTAGGCGTTTGTATTTTGAAACTGAAGAGGTAGAAGCTTGTAGGCGGATCGCTATCAGTTCCCGAACCCCGTCAGGGAGCGAAGTATCTTGGAGTCTTCGTTCCAGCGTATCGGCGCGCATGTCTGGCAGCGACACCCCGTAAGACCTGAGGATATGGGCGAGCAAGGCATCTCGTTGCGTAGCTGCTCCCACCTCTCCGCCTGTCGCTTCCATTGCGCGCTCTGCGAGGCCGGCTTGCGCAACGTCAACCGCTTCAATTGCTTTTTCTGCAAGTTCTGTATCGACATAGATACCCGCCATGTTCATTCGTTGATCGAGAAACCACAGGTTCATCTCTGCGGCGTTCTGTTCGTAGTTCCAACTGGGGACTTTTGTGCGCAACGCACGAACGGATGTGATATCCGATGCGGCGTACTTTATGAAGTCGGCCCAGTCTTCCGGGTGCGTCTCGCGCGTTTTTCTCTGAAGCTTCGAGTTTTTAGCCTGTAATTTGCAAAACATTTGAATCAGTTGCTTGCCGCGCCTATCTTTGGCGAGATCGTCACTTAGCTTGAAGATATCGCACAACGAAGCAAGCGAACCCGGCAACCCGTGCGATAGGGCTTTCACCATAAGGTCGCGAGCTTTTTGCAGGGGCATAAGCTTCAGGATGTTCGGCAATGCATGCTTTAACACGACTCTGTCGAACATCCCGATGTTTGTACCCCAATGCTCATCGGCTTCGTTTAGCGCCTCAAGCAAGTCTACCGGCGGCGTAGTGCCAATCGTCAAGTCCCAAACCTTCACCGGCCCTTCGTCGACCGCATACGCGAAAAGCAGGACTTCTGCCTGCTCTGCGTAAATATGTGTCCCGTTATTGATCGGCACGGGGGAGAACGTTTCTAAGTCCCAATACAAACGCTTCATTATCTTCCTCAGTTGTTGCCGGCTTTCTGATTCCGGTAGCCGGCGACCGGTTAATGCTTAAGCCAAGTCATCAACTTCCGGCGCGTCAATCGCGTCGAAGTCGTCGTCCTTCGCGACACCCGCACCGCCGAAGCTATCGCCCTTGCCCGCAAACTGAATGCCGAGCAGCGATGAGCGAACGCCGCTGTTGGTCCCAGCCTGACAGTAGATCGAAACCTTGGCGTTCACGTAACAACCGGCGTACAAACGGCCTTCGTTGCCTGCCAGCTTCGCAGCCTTGCCTGTGGCCGGGTCCTTGATGTTGTCAAGCAGGGTCGGCTTGCCGTCCTTCTGCTTGCGGTGCGAACCGAGCGCGAACATACCTTCGAAGCCCTCGTACACTTCGCCGGACTTGTCCTTCTTGTTCTTCGGGTAACACCACTGCGTCTTGCTGCCGCGCATGTCTTCGAGCATGCCCTCAGCCTTCTTGCCCCAAAGCGTTGCGGCTTCGGTTTTGATGGCTTCCTGGATCAGCTTGTCGTTCGCGCTGCCGGGTTCAACAATGAACGTGGCCGAGTGGCGGAAGTTCTTATTGCCTTCGTAGTCTTCGGCGTCGCCGAGTGCGGATTGGCAAAATGCGATACGTACGTTCTTAAGCATCAGTTCCATGATATTTCCTTAGCAAAGTTCTTCAGTATCGAAACCATCTTCGACGGGTTTAATTTCAAGTGCCGGACGTTTGTCCGAGTCAAGTGCAACATGCGGTTTGCCTGCGGGCTGCACGATCAATGCCTCGATGTGCTTTAACTGGCGCGGCCGGTCCTTCATCACTTCGAGTATCGGCTTGGGGCCGAGAAGTTTGAAGCTGTACATCTGATCGAGCTTCACGCGAAACTTCTTGAGCATCGCTTCGGCTTCTTCGTCACTTACCCATTGCCGGTTTCCTCTCTTGCCAGCGACCACTTTAAGGCCAGGTAGTAGTCGGCCGGATAGCAGTTCGAACTCGATGCGAGCGCGAACCGCTTTGATCCAGTCTTCGACCACTTCAAGAGAAGCGAATTTAGTTGCCAGTTGATCGACCGGGATAAGCGACGCGTCCGGGCTTGTCGTTTCAAGCGTTTGGAAATCGCAGCCAATTGTTTCCTCCACGTGTTTTATGCGGGCCGGGCATACCGCCGCCGCCTTGCACCACTGGCAGCCCTTCTCGGTTACTTTGAAGTTCTCCGGTATGAGCTTGTAAACGCCCGGCATCTCAAGCGCAGACTGCCGAATGTAAAGAGCCAACCGCGAACGTTCTGCGGCAACGTCGTCAACCCACAACAGCAAATCGCTAACCGCTATCGGCGCACTTTCTATCGATTCCTTGCTACGCGCCGGTTGTTCGATTACCAAATTGACGAATTCGAATTCATCAGTCAGCGCGTACTTCTCAACAACCCCCGCCGCATACATCTTTAGCTGGGGGTTATCTTCTGCGGATACCTCCGAATACCCGAACTTCGCGTCGATTACGTCGATGTGCCCGACTACCCCATGGTCAAGACAACGGAGCACAACGTCAGCCCGCCCAGTGGCGCCTTTCTCGCCCGTGATGTGGTCGATCGGAACATCCTGCTCCAAATCCATCTCGACGCGGTAGCCCAAGTTCTCGTAGTTCTGAATCCGGGCTCGCACGTTGTCGACTACGTTTTGCACGTCGGCGGCGAACGCTTCGTCTACTTTGTGCCCCTTACCCATAGTGCGGCCGAGATACACCGCCGCGTACGTGTCGAAAGTCAGGCAGTCGGTAAGCAACGAGTGCTTATCCGTTCCGAGGTCAGCAGCCGCCCCGGCCGTATCCGGCTGCCCGAGTTCCGCCGCCAGTGAGTTGGCACACGCAAGCCACTTCTCAGCCGACGACGGCGAAGCTATGGCATGGTAGTCACTCATCGGCGGTCACCGTTTCGGTGTAGGCGATGTAGTCCGCCCACTGGCCCTCGTCCAGTTCTGTCGCGCGCTTCACGCCGAACCGCGAAAGGGCGTCGATAGTCACGTCCCGGCCCTTGGCGGCCGACAGCGCGTTCGTCGCTTTCTTCACGTCGTCATAAGTTACCGGCGCGGATTCGCTCTCGGAAGGCTGAGAAGTGGCGGTAATGGTCTTCTCTTCTTGCGTGGTCGGTTGCTCCGCAACTACAGGCGCTTGCTCTAAAGCCGCATCCGGGCCAGTGTTCGATGCAGCGGATTTCGACTTTTTTGGCGCTTCGTACTCCTGCATATCTTTCGATTGCGCGGGAGTGAGGGCTATAGCGCGGTTTTGGTCTTCTAACACCTTGGCGTTATGTGCCATGACGTCAATCGGCGCTGTAGCGATACCGTGCACCGCCAACGTAGCCGTGAGCAACTTAACAGCAGCAGTCAGTTCTTCAATACGCGTTTCAAGCATTTCGTTTTCTCCTAAAGGGTTGTGTACCGCAGGAAGAAATTTAAACGACGAGTTATCGGCATGTCAAGAACATTTTGCACTTGCTATTCGAGTTTGCGTTTGCTATATTTCTCTCACGCAAACAAGGAGAGTACCAAATGAAAGCATTTCACGGTGACCCGGCAGTAAAGGATAAGTACGTGGCGCGTCTCAAGGCGCATCACGAAGCGGATGAGATTGTGCAGGGGACAGGTTTCGAAAACGGTCACGGCTGCGCGGTCGGTTGCACGCTGAACAATTACGATCACCTGGCCTACGAACACGAACTCGGTTTGCCGCAATGGCTGGCGCGCCTGGAAGATCGGATCTTCGAAGGTCTTCCGCCTGTTGAGGCGCAGCAATTCGCTGTTGACTTCCTGGAATCTGTTCCTGTTGGCGCGGACGTAGACAAGGTGCGCTGGCAACTCGCGATTCAACGGCACACACAAGCGCGTGACCGATTAATGCCGAACAAAGAGCCTTACGCCGCGCAGTGCGTCGCAGCTATCGAACAGGTAATCGCGTATTGCCAGCTTGAACTTCGCGGCGCGGCGGAGTCGGCGGAGTCGGCGCGGTCGGCGGCGGAGTCGGCGGCGGAGTCGGCGGCGCGGTCGGCGCGGTC
>Ga0302302_1001203_pt1 | contig 15601 bp, 23 predicted proteins | sample III_Palsa_E1_3_FD_198766 | JGI IMG/M metagenome (GOLD analysis project Ga0302302, IMG submission 198766) | Peat permafrost microbial communities from Stordalen Mire near Abisko, Sweden - III_Palsa_E1_3 | ecosystem: Environmental > Terrestrial > Soil > Palsa > Peat permafrost | place: Sweden...
CCCTCAATCCGGCGGCGCCTTGCGCACCTTCCCGGGCCACCTTGAGCTTGAATCGCTCATCGTACTTCGCCATGAAAAACACCCCAGAGATTGGACGGGTGTCCAACTTCTGGGGTGCAGTTCAAATGGCGGGGCCTTGTTGCATCAGTCGCGTGTTTCCAGCAGGTGGCGATAGATCAGCCCGCCGATGGCGCCGCCGATAAGCGGCACCAGCCAGAACAGCCACAGCTGTTCGATCGCCCAGCCACCCTGAAACAACGCCACGCCGGTCGAACGTGCCGGGTTTACCGAGGTGTTGGTAACCGGGATGCTGATCAGATGGATCAGGGTGAGCGTGAGGCCGATCGCAATGCCGGCGAAACCGGCCGGCGCACGCTTGTCGGTGGCACCGTGGATCACGATCAGGAAGAACGCAGTCATCACCAGTTCGCAGACGATCGCCGCCTGCATCGAGTAACCGCCCGGCGAATGCGCGCCAAACCCGTTCGAGGCGAAGCCGCTGGCGCTGGCGTCGAAACCTGCCTTGCCGCTGGCGATGAGATACAGCACGGCTGCCGCAGCGATCGATCCGACCACCTGCACCACGATGTACGGGACCACATCCCGCGCCGGGAAGCGGCCACCGGCGCAAAGACCCACGGTCACTGCCGGATTGAAATGGCCACCGGAGATGTGTCCTACCGCGTAGACCATCGTCAGCACGGTGAGACCGAAGGCGAGCGCCACGCCCGCAAAGCCGATACCGAGATCCGGGAACGCTGCTGCCAGTACCGCGCTGCCGCAGCCTCCGATAACCAGCCAGAACGTGCCGAAAAATTCGGCAGCCAATCGTTTGCTCATGCTCATCTACGACTCTCCTTGTGTTGATAAAGACTTGGCAGCTCCGATGGTGAGCGCAAGCACGGCGTCGACACCCGGAGCGTGGCTGACCGGAACGATACGCCATTTTTCCGACTTGCCCAATCCTGCGTGGAGAGCGGTGCAGGGGCCTTTGAGGGCATGGGGCTGCTGGTGCTATGTTGCCGGGCCACTTCACCGCGCCTGGACAGGTTGTTTCGATGACACTTGCCAATTCTTCGCCCGTAAATCCTCGTTTGTCCGAGCGTGCGCTGGACCGTCGCGATGTCCGCACGCTGGCGCTTGCTGCGCTGGGCGGGGCGCTGGAGTTTTACGACTTCGTGGTGTTCGTGTTTTTCGCGATTCCGCTGGGTCATCTGTTCTTTCCGCAGAACACGGCACCCTGGCTGGCGCAACTGCAGGTATATGGCATCTTTGCGGCCGGTTACCTGGCGCGCCCGCTCGGTGGCGTCGTGATGGCGCACTACGGCGACAAACTGGGGCGCAAGAAGATGTTCACGCTCAGTGTGTTCCTGATGGCGCTGCCCACCTTGGGCATCGGCCTGCTGCCGGTGTATGCGCAGATCGGCATGCTCGCTCCACTATTGTTGCTGCTGTTGCGAGTCGTGCAGGGCATCGCGGTCGGTGGGGAAGTACCGGGCGCATGGGTGTTCGTTGCCGAGCACGTTCCCGCGCAACGGATCGGTTTTGCCTGCGCCAGCCTCACTTCCGGGCTCACGGTCGGGATCCTGATCGGCTCGCTGGTCGCCGCGGCCATCAACCGCGGACTCGCACCGGCCGAGGTGCTCGCCTGGGGTTGGCGCCTGCCGTTCCTGGTCGGCGGTGTGTTCGGCTTTTTCGCGGTGTGGCTGCGCCGCTGGCTCAGCGAGACGCCGGTGTTCGAGGCGATGCATGCGCGCCGCGAGCTGGTTTCCGGATTGCCGCTGGGACAGGTGTTTGCGCGGCATCTGCCGAGCGTGCTGCTGTCGATGCTGGTGACCTGGATGCTGACGGCCGCGATCGTGGTGGTCATCCTGATGACGCCATCGCTGGTGCAAGCGGACTTCCACATCGAAGCGGCGCGCGCGTTCCTCGGCAACAGCGTGGCCTCGTTCGCGCTGGGGCTGGGTTGCTTGTTTTACGGCTGGTTGGCCGATCGCATCGGTTATGCGCGCACTCTGCTGTTTGGTGCGCTCGGGCTGCTGCTTGGCAGCTATGCGTTGTATCTGGACCTGCAAGCCGGGGGCGAGCATTTCGTCGCGCTGTATGCGCTGGCTGGCTTCAGCGTCGGCGTGGTCGGAGTAGTGCCGGCGCTGATGGTGGTGGCGTTCCCGCCAGCCGTGCGTTTCTCCGGGCTATCGTTCTCGTACAACATTGCTTATGCGCTGTTCGGCGGCCTTACGCCGCCGCTGATCGGTGTTCTGGTGAAGCGCTTCGGCGTGCTGGCACCGGCCCACTATGTGGCGATGACCGCGTTGATCGGGATCGGTGCCGCGGTCTGGTCGATGGGTCGCTCCAGGCAATGACGCTTGCCTGGGGTAAGGACTAGAACTCCAATTCCTGCGCCGCACACAGGTAGTCGATCAGGGGCGAGACGCGCTTGAACGTGGCCACGACCCACGGCAACAGTTCGGTCGAGCAGGCGAGCGCTTCGTCGAAGTTTTCGCCGACGGCGAAATCCTTGCGCTTGAGATCCTCGATCAACTCATGGGCAGGATCGAATCCGCGTGGTGGACGGCTCAGTGACTCACCCCAGAACGTGAGGTGTTCGCGGAATGATTTGCTCTGCGTGGCGCGCTTCCACGTTTCGGGGTTGTCGGCGATAAACCCACGGATATGCTTCAACGCATCCGGCTCCGGATGCCACATGCCGCCGCCGGCAAAGCAGTCGCCCGGCTGGATGTGTATGTAGAACGACGGCGCCGGGATTTCATGCCGCCGCTCATGGAAGAAGCGCGAGCCCTGCCACGGCTTGTACGGCAGCTTGTTGTTGGAGAAGCGTGTGTCGCGATAGATGCGAAACAGCGAGCCACCGTTCTTGCGCGGATCGGCCCGGTAGTGCGGGCTGATCTTCGTCAGCGGTGCCTGCAGGTCGGTGATCAATTCAAGAAACGGTTCGCGCACGTGACGCTCGTAATCATCCTTGTGCCCGGCAAACCACTCGCGACTGTTGTTGCGATCGAGCGCACGCAGGAAGCGAAACGTAGCGGGCGAGAAATAGGCTTTCGACATGTCAGTCAGATCTCAGGGTAAACGTGGGTCCGTAGGTTGGGGTGAGCGCCGCGATGCCCAACATCGTCGTCGCGGGAATGTTGGGCATCGCTGCGCTCACCCCAACCTACGGTAGTTCAAGGTCGGTGGCGAGTTCTTTACCCCATGCCTGAAGCTGGTCGAGCAGGGCCAGTTTGTCTTGCGCGAGCGGATCATTGCGCAGCTCGGCCAGGCGAACGAAGTAGTCATCGAGGGTGAGGGTGGTGAGTGGCGTCGGTCGGGTCAATCGAGCCCGCCGAAAGGTATCCCAGCGCTCGCGCTCTTCGGCATCCAGCGAATCCGGCCAGTTACGTGCGCGGTACCGGAACAGCAGCTCCGGGTACCGCGGGTCGCGAAACGGGAATGCACGCCGACCCAATTCCGTCGGTGGCGTGGCGCGCACCTGGGCCAGCAGCTTCTTGTCGGCATCAGGCAGAAAGCCGCCGCCGTACAATGCCAGCTCGGGGTCTTCCGGCGGCGGCAGTTCGGCGGCGCGCTGAAATACCCGCCGCAGTTTTTCCGCGAGCCCATCCACGGCACGCAGGACATCGCGATGGGCGACGCAGCGATCCAGATCCAGTTGCAGGCGATTCAAGTCGACGCCCTGCAGCACCGACAACGGTGCCAGCGCTGGCGCATGGTTCGCCCGGACGGTGCGCAGCGGAATGCGTTCGACCCCTTCGGGCAGATCGGCGCGCGTCGTGAAAATGCGGTCGGCGATGTCGTCTTCGTCCAGTGCCAGCCATGGCGTCGGGTCGGTGGACAGGTCATACACGATCACTTCGCCGGCACGGCTTGGGTGCGCTGCCAGCGGAGCGATCACCGCGAGGCACTGCCGACTGGCCGGATAGCGCGAGGACACGTGCACCATCGGCGTCATGTTCACCACGTCGAGCAGCTCGAACACTTTCTGCTTGCGTCGCAGGTTGTAATACCAGTCCCACAGCCGCGGCTGGCGCACGCGGATCAGCCGGGCCAGGTCGATCAGCGCATACACATCGGACAGGGCGTCGTGGGCACGTTCCTGCTTGAGCTGGTTGGCGCTGGCCAGATGCTCCAGCTTGAAGCTGGGCGAGCCGTCCTCGCGGGTCGGCCAGACGATGCCTTCCGGCCGCAGCGCCTGGCACATGCGCACCAGGTCGATCAGGTCCCAGCGCGAATTGCCATTCTCCCACTCGCGGCCGTACGGCTCATAGAAGTTTCGGTAAAGCATCTGCCGGGTGAATTCGTCATCGAAACGTAACGAGTTGTAGCCGACGCCACAGGTGCCCGGCTCGGCCAGCTGCTCGTGAACGCGGGCCGCAAACTCGGCCTCGATGACGCCTTCACGTTCGGCCAGCTGCGGGGTAATGCCGGTGATCATGCAGGCATCGGGGTGCGGCGGCATCTCCAGCGGCGGCTTGCCGTAGAACATCACCGGCTCACCGATGATTTCCAGCTCCAGCGTGGTGCGGATGCCGGCAAACTGAACCGCCCGGTCGCGCCGCGTGTCGGCGCCGAAGGTCTCGTAGTCGTGCCAGAAGAAGGTCTGCATGCGAGGGTCATTGGGACAGGCGCCCCAATCATCGCATGCTCAAAAGCCGGGCCGGCATGGGCAGGTCCGGCAAGACTGATAAACTTGGGCACCCAAGGAGTGTCCATGAGCCAAGCCAACGATGACAACCTGATCTGGATCGATCTGGAGATGACCGGCCTCGATACTGACAACGACTCGATCCTTGAGATCGCCACCGTTGTCACCGACAAGCACCTGAACGTGCTGGCCGAGGGACCGGTATTCGCGATCCGCCATGAAATAGACCGTCTGGAGTCGATGGACAGCTGGAATAGCAACCAGCACCACAAGTCCGGCCTCTGGCGGCAGGTGCTGATTTCAGAAACCGACCATGCGATGGCCGAGCAGGCCACCGTGGAATTTCTGCGGGCGTGGGTGCCCCCCGGCAAGTCGCCGATGTGTGGCAATTCGATCTGCCAGGACCGGCGCTTCATGTATCGGCAGATGCCGCGCCTGGAACGCTATTTCCACTACCGCAACCTGGACGTGTCCACGCTCAAGGAGCTGGCCCGGCGCTGGGCACCAAACATCGCCAAGAGCCTGGGCAAGGAATCGGCGCATACGGCGCTATCGGACATCCGCGACTCGATCGAGGAGTTGCGCTATTACCGCCGCTTCATGGGCGAGTTTGGCGGCGGTGGTGTCGAGGTTTGATGCTGCCAGCGCGCGGCAGTTTTGCCGAGATGCCGCATGGGCAACATTCGGGTCAGTGAGGGTTTGAGCATGTCGATCGATCTATTTGCGACGGTACTGGATTGCGCCGGACGTCCGTTGCGGCTCGATCGACCACGCGTGGTCGGCATCCTCAATCTCACGCCGGATTCATTCTCCGCCGATGGTCATTACGACAGCGTGGAAGCGGCGGTGGCGCACGGTCTGCGCATGGCGGAGGAGGGTGCCGACATGCTCGACGTCGGCGGCGAATCCACCCGCCCCGGTGCAGCCGATGTATCGGTCGAAGAGGAACTGCGCCGCGTGCTGCCGGTGATCGAGCAGTTGATTGCACGCACGATCTTGCCGATCGCGATCGATACCTCCAAGCCGCAGGTGATGCGCGCCGCGGTGGCCGCGGGCGCCGGCATGATCAATGATGTCTGGGCTTTGCGTAACGAAGGCGCCATGGACGCAGCCGCCGAACTGGGCGTGCCGGTATGCCTGATGCACATGCAGGGTGAGCCACGCAGCATGCAGGCTGATCCGCATTACGACGACGTGGTCGGCGAAGTGCACCGCTTTCTCACCGATCGGCTGTTCGCGTGCGAGATGGCCGGCATCGACCGGCGCAAGGTGATGCTCGATCCCGGCTTCGGCTTCGGCAAGACGCTGGAACACAACCTGGCGCTGCTGTCGGCGCTGGAGCGCTTCAGCAACCTCGGCAGCGGCGTGTACGCGGGACTGTCGCGCAAATCGATGATCGGCACGCTGACCGGCAAATCCGACCCGTCCGCACGCGCTGCCGGTTCGGCGGCTGCGGCGCTGATCGCGGTTCAGCGTGGCGCACGCATGGTGCGCGTACACGATGTGGCCGCGACGGTGGATGCGCTGGCTGTATGGCAGGGCGTGCATGCGGTCGACGTCGTGCCCCGACGCAATGAAAAGACCGCCGCGCCCCGCTGGCCGGACGACGATTGAACGCTATTGACGTTTTTGGGGAGCCTCGAGCCGCCCTTTTGCCCGTCATTCCTGCGCAGGCAGAAGGCGCTTTTCAACCGCGACGCTGGTCAACCCAGCGCCCTTGCCCCTCAAGAACTTGAAGTACTGGGTCCCTGCCTTCGCAGGGATGACGAGCTGGAGATCCCCGCCAGTGCAGGGATGACGAGCCGGGGGGCCTGCCAACGCAGGGGTGACGAGCTGGGCAACAAGTTATTCGAGCTGCCCTTTATTGAAGGCCTTGCGGCGCTATGCTCTGCCGCAACAACAAGAAAACCGTTCGGGAATGCACGACACCATGAATCAACGTAAATATTTCGGCACCGACGGCATTCGTGGCCCGGTCGGTGAATGGCCGATCAGCGCGGACTTCATGCTGCGACTGGGACGCGCCGTGGGCAGCGTGCTGGCTCGCGCCGGCAATGATCGCCCGCTGGTGCTGATCGGCAAGGACACTCGCGTGTCCGGCTACATGTTCGAATCCGCGCTGGAAGCTGGCCTGGTTGCTGCGGGCGCCGACGTGGGCTTGCTTGGTCCGATGCCGACGCCAGCGGTCGCGTTTCTGACCCGTTCGATGCGCGCCAGCGCCGGCATCGTGATCAGTGCCTCGCACAACCCGCATCAGGACAACGGCATCAAGTTCTTCTCCGCGAATGGTGAAAAGTTGCTGGACGCGGTCGAGCTGGCGATCGAGCAGGAAGTGGACGCGGACTTTGTCACGGTGCCTTCCGAAGAGCTGGGCAAGGCCACCCGCATCGGCGACGCGGTGGCGCGCTACGCTGAATTCTGCAAAGCGACCGTGGCGGAAGATTTCACGCTGCGCGGCCTCAAGATCGTGCTCGATTGCGCACATGGCGCGACCTATCAGGTTGCGCCCAAGGTATTCGCCGAATTGGGCGCCGAAGTAGTAGCCATCGGCGACAAGCCAGACGGCTTCAATATCAATAACGATGTTGGTTCGACGCATCCGCAGGCACTGCAGGAGGCCGTGCTGGCGCACGCTGCCGACATCGGCATGGCGTTCGATGGTGACGGCGACCGGGTGATGCTGGTCGACCGCAATGGCGCGCTCGCCGACGGTGACGACATTCTCTACGTGCTGGCCCGCAGCCTGCATGCGCAGGGGCTGCTCAAGCAACCGGTAGTCGGCACCTTGATGAGCAACTATGGCCTGCAACAGGCACTGGCCGAATTTGGCGTTCCGTTGGTGCGTGCCAATGTGGGCGATCGCTATGTGATGCAACTGCTCAGGGAGCATGGCGGCATGCTCGGCGGCGAGACCTCGGGCCACATCCTGTGCCTGGATCGCGCCACCACCGGTGACGGTATTGTCGCCGCGCTGGCCGTGCTGGAAGCGTTGGCCTTGTCCGGGCAGGATCTGGCTGCTGCGCGCAAGGGCCTGAAAAAACTGCCACAAGTCATGTTGAACGTGCGCGCCAACGGCGCCCGTGAGGCACTGGCCGGTACCGAGGTACAACAGGCATTGGCCGAGGTGGAGCGCGTTCTGCAGGGTCGCGGCCGGGTTGTGTTGCGCGCTTCCGGTACCGAGCCGCTGGTGCGTGTCACTGTGGAGGCGGCGGATGCGGCTGAAGTTCAGCAGTTGGCAGGCTGGCTTGCCGACGTCGTAAAATCAGCGGCCAAGACACATTCTGCCGAGGCATTGTGAAACAGGTTCCTACCCTTGACATCCGCCGTTACCACAGCGACCGCGACGCGTTTGTCGCCGAGTTGGGCGCGGCGTATCGCGAGTTCGGTTTCTGCTGCATCAGCGGCCATGGCATCACGCGCGAACTGATCGACGGCTCCTACGAGGCGTTCCAGCGCTTCTTCGCGCTGCCCACCGAAACCAAGATGAAGTACCACGTTGCTGGCAGCGGTGGCGCGCGTGGCTACACACCGTTCAAGGTGGAGACCGCCAAGGACAGCCAGTACGCGGACCTCAAGGAGTTCTGGCACATCGGTCGCGAGATTCCGCGCGACTCGAAGTTTGCCGACGTGATGCCGCCAAATCTGTGGCCCACCGAAGTGCCCGAGTTCAAGCCCTGCGGCTACGGCCTGTTCGAGGCGCTGGATCAGCTCGGCACGCGCGTGCTGCGCGCGCTGGCCTTGCATGTGGGTTTGCCCGAGCATTACTTCGACGACAAGACCGATCAGGGCAATTCCATCCTGCGGCCGATCCATTACCCACCGATCACGCAGGACAACATCCCGAACGTGCGTGCCGGCGCACACGAGGACATCAACTTCATCACCCTGCTGGTTGGCGCCAGCGCCGAGGGGCTCGAAGTGCTGAGCGATGGCGAGTGGCTGCCGATCACCACCGAAGGCGATGCCATCGTGGTGAACATCGGCGACATGCTGCAGCGGCTGACCAACCACGTGTATCCGTCCACGTCGCATCGCGTCGTCAATCCGCAAAACGCGAACGCGCGCAAGCCACGCTATTCGGTGCCGTACTTCCTGCATCCGAATCCCGACGTGGTGCTCGATCCCGTGCCCGAATGCATCACGCCAGACAACCCGAGCCGCTACGACACCTCGATCACTTCCCACGAATACCTCATGCAGCGCCTGCGCGAGATCAAGCTGATCTGATCCGGCCATGCTCCCTCCCCTGCAAGCAGGGGAGGGTTGGGGAGGGGTTGCTCTTGACCTCAACGTCAAAAGCCACCCCCTCCCAGCCTCCCCCTGCAAGCAGGGGGAGGAGCAAATGCATGCGTAGGTTGGGGTGAGCGCGAGCGATGCCCAACACCCCCGCAGCCACAGCGCCAGGACTCGCCAACGCTCATCCCGGCACGCGTAGGTTGGGGTGAGCGCTAGCGATGCCCAACACTCCCGCAGCCACAGCGTCGGGATTCACCGAGGCTCATCCCAGCCTACTCGCCAGCCTAGTCAGAAGCCTGCCCCTCATCGGCATTCCGATAACGCTTCGACTCCCGCGCCGAAAGCCACATCGACAACCGATCCGGCATCAACTGAATAATCGTCTTGATGGTCCGATTGACGCGGCCGGGGATATACACGGCCTGGCCGCGCTCAACCGCCGCAATGCCCTGGCTCACCACTTCTTCCGCTGTGAGCCACATGAAACCGGGCATCTGGTTCATCTTGTCGCGGGTGCCGGTGACGTCGTGGAATTCCGACCAGGTGAAACCCGGGCACAGCGCGCAGACATTCACCCCGGCCGGGCCGTTCTCCAGCGCCAGCGACTGTGAAAACTTGATCATGAAGGCCTTGGACGCGGCGTAAAGCGTGTGTCCCGCCGGCCCCGGAACGTGCCCAGCCAGCGACGCCACATTGATGATCCGGCCATAGCCCCGTTTGCGCATGCCCGGCAGCAGCAGCCACGCCAGTTCGGTGGGCGCCGTCAGCAACACCTGCAGAAACGCCGCATGAGTCGGCCAGCTATTCGCCAGGAAGCTGCCTGGCACGCCATAGCCCGCATTGTTGATGAGCCAGTCCACGTGTAGGTCGCGCTGCTGCAGCGCATCGGCCAGGGCTTGCGGTGCACCTATATCAGCCAGGTCATTCGCCAGCACGGTCACGGATACACCATGTTGTTCGCGCAGCTCGCTGGCCAGCGCCTCCAGCCGGTCAAGCCGTCGCGCCGTGAGTACCAGGTCGTGGCCGAGCTTGGCCAGCTGCCGGGCAAAGGCCGCACCGATGCCGGCCGACGCGCCGGTGATCAGACTGAGTGGACGGGTCGGCGACATGGGTCATTCCTGATGGCGGATGGCCATTCTTGACCGGGCGGATACACAGGCGCCAGTAGGGGACAAGGTTTGCCGATGCTGCACCCCATCGGTAAGCTTGCGGTTTGATCGCAGCGGAAGCAGACCATGCGCAAGAGACTTGTCGCCGGCAATTGGAAGATGCACGGCAGCCGTTCGATGGCCACGGCCCTGGTGAACGAGATTGCCGCCGGCAAACCCTCCACCATCGATGTCGCCGTGTTTCCCCCGTTCCCGTACATCGCCGAGCTGGCCTGGCAGCACGCCAAATCCGGCCTGGGCATCGGCGCGCAAGATGTCAGCGAGCATGAGGGGCAGGGTGCCTACACCGGCGAGGTTTCCGCGGCCATGCTGGCCGATGTCGGCGCGCAGTGGGCGCTGGTCGGCCATTCCGAGCGCCGCCACTATCATGGCGAGAGCGACGAGCTGGTAGCCCGCAAGTTTGCCGCGGCCAAGGCAGGCGGCCTCACGCCGATTCTCTGCGTGGGCGAGACGCTGGAGCAGCATGAGGCGGGCGAGGCCAAGGCGGTCATCGCACGCCAGCTGCAGGCTGTGCTGGCGCTGAACGGCATTGCCAGCTTCGATACGGCGGTGATCGCCTATGAACCCGTCTGGGCGATCGGCACCGGCCGCACGGCCACGCCGGAGCTGGCCCAGCAGGTGCATGCGTTCATTCGTAGCCAACTGGAAAAAGAAGATGTTATCATTGCCCGGCTGACTCGACTGCTTTACGGCGGTAGCGTCAAAGCGGCCAACGCCGCTGAATTGTTCGCGCAGGCGGACGTGGACGGAGGACTGATCGGCGGTGCCTCTCTGACCGCATCCGACTTCCTTGGAATCTGCGCCGCGGCGCACTAAGCGCACAGGCTTATAGAAAATCATGTTCGTCATTTTCAGCGTGTTTTACATTCTGGTCGCTGCGGCAATGATCGTGCTGATCCTGCTGCAGAACGGCGCAGGCGCCGATGCCGGCTCCGGCTTCGGCAGCGGTGCCTCGGCAACGGTGTTCGGCGCACGCGGCTCGGCCACGTTCCTGACCCGCGCCACCGGCATCCTGGCAGCACTGTTCTTCCTGCTGAGCCTCGGCATGGGCATCTATCTGCACGCCAACGGCCAGTCGCACGCCAAGGCCGCGGATCTCGGCGTGATGTCCGGCCTCACCGCCAAGCCAGCGATCCAGACCACGAAGCCTGCCGCGCCGGCTGCTTCAGAAGTGCCGACGGCCGTTCCTGCCGCAACCAACACCGTACCGCCCGCGCAGCCGGTCAAGCACTAAAAGCTTAAGCAAGACAGATTCAAGCAACACGCAACACACCTGCCCAGGTGGCGGAACTGGTAGACGCACTACCTTGAGGTGGTAGCGACGTAAGTCGTAGGGGTTCGAGTCCCCTCTTGGGCACCATTGATGTAAAAGCGGGTAAATACGCTTGAGGTACAAATAGCCCCTGAAGGCGCACCGTTGTGCGGTTTCAGGGGCTTTTTCTTTGGGCCTGATTCGACAAGTTGTAACGTATTGCCCTAGTCTCTCCCCCCACGATTCACCCATTTTGGGGAGTAAATGGCCAGCATCCAGAAGTCGGGCAAGAAATGGCGAGCGCAGGTTTGGGTTCGCGGCGTGCGGGGGTCGGAGGTGTTCGATACCAAGGCAAAGGCCGCCGCTTGGGCGCTCGAGCAGGAGGCGCAGCTAGGTGGTGGCAAGCTGCCAGACAAGACCTTTGCTGAAGCGCTTGAGCGTTACGGTCGTGACGTGGCGCCCCTGCATAAGGGCTTCAAATGGGAGCTGCTGCGGCTGGGGGCGATGGGCCGGCACGCGCTGGCCGGTAAGCGGCTGGCGATCATCACCGGGGCAGATATTGCCGCGTGGAGGGATGATCGATTGAGGTCTGTATCGCCTGCATCCGTGTTGCGAGAAATGAAGCTGCTGCGATCGGTGTTCGAGAGCTGCCGCCGCGACTTCGGCTGGCTACGGGAGAACCCGATGCGTGACGTGACAAGGCCCAAGGCGCCGCCGAGTCGCAAGAGGCGCATCACTGCTGATGAAATCGAGCGGATGATGCTGGCTTTTGGCCTGGGTGAGCAACTGACTGCGGACACTGCCACGCAACGCGTCGGCCTCGCGTTTCTGCTCGGTCTGGAGACAGCTATGCGGGCAGGCGAGATGCTTGGCCTGCGATGGGATGATGTGAATTTGGGCGAGCGGTATGTGAAGTTGCCGCGTACCAAGAACGGTGACGCTCGATCGGTACCCCTCTCCACCCGGGCTGTGGAGATCTTGCAGCTTTTGCCGAAGAATGATGGTCCGGTGCTGGCCCTGGACGAACCGTCACGCGATGCTCTGTTTCGCAAGATCCGAAAGCGCGCTGCGCTGGAGGATCTGCATTTTCACGACAGCCGGGCGGAGGCAATCTGGCGACTGTCCAAAAAACTAGATGTTCTGCAATTGGCGCGGGTGATTGGTCACCGTGATCTGAAGAGCCTGCTAATTTATTATGACGAAAGCGCAAGCGAGCTGGCTAAGCGGCTCGCGTAGCAGTGCGCCGGTAATTTTCAGCCCATTGGTCGACCTCGGATTTTTTCCACGCCTTCACCTTGCCCAGCGGCAACGCAGCGGGAAAGCTTGGCTTGCAAGCGATAGTTTCGAGGAACGTGCGGCGTGTGATTCCGCCGAGATAGGCGGCACAAGAGTCTGCTGACAACCAGCGATCGCCTGCGACCAGTGCAGCGATAAGAGCGACAGCATCGGTGGAATTGTTCGCTTCGGTGTTCATTCTGCTTTGGCCTCCATCTCCATTCGATCCACTTTTCGCAGCAGTCGGCGCCGGGTCTGTTCGGCGTGCTTGAGGCACCGCTCCAATGCGGCGTGGCTTTGCTCTAGGTCCAAAATCACTGTCTTGTCGATCCGGCCGTACCTAGCGTGGCGTAGCGCTTGCTCAACGTGGCCTTTGGCGGTGAGTGCGCTTACAGCGGTGAGCACCGCCATCTGCGCGTGTTTGTGTAGTTGTTCGGATGTGTTCAACGCGAGCTCCGTTTCTTTTTTAGGTCAATTAGGCGTTGATTGCATGGCTCGCAAATGCGGCGCCCTCGGCGCAAGAAGGTGGGCGCCTTAGTCCAGTGATTGGCGCTGTGACAGAAACGCTCCCCGGTGATGCGGGCCACGACGTCTGAATGCCTACGGGCCTCGATGGTGTCTTTGTTGCTCATGCGCCTAGGGCCTCGGCAAATGCGTTCTGCATTACGGGGTGAGTAGTACCGCTAGACCCCACGCCAGCAAGCCAACGATCAGTGCACGGCGGATGCGCAGCTGGCGGAACGTGGGAAGCAAGCCCTCATTTCGGATACAGATGTGTAGCACCAGCACAAGCGCGCCGACCACCACGCCGGTAAAAAGCATCGGGTGTGTGAGCGCATCGATCATGTCTTGGCACCACCGCGCAGCAGATCGATCGCCCGCTGCATCTTTTCCCGCGCGGCTGCCTGAAGACAGCGAGTTGGTGCTTCTTTCTCAGCGTGCAATGCGTGCACTAGATCGAGGTAAGCGCGATGGATGGTGGCCAACTCTCTGGCAAGCTTTGCCTCGCCGCGCACGATCAATTCGGTTACCGCACGGTTCGCGATAGCGGATGCATGGGGCAGTCTGGGCTGGTCCAGGTTCATGGCTGCCACCCGAACGCCATTGCCAGCAGGGCGACGCCGGCCGTGGTGCCGGAGAGCAACACGAGCGCGCCAGCCATTCCCCACACCGCAGGCATTCCATCGTGTAGTTGCCAGCCAACTTCTGCGAAGCGGTTCCACCGCGATAAGCGTACGAGTGGAGTGGGGGGCGTGCGCACTGCGTATAGCTGCGGCGGTGCGCGCCATTCGTGTTCGTCGACCTTGACGCGGCGCATGCGCTCGATGGGCAGGTGGCAGCGGACGGCTCGCAGATGACGCAAGGGCGCGGTGCTCATGCGGCTGCACCGACTTTGTGACGACGACGCTGGGCGCGCATCGGCAACGGCAGCGCCAGCTGCGCATAGTCGGTGCCCCACTCGCGTTCGGCGGCGCCGAGCGATTCGTGTCGAGCGGTGCGGGACCCACAACGGCACTCAAGGGTATGGCGTTGGCCGGCAGCGACGAATTGCACCGCCTCTTTGCTGCTACGTCCGGCAGCGCGGATGTGGCGCGGCTCCTGGCTGCAGTTGCGGCAGCGGGTGAACCGGCCTGGTTCGTGCGCAATGACTCGTTCAATCATGATGCCCTCCAAAGCCGCGTAGCGCGACTGGAGGGGAATATTAAGTCCGACCTAACTCTCAGTCAATAGGTCAGACCTAACATACTTCGACGTAAAACGAAGGCTATGCCGTCTTTATGCTGGGGAACTATGGTCGGCATGAACCATGAAACGACGCAGGGCGTCGTATGCCTTGCTGTCGTAGCCTGCGTCGATCTTGCCGCTCTCCACCGTGCCGCTGGCAGCGTTCACCAGGACTCCAGCCCACTGAGCGGTGGTGATCCAGAAATGCATCATGGGGTTTCGATGGGCGCTGATGCGCCATGGAGCAGAGTGCGCACACGCGCTTGGGTGACTTCGTCGGCGGCGCGAAACTTGAGGATCATGGTGACCTCGCGCGGCGAAAGGACGGATACATCGGCAGCCGCTACACCAGGGGGTGGTTTGGGCTGGGTTTGGCGGTAGGTCGTTAGTCGCGCATCTTCGGATTCATGCATACGGTCACTGTTCCACCCTGTTGGAAGGGGCCAGATAGTGACGCGTAAAAACTTCCGTTTCAACCATAAAACACGGTCAACCTGCTATTTTTTACGGGTTGCGCGGTTCTTTGCCGCAGGTTCTAACGCCTTGTCGACTAGGTCTTGCATGGCCTCATTCGCCGATCTGTAGCTCCGCACTAGGGCCAGCTCGCGCGGGGTGAGAGCGAGCGGTGGAACAGGGGCGCCGTCGTCGGAGTGCTGCGGGTTTTCGCGTTTGGGCAGCTGGCCGAAATACAGCCACTCAAACCGCACGCTGTAGTCGACGGCCATGGCGCGTACGCGTTCGGGTGAAGGCATATGGGTGCCGTTGAGCCACGCGTTAGCCGTGACGGTGCTGGCCTTGTGGCGCTTGGCGAGAATCGTCCCGGCGCCGTGGCCGGTGTTCTGGCCGACGTCGGTCATCGCCTCTTTTAAGCGCAAGGCAAAGTCTTGCGGGTCGTGCGCTGGCGGATGAATAGGCATGGCCTAAATTATCCCTGACTTTTTGTTAGGTTCGCCTTGTTGACTTAGTATTAGGACTAGCCTAATAATACCGCCACTATGAAAAACGCCGCGCTCAACAAAGCATGCGAAGTAATGGGTACACAGGACGCGCTCGCGTTGGCCTTGCAGATCCGCTCGCCGTCGATCTCTGACTGGCGCAAGCGCGGCAAGGTGCCCGCCGAACGATGTCTGTCGATCGAGCAAGTCACCGGCGGACGCGTGACGCGCCACGACCTGCGTCCCGATGTGTTTGGCGCGGCCGCGACGGCTGCCTGGCAAGAGGCGGGCTGAAGTGGATTGCGGGTTGCCTTTTGTTCTTTTCATGCCCTTAGACCGAGGTGATTGA
>Ga0302302_1001218_pt1 | contig 15523 bp, 11 predicted proteins | sample III_Palsa_E1_3_FD_198766 | JGI IMG/M metagenome (GOLD analysis project Ga0302302, IMG submission 198766) | Peat permafrost microbial communities from Stordalen Mire near Abisko, Sweden - III_Palsa_E1_3 | ecosystem: Environmental > Terrestrial > Soil > Palsa > Peat permafrost | place: Sweden...
ACGTGGAACAATTTGGATTAGGGGGTGGGGTGGCGGTAGAGATGGAGGTGACGGTTGGTGCTTTCGGGGAGGGGGTGAGTTTCCTGGGACCAGAGTGCCAATGGGGCTGGATGCTGGTCGTGGGAGGTTTCTCCAGCGAGGATGGCCATGAGACCGGTGGGGGAGACGCGGGTGGTGGCGGCTGCTATAGCGGTATCCATCTTGTCTACGGCGCGAAGGGTTACGCAGTTGAATTGACGGTCAGCGGGCAGGGTCTCTGTGCGAGCGGCCCAGATTTCCGTGGTTAGGCCGAGGGTGCGGACGGCTTCGCGGAGGAAGGTGGCTTTTTTGTTCTGAGATTCAGACAGGGTGACTTGTAGATCGGGGCGGTAGAGCTGGATGGGCAGGCCGGGAAAGCCGGCGCCGGAGCCGAAGTCCAGCAGGGTCGCGTTGGCTGGCAGACGTGGACTCAGGATGCGAGCGGCAAAGAGGCTCTCGCCGAAGTGGCGGGCGACGATGGCTTCCGGTTCGCGGATGGCGGTGAGATTGGTGCGGGCATTCCAGCGGAGGAGGAGATCCAGGTAGAGGCTTAACTGGTCGATAAGCGTATTGTTATCAGTTACTTCTGTGCCTAAGTAGGGCTGGAGGAGGGCGGCGATGCGGGCTGGGGTGAGGGTGGGCATGAAGGCAGGGATTAGGGAACAGGGATTAGTTAACTACTTTGGTTCCTGGGTTGGGATTTTGGTGGCTTCGGAGATCAGGTGGCCAAAGAGTGAGCGGGAGGCGGCGCTGATCTCGTAACTGCGCTCGGGGTGCCACTGGATGCCGAGGAGGAATTGGGGGCGTTCTACGCCGGGGTTGCGCCAACTGGGGTCGTTTTCTATGGCTTCGACTACGCCGTCGTCGGGGCAGCGGGCTACTATGCGGAGGCCGTCGCCGGGGGCGGAGACGGATTGATGATGACTGGTGTTGACCGGGAGGCGGAGGAAGCCGTCGGTAGCGGGGGCTTCTATGGGGTCAAGAATTGAAGCCAGGAGGGAGTTTTCGGAGATTATTGCCGTGTGCGCAATCGCGACTTTTGCGCCGGCGGAGTGGTTGACTGGCATGGGAGTGAGGTCCTGAACGAGGGAGCCACCGCGCCAGACGTTGAGGGACTGGACGCCGAAACAGATGCCGAGGACGGGCTTGGCATGGGCGGCGGCGTCTTCGAGGAGGAGAAAGTCGACGGCTTCGCGGGCTGGATCAGCTGGGTTGGTGGCGGGGTCGAGATCGGCGCCGTAACGAATGGGATCGACGTCAGCCGGGCTTCCGGGAAGGCAGATTCCCTGGCAAGTACCTGCTATTTGAAGGACTTGCGCGGAGGTGAGGCTTAGGTCGATTTTGACGGCTTCGCCGCCGGATGCGGTGACGGCAGCGGCGTAGGTGGGCCAGGATCGGGTGTTGTAGTCGAGATTAAGGCTGGTGGGGACGGGGATGGCGATGCGCGGCTTCATCGGTTCTATTTTCTCATCCGGAGTCTTAGTGGAGAGCGAGTGCGGGTGTCACAGCGGGAGATTGTCACAAAAATTCCGTGATAAGAAATTTTTATTAGCACCCTGTGATGGAATTCCTTGACAGAGGGAGGGTCACCACGTAGCTTTACACCCATCCACTAGGCACCAACCGTTGCACTTCTCGCGTTTTCTGCATCATTTTCGCGAAAAGTCCAGTTGAACGCTTCTATGACTGGCAAGCCTTCGCGTGTACGCGTTCGACCAGTTAGCTACTAGCCCCCGACATGCTAGCGAATAGCTAATAGAAAAATTGTTTACTTATTTCTAAGGAGTCCTAATCGTGTCCCTTTTTCTGAAGCGTCTCTGCACGACCCTGAGCCTCTGCGTTGTTCTGGTTTCGCCGGCCCTCGCTGTTACCCCAAAGACTTACAACCCCAAGATCAATGTGGGTCCGCAGGTGCGGATCACGGACAAGATCGATAATACGAAGCTGACGCCCGTTGCGAATTCTCATGCACCGGTTGTGGATGGTCTGGCAGACATGGGCCGGTTGCCGGCGAGCACACAGCTGAGCCACATGATGCTGGTGCTGAAGCCGACCGACGAGCAGGAGTATGCGCTGCATACGCTGCTGGATGAGCAGCAGGACAAGACGCACGCCAACTATCACCAGTGGATGACGCCGGATACCTTCGGCGCGTACTTCGGTGTGGCGCCGGCGGATATTGCGACGGTTTCGGGTTGGCTGCAGGACTCGGGCTTCACGGTGAACTCGGTGGCCAAGGGCGGCCGCATCATCACGTTCAGCGGAACCTCCGGGCAGGTGGAAGCGGCGTTCCATACCGAGATGCATCAGTACATGATCAACGGTGTGGTGCATTCGTCGAACTCGAAGGACATCTCGATTCCGACGGCGCTGTCGCAGGTGGTGGTTGGGCCGAACCGGCTGAACGACTTCAACCCGCACAGCGATGCGAAGGCCTTCAAGGTGACGGTGGATGGCAAGGGTAACGTGACTTCGTCCGTGCCATTTGGATCGAATACCAGCTTTCCCACCAGCACCAACTTCCCCAGTGGCCACTTTGTGGGTGGCTCGGATCTTGCGACGATCTATGACACGAACCCGCTGTTTGCCAAGGGCATCCAGGGCCAGGGCGTGACGCTCGGCATTATCGGGCAGACGGACGTGCTGCTGAGCGATATTCAGGTGTATCGCAGCATCTATGGTTTGCCGATCAACAATTACCAGCGGATACAGGTGGGCACAGACCCTGGGATTATCCCGGACGATACGGAGTCGGACCTTGACCTTGAGGTTTCGGGCGCGATGGCTCCGTTGGCCAACCAGATCTTCTACACGTCAGGCAACAGCTACTACGGTGGCGGCGTGGACTCGGCTGTGGAGTATGTGATCGAAGACAACGCGGCCGACATCTTCAGCATGAGCTACGGCGAGTGCGAGTATGATCTCGGCACCGACAACGCATTCTTTGCTTATGTGTATGAGCAGGGTGCGGCGCAGGGGCAGTCGTTCTTCATCTCCACCGGTGACGATGGGCCGGACACATGCGGCGGTTACTACAGCACCACCAGCACCGCAAACCAGAACATGGGTTACAGCGTGAACGGGCTGGGATCGACGCCGTACAACGTGGCCGTGGGTGGAACGCAGTTCAACGAAGGCACGTCGTACAACACGCCGGGCGCGACGCAGTACTGGTCGACCTACAACACGGCGGCTCCGTATGAGAGCGCGTTGAGCTTTGTGCCGGACCAGCCATGGAACGAGAGCATCTACGGAACAGGCACCTATGGTGGGCTGACTGGCGGCGGCAGCGGCGTGAGCCTGTACTACCAGCGTCCAAGCTGGCAGGTTGGCCCCGGCGTTCCAACGGGCGATCCGACTCCTCCCGCTGGATCGTATGAGGCTGTTATTCCGGCGACGAACTTCCAGGTTGCCGGACCTCACCGCCTGCTGCCGGACGTTTCGCTGAATGCGTCGGTCTATCACGACGGCACGGTACTTTGCTCGGAAGGTTCTTGCACGCTGAACGCGAATGGATCGTTGGCGGGCTTCGGCATCGTCGGCGGAACATCGGTGGCTTCGCCAACGATGGCCGGCGCACAGGCGCTCATCAACCAAATGAATGGCGGACGCCAGGGCAATCCGAACTACTACTACTACCAAGCGGCCCTGAAGCAGAGCGTGACGGCCTGCGTTGCTTCGAACTATGTGGCGACTGCGGGTTGCTCGTTCCACGATAGCCAGGCGGGTAACACCGACGTTCCGGCTACGAGGACAGCGTCGCTGACCAATGTGCAGGAGATCGGCTGGAATACGGGCGTAGGGTACGATATGGCGGTCGGTCTCGACTCGCCGGACGTATCTAACCTGGCGACGATATGGAGCGCAATCAACTTCAACGCGACGACAACGGCATTCACGATTACTCCTGTCACCGGCGGCACTCCCGGCGGCAACTATAACGTGACTGTGACCGTCAAGCCTGTATCGGGGACGGGCACGCCGACGGGCGATGTCGGCATCATTGCGCAGGCGCTTTATGGCGGCCTGGGTTGGGTGACGCTCTCGGGCGGCACGGGCAGCGGAACGTTTACCGGTCTCCCCGCCGGCACGTACTGCATCTACGCGCACTATGAAGGCGATACTGTCTATGGCGGCAGCAACTCGCCGTGCGTGTCGATCACGGTCGCACAGGCGTTGCCTACAGTCGTAGCGCAGTCCGATTCGCTGGTCGGAACGGCGCTGACTCCGACCGCGTCGTTTGCGTACGGCACCAACGTCTATATCAATATGGGCATCCTGCCTCCGGGTTCGGGTTTCGGTGTTCCCACAGGCACGCTGACCGTGAACCTGAACAACGGCGCTGCGCTGACGCCTTACTCGACGGGTGTCGATCCGAATGGAACGTATATCGGAACGCAGTTCTATCCTGGCGGCGGCTACTTTGATGCCGGCCTGGGTCTGACGACCTACGACATTGCGTCCACGTATCCGGTGCTTGCTCCGGGAACCTATACGGCGGCGATCTCCTACTCGGGTGACTCTACGTTCAAGACTGCTTCGGCGGCTCCTATCACCTTCGTGGTTGGACCGGTGACGCAGACGATCAAGCTGACGGCCAGTACGCCGGACATCACTACCGGCGGCAACGCGGTACTGGTGGCGACTATTGCCACCATCGATCCAACGGTAGGCGGCGTTCCAGCAGCGGGTACGGTTACCTTCACCGATACCACAACCGCCAAGACACTCGGTACCGGAACGATGGCGAACGGTACCTTGACCTTCACCACCACGGGCATTACCCAGACGGGCGCAAACAGCATCACCGCGACCTTTGCCGGTAGCGTCTACTACAACGCAGTGACATCAACCGCGGCGACTGTAACGGTCGGCACGGGTACGACGACGACAACCACCGTCACTCCGCTGGCAACTACTTACCAGGTGCTGAGCACTGTTCCCCTTGTGGCGACTGTGGCCACGGCAACCAGCGGCACGGTGACGTTCTTCGACAGCGGTATCTCGATTGGAACGGCAACAGTCGGAGCGGCGAACACAGCCACTCTGAACTACGGCACCTTCACCGCGGGCACCCACGTCATCACGGCGACCTACGGGGGCACCGCAACGCTGCAGAGTTCGACGAGCAGCGCGGTGAACCTGGTGATTGGCAAGAACACGCCGAGCCTGAACCTGTCAGCTCAAACGAGCGGCAATTCGGGTGTGGGTGGCTATGCGATGTCGGGACTGCTTACCCTGTCCCCGGCGGTCGCAAAGGCAGCCGTTCCGGCACCGACCGGCAACATCCAGTTCCTGGATGCGGCCAATGGTGCTGCAGCCAAGGTGCTGGGTACAGCGGTTCCAACCTACCTACCCAACTACGAGGACTACGACGCGGTGTTTACGACCACGGCGCTGGCTCCCGGCAACCATGTTCTCTCTGAGACATACCCTGGCGACTCGAACTACGCCGCGGCCAACTCCAACACGCTGTCGGTTGCCATTGGTCTCACGACGATGTCCGTTAGCACCTCAACGAGCAACATCATAGCGGGTGTTCCGTTTACGTTGTCGGCCAACGTCGTGCCGGTGCAGGCCAGCATTACGCAGATTACCGGCCCGGTAACTTTCTACGACGGCACAGTCGCCACCGGTCTGCTTCTAGGCACGGCAAACGTTACGAACGGAAAGGCTTCGTTGCCGCTCACGGTCCTCTCGGGCAGCGGATCGCATACCATCACTGCTGTCTATGCGGGTGACACGAACTACTACACCGTCACCTCGACTGATCCGGTAACGGTAGCGAAGGATCCGACGACGATTGTGCTCACGACGTCAACGACCAACGTGGGTACGAACATCCCCTTTACGCTAACCGCTACCATCACAGGGGTTCCCGCCAGCACATTGACTATCGGCGGAACGGTTACCTTCTATGACGGAACGGTCGCGGGAGGCGTCGTGATCGGAGGCGCTGCGGTACCGGTAACCAACGGCGTGGCAACCCTGACGACGGCGACTCTCACCACAGTTGGCACACACACCATAACTGCTGTCTATACGGACACGGTTGACACGAACTTCGCCAGCTCGACCACAGTCGGCAGCTTCAGCATCACTTCGGTGACGCCGGGCTACACGATTGCGGTCATACCGACTTCGGCCACGCTACCCCATACCGGGTCGGTGACGGTGACGGTGACGGCGACGTCCTTCGGCAACTACGCGGGCATCGGCTCGCTGAGCTGCTCAGGACTGCCGGCGAACTCGTTCTGCCCGTACAACGCTTACCAGCAGTTCACCTTTAGCGGGGTGAACGGAACCCAGACCACCACACTGACCATCACAGCGATCAACGCTCAGGGTACCTCCAATCCCGTCCACGCGGGACTGGTCTGGATACCGGCGATGTTGATGGCAGGTCTGCTGTTCTTCGGCCGCAAACGGCTGACGCTCCGCGGACGGCAACTGATGCTGCTGGCGGTCCTGTTCTGCGGGATGATGGCGGTGAATGGTTGCAGCGGCGGAAACGACTACTCGAAGTACCCAACACCGCTGGGCCCGTACACTGTAACGCTGACCTCCATAGGAGCGGGTGCCACTGCGGCCATGCCTGCAGTGACCGCAACTGCAACCCTGGCTCTTACGGTCGACTAAACCGGAGAGTACAACCCACTAACCGCAACGGCCCGGAGAAACTCTCCGGGCCGTTGCGCGTTTTTGGGGGTTGACTATCCGAGCGCTCAGCGATTGGGTGGGGCTTGCGGGCGTTCTTGCGGGTACAGAGAAAGGCCCGGGTTGAAGGCGTTCTTTGTTTGGGATGATTCAGAGGCTTGAAGGCTGTTGTTCCCTTACCCTCCGTCGAAGACAACGGCAACAACGGCTACAAAGGCCAAGGAAACAGCAGATTCTTCGGCTTCGCTCAACGGCAGGATGACCATCTCTGGAGAGCTGGCTTAGCTACTTGAGGAACTTTGTCGTGTAGGCGATGGTGGGGTCGATGGGCTTTTGGATTACTTTGAGGTCGAGGAGTTGTTGGGACATGGTGGTCCAGCGGGTGGGGTCGAATTGGCCGGTGTGGGCGTTGTCGTCGCCGGTGATGAAGTGGCCGTCGCGGAGTGCGTGGTAGCTGAAGTTTATCCAATCGGGGTTTAGGGCGGGGTTTAGTTTTTGCAGGAGGGCGTTGGTGGGGCCGGGGTCGGCGAGGTAGGCTTGCCAGCCGCGGATGGAGGCCCGGGTGAACTTGGCGACGATGTCAGGGTGCGCGGCGGCGTAGGGTTGCGAAGTATAGAAGACGCGGTAGGGATCGTAGCCGGCGTCGCGGTTGAGCAACATGCGGGTGGGGGCGCCAGCCTTCTGGGCGAAGAAGGGTTCGGAGGTGACGAAGCCCTGCTGGATGTAGGTGGGGTCCTGGAGGAAGTTGGCGACGGAGTAGGTGGCGGGGATCTCGTGGACGTGGTCGAGGTGGAACTTTTTGCGGATGAACTCCCACCAGGTGGAACCGGGTTTGACGGCGATGGTGTGGCCGTCGAGGTCGGACCAAGTGTGGATGGGCGAATCTGCGTGGAGGAGGATGCCCTGCGGGTCGTGCTGCATGGTAGCGCCGACAGCGAGGAGCGGCTCGCCGGAGTTGGCGACGGCTTCGAGGACGTGGTCGGAAGAGTTCATGCCGAACTGGACGGCGCCGCTGGCAACGAGGCCGTCGGAGGAGGTGTAAGGGCCGCCCGGGAGGATCTCTACGTCGAGGCCTTCGGCCTTGTAGTAGCCGTTGAGTTGCGCGGTGTAGAAGCCGCCGATCTCGGGCTGCGGGTACCAGTCGGTTTGGAGCTTTACGGGGGTTAGGCCGTTGGCGGGGGCGTGATGACAGCCAGAGAGGATGGTGGTGAGGAGAAGGAGCGGGGCGAGGATGCGCGCGGGCTTCATGGGGGTTAGGGTAGCAGAGGAGAGTGTCCAGGGCAGCCCAGGGTCCAGCAGGCCTAAGAGATAGAGGGTGCGATGAGGGTTCCCAGGTGAGCGGAGAGGGCGAGTAAGGTGGCGTCGGAGTTTGGGGGAGCGGCTAGTTGGAGGCCGCCGTGGACTCCGGGGAGGGTTACGGTGGGGAGGCCGGCTAGCGAGATGGGGGCGGTGTAGCGGAGGATGCGGGTGCGGGTTTCAGATTGGTCTTCGTGGGCGATGAGTTTTGAGACCGGGGCGCAGGGGAACAGGAGAAAGTCGGCGTGGGCGAAGAGATCGGCAGTTTGTTGCTCGAAGAGGTGTTTGCGGGATTGGTAGCCGGCGTAGCGGGTGTCGGCAGCGGTTTGTTCTTCGGGTGTGGTGGGAGTGGCGGTGGCCATGCGGGCGGCGATGGCGGGTTCGAAGTGCTGGAGGTTGCCGCGGTGGAGGATGGCGGCTTCGTGGGCCTGGATGTTGGTGAAGATTTCTACTGCGTCGCTCCAGTAGGTGGCGTCGAACTGGGCGAAGGTTGCGCCGAGGCGTTCGAGGAGGGTGGCCCAGGAGGCCATGGTGCGTAGGACGTCGGGGTCGCAGTCGTGGAGGAAGCTGCGGGGTGGGAGAGCGATACGTAGGGTGGCGATGTCGGGGGTTGGGGCGAGGGATAGGTTGAAGAGAGCGTGGGCGAGAACGGGGCCGTCGCGGAGGTCGCGGTAGAGCCAGCCGAGAGTATCGAAGGATGGCGAGAGGTGGGCGCCGCCGGACCAGAGAGCGGCGCCGGTGGCGATGGAGGCTCTGAAGGCGGCGAGGCCGCAGAGAGCGGCGGGGACGCGGATGGAGCCACCGGTATCGGTGCCGATGGCGGCCAGGGCGGAGCCTTCCTGCACGGAGGCTGCTGCGCCGCTGGAGGAGCCGCCGGTGAGGAGAGTAGGGTCGCGGGGCTGGAGGCAGTCGCCGAAGTCGCGGTTTTCCCCGGTGATGCCGTAGGCGAGCTGGTGGAGGTGGGTTTTGCCGGTGATGATGGCTCCGGCTTGTTTGAGGCGGGCGGCCATGGCGGAGTCCTGCGTGACGAGGCCGTTGTGGTCGCGGTAGAAGAGCGAGCCGCAGGAGGTGGGGAAGCCGGCGAGGTCGAAGCAGTCTTTGAGGGATATGGGGATGCCCCAGAGAGGCTGCGATGCGAGGTTGTTGCGGTCGAGTGCGTCGGCTTGCGCGCGGGACCAGGCGGTGTCTTGTGCAAGGTAGACGTTGCGGCCGGCGTTGGTGTTGGAGTGGGCGAACGCGGCGTCGAGGACGGTGTGCGGGTCGGCGGTGTTGTCGAGGTATTGTTGCCGCAGCGATTGGAGGGGTGAGGCAGCGGGGGGCATGAGGGAATTCTATCGAGACTGCGTGGTTGGCGCGTCCGTTAGAGTAAGGAACAAAGCTAAAGATGAGAGGGATATTTGATGGGTGTGTCGCGGCGGGAGTTTTTGATTCGGAGTGCGCAGGCTGGTGGAGGCGGCGCAACAGTGCTGGCAGCGCGTGGCCTGGGGGCGCAGGCCGTGCTACGTTCAACTATGGAACCCAATGTGAGCCCTGGCGGTGCTTCTGCGGAGAAGAGCCTAGCCGAACTCGATGGCGAGCGGATGCGCTCGATTGCGGCGTGGACTTCGTTGACGCTGGAGACGCCGAGCCCTGTACCGTTTGGTGCGGACATTCTGAACTCCGCGACCGGTGAGCGGCTGATGCGGGCGGTGAACGCGGTGAGGCTGGAGCATGATCCGAGCGCTCATGCGGAGACACGCTGCATACGGCTGGCCTGCAAGCAGCTGGAAGGCTACTCGCTGAAGGGGTACACGCTGTATACGACGTGTGAGCCTTGCCCGATGTGCATGGCGTGCGCGCTTTGGGCGGGGATCGATCGCGTGGTGTATGGGGCGACGATTGCGGACGCGAATCGCTTTACGCTGCAGATACAGATTCCGGCGACAGAGGTGGCGAAGCGATCGGACATGAAGTGCGAGGTTGTAGGGCCGGTGGAGCGAGAGGCCTGTGTCGCGATCTTTGAACACCCGAATATGCAGAAGGCTTTCAAGATGTGGAGCAGTAAAAGGACGAGGGATTAGGGATTAGGAACTACGGAGGGTTGATGGAGCTGGCGGCGGAGTTGGCGGCGGTTGTCGGAGATCCTGCTCGGGTGTTGACGCAGCCACAGGTGGTGGAGCGGCTGTCGCGGGATTTCTATTGGTACTCGCCGGTGCTACGGCCGCTGTTGGATGGCAAGCATGCGGATGTGGCGGTGCAACCGGTGAGTGTGGAGGAGGTCTGCGCAGTGTTGCGGCTTTGTTATGCGCGGGATGTTCCGGTGACGGTGCGCGGTGCGGGGACGGGGAACTATGGGCAGGCGGTGCCGCTGTGTGGGGGTGTGGTGCTGGACCTGCAGCGGATGGATCGCGTGTTGGAGATTACCGACGATGGCGTTGCGATTTGTGAGCCGGGGGTGAGGCTGGGGGCGTTGGAGGGTGCGGCGCGAGAGGTGGGTTGGGAGCTGCGGTGTTATCCCTCGACGGTGGTGAAGGCCTCGGTGGGTGGGTTTCTGGGCGGTGGGTCGGGCGGTATTGGCTCGGTGGCGCACGGTGGGTTGCGGGACTTTGGGACGGTGCGCGCGATCGAGGTGGTGACGATGGAGGGGGAGCCGCGCGTGGTGCTGCATGAGGGCGAGGCGGTACACGAGATTATGCACTCGTGGGGGACCAATGGGGTGATCACGAAGATATGGCTCGCGCTGACGCCGGCGGTGGAGTGGGCGCAGGTTGCGATTGCGTTTGCGACGTTTGAAGCGGCGTTTGATTTCAGCGAGAGGATTGCGAAGGACGCGGCGTGGACGAAGAGGCTGGTGACGGTCTTTGAGTGGCCGGTGCCTTCGTTCTTTTCTCCGGTGAAGACGCTGGTGCGTGAGGGTGAGGCGTTGATCTTTCTGCTGGTTGCTGCGGCGCAGCGGGAGGTGTTGGTTGCTGAGGCCGCGGCTGCCGGTGGGACGGTTACGTTTGCGGCGGAGTATGCGGGGTTGAAGTCTTCGCCGCTGCTTTCGGATTACACGTGGAACCATACGACGTTGTGGGCGATGAAGGCTGATCCGGCTTATACGTATCTACAGTGCGGGTTCGATGCAGAGATGGCGCGGGAGCAGTTGGCGTTGTTGAAGCGGGAGTATGGCGACGACTTTCTGCACCATGTGGAGTGGATGAAGAATGGCGCGGGCACGATCTTTCCGGCTGCGATCCCGGTGGTGCGGTTTACGACTGAGGAGCGGCTGAACGCGATGATCGATTTTTGTCGCGCGAATGGGGTGGGGGTTGCGAATCCGCATGTGAACCATGTGGAGGGCGGTGGGCGGTATCGCGCGGACAATGTGCAGTTGCAGGCGAAGTATAGGAATGATGCGAAGGGGTTGTTGAATCCGGGGAAGATGGCGACTTTCGAGAAGAAGCAGACAGTAGAGGGTAGACAGTAGACAGGAAGTGAAGGCGTGTATGAAGACTTGGATTAGTGATGCGCGGCAGTTTGCTTATTTGAATTGGAAGCAGGTGAATGCGTTGTCGAAGGAGAGCACATTGCTTGTTCTGCCTACGGCGGCGGTGGAGCAGCATGGGCCGCATCTGCCGTTGGCTACCGATACGCTGATCAACAATGTGGTGCTGGGGCGTGCGCTGGATCTGCTGCCGGGGGATATGCCGGTGTATGCGTTGCCTCCGATCTGCTACGGCAAGAGCAATGAGCATATAGGGTTTCCGGGGACGCTTTCGGTTTCGGCGGCGACGTTTATGGCGGTGGTGCGTGATGTGGGTGCGAGCATTGCCGCTGCGGGGTTCAAGAAGCTGGCGCTGTACAACACGCATGGTGGGAACTCTTCGCTGGTGGATGTGATGGCGCGTGACCTGCGCGCGGAGTTTGGGTTGCGGACGTTCACGATCTTTGGTTCGGCGGGTGCGTCGTTTGAAGGGCTGAGTGCGCAGGAGAAGAAGTATGGCTTCCATGCGGGCGAGGTGGAGACCGCGTTTCTGTTGGCGGCTACGCCGGAGCTGGTGGATACGAATGCTTATACGGTGAACTACATTGCTCGCGTAGAAGACAACGCTGTGCTGCAGCCGGAGAATGGCGCGGCGAACTTTGCGTGGTTGACGCGGGATATTGCGGAGAGTGGAGTGCTGGGCGATCCGCGACCGGCTACGGCGGAGAATGGTGAGCTTTGGTTGGACGCTGCGGCGAAGAAGGTTGCTGCGGGTTTGGAGGCGATGTTTCGGTATGAGAACCACTACAAACCGTGAGTGCAAATGCAACAGCAAGGACAACAGCAACAGCAAGGACAACAGCAACAGCCAATACAGTGGTCCATTCCCCTTCGGCTACTCTCAGGGTCAGGATGACGAGATTTGTGGGGACGTGGGCTTTCGTAAGAACTAGCAACAACAACCGCAGATTCCTCCGCTGCGCTGTGGAATGACAAACAAGGGAAGACACGGGAATGGCGGATAGAGTTCTAATTGATTGTGGCGATGGAGTGACGCTGGAGCGGGGCGTGGGATTTCGCCTTAGCGATGGGGTTACGCTTGTGTCCGACCACTACTATTCGGCGGGGGATGGGCCGTGGCCTACGCTGCTAATGCGGCAACCTTATGGACGGGATATCGCATCGACGGTCGTGTATGCGCATCCGTCGTGGTTTGCGCGGCGGGGATACAACGTTGTGATTCAGGATGTGCGGGGGCGTGGCGGATCAGAGGGATCGTTCTATCCGTTTCGTCACGAGGGGCGTGATGGCGCGGAGACGATTGCGTGGCTGCGGACGCGGGCCGAGTGCAATGGGCGCGTGGGGATGTATGGGTTCTCGTACCAGGGTGCGACGCAGTTGCTGGCCGCGGCGGAAGAGCCGGAGGGATTACAGTGTATTGCGCCGGCGATGACGGCTTGCGATCTGTATCGCGGGTGGTTCTATCACAATGGTGCGTTGCGACTGGCGTCTGCGCTGGGCTGGGGTTTGCAGATGTTGAAGGAAGATGCGCGGCGGCTGGGATTGCGAGGAGCCAGCGCGAAGCTCGAAGCAGCGTGGGCGAATGTGCGGGCGCAGGCGATGCATCTGCCGTATACGGAGCATCCGGCGATTACTGATCCGGAGCTGCCTTCTTATGTGCGCGACTGGTTTGAGCATGATGTTGCGGGCGAGTACTGGAGTGCGATGGATGTGAGTGAGCGGGCGCATCGGATCGATGTTCCGGCGCTGCATGTGTCGGGATGGTATGACACGTATCTTGAGGGCAGCGTGCGTGGGTTCAATCTGCTGCGTGCGGGTGCGAAGTCGCAGCGGGCGCGGGATGGGCAGTATCTGCTGGCAGGGCCGTGGGTGCATATTCCTTGGGGAGATCGTGTGGGGGAGGCTTCGCTTGGTGACGAGGCTTTGATGGATACAGATGCGCTGCTGTTGCGGTGGTTCGATCACTGGTTGAAGGATGAGGGCACGTTTGCGGATGAGCCTCGGGTGAGACACTTTGCGATGGGTTCGAACCGTTGGTTTGGTGCGGACGATTCCAGCGGTGAGGCGGAGCGTGTGTTGCATCTGCACAGCGGTGGACGAGCTGAATCTCGCAAGGGTGATGGAACGCTTACGAATGCTGCGCCGCATGAAGAGGCACCGGATGTGTTTGTGTATGACCCGGAGGTTCCGGTGGCGGCGCCGGGTGGAATGCAGGCGATGAGTGGTGTGTTCGATCAAGCTGGGCTTGAGCTTGGGAATAATCTGCTGGTCTATACGAGCGAGCCGCTTGCGGAGGCGATGCATGTGTTCGGCGCGCCGCGAGTGATTTTGTATGCGATGACCTCAGCAGGAAACGCGGACATTACGGCGAAGCTTGTACGGGTTACGCCGAACGGGCGCGCGGAGTTTTGCTGCATTGGAATTGCGCGGTCGTCGTATGTGTTTGGCGCGCGGTATAAGGCGGATGAGGTGCAGCGGTGGGAGTTTCGGCTGGAGCCTACATCTACGGTGTTCGCCGCGGGTGAGCGGGTGCGATTGGAGATTGCGGGGTGCGCGTTTCCGCTGTACGACCGCAATCCGTCGAGCGCTGTGAAGGCGAGTGAGATGTCGCCGTGGAACTGGGGGCGGTCGACGCATATGGTGTTTCATGATGGCGAGAGGCCTTCGGTGCTGCGACTGCCGGTGATCGAGGTGAAGGTATGACGATACCGGAGGTGTTGTTTCGCGAGGTGGGCAAGAGCTTTGCGGCGAGTGAAACGCCGGTGCTGGAGGGGATCGATCTTGCAATTGAGCGCGGGGAGTTTGTGTCGATCATCGGGCCCTCGGGGTGTGGGAAGTCGACGCTGTTGAAGATGGTTGCGGGATTGACGGCGTGCACGACGGGCGAGGTCTGCGTGAATGGCATGACGCCGAAGAATGCGCGCGAGATGGTGTCGTTTGTGTTTCAGGAGCCGACGCTGTTGCCGTGGCGGACGGTGGAAAAGAATGTTTCGCTGGCGCTTGACTTGGAGCGGCGGACAACGCGTGAGGCGCGCGCGGCTACTGTTGCAAAGCTGTTGGAGTTGGTGGGGCTAACACATGTGGCGAAGCATTATCCGCGACAGCTTTCGGGCGGGATGAAGATGCGGACGTCGATTGCGAGAGCGCTGGCTATGCGGCCGCGATTGCTGTTGATGGATGAGCCGTTTGCGGCGCTGGATGAGATGTCTCGCGACCGCATGAATGAAGAGTTGCTGCGATTGCGCGAGGAGCAGAACTGGACGGTGCTGTTTGTGACGCACTCGGTTGCGGAGGCGGTGTTCCTGGCCTCGAAGGTGATTGTGCTGGCGCCACATCCGGGACGCGTGGCGCATGTGATCGATGTTGCGATGCCGTATCCGCGGACGGCGGCGACGCGGGAGTCGGATAAGTTCGATGAGATCGTGAGCCGGACTTCGCGGCTGCTGCGGGAGGCCCACCGGCTATGAAGCAGCGGCTTTGGTTTGTGGGCAGTTCGGTGGTGGTGTTCGCGTTGATGCTGCTGTTGTGGCAGGCGGTGATCTGGGTGTTTGCGGTGCAGCCTTATATGCTGCCGACGCCGTGGTTGGTAGCGAAGACGGTGGTGTTGCGAATGCCGGATTTGATGGCGTCGCTTTCGATCACAGCGGAAGAGGCCATCGCGGGAGCGGCGGCGAGCATTGTTGTGGGAGTGTTTGTGGCGCTGGTGTTTGCACGGTCCGAGTGGATTCGCAAGCTGTTTTTTCCATATACGATTCTGTTGCAGACTGTGCCTGTTATGGCTGTGGCTCCGCTGATTATTATGTGGATTGGCACCGGCTTTACTGCCGTTGCGCTGATCGTGTTTATCTTTTGCCTGCCGGCGATCATCGCCAATACGACGCAGGGGCTTATCAGCGTGGATGAAAACCTGGTGCAGTTGTTCCTGATGCACAACGCAACGCCGTGGCAGATGCTGCAGAAGCTGCGCTTTCCGAATTCGCTGCCAAACCTGTTTGTGGGGATTCGTATCTCAAGTGGCGTTGCGGTGATTGGGGCGATCATTGGCGAGCTGTTTGCGGGCTCTACGAGCGTTGGCAGAGGTGGGCT
>Ga0302302_1001233_pt1 | contig 15402 bp, 13 predicted proteins | sample III_Palsa_E1_3_FD_198766 | JGI IMG/M metagenome (GOLD analysis project Ga0302302, IMG submission 198766) | Peat permafrost microbial communities from Stordalen Mire near Abisko, Sweden - III_Palsa_E1_3 | ecosystem: Environmental > Terrestrial > Soil > Palsa > Peat permafrost | place: Sweden...
GGTGAGGACCTGGGCGTGCTCGATGCGGAAGCGCTGTGCCCGGGATGCCAGCACGCGAGGACGCGGAAAGGTGCCGCAGGTGTCGGGCCTGCCGCGCGCTTCAGGATGGGCAGCGAAGCAGGCTTCGCTTTCTTGCGCGTGCTGCTTTTCGACAGCGGCTTCGACGGCATCATTGGCGGCGCTGAAGGCATCGAGGGCCATGCTGTTGGCGCGGTCGCCGATGGCGTGGAAGCCGATTTGGAAGCCGGCAGCGGCGCGTTCGATGGTCATCTGGTTGAGAGTGCTCTGGTCGTAGCGGGGTAGGCCGGAGTTGGTGGGGTCGTCTGAGTATGGCTGGAGCATGGCGGCGGTGCGGGAGCCGAGGGAGCCGTCCATGAAGCCCTTTAACATGCCGGTGTGGAGGAGGGGGTCGTTGAGGTCGTGGTGGGCGCGGTGGTCTTTGAGGGTGGCGATGGGGTCGTTGAAGGTGAGCCACTCGGAGATGCGAAGGGGGAGTTTGTGCTCGCGCTCCATTTGTTCGAGGACGAGGAAGTCGTCCCAGTCGGAGAAGTCCTGTACGGAGGTGACTCCGTGGGCGAGGGCGTCGTTGATGGAGAGCTCGAGGGCGCGGCGACGGGTGGCGGCGTCGGGTTTGGGGATGACGGCTTCGATGAGGTCGAGGGCGGCTTGTTCGCGGATGATGCCGGTGGGCTGGCCGGTGGGGTCGAGGTCGATCTGCGATCCGGCGGGGGCTTTGGTGCTGGCGGTGATGTGAGCGGCGGTGAGAGCGGCGGTGTTGACGACGGCGATGTGGCCGTCGGTGCGCTCGAGGTAGGCGGGGTGGTTGCCGGTAACGGCGTCGAGGTCTTGTCTGGTGGGTAGCTTGGCGGAAGCCCACTTGGTGTGGTCCCAGCCGGCGCCGGTGATCCATGCGTTTTCAGGCAGGGTCGCGGCGTAGGTCTTGATTTTGGCTTGCATGGCGGCTAGCGAGGGGATGTTGTCGAGGTCGACGGTGAGGTGCTGCTGGCCGGCGTAGGCGATGTGGGTGTGGGCGTCGTTGAAGCCGGGCATGACGAAGGCGCCGTGGAGGTCGATCTTTGTTCCGGATTCGCAGTAGGCGATGACTTGATCGTAGGTGCCAGTGGAGACAACGCGGCCGTCGAGGATTCCGAGGGCGGTGACGTGTTCGGGATGCGGAGTGTTCAGGTCTTTGCCGGTGAGGATGTTGCCGTTGTAATAGATGACGTCGAAGGGCAAGCAGCGCTGGGCGTGGGCGAGGGAAGAGGCGAACACGAGAGCAAGGGCGAGGGCTTTCACGTGGTGAGTGTAGCAAGAGTGTCATGAGGGAGTAACGGAAAAGCGTCAGGGCGATGTTGCGCGGAGTTGTGGGAGGCGGGAAGAGCGTCTAATGGGTTAGGGTAAGGATTAGATGAGCGATCTGAAGCCAGTGCTGACGAGCGTGTCCAGCCTTGTGGGAATGGCCGTGGTGGATGACACCGGCGAGACCTACGGGCGGGTACACGAATTTGCTGTCGATGTGACGCAGGATGCGGCGCATGTGCAGGCGTTTGTGCTGCGGAAGCGGACGGGTGGGAAGCGGCAATCGAGTTTTCTGGCGGTGACGCAGGTGGTTGTGCCGGGGCCGGGCGATAAGGTGCTGCGGGCGGCGTCGAAGCCGATGAAGACGCCGAAGATGGATGATTTTCTGCTGCTGGAACGGGACCTGCTGGACCAGCAGATTATCGATGTGGACGGGCGCAAGGTGGTGCGGGTGAATGACGTGACCCTGGCGTGGGAGAGAGATGAAAAGACCGGCGAGGCGCAGGGGTTGCGCATCGAGGAGGTCGAGGTTGGGACGCGTGGGGCGATGCGGCGGCTGTTCAAGGGGCTACCGTTGACGGCTGTCGATGCGATTTCGAACAAGTTTGCAGCGCGGGTGATTCCGTGGGGTTATGTGGACCTGATTGACCGCGATCCGGCGCGGCGGGTGCGACTGAAGATCGAACAGGAGAAGCTGGCGAAGCTGCATCCATCGGATATTGCGGCGATTCTTGAGGCGTTGGCGCCGGCTGAGCGCGAGGCGATCTTTACGAGTTTGCCGGAGGAGACGGCGGCGGAGACGCTGGAGGAGTTCGATCCGAAGATGCAGAAGTCGCTGCTGCAGGGACTGGATTCGGAGCGGGCGGCGGACATTATCGAGGAGATGGATCCGGGTGCGGCGGCGGATCTGCTGGGCGAGCTGAGCGAAGAAGAGAGCGACGCGATTCTCGAAGAGATGGAGCCGCAGGAGCGGCACGAGGTTGAAGAGCTGCTGGAGTTTTCGGCGAATAGCGCGGCGGGGCGCATGACGACGGACTTTGTGGATGTGCCGGCAGCGGGTACGGTTGGCGATGCGGTTGCCGCGCTGCGGGCGTTTGAAGGCGATGCGGATACGATTACGGAAGTTTATCTGCTGAATGATGAAGGGCATCTGAAGGGTGTCGTGGCGTTGCCGCGGCTGTTGCTGGCAGAGGCTAGTGTTGCGCTGGTGACGCTTTCGGAGGGGCATATTGTGAGCTGCGGGCTGAAGGCTAGCGACAAGGAAGTGGCTGAGCTGTTTGATAAGTACAATCTGCGATCGCTGCCGGTGGTGACGGAGCATGGGCACATCTTTGGGGTGATCCATGCAGAGCAGGTGATTGCGCAGTTGCGCGAAGGTTGAGGGGATGAACGGACCGCTGAGGATTCTATATGTGGCGGGACTGTCGCCGAACGACTCGTCGCAGTACCGGTTGTGGGCGCTGGAACGGCTGGGGCATAAGGTTGTCGCAATCAATGCCTATGAGTACGAGGCGCAGAATGCGCTGGCGCGGAAGGTCTTCTTTCGGATGCAGGCGGGGCCGTGGGTGGCGCGGCTGAACCACGACATTCTTGCGATAGCGGAGCGCGAGAGGCCCGATGTCTTCTGGGCGGATAAGCTCCTGTCGCTGAGGCCTGAGACGCTGGACAAGCTGCAAGCGATGGGCGTTGCGACCGTGAGCTACATGATCGACAACGCGTTTGGGCCACGCAAGGACCCAGGCTGGCGGCTGTATATGCAGGACATTCCACACTTCGATCTTCACGTGGTGCAGCGCGACAAAAACATTGCGGATTACAAGGAACGCGGCGCGCGGGATGTGATCAAGATTCAGACGGCGTACGAGCCGACGGTGCACTTTCCGCCTCCGGATGGCTGGAGCGACAGGGATCGTGATCGCGGAGTGTCATTTATCGGGACTTCGTATGATGACCGTCCGGAATTTTTAACGCGGCTGTGGAAAGAGTATGGGTTTCCGGTGGTGATCTCAGGTGATGCGCAGTGGAAGAAGCGATTGACTGCTGAGGCTGCCGCGGCGATTTATACCAATCGTGAACTTTATCTGAAGGATTATCGCGAGGGCATCTGGCGATCGAAGATCAATCTCAGTTTTCTGACGCACTCCAATCAGGATGAGTTTGTGCATAAGAGCTTTGAGATCGCAGCTTGTCAGGGATTTCTGCTGGCTGAGCGGTCGGCGGGGCACGCTGCGCGATTTGTTGAGGATGAAGAGGCCATATTTTTTACTGGATTTGATGAGTGTGTGGAGAAGATTCGGAAGTATCTTCCGGATGAACAGGCGCGGGAACGAATCGCTGCAGCGGGGCGGGCGCGGGCTGTTCGTGGTGGATATAGCAACGATGCGCAGGTGGCCGCGATTGTGGAGCGAGTGCGGTCGATAATCAAGGACCGAAGTGCCGTGAGGTAGAGCCGGAAGGCTTTGCGGCGGGGTACTCTAGAGGAAGCTCGCCGGTGGCAACCCAACAGGACACCCGAGGCCTCTCAGGAGACTGCCATGCAGATTCAATTTATCGTCGCTGCCTTGTGTCTTGACGTGCATGCAGACTTGCAGGTGGCGGAATGACGTTCTTAAAACGCTGGCGGACCAGCATCTTTATTTTTCTCGCGGTGCTCGGGCCGGGGTTTATTACCGCCAACGTGGATAACGACGCGGGTGGAATTCTTACTTACTCGCAGGCCGGGGCACAGTACGGTTACAAGCTGCTTTGGACGCTGATTCCGATTACGATCGCGCTGATCGTTGTGCAGGAGATGTGTGCCCGCATGGGCGTGGTAACCGGCAAAGGCCTGAGCGATCTGATACGCGAAGAGTTTGGGTTGCGGATGACGTTCGTGATCATGCTGCTGCTGGTGGTGGTGAACTTCGGTAATGTGATTGCGGAGTTCTCCGGTATTGCCGGATCGGTGCAGTTGTTTGGGGTATCGAAGTACATTAGTGTGCCGCTGTGCGCGCTGGCGGTGTGGTTCCTCGTGGTGAAGGGGAATTACAAGAGTGTTGAAAAGATATTCCTTGTCGCGAGCGTTTTTTATGTCTGCTACATCGTTGCGGGCGTGATGGCTCAGCCGGCATGGCATGCCGCGCTGGCAGAGACGGTGAAGCTGCCGGAGCGGGCGATATGGAGCGACCACAACTACATCTACATGGTGGTGGGTGTGATCGGGACTACGATTTCGCCGTGGATGCAGTTCTATATGCAGGCCTCGGTGGTGGAGAAAGGAACCACGATCAAGCAATACAAGGCGACCCGGCTGGACGTCATTGTGGGCTCGATCTTCTCCGATGTTGTGGCTTGGTTCATCATTGTGGCGTGCGCGGCGACGCTGTATGTGCACGGGGTGCGGAATATCACCGATCCCAGCCAGGCGGCGGATGCGATGAAACCACTGGCGGCGAGGTTTGCGTCGATCCTGTTTGCGGCGGGGCTGTTCAATGCTTCGTTCTTTGCGGCTTCGGTGCTGCCGATTTCAACGGCGTATAGCGTCTGTGAAGGGCTCGGGTTTGAGAGCGGTGTGGATAAGCGGTTCAAGCAGGCGCCGTTCTTCTACTGGCTCTACACGCTGCTGATCGTAGCGGGAGCGGCTGTGGTGCTGATTCCTAACTTCCCGCTGGTTACGATGACGATTTTGTCGCAGGTGCTCAACGGTGTGCTGCTGCCGTTTGTTCTGTACTTCATGTTGAGGCTGATCAACAAAAAGGAGCTAATGGGCAAGTATACGAACTCGCCCTGGTTCAATGTAATTGCGTGGTCGACGGCGGTGATCGTTATTGGCCTGTCGCTGGTGATGATGTGGCAGACCTTGTTTCCGGGAGCGCCGGCGGCTGGTTGAGGCTCAAGGGCTGGTGGGTCTGTCCTTGTAGGTGGGGTGCTGCGGGATAAGAAGGCATACCCCAGCGGCTGAAGCCGGATTCGAGGTAGCCTACGAGGCCCAAGGCTAAAGCCTTGGGTTACCTAGAAGCAAGAGCAAGAGCAAAAGCAAAAGCGAGAAGCAGGTCCTTCGCTATGCTCAGGATGACAAATTTTTTGTAGATGACGATTCTTATATCGGGTTGAACTGTTCGGGGCTAAAGCAGCTTGCCTGCGGCGAGGTCTCGCACTAGCGTGAGGTCGGCGGCGAGAAAGTCGTAGTCGGGCAGGCGCTCGATTGGACTCCAAAGCATGTCCTGAAAGATACGGTTATCGAGTTCGCCGGTGAAGTTCGTTACGGCGAAGAACTGGATCTCGATGGTGCCGCCGTTGCGGTAGGTGTGGCGGACGGTGGTGATGGATGCGCCGATCTCAGCGACGATGCCTAGCTCTTCCGAGAGCTCGCGCGCAAGGGCTTCTGCAGGGGTCTCGCCGGGTTCGATCTTTCCGCCGGGGAACTCCCACTTGAGGCCCATGGGCTGGTCGGCGCGCCGCTGACAGATGAAGACTTCGCGATCCGCACCCGTGCCGCGAAGGATAAAGGCCGCAACGACGTGCCGGAGTGGCTTGGCCGGTGGAGGCTGGGTACGATTCCAGTCGAGTTTGCGGATCGGCTCTTTCACGTCTCACCCTAGAGTGTAGACGGTTGAGAGGGTTGGTTAGATTCTTATGCCAGGATTCAGTGTTTTATGGAAGCGGGATAGTACACGGGCCAGCCTGCGGCGGCGCTGTGGCGGAGGAGGTCTGAGGAGGGGTTGACGGGGAAGGCCCCGGTGGCGATGGCGAGCATGGCCGCATCGTGGACGGAGTTGCCGAAGACCGCATCAGGCGCGGTGATGCCGGCGTTGCGGAGGGAGACGACCTTGCCTTCGTCGGTGGGTACGTCAAGCAGCTTCTCGGTGGCGAAGCCGGCTTCGATGGCTACGCGAGCGGACAGGACGCGGTTGGCGGGGATGTTGAAGTGCTTGACGCCCTCTTCGATGACCCAGTCGCAGGTGGAGCTGACGGCCCAGATGTCTACGCCAGCCTGCTGCAGGTCGGTGACTAGTTGGAGCATCTCGGGGAAGATGTGGCGTTCGATGTGGCTGGCGAAGAAGTCGGCTGCGGCGCGGCGGAGTTCAGACTCGCGGAGGCCGTGATAGACCTGCACCATCTCGCCGCAGATGGCGAGTTCGGAGACGTCGCCGCGCTTGTAGCCAACGTAGCGGTTGTTCAGCCACTCGGTGGCCTCGCGCGAGAGCAGGCCAGTGTCCATGGTCCAGCGCATGAAGCTGGAGCCTGCATCGCCGGACCAGAGGGTGCCGTCGCAGTCGAATACGGCGACTTTTGGGGAGATCGCGTGGACGCGGGCGTGAAACTCAGCGGTGGTAAGAGTGGTGGCAGAAGGCATGGCAATTGGATCAGACACAAAACGCTCCAGAACGGTAAAGAGGTAAGACTATTAGTAGAGCAGCATCCTGTTGAGATGCCAAGTGGAAGGCTTGCGTCAAGCGGTTACAGCAAGAGTTTGGTAGGCTTTCCTCGTGGGCTGCATCTGAAGGAAATGATGAGCTGAAGGGATATTGAACGCATGTTGGATGTGAATCGACTTTTTCCTGCCGAGAGTGCGGCGCGTGAAGTGGCTGCAAAACTGTACGCCACAGTGAAAGATCTACCGATCATCAGCCCGCATGGGCATACCGATCCGCAGTGGTTTGCGGACAACCAGGCGTTTCCTAACCCGGCGGCGTTGTTCATCCAGCCGGACCATTACATCTTCCGGATGTTGTACTCGCAGGGGATTTCGCTGGAGTCGCTGGGAGTTCCGCAGGTGGATGGGAAGCAGGCTGCCGATCCGCGTGAGGTTTGGCGGATCTTCGCGCGGAACTACTACCTGTTTCGTGGGACTCCGACGAGACTGTGGATCGACTATGCGTTTTCGGAGCAGTTTGGGCTGAAGGAGCGGTTGAGCGAGGCGAATGCCGACGAGTACTACGACATCATCGACAGGAAGCTGCAGACACCTGAGTTCCTGCCGCGAGCGTTGTTTGAGTCGTTCAACATTGAGGTGCTGGCGACGACAGATACAGCGACGGATTCGCTGGAGTTTCATAAGAAGATCAAGGCTTCAGGGTGGAAGGGACGGGTGGTGCCTACTTTCCGGCCGGATGCGGTGGTGGATGCCGAGTACCTGGGGTTCAAGGAGAACCTGGAGAAGCTGGGTGAGGTTAGCGGCGAGGATGTGTCGTCTTGGAAGGGGTATCTGGCTGCATTGCGGAAGCGGCGCGCGTACTTCAAGGAGAATGGCGCGACTGCGACCGATCATGGGCATTTGACGGCGATGACTGCTGACTTGCCACTGGGCGAGGCTGCTGCGCTGTATGAGCGGATCTATACGGGCAAGACTCGTGCGGGCGATGTGGAGCTGTTCCAGGCGCAGATGCTGACGGAACTGGCTGGGATGAGTGTTGAGGATGGACTGACGATGCAGCTTCATCCCGGGTCGATCCGGAACCACAACCAGAAGGTCTATGAGAAGTTTGGGCGGGATAAGGGAGCGGATATTCCTTCGCCTACGGAGTTTGTGAGGAACCTGCGACCGCTGTTGAACAAGTATGGGAATGAGCCGAACTTTACGTTCATTCTGTTCATGCTGGATGAATCGACGATTAGCAGGGAGCTGGCGCCGTTGGCGGGGCACTATCCCTGCTTGAGGCTGGGGCCGCCGTGGTGGTTCCATGACTCGCCTGAGGGGATGATGCGGTTTCGTGAGCAGGCTACGGAGACGGCCGGGTTCTACAACACGGTTGGGTTCAATGACGATACGCGGGCGTTTCTGTCGATTCCGGCGCGGCATGATGTGGCGCGGCGAGTGGATTGCGCGTTCCTTGGACGTTTGGTTGCGGAGCACCGGTTGGATGAGGATGAGGCGTTTGAGCTGGTGAAGGACCTTACGGTTGGGTTGGTGAGGAAGGCTTACAAGCTTTGATGGGGCAGGGAGTAGGGAATAGGCCGTAGGGAATAGGAACTGCTTGCTGCCACCCCTCCCCTCCCGTACTTTTTGGGTCAAAGTCTTCAGGGGGCTGAGGTTAGGTTTGGACTTTGTGAAGTATGGATGCTGTGAAGGCCGGATCATTCTGCGATAGCAGAGTGGTTCGGCTTCGGGCTATCTATGAGTTGGAGTGGGTGCTCTTTTAATTATAGCGAGTGGTGTGGGTAACTATGCCAATGTCCTGGAAGATAAATCGCCAGTGTTGATGGGGGTTTTGGCGATTTTGAGCCGTGGTAGGGGCTTGACAGATTTTCGAATGGTCTAGTGCTGGCCCCAATGTTCGGACTGAATGGGCTGGAAGGAGCGCCAATCAGCGAGTTCTGAGGGCTTTTGGGGGCGTCTGCAGGCCCCGCATAGCTGCATCAGCGCCTGGCCTGGCATGTAGAGCGCCCAGCCTAGGGCGTGGGCGGTTGAGTGGCGCGGGGCTAAGATCAGAACCACGTAGGTAATGAGTAGCACGATCATGAGCGCGAAGATGAATGGGGAACCTACGATGGAACGAAGTTTCTCGATTTGGTCTGCGGGCCAGCGTTCGTTTTGGATGCCGTGCTTGAGTTCCTGGCTTGCTTGCAGCATGAGCCAGAAGCCCGCGATGCAGATGGCCAGCGTTGTTGTGAGCCAGAAGACCAGATGGTGACGGAACGATGGTGCTGAGATGAGGAAGATGCTGGCGCTAAAACAACCGCCGAGCAGGGTGAGGCCTGCTAGCTGGTTCGGCGAGAAGTCGGCGAGGCGCTTCATGGGGAGATTATAAGGCGATTGTGGGATTGCAGGTTTGGGTTTATGCAACCGCAACAGCAGATTCCCTGCGGGAATGACAGAAAGAAAAGCGTTAGACATTCCCTAGATCACAGTCCGGCAACATGGGTTTGGTATTCTGCCAAAACCTAAGGGTCGAAATAGATGGAAGGACACAGGAACCAAAGCCGTGAAGTTTGCCCGCCTGCCACAGTTCGGCGTCGGCCTTCGGGCCGAGTCTGAAGCCCGTGCGTCCTTTCCTGCCGCTGACCTTATCGTCGGGCTCGGAACCCTTGGTTTGCTCTATGTGGTGGCGAGAGTTGGGGCAGAGTCACTCGTCAAGTTCAGTCCGCCCGATGTTATCCCGACGATCAATTTAGATCCGCGGAATCTGCCGAACTATGCGGCCCGATCTACGCTGCGGATGTTCATTGGGTTGGGGCTCTCGACGGTCTTTACCTTTGTGTATGGGTATGCGGCGGCACGTAGCCGGCGCGCTGAAAAAGTCCTTGTGCCGCTGCTCGATATTCTTCAGTCTGTGCCGGTCCTTGGGTTTCTTTCGGTTACGGTGACGGCGTTTATCGCCCTGTTCCGGGGAAGTCTGCTTGGGTTGGAGGCGGCTGCTATCTTTGCCATCTTTACAGGGCAGGCGTGGAATATGACTTTTTCGTTCTACCAGTCGCTGCGCACTGTGCCTACGGAACTGGAGGAGATGACTACTCTTTATGGACTCTCCAGATGGGAGCGGTTCACGCGGCTTGAACTTCCTTCTTCTGTAATCGGCCTGGTCTGGAACGGCATGATGAGCTTTGGCGGGGGGTGGTTTTTTCTTGCGGCCAGCGAATCGATCAGTGTTTTGAACCGGCAATACACGCTGCCTGGGCTGGGCTCCTATGTTGCGTCGGCGATTGCTGCCAGAGACCTGCGTGCGGTGGGTTGGGCCATCGTGACGATGGTGATTGTGGTTCTGCTTATCGACCAGTTTTTCTGGAAGCCGCTTGTAACTCTTGCGGATCGTTACAAGCTGGAACTCAGCGCAGGAGAAGAGCGGCGGTTTTGGGTTGTTGACCTTTGGCGGGCTGCCTCCATTCCGGCTCTCTTTGAGCGCGTTGTCAGGCCATTTGCGTTCGCGGCTGACCGGTTGTTATCCAGGCTGACGAAGGTTGCGCCCAGCAGAGAACACAAAGCGGCTTCGAAGACGGCGGATACGATCTTCAACATTGTCGTCTCAATCCTTGCGATCGGCCTTCTCATCGCGGCCATTCGGTTCGTTCTTTCGAGTGTGGGACTGAAGGAAGTTGGTCATGCTGCGCTACTTGGGCTGGCTACGGCCGCGCGAGTGATGGCGCTGCTTGTCTTTAGCACGATTGTTTGGACTCCGATTGGAGTTGCGATTGGATTCAATCCGAAGCTGGCGCGGCTGTCGCAGCCGTTGGTCCAGATATTCGCTTCCTTTCCCGCGAATTTCCTCTTTCCTTTTGCAACGCTTGGCTTCATCCGATTTGGGATTCATCTGAACTGGGGAAGCATGTTGCTGATGGCTTTGGGAGCGCAGTGGTATCTGCTGTTTAACGTTATCGGCGGGGCTCAGGCTGTGCCCAACGATCTTCGGGAGATGGCGTCCAGCATCGGGCTTCGCGGCTTTCGTAAATGGCGGTTCCTCATCGGGCCGGGAATCTTTGGTTCGTGGGTTACAGGGGCGATTACTGCTTCGGGAGGCGCGTGGAATGCGAGCATCGTTGCGGAGATTGTTTCGTGGGGGCATACGACGCTGAAAGCGGCAGGGCTTGGCGCTTACATTGCCGATGCGACGGCTTCCGGAGATTGGCCGCGCATTGTGCTGGGCGTGGGGGTGATGAGTATCTTTGTGGTGGCCCTGAATCGTCTACTTTGGAAGCCACTTTATCGTCTGGCGCAGACTAGATTCCAACTGAGTTAGTTAATGGAGATGCAGCATGGAAACAACCGCAACCCTTCTATCCGCTGAGCAAGTCTCGAAGACGTTTCCGCTTTCAGCCGGTGGGGAACAGACTGTTCTTGAGACGGTGTCGCTGACTGTAGTGCAAGGAGAGGTTGTTGCATTGCTTGGTCGAAGTGGCTCCGGCAAGAGCACGTTGCTGAGAATTCTCGCCGGCCTTATCCAGCCCAGCACAGGGAGAGTGTTGCGGCATGGAATCCCGTTGAATGGGCCGAATCCGGATGTTGCGATGGTGTTCCAAAGTTTTGCTCTGCTGCCATGGCTGACAGTTCAGCAGAATGCGGAGCTTGGATTGGCTGCGCGTGGCGTGGCGAAAGAGGACTCCGAGAAAGAAGCGATGCACGCCTTGCAGATGGTTGGGCTTGAGGGATTTGAAGGGGCTTATCCCAAGGAGCTGTCCGGGGGCATGAGGCAGAGGGTTGGGTTTGCAAGGGCGTTCGTGATGAAGCCGGATGTGCTCATGATGGATGAACCGTTCAGCGCGCTCGACGTACTGACTGCCGAGAACCTTCGTGGTGAGATCAGCGATCTATGGGAGAAGGGGTCGTTCCCATCCAAGAGTATTTTGCTGGTTACGCACAATATCGAAGAGGCGATTCTTCTGGCGGACCGGATCGTTGTGCTGGGTACAAATCCGGGACGTATTCGCGGTGAAGTGCGAGTGGATATTGCGCGACCTCGCGACAAGAATGGGCCCAGGTTTCGAGCGCTGGTGGACCATGTTTATACCGTGATGACGAATCCGGAGGCGCCGGTGGAAGAGATTCCTACGGCGGCGGCCAAGCGATCCAAGAGATTTCCGATGTTGCCTCACGCGCGGTCCGGTGGGATCAGCGGCTTGCTGGAGATTATTCATGATCGCGGGGGCCGTGAAGACCTTCCGCGGCTGGCTAGTGACTTGCGGTTGGAGATTGACGATCTGTTGCCGGCGATTGATGCTTCGGCACTGCTGGGCTTTGCCAGTGTTGAGGAAGGCGATGTGATTATTACGGGTATCGGCACGGAGTTTGCTACGGCCGGTGTTCATCGCAGCCACGAGATCTTCAAGGAACAACTGCTGAATGCTGTTCCTCTTACTGCGACGGTTTTGCGGGTGTTGGAACAGAAGCGCGATGGGCGGATCGGCAAGGAGTTTCTGCTGGACATCCTGGATGAACATTTCTCGGATGAAGAGGCGGAGAAGCAATTTCAGACGCTGATCGACTGGGGACGGTATGCGCACCTGTTTGAGTACGACTCTGACGCGGAGCGCTTGTACATGGCTGAGCCGGAAGAGGACGCGAGCGAGAGGGATTCCAACGTCGCGGCATCCTGATAGGTGTCGGACAGCTTGTGGGCATAAAATGGAAGGTCTATGAGCCTCTTTTTTGCTGCTGGATCGCCCACTACGGAAATGTCGCCTGCTGAGATCAAGGCAGGGTTGTTTGAAGCGCTGTCGAAGCTGGGAGACCGCAAGAAGGTGCTGGCGGTGCCACCGGACTTTACGCGGTTTCATTCGAAGGCCGGGGAACTGACTGAGATGTCTTGGGAGTTCTATGGCGACAGGCTGACCGATGTGCTGCCGGCGCTGGGGACGCATACGGCGATGCCGGACCACCAGATTGCGACGATGTTTGGGAAGACGCCGCGGGAGCTTTTTCGTGTACACGACTGGCGGAATGACATTGTGACGTTGGGAGAGATTCCCGGTGAGTTCATGCTGGAGGTGAGCGAGGGCAAGCTGGATTACACGTGGCCGGCGCAGGTGAATAAGCTGCTGCGGGATGGTGGGTTCGACCTGATTCTGTCGATTGGGCAGGTGGTGCCGCATGAGGTGGTGGGCATGGCCAATGGCAGCAAGAATATCTTTATTGGCACCGGTGGTGTGATGGGGATTCATCGGTCGCACTTTCTTGGTGCGGTTTATGGGATGGAGCGGATGATGGGGCGGGCGGATACTCCGGTGCGGCGTGTGCTGAACTATGCGAGCGAACACTTTGGGCCGATGCTGCCGCAGATTGTTTATGTGCAGACGGTGGTGAATAAGAACGCTGCCGGCGAGCTGGTGATGCGGGGGATGTACATCGGGGATGACAACGAGTGCTTTGAGAAGGCTGCTGAGCTTAGCTTGAAGTGCAATTTTCTGATGATGGACCGCGAGATCAAGAAGGCGGTGGTGTTTCTCGATCCGCATGAGTTTCACTCGACTTGGTTGGGGAACAAGAGCGTGTATCGGACGCGGATGGCGCTGGCCGATGGTGCGGAGTTGATTGTGCTGGCGCCGGGGGTGCATGAGTTTGGCGAAGACAAGAAGATCGATGAGTTAATTCGGAAGTATGGGTATTGTGGGACTCCGGCGACGTTGCAGGCGGTGAAGGATGATGCCGATCTGGCGGGGAATCTGAGTGCGGCGGCGCATCTGATTCATGGGTCGAGCGAGGGGCGGTTTACGATCCGGTACTGCCCGGGGCATCTGACGCAGGCCGAGATTGAGGGTGTGCACTTTGAGTATGGCGATCTGGCGGAGTACACGGCGAAGTATGACCCGGAGAAGCTGGTGGATGGTTGGAATGTGGTCGATGGGGAGGAGATTTTTTATATCTCGAACCCCGGGCTGGGGCTTTGGGCATATAAGGGGCGGTTTGGGGCTTAGCTGCTCGTGCGATTATTCCTATAGAGAAATAAAACCTGTTTACGAATGAGCAGGTGAGTGCTTAGAATGGCTTGGCATTCGGGATGAGGCTATCCTGTCAGACGGAGAGGTTGCGCTGTCTGACTGCTTGACGATATGCTGGCAGACGGCGATGAGCACTGAGGTGTTCACGGATTGAGTGGAGAGAGTGATGAGCGAAGGTTTGGTATTGCCGAAGTTTTCGGTGGGCGTTGGAGATCGTTTTGCACACCAGGCGAAGGCGCAGTTGGCTGCTTGCATCAAGGCGGGTGAGGCTGGAGTTGAGGTTGTGCCGGTGTGGAATAAGTCCAACCGCGAGCACACGATTATTGGCACGGACCCGAACCAGACGCGCAAGGCTGCTGATGCCGCGGTGAAGGAACTGGGGTGGGATAAGCCTTATTTTCTGGATGCGGATCACATCAATTTGAAGACGGTTGACCGGTTTATTGAGCCTTGCGATTTCTTCACGCTGGATGTGGCGGATGAGATTGGCAAGCCCGCGAAGCCGGAGGATGTGGACGCGTTTGTGGCGCGGCACTCGGAGCTGATTGGGACGGTGACGATTCCGCGGATTGCGGAGCCGTTCCAGACGGATGTAGCGTTTGTGAAGGGTGTGGCGAACAAGTTTTTGGCTGCTGTGCAGGATGCAGGCAAGATCTATCGCTACCTTGTGGAGAAGAAGGGCAAGGGCAAGTTTGTGGCGGAGGTTTCGATGGATGAGACCGACTCGCCGCAGACGCCGGTGGAACTGCTGATTATCCTGGCGGCGATTGCGGATGAGCAGATTCCGATCCAGACGATTGCGCCGAAGTTTACGGGCCGCTTCAACAAGGGCGTGGACTATGTGGGCGATGTGGCGCAGTTCACCAAGGAGTTCGAGGAAGACCTGGCGGCGATTGCGTTTGCGATCAAGCGCTATGGGCTGCCAGAGAACTTGAAGCTGAGCGTTCACTCGGGGTCGGATAAGTTTTCGATCTACAAGGCGATCCATAATGCGGTGGTGAAGTTCGATGCGGGTGTGCATTTGAAGACCGCGGGGACGACGTGGCTGGAGGAGCTGATCGGACTGGCTGAGGCTGGTGGGTCGGGTCTGGAGATTGCGAAGGAGGTCTATCGTGAGGCCTATGCGCACTCGGATGAGCTGCGTGGACCTTATGCGACGGTGATCGATATCGACGATGCGAAGCTGCCGAAGCCGGAGGAGGTAGACGGCTGGACGAGCAAGCAATTTACCGACGCGCTGCGGCATGACCAGAGCAATGCGGCGTATAACTCGAGCTTCCGTCAGTTGCTGCATGTTGGGTTCAAGATCGCGGCGAAGATGGGCGATAAGTATCTGAATGCGCTGGAGGCCAATGAGGAGATCGTTGCGAAGAATGTGACGACGAACCTTTATGACCGGCATATTCGGCCTGTGTTTGTGGGTAAGTAAGTGAATGGTGAGTAGTGAAACGTGAATAAAAACGAGGGCGGCAGTTGCGGTAATGGCTGCCGCCTTCGGTTTTTGAATGTTGTAGGGTGTATTGAGGAGTTTTCTGGATGATTGTTGTGCTGATGGGCGTTAGCGGGTCGGGGAAGACGACCATCGGGACGTTGCTGGCGGAGCGTCTGGGGACGCTGTTTGCGGATGCGGATGACTACCATCCGGCGGCGAACAAGGCGAAGATGGCTTCGGGCCAGCCGCTGAACGACGACGACCGGCAGCCTTGGCTTGAGACTTTGAACAAAATGATGCGCGGTTGGTTTGAGAGCGGTAAG
>Ga0302302_1001238_pt1 | contig 15379 bp, 13 predicted proteins | sample III_Palsa_E1_3_FD_198766 | JGI IMG/M metagenome (GOLD analysis project Ga0302302, IMG submission 198766) | Peat permafrost microbial communities from Stordalen Mire near Abisko, Sweden - III_Palsa_E1_3 | ecosystem: Environmental > Terrestrial > Soil > Palsa > Peat permafrost | place: Sweden...
GGCGAACCGGTCACTCTGCCCGCCATTGCCGATCAGGACGCGCCGCTGGACTCCGCAGTCGCCACGGCCATGTCGCTTTCCCTCGCGGCAGATTTGCTGCTCATCACCGGCGGCATTTCGGCCGGCCGTTTCGATCTTGTCGAAGGAGCGCTGACCCGCGCTGGAGCCCGCTTTTTCTTTGGCGGCGCAGCCATTCAGCCCGGCAAGCCCGTAACCTTCGGGCAATTGGTTCGCGCGGACGGGCGGCTGCTGCCGTTCTTCGCCCTGCCCGGCAATCCCATCTCCAGCGCGGTAACCTTCCATCTCTTCGCAGCGCCTTTGCTCGCCGCGCTCGGCGAGGATTCAACGCCATTGCCGCGCTTCGCCCTGGCACAGCTGGCAGGCGGCTGGCGGGGCAAACCGGGCCTGACCCGTTTTCTGCCAGCCTGCTGCGACTTCGGACCGGCCTCGGAAGTGCGCCTCTTACCCTGGCAAGGCTCGGGCGACATCGCCGCATTCGCCCGTTCCAACTGTTTTGTAATGATCCCGCCCGAAGCCCAGGAAATCGCCGAAGGCAGCATCGTCCAGATCCTGCTGACTTGAATCTTGAACGAGATTGAATCTCGGACGAGATCTCCGCGCAACCCTGAGCAGCCGGCACAGGCATGGCCTTGTCATCCTGAGCAAAGCGAAGGATCTGCTTTTCCAATTCCCGGCGAACCAAAGAATCGTTCTAGCTGACTTGGTTACCATTCTTGCGCCGCATCAGAACCACCCAGACCGCGATTGCCACAAAAATCAGCACCAGCCCGCTCAGGAAAACCGCGAGATGGTCCCGGACCAGGTCCCCCGTCAACGAGACGGCGCTAGGCCCGAGCTTCAACACCAGCAGGGAAAGCACCACCCAGCGCACCAGCCGGCCGGCGAAGACCGCCAGCATGAACGGCGCCACCCGCATCTCAAATACCCCAGCCGCGAAGACGAAAGCCTTCCAGGGCGTCGGCGGAGGCATCATGCTGGGCACCAGCACAGCGAGAAACTCCTGCTTCTCGAACCGGGTGCGCATCTGCTCAAAGCGCTCGCGATTCACTCGCTTGAGTAGAAAAAGCTCCCCGCCTGCCCGGCCCAGGCCGTAGGGCAACAGCCCGCCGATGGCCGACCCCGCCGCGCCCATCAGGCAGTACATCCAGAAATGGCCCTTGTCCCCCCAGACATACCCGGCCAGAATCAGGTCCATCGGCACCGGCAGCGTGGAGGAGTCGATGAGTGCCACCAGACCTACACCCCAGAAGCCCAGCTTGGCCAGCGCCGGAAGCACAAGGAATTTCCAGCGGTCCATCAGTTTTAGGAAGAGCTGTTTCAATCAATCGTCTCGTGTGTTGTTATGTTTGGGACTCAAAAAACGCCTGCGGTCAGAAGCGAGCTTCTCGAGATTTCCCCCGGTATCCACAGAGCAACCAGCTCCAAAAGCCGCGACGATGACCTCGACAGGCCAAACTCGTCTAATTGGATGTCTTCTCAGCGTTTTGGATCTTTGGTTTCCCCACCCTTGCCCATTCTAAGCCGCCGGGCTGCCGGATTCTGTTTCTTCCTGGATTTGCGGACTTTGCCCCCGGTCTGGCCGTCTATTCAAGAGGATGAGAGAATAAATTGAGTCTTGGAAGTGAGTCCGAAGGCGCGAACGCGTTCGCCGCCAATTGATTGCCTGATGCCAGCCAGTGAAACGCCCACCAACCCGCCCATCCCAGCGCCCGAGGCGGAAGAGCCGAGATCGGCCTCGACTGCGGTCGAGGAGTCCTACCCGGAATCTGCCGATTCCGAAGAGGCTGGCTCCGAAGGAAATGGCCGCCGCTCTCCGAGGCAGGGCTACTCCACCTCCCGGTACGTCGACTACGATGCCCATGAACTGCTGGAGAAGATCTCTCAGTATGAGGACGAGCGGCGCTGGCAGCGCATCCGCGAGGGCATCTGGATCTCCATCATTGCCCACTTCCTCTTTTTCGCGGCGCTCTACTTCATTCCTCGCTACGTCTTCCATCAGACCCAGCTCATCGACCCGATCCAGGCCATCAAGGACCGCAAGGATCTGACCTACCTCGACGAGCTGCCGGACGCGCTGAAGCAGGTTCAAAAGGCGAAGCCCAGGCTGAAGCCCAACGAGACGCAGGTCGACAAGAAGACCCTGGATGCCCTGAAGGCTCTCGAAAAAGCGCGGCCCAAACCAACCCCGCCGCCCCCCGCTCCCGAGGAGCAAGCCAGGAACACGCCCCCTCCGGCTCCGGTTCAACCCCAGCCCGAGACTGCCCCTGCGCCGGCTTCCAACGCGCCCCCGGTTCCGTCACCGCAAATCCCCCAGGAAGCGCCAAGGCCTGCGCCCGTCCCGGCACGTCCCAACTTCTCGCTCGGCCCCCAGAATCCCAACGACCAGCTTCGCCAGGCGATGCGCGGATCTCAGAGCGGCCAGAGTGGCGAAATGCGCGGCGGCCCGCTCGCTCAGCATCCAGGAGCTGGCGGTGGCGCGCAGATTATCAGCGATACGCAAGGGGTGGATTTTAGCGGGTGGCTTCAGAAGGCCGTCCGCGAAACCCACCGCGCCTGGGATCCGATCATTCCCGAAGAAGTGAATCCACCCATCCTCAAACGTGGAGAGGTGGAGATTGTCTTCACCGTTCTGCCCAACGGACGTGTGCAGTCAGGCAGCATGATGCTTACCGGCCGCTCCGGCGATGTCGCGCTTGATCGCGCCGCCTGGGGCGGCATCGTCGGCGCCGACTACCCGCCGCTGCCGAGCGAGTTCCACGGACCCAATATCCAGCTTCGCTTCCGCTTCATGTACAACGTCCACTAGGACTACGGGGCTTCACGCGCGTCTCTCCGTTGGCCCTGTGCTCTCGCTCACTTTCCGCCTCGCCAGGCTTGATATACACTTGCCTTCGTCTTAACGAGGGCACAATTCATGCAGTCAGATTGCAGGCGCGCAGCCATTCGCGCCACCCTGTTCGCAGCCATATCCGCGTTTTCGACCCTTCTCGCTCTTTTCCTGGTTCCGTTATCTGGCCGGGCGCAAGCTACCCCCGCGCAAACGCCTCCAGGGCAAACCACCCCGAGAGCCGTTCTGGACAAAGGCGTGGCTGTCACCGGGCTGACCGGCGCCGACGCGCCCGCATGGCACATCAAGGCCGACTACAAGCTCTACGATCGGGGTAATCTCACCGAGTCCGGCACGCTCGAAGAGTGGTCGACCGGCCCCTGGGCTTGGAAGCGCACCTACTCCGAAAAGAAGCTCGTCAGCAACGAGTGGAGCGTCAATCGCAGCAAGCAATTCCAGACCAAGGAGAGCAAGCTCGATCTCACCCAATTGGACCAGCGTGTCGCAACCATCCTGACCAATCCGCTTTTTCAGGCAACGAACTACAAGCCTGAGGTCGTACTGGATGGCCGGGCCGGCACGTTTTCCGGTCTGATTTTGAACTGTGTAGCCGCTGCCGATCCTGTCTTCGCCGCCGGCAAGATCGACCCGAATGTGCTCTTTCCTCGCCTCTGCTTCGACGCCAAGGACTCGACGCTCCGCTACATCAACACCCCAATCACGCTGATCAGTTATACCGAATTCAAGCCTCTGGGCAATCGCCAGGTGGCGACCAGGGTCAATGTGAACTACGGCGGGAAAGTTGCTGCCGATCTCGACATCACTCTGCTCGAGCCCCTCGCCGCAGGCGATCAGGGCCAGATCGCGCCGGACGGCAAGGCGGTGCCTCGACCGTATCTGCATCAGCCTGGCGACGCGCCTTTGGTGCCAGTCAAGATCACGGAATGCGCTTACCCCATGGCCGCCTCTACCAAGCAGGAACACGGCATCGTTTCTATACCCGTCGTGATCAAGAAGGACGGCAGCGTGAAAAACAACGGAGGCGCCCAGGGTCCTTATGAACTCGCCCAGGCCGCACAGGACTGCGTAGGCAACTGGAAATTCGAGCCCTTCAAGCTCGACGGCGAAGCCATCGACGTCGCCGATTCCTTGCTCTACAACTACGACGGCAAACCCTTCAAGGGCATAATCGGCATCGCATCCGAGCCACCACCGCCAGCCAGGTAGCTTCCAATCGGCTGCGTCTGCACCGTCAGAGGCGCGACGCAGCCAATCTCTGCTTCCATGCCTTAAAATTGTTGCGTCGTATGAAGCCCGCCGTTTCCATTCCGCAATCCTCACCGGCTCGACTCCCCTCTGCCATACGCGCAACTCCCGTTCGCCGTTTGAAGCGCTTTCGCTACGGGCGCGCCGACCGCGGCCGAAGCCTGCCTGCCTGAGCTTCGCATTCTTGCAGAATTTGAAATCGCGCCGCCCGCCAGTCCACGAGATCCTTTACCGGGACCGGCGAAGATCGACCAGCACGCGCAGAACTCCAGATCCGTACCCCAGCCAGAAAGGCATTCTCAGATGAACACCTTCCAAAGCCGGACCACACTCACCTCCGGCGGCCGCACCTACACCTACTTCAGCCTTCCCGCAATCGGCAAGCAGGGTTTCAACCTCGCCCGCCTGCCCTTCAGCCTCAAGATTCTGCTCGAAAACCTGCTCCGCCGCGAAGACGGCGTCAACGTCACCGCCGCTGAGATCTGTCACCTCGCCGCGTGGAAAGCCGAAGCCGAGCCCAGCCTCGAAATCGCCTACATGCCGGCCCGCGTCCTCATGCAGGACTTCACCGGCGTCCCGGCCATCGTCGACCTCGCCGCCATGCGCGATGCCATGAAGACCCTCGGTGGCGACCCGGAAAAGATCAACCCGCTGCAGCCCGCCGAGCTGGTTATCGACCACTCTGTCCAGGTCGACGAGTTCGGGACATCTTCCTCGTATGACGCCAACTCCCTGCTCGAATTCCAGCGCAACCGCGAACGCTACGCCTTCCTGAAGTGGGGCCAGACCGCCTTCCGTAACTTCTCCGCCGTTCCTCCCGGCATGGGCATCTGCCACCAGGTCAATCTCGAGTACCTGGCGCGCGTCGTCTTCACCGCTGAAATCGACGGAGAGACGGTCGCCTATCCAGACACGCTGGTCGGCACGGACAGCCACACCACCATGATCAACGGACTCGGCGTCCTCGGCTGGGGCGTCGGCGGCATCGAAGCCGAAGCAGCGATGCTCGGCCAGCCCGTCTCCATGCTCATCCCCCAGGTCGTCGGCTACAAGCTCACCGGCAAGCTCAGGGAAGGCGCAACCGCGACTGACCTCGTCCTCACCGTCACCGAAGCCCTGCGCAAGCTCGGCGTCGTCGGCAAATTCGTCGAGTTCTACGGCCCCGGCATCGCCGAACTGCCCCTGGCCGACCGCGCCACGATCAGCAACATGGCTCCCGAATACGGCGCCACCTGCGGCATCTTCCCGGTCGACGAAGAGACCCTCCGCTACCTGCGCCTCACCGGCCGCAGCCCGGAGCAGATCGCCCTCGTCGAGGCCTACTACAAAGCTCAAGGACTCTTTCACACGGCCGACTCACCGGAAGCTGAGTACACCCAGATCCTCTCGCTCGACTTGAGCACCGTCCAGCCCAGCGTCGCCGGCCCCAAGCGCCCCCAGGACCGCGTCCTGCTCTCCGAAACCGGAGCCAGCTTCCGGAAGCAGCTGCCCAGCCTGCTCGGCCCAACCGCCAAGCCCCTCGGCGAACGCACCGCGGCCAGCTGGTCTGCAGCCACAGCAGTTCTCGACCGCGAACTCGTGGAGGAGTTGCCCGCCGAGCCCACGCCTGCCGAGGCCCGCGGCCTGAATGAAGGCATGGACAGTGGATTTGAGCAGAGCCCGGCGCATCACACCTACGCCAACACGGTAAAAGGCCGTTTCGGCATCAACCCCGACACCTATCTCGATCACGGATCGGTTGTCATCGCCGCCATCACCAGCTGCACCAACACCTCGAACCCCTCGGTGATGATCGCCGCCGGCCTGCTCGCCAAGAAAGCCGTCGAAAAAGGCCTCACCGTCCCGCCCTGGGTCAAGACATCGCTCGCCCCAGGCTCCCGCGTCGTCACCGACTACTACCAGAAATCCGGCCTGCTCCCATATCTCGAAAAGCTGCGCTTCAACGTCGTCGGCTACGGCTGCACCACCTGCATCGGCAACTCCGGCCCGCTGCCCAGCGACGTTTCCGACTCGATCAACGAGCACGGCCTGGTCGCGGTCAGCGTGCTCAGCGGCAACCGCAACTTCGAGGGTCGCGTCAATGTCGATGTCCGCGCGAATTACCTGATGTCCCCGCCGCTCGTGGTCGCCTACGCCATCGCCGGCCGCATCGATCATGACTTCGACAGCCAGCCCCTCGGAACCGGCGGCTCCGGCCAGCCCGTCTATCTGAAAGACATCTGGCCGTCCCAGCAAGAGGTTTCCGACTCCATCGCCAAGGGCCTGAGCAGCGAAAGCTTCACCCAGGAATACTCGACCGTCACTCTCGGCGACGCGAACTGGCAGGGCCTCAAATTCCCCCTCGGCGACACCTACGAGTGGGAGCTGGACTCGACCTACATCCGCAAAGCCCCCTACTTTGACGGCATCACACCCACCCCCGCCCCCATCGCCGATATCACGGGCGCGCGCGTCCTCGCCATCCTCGGCGACAGCGTCACCACCGACCACATCTCGCCCGCAGGCAGCATCAAGGTCAACGGGCCGGCAGGGAAATATCTAACCGACCACGGCGTGAAACCGGCCGACTTCAACAGCTACGGCTCACGGCGCGGCAATCACGAAGTCATGGTCCGCGGCACCTTCGCCAATGTACGGCTGAAGAACAAGCTCGCCCCCGGCACCGAAGGCGGCGTGACACGCCTGCTCCCCGAAGGAACCCCAACCTCGATCTACGACGCCAGCGTCACCTACGCCGAGCGCAGAGTTCCACTGGTCATCCTCGCCGGCAAGGAATACGGCTCCGGCTCAAGCCGCGACTGGGCCGCCAAGGGACCAAAACTGCTCGGCGTCCGCGCCGTCATCGCCGAAAGCTTCGAGCGCATCCACCGCAGCAACCTGGTAGGCATGGGCATCCTGCCGCTCCAGTTCTCCGCCGGCGAAACGGTCGAGTCTCACGGGCTCACCGGAGAAGAGCTCTACAGCTTCCCCGGCCTGAAGACCATGCTCGACAGCAAATTCGCCGGCGGCAAGACGCTGCACGTCCAGGTCACCAGCGCCGACGGCGTCACCAAGCTCATCGCAACACGAGTGCGCATCGACACCCCGCAGGAGATCGCCTATTTCGAAAACGGCGGCATCTTGCAGTATGTCCTGCGCTCGTTGGCTGTGAACTAAGCTAACTTTGCAATATGGCCAAGTGGCTGCGATTTGCGACTACACGTATCGATGAAGACTCCCGAAAGCCGGAGGGAGTCTTCACCGCCGCGTATAACCTCCTCGAATCGGGAGAGCTGAGCCCGGAAGAGTGGCAGCGCCTGCGCGAGACACTGATTTGGTTCAGTAAAAACCTTCCCACCCCACCAGAAAGCTTCAACGCAGGTCGAGCAATTTTCTGGTTTCAACCCAATGCACGGGACTGCCTTGATCGGGTTTGGGATATGGTCGAACTACTGAGGCAGCACAGTTATCATGTCACGGTATACAAGTGCCCCGGTCTCGGAAACATTTGCTACCGGGACAAATATCAAGTGGCTGCATATCCTTCTGATCGCGACGGTAAAATCACAACGCAATAAGCGAGCCCGGTTCAGCCCAGTGGCACTAAGACCGCAAAGGCTCGGGGCCAAAAGCCCGCTCTATCAGGTCTGGAGGGGTAGTTCCTTTTAACGAGCAGCTTCAAGAACCGCTATCCTATCTGGAATGCTCGCAAAGAACTCGTACACAGCCTGAAAGTCTTCTTTTTCCAGATATGGCAACTCCGTAAGGATCTCTTCCTCTGTCATGCCAGAAGCCAGGTAGGACGCAAGGTCGTAGACGGTGAAGCGCAGGCCGCGAATGCAGGGCTTGCCGCCCATCTTTCCGGCTTCGACTGTGATCCGTGAGCTCAGGTTCACCACCCTCGCTATTCGCTGCCTTATTGTAGTCTCGCAATATCGGTATTACCATAAGATTAGGGGTAATACCGGAGACGATCATGGAAACCACCCTAACCAGCAAAGGCCAAGCCACCATCCCCAAGCACATCCGCGACTCTTTCGGTCTCAAGCCGGGCAGCAAGCTCATCTTCGCTGTAAACAATCAGGGTGAACTCGTTCTGCGCCCTGCAAATCCAGCCCAGCCAACCAGGCAGGAGACGATGCAGGATCGTCTGGAACGCGCCTTGGCGGCTCTCGGCCCACTCGACAATGAGTGGAAGGGCGACACAGACTCCTACATGGCTTTCCTCCGCGGCGAAGCCTGATGGTTCTGGTCGACTCCAATATCATTTTGGACATCTGGTATCGCGATCCGGCCTGGGAACGATGGTCCAAGCCCGAGCTGTTTCGTATTGGAATGATCGAAGAGCTTGCGATCAATGCCATCGTCTATGCCGAAGTATCCACGCGTTTCCGCACCCAGTCGGAAGTCGACCACGCGCTTCAAGTCCTTGAATTGAGCGTTATCGAAATCCCCCGCGAAGCCGCCTTCCTCGCTGGCAAGGCTTTTCAGCTCTACCGCCGGCAAGCCGGTACAAAGACCGGCGTTCTGCCCGACTTTTTCATCGGCGCACACGCCGCCGTCCTTGGAGCCTCACTCCTCACCCGCGATACCCGCAGGTATGCGACGTATTTCCCGACTGTATCTCTAATCACTCCGTAGTGGACATCATGCCGCAAGGAGCTCCTGTGCTATCGTGAGAGGTTGGCCCACATCGCGAAAAGCCCAGTAAAACCGGCCTCCGCAAGCCCAATCGGCCACCAGATACGATAGACAAGATCCCATGCCACACGACCTCCCCAAAGCCTACGACCCTACCGCCATTGAAGACAAATGGGCCGAATACTGGGTCCGCGAAAACCTCTTTACCCAGCCAACTCCCGCAGAAGCCAGCTCGAAGCCTGCCGAAGGCTACTCCCTGGACGGGAGGTCCCCCTTTACCATCCTGCTGCCGCCGCCCAACGTAACCGGCCGCCTGCACATGGGCCACATGCTCAACCAGACGGAGATGGACATCCTCACCCGCTGGCACCGCATGAAGGGCGACCCCACACTGTGGCTCCCCGGCACCGACCACGCCGGCATCGCCACGCAGATGATGGTGGAGCGCCAGGTCACCGCCGAAGGAACATCCCGCCAGGCCCTCGGCCGCGAAAAGTTCCTGGAGCGCGTCTGGTGCTGGCGCAAGCAGTACGGCGGCGCCATCCTCGAGCAGATGAAGCGCCTCGGCGCCTCGGTCGACTGGCAGCGCGAATACTTCACCATGGACGCGAATCTCTCCGTCGCCGTCCGCGAAGCCTTCACGCGCCTCTACGAGCAGGGCCTCATCTATCGCGGAGCGTACGTGGTCAACTGGTGCCCCGGCTGCCAGACCGCCGTAAGCGACCTCGAAGTCATCCACGAAGAAGTCCTCGGCTCGCTGTGGGAGATCCGCTACCCCGTCGTCGGTTCCGAAGATGAGTTCCTGACCATCGCCACCACGCGCCCGGAGACGCTGCTCGGCGACGTAGCCGTAGCCATTCATCCCGAGGACGAGCGGTATCTGCACCTGCATGGCAAGAAACTGCTGCTGCCGCTGATGAACCGCGAGATCCCCATCATCCTCGACGACTGGGTCAGCCGCGACTTCGGCACCGGCGCGGTCAAAGTCACCCCCGCGCACGACCCCAACGACTTCGCTCTCGGCCAGCGCCACAATCTGCCCTCCATCAGCGTCATGGATGACACCGCGCACATCAACGAGAATGGCGGACCCTACGCCGGCCTCAGCCGCTTTCAAGCGCGGAAACAAGTGCTGGCGGATTTGGAAGAGCTCGGGCTGCTCGGCAAAATCCACGACCACAAGCTCTCCATCGGCCGCTGCGAACGCTCCAAAGACATCATCGAACCGCGCCTCTCCACGCAGTGGTTCGTCGCCGTCAACAAACAGCCCACAGCCGGCACATGCAGTCATGGCAGCCACACCATGGCGGAGGTCGCCGTCGCCGCCGTCACGGCCAATGCCGAAGGCGAAAAGCCCATCCGCTTCACCCCCTCCATGTATGAGAAGACCTACCTCAACTGGATGGCCAACATTTACGACTGGTGTATCAGCCGCCAGCTGTGGTGGGGACACCGCATCCCCGCCTGGCACTGCGCCGTCTGCCACCAGATCACCGTTCCCAGGCCCGGCGACGCGGCCAATCCGAGCGTGGACCCATCCGCGTGCGCCCACTGCAACAGCAGCGAAATCGCCCAGGAGACCGACGTCCTCGATACCTGGTTTTCGTCGGCACTGCTGCCCGTCTCGGTCTTCGGCTGGCCCTTTCTCGAAAACGAGGGCAAGCCCACAGCCGACTTCGATGCCTTCTTTCCCACCAGCCTGCTCGTCACCGGCTTCGACATCCTCTTCTTCTGGGTCGAGCGCATGATCATGATGTGCAGCTGGTTCGCCCTCGATGTTCCCAAAGCAGACGGCACCAGGCGCGAACTCAAAGATGCCGTGCCCTTCAAAGAGGTCTACATCCACGCCCTGGTGCGCGATGCCAACCGCGAAAAGATGTCCAAGACCAAGGGCAATGTCATCGACCCCATCGAGATCGTCAAGCAATACGGCACCGATGCGGTGCGCTTCACGCTAGCCTCCATGGCCTCACCCGGCACCGACATCGCCTTCAATGTGGCAAGAACCGAAGGCTACCGCGCCTTTGCCAACAAGATCTGGAACGCTGCGCGATTCATCTTCATGAATCTGGATCGCGCGAAAGAAACTGGAATCGTCATCGATTCAAAGCACTTTGGAGTTGCCCCAAAATTGACAAAGGAGTCGCCGCTCGAGGCGCGATGGATCGCCGCAGAGTTATATAAGACCTCTGCAGAGGTTCATTTGTGCTTGGAGGATTACCGATTCGATCAAGCCGCAAGCACGATTTATCAGTTTTTCTGGAACTTCTTTTGTGATTGGTACCTAGAGATTGTAAAACTGCGTCTCGACTTTTCGGAGACGGCAGATCGCGCAGCAACGGAAGCCTCACTAACAACACTCGTTCAGGTTTTCGAGGTCGCGTTGCGCTTACTCTCTCCGTTGATGCCATTCATCACTGAAGAAATATGGCACGCACTTTACGATGGAAACCCGCCGGTTAAGTCGATCGCTTTAACGCAATATCCAGAAAAGTTCAAGGCGAATTGGAATCTCAATGCGACAACTCCGATGCGCCTCATGCAAGAGATGATCATTGGCATTCGAGCCTATCGCAAGGATGCTGGCGTTCCCGAGAAAGAAGAGGTTCCTGTTCTGGTTGTGCCAGGCTCTAAACACGCTAGGAGCTTCAGAGATGATCTTCTTGCTCAAAACAAGCAAGTGATCTTAAAGCTGTCGAAGACCTCCGAGTTGACGGAGGCGGGCGTGGACAATCCGGAACGTACAAAGTTCAATTGGCGCTCAATTGGTTGGGCCGACATCGCTGTTGTCTATGACAAGCAAATCGACGTAGCCGCCGAGCGCGAACGGCTCACCAAGGAAGTCGCGAGACTCGAAAAGGCAATCACCAATTCCGAACGCCAGTTGACGAATCAGGCGTTCTTGGAGAAAGCTCCGCCCAGCGTGGTCGAAGGCCTCAAAAAGCAGGAAGCCGAAAACCGCCAGCTCCTCGAAAAAGCCAAAGCCGCGCTCGATACGCTGCCCCCGGACGCCGCGTGAATGCCCTGCACCTGCGCAAGCTGTCGCGATCACGCCCGCACGCTTGGCCTTGCCCGCTTCCCTGCGTCCAGAAAGACCATCCATCGCGCCTACCGCAGCGCGGCCAAGCTATGTCACCCTGACCGCTTCGCCGGCGACCAATCCAAAATCCACGAGGCTGAAGAGCAATTCAAACGGCTGCAGGCCGCCTATCGCGAACTGACCGGGCACAACCCGGAAGAGACCGAAGCCGAAATTGAAGCCGCTCAGGAAATCGTCGATTCTCCGCGTCCTGATGCAGTACCCGCTCCAGAACCAATACCCTTCATACCCGCGCCGGGATGCTATTCCGTCTCCAACTTCCCGCCCCAGGCGCTGGCCGCCGCCGCGCCCCATCTGGGTCTTTATGCCTATGCGGTGGCCATCGTCGATCTCTCCGGAGACGGCAGCTTCGATCGCTTTTTCCTTTTGGCATCGCATGGGGTTATTGTGAAAGATGCTTCCGGCACCATTTCCATGTTGCGTTACGACGACCTGGGCAAGATGGAAATCCTCGATCGCGAAGACGCCGGAAGGATAGGGTTTTGGGAGAGGATCGCCGGAGAGTTCACAGGCGTAACGCGAAAGCTTTCCCTTGACATCTTCCGCCGGAGCGGCGATCTGTTCTGTTCGCTGACCGGCCAGGTAGACGATGCCGCCAAGGCATCGATCTATCAATACCTCTCACGCAAGAAACGGCAGCACAAAGCATAGGGGTCTGACAGAAATCCGATGGACTGGAAGAATCGACGCATTGACGCACTGCTGGAACAGGCGCTCCTCGAAGACAAGGCCGCCAGCGACACCACCACCAACCTCACCATCGACCCCGACCTGCGCGCCACCGCGACCATCGTCGCCCGCCAGGAAATGGTCGTTGCAGGCCTCGGCTGCGTGCCGCGCTTCTTTGAAATCTTCGCCCATCTGGACAAACGCTCACCGGCGCAGACCCGCTACGAAGTCGTCAGCCACCCCGAGATCTTCGACGGCGTCCGCGTACACGACGGCCAATCGCTTGCCGTCATCCGCCACAATGCCAGGGCGCTCCTGAGCTGCGAGCGCGTCATTCTCAACCTCGTGCAGCACATGAGCGGCATCGCCACGCTGACGCGCCAATATGCCGACGCCATCGCCGGGACCAAAGCCCACGTCCTCGACACCCGCAAGACCGTCCCCGGCCTGCGGGCATTGGACAAGTACGCCGTCCTCTGTGGCGGAGGCACCAATCATCGCCTCGATCTCTCCGACAGCATCCTCATCAAGAACAACCACATCGCTCTCGGCGGTGGCGTGCGCAACGTGCTCGCCTCCGCGCTCTCCGGCCGCAAGCCCGGCCAGCGCGTTCAGATCGAGGTGCGCAACACCCAGGAGCTCGAAGACGCTCTCAAATACGGCGCCGAAGCCATCCTGCTCGACAACATGACGCCAGACCAGGTGAAAGCCGCCGTAGCCCGCATCCACCAGCACGTCGTCAATCGAGAGGCTGTCAGGCAGGAGGGAGAAGGCCCAGCCGGCCCCGGCGAAAAGAAGCCCTGGATCCCGATCGAAGCCTCGGGCGGCATCGTCCTCGAAAACATCCGCGCCTACGCTCTCACCGGCGTGGACTTCATCTCCGTCGGCGCACTCACCCACTCCGCCAAAGCCGCCGACATCAGCATGAGAATCAAAGCCGAATCAAAATGAATCCGCATTCGTCCTGGAGAGGATGGAGGTGCATTCCTCCTCTCGAGACCTGCATCTGCTCTTCTGTCTGTCCTTCCCGTCAGGGAATCTGCTTCTTCACCAATCGCATGCCAGACACCGACCAACTCGACGCGCAAGCAATAGACACAGCCCTGGCGAACACTCCCTTCTCCGGCAAGCTCCACCACTTCCGCACCATCGACTCCACCAACACCCACGCACTTGAGCAAGCGCGAATTGGCGCAAAGCACGGCAGCTACTACGTAGCGGACGAACAAACCGCAGGCCGCGGCCGCAGCGATCACACCTGGCATTCGAATGCCGGCCAGGGCCTGTACCTGAGCGTCCTTCTTCGCCCCGATCTCGCGACCGCAGACCTCGTCTGGTTGCCATTGCTGGCGGGCCTCGCCGCCCATCGCGCGATCCAGGAAACCACGGCCCTGACAGCCGACCTGCGCTGGCCCAACGACCTCCTGATCGGAAGCCGCAAGACCGGCGGCATCCTCGTCGAAGCCCAGGCAGATTCCGGCCGCGCCACGGCAGCGGTCATCGGCATCGGCATCAACTTGCACCAACAGCGCTTTCCCGCGGGCCTCGCTACCGAGCCAACATCTCTCGATCTCGAAACCGGCCGCGTCGGCTACGGCAGTGCGAGCCGTCAGCAGCTGCTGATCTCCCTGCTGCAGGCACTTCACGTCGAGTTGGCCTCACTGCATTCCAAACCATTCCTGCAATCGATTCCCTCCCGCATCGCCGCCATCTCCACATGGGTCCAGGGCCGCCGCGTCGAAGTCCATGGCCCGCAGCCCTGCACCGGAATCACCGGCGGCCTCGACCCCCGCGGATTCCTGCGCGTCCGCACCCGCAGCGGCATCGTCACCATCACCACCGGCGGCCTCCGCGACGCCTCGTAGCAGCCCTCACGCAACAGACCGCCGCGCGTCCCACAAATCCTGCCAACTTGCTGACTCGCCAACCCGCTAACCTGCTACCCTGCTACTCGTATGCTTCTCGCACTCGACGTCGGCAACACCAACACCGTCCTCGGCCTCTACAGCCTGGAAACGGCCAAGGCCCCGGCCAGCCTCGTCGCCCACTGGCGCGTCTCCACGCACCGCACCCAGACGGCCGACGAGTACGGCGTCCTCTTCACCAGCCTCTTCAACATGCATGGCCTTTCGACAGCCCAGGTCAAGCACATCATCATCTCGTCCGTCGTTCCGCCCGTCGAAAGCACTCTTCTCCAGGTCTGCGAGAGCTACTTCAAGCTCAAGCCCCTCTTCGTCGAACCAGGCGTCAAAACCGGCATGCCCGTCCTCGTCGACAGCCCCTCGGAGCTAGGCGCGGACCGCCTCGTCAACGCCATCGCCGCGTTTGAAAAATACGGCGGGCCCACTATCATTGTCGACTTCGGCACCGCCACTACCTTCGATGTCGTGTCGGCGAAAGGCGAATACCTCGGCGGCATCATCTCGCCCGGCCTCGGCATCAGCGCGGACGCGCTCTTCTCCCGCGCCGCGCGCCTCGGCCGCGTAGACATCAAGCGCCCGCCCAAGGTGATCGGCACCACCACCGTCACCCACATCCAGAGCGGCTTGTACTACGGCTACATCGGCCTGGTCGACGGCATCCTCGAGCGCATGATCGCCGAGATGGCAGAAGATCCGCGCACCGCCGGCGCCGAACCCAAGATTCTCGCGACCGGGGGCCTCGCCCGGCTCATCGCCGAAGACTCGCGTTACATCTCCACCATCGATGACATGCTCACCCTCGACGGCCTGCGCCTGGTCTTCGCGCGTAATCAAGCCGCCCAGCATGCTCCATCCCGCGCCCGCAGGCACTGAGCAGAGAGAGACGATTCATCCGGATAAAAAGACTTCCCGGCCACGCTTCCGGAATGATTCGCCGGCAGTAATCAATCCGGA
>Ga0302302_1001250_pt1 | contig 15319 bp, 13 predicted proteins | sample III_Palsa_E1_3_FD_198766 | JGI IMG/M metagenome (GOLD analysis project Ga0302302, IMG submission 198766) | Peat permafrost microbial communities from Stordalen Mire near Abisko, Sweden - III_Palsa_E1_3 | ecosystem: Environmental > Terrestrial > Soil > Palsa > Peat permafrost | place: Sweden...
GTGGGCAACACGCTCTGGGGCCTGACCGAAGAGGAGACTCCTACGCTGTATTTCCCTATCTACTCGGGTGGTTGGCCGGCGGCGTCGATTGCTGTCCGGTCGGATATCGATGCGGCGAGCCTGGCTGCGCCGGTTGAGAAACTGCTGGCGAAGCTCGATCCGGACTTGCCGGTTGAGAACGTGTTGACGATGGAGCAGTCGATCGGGAAATCGACGCTGGACACGAGCTTTACCTCGGAGTTGGTGCTGGCCTTTGCGGTGATTGCGCTGGTGCTGGCGGCGGTGGGTCTCTATGGCGTGCTCTCGTACCTGGTGACGCAGCGGACGGGTGAGATTGGGGTACGTATCGCGCTGGGAGCGCAGCGCAATGGGGTGCTGAAGTTGATGTTGCTGGATGGATTGAGGCCTGCCGGCGCTGGGCTGATTGTCGGCCTTGTGGCGGGAGTTCTCGGGGTGCGATGGATTGGAAGCATGCTTTATGGCATCAAGCCATTGGATCTGAGCGTTTTCGTGGAGGTCACGGTGGTGTTGTCCCTGGTTGCGGCGCTTGCGTGTGCACTGCCGGCGTGGCGCGCTTCGCGGCTGGATCCGATGACGGCGCTGCGGTTGGAGTGAGGCGAGTGGGAATTCCCGCAATGGAGATTCCGCGGGGTTTTGCTCAGCTCTGGCCGGGATAGCCCATTTCAATTGCGTGAATTTTCCGTTAGGCTCTAGAGATACGGCTCGATTTGCCGCACTCTTCCCTGCCGAGGTTGCCCGTTCTGATGACCGCTTCCGATCTTCTGCAAATGCCCTATCCTGCCGAATTTATGGCGGGAGCTCAATCGGCGGTTACAACCTGTCTGCGCATCGATCCGACGGAAAAAGTTACGCTGATTACCGACCGGGCTACGGAGCAGATTGCGGCGTCGATTGGCGAGCAGCTGGCGGCGCGCGGTTGCGAGTGGAATGCATTCTTGCTCGAAGACCTGGCGCCTCGGCCCCTGATCAACATGCCGGACGCGGTGCTGGCCGATATGGAGAGCTCGCAGGTTTCTATCTTTGCGGTGCAAGTGCAGCAGAATGAGCTGCATTCGCGAATGCAGATGACGGATGTGGTGAATCGGCGTCACATGCGTCACGCGCATATGGTGAACATCACTGCGGAGATTATGTGCCAGGGGATGCGGGCGGATTTCAACCTGGTGGACCGGCTCTCGCAGCAGGTGCTGGAGCGGGTGCGGAAGGCTACGCGGATCCGGGCGACGACGGCTGCCGGAACCGATATAACCGCGGAGATGAATCCGGGGTACAAGTGGTTCAAGACCAGCGGCATCATCAGTGCGGAAAAGTGGGGCAATCTGCCGGGCGGGGAATGTTTTACTTCCCCCGGTGAGGTGAATGGAACCTTTGTGGTGGATGGCGTTGTGGGGGATTGGCTCTGCGCGCGCTATGGGCTGCTGCATGACACACCGCTGACGATTGAGATTGCAGGAAACCGGATCGTAAGCTGCGCGAGTGCGAACAAGGCGCTGGAGGCGGATTTCTGGGCTTACACGCATACGGATGAGAATTCGGACCGGGTGGGCGAGTTCGCTATTGGAACAAATCTTGGCGTGGAACGGGTGATCGGCAACATTCTGCAGGATGAGAAGTTTCCGGGGATTCACATCGCGTTCGGGAATCCTTATGGCGAGCACACTGGCGCGCCGTGGCGATCTGGGACGCATATTGATGTGGTTGGGCTTGGCTTCAATATCTGGCTGGAGTCCGAGGCCGGGCAGGAGCAGATCATGCGCGATGGGCGATTCTTGATCGCGGCTTAGAACCGATAGTTTTGCGACCAATCCGCGCGGTCGGGCGTCTACGTTGTTGTGATGACAACAACTGCTTCTCCTGCTTTGAAAACACTTGGAAATTCGGACCTGAAACTTACCCCGATCGGCTTTGGCGCGTGGGCCATTGGCGGAGGTAACTGGGACTTTGGCTGGGGTCCGCAGGATGATGCGGAGTCCATTGGAGCTATTCGCCAGGCTCTCGATGAGGGTATCAACTGGATCGATACGGCTGCGGTATACGGGCTGGGGCACTCGGAGGAGATTGTCGCGAAGGCGGTCAAGGGTAGCTCGCACAAGCCGTTGATCTTTACCAAGTGCTCGATGCGCTGGGACGGCGAACGCAAGATCTATCGCTCCCTGAAGGGCGCGTCGGTGGTGGAAGAACTCGAAGCCTCGCTGCGGCGGCTGGGCGTTGAAACCATCGATCTTTATCAGATTCATTGGCCCAATCCGGATGAGGAACTCGAGGAGGGATGGGCCGAGTTGGCGAAGCAGCAGAAGGCGGGCAAGATCCGCTGGATTGGTGTTTCGAACTTCAATGTTGAGCAAATGAAGCGGGCCCAGGCCATTGCGCCCATCACGAGTTTGCAGCCGCCCTACTCGATGCTGCGACCTGCGATCGAGCAGGAGATTTTGCCCTGGTGCCAGGCGAATGGCGTCGGGGTGATCAACTACTCGCCGATGGTTAGTGGACTTTTGACTGGGCGCATGAGCGCTGAACGGGTGGCGGCGATGCCTTCCGATGACTGGCGACGCAAGGCTGTGGAGTTCAATGAGCCCCGGTTGAGCCGGAACCTGCGGCTGGTGGAGTTGCTGCGGGGGATTGGCGCCAGATATGGTGTCGAGCCGGGGGTGGTGGCGGTGGCATGGACGCTGCATCACCCGGCAATTACTGCGGCAATCGTTGGCGGACGAAGCGGCGAGCAGGTAAAAGGGCTGGCGCCGGCGCTGCAATTCCAGCTGAGCGATGAGGAATTCGCCAGCATTGGGGCGTTTGTGGCGGCAAATCCTGTGTAAATGGCTAGTCTTAGCTGGATTCTAGTCTTCAGAAGCACACACATTTTGTTGGGTGTTCGAGGGATTTCCAGCTGTCGATTAAAAAGCAGCTCCTTCGCTTTGCTCAGGACGACAAAAATGCAAGAAATGGATGACTCAGAAGACCAGACCTGGCTTTAAAAGCAAAAGCCCCGAACCTGGGTGAGGTCCGGGGCTTTCCATTTAAAGAGCGAGATTACATCGCAGCGACGAAATCCGGCAGGATCACTGCCGCGTGATCCTGAATGAGAGCAGTCATACGAGCCGCCATGCCGCTGTAGATGTTCGCGGCGCGGAAGGCGTTGACCTTGACTCCCTCGGTGGCCTGGCTGAGAGCGTATTGGCCAAGGGCCATCAGGACGCAGAGGCGAATCTGCATGGCGTCGCTCCGCAGAGTTTCCAGAACCATCGGGTCGATCGGGCTGGACCCGGGCGCGGAGTTGCGGTTGGCGTAGTCGGCCATTTCCAGCAGCACGCGAGCGTTCTGGAACATTGCCCAGAGTCCGCGGGGGCCGTCAAGGCGTTGCCAGATGTCATCTGTAGTGGCCGCAAGCCCTTCTTTCCAAAGAAATTGCTCGCTCAACTCGCGAGCGCTCCAATCGGAACGAAGCTGACAGAGCAGACTATCCCAGCTCTGAATGTTGCGGCGGCGCATGTTGCCGCGCCACTTACCGAAATAGATCAGCAAGGCACTGACGATAGCGATTTGTAGCAACGGAAGCAGCATTACTTGATCCTTTTCCTCGAACGTTCAGAGGGGAGATCGCCGAGAGACATTCTGTCTGCCCGTGCGCCTCCACCCATTAGTAACAGAAGTTGCTGCATTTGTGGACTAAATTCTTTGCGCTTTTGCTCTTTAGTTGCAAAGCTCAGTACCCAATAGGTCAGGGACCCGAGGTAACCAATCGATGATGCAAGATCGAGCCAGTGATATTGAGGGCTCCAGGTTTGATGAGAGTGGATCAAAGTCACCAGCAGGCTGACGATGGAGTAGAAGCCGAGGCCGGTTGCGATCTGCAATTCACGGTCGCGCCAACCGATGGAAAGCACCTGACTGAAGCTGGCCATGAGCAGGAAGCAGGCGACGCGGAGAATACCGACGGTCTCCTGCAACTGAAAAAGGATTCCACTGAGGTGGGTTAAATCCGGGGGTGTCGACATCCCAGCCATGGGCCAGATGGCAAGACCGCATAGAGCAATCAGTACGTTCAGGACAATTAAAGACCCGCGAGGCAACGACTTACGCAGAGGTTGCAGTACAGACCATGCAAGCTCGACCAGCACTGTGAACTGGAAAAATGCGTCGACGAATGCCTGGGCGAAGTAATAGCGCCCGAAAACGTAGGGGGACATCTTCCATTGGATGAAGAAGGATGCCAAGTCACTTACGAGTACCCACACGAAATAAATACAGAAGAACGGCAACGTGGGCCACATCTTCCGCCGGACCAGCAGTCCGCAGACAACAGCTTCCCCGGTGATCGACGCGATCAACACTGCGTTGTCAGGGGACACCGTTTTACCTCCTGGACGGACTTGCCAAAGTAACCTTACGTAACAGAGTTTAACAGTCCAGGCGTTTTTTCAAACTACAACTTAAGGATTTAAACATTACCAGCAATGGGTCAACTTGTTTTCTTGTCTACGGGTGATAAGCGCACCCTTAGCTGCAGCTTAGGACAGGGATTCGATCGAGGTGGAAGGGGCAAACTTGATCTGCTGAGCAGGCTGAGTCGTGCCGGGGCCGGCGATCTGGATGGTCGAGGCCGAAGGAGCAAACTTGATTTGTTGAGCGGGCTGCGTCGTGCCGGGGCCGGCGATCTCAACGGTCGGGGCCGAAGGAGCAAACTTGATTTGTTGAGCGGGCTGCGTCGTGCCGGGGCCGGCGATCTCAACGGTTGAAGCGGAAGGAGCAAACTTAATCTGCTGAGCGGGTTGAGTCGTGCCGGGGCCAGCGATTTCAACGGTTGAAGCGGAAGGAGCAAACTTAATTTGCTGAGCGGGTTGAGTTGTTCCGGGGCCGGCCACTTCAACGGATGGGGCGGAAGGAGCAAACTTGATCTGCTGAGCGGGCTGCGTAGTGCCAGGGCCAGCGATCTGGACGGTCGAGGTGGAAGGAGCAAACTTGATCTGCTGAGCGGGTTGGGTCGTGCCAGGGCCAGCGATCTGGACGGTCGAGGTGGAAGGAGCAAACTTGATCTGCTGAGCGGGTTGAGTTGTTCCGGGGCCGGCGATCTCGACGGTCGAGGCGGAAGGAGCAAACTTGATCTGCTGAGCGGGTTGAGTGGTGCCGGGGCCAGCGATCTGAATGGTAGATGCGGAGGGCGCAAACTTGATCTGCTGAGCAGGCTGAGTAGTGCCGGGGCCAGCTACTTCAACGGTAGGGGCGGAAGAGGTAAATTTAATCTGCTGAGCAGGTTGGGTGGTACCGGGGCCAGCTACTTCAACGGTCGGGACGGCAGGGGCAAACTTAATTTGTTGAGTTGGCTGAGTGGTGCCGGGGCCAGCGATCTGGACGGTCGATACTGTAGGGGCAAACTTAATTTGTTGAGCGGGCTGGGTGGTACCAGGGCCGGCTAAAGAGACGGTTGAACTTGCAACTAGAGCTACTGTAGCTAATACACTTGCAACGTAAACGGATACATTCTTCATTGGAAAATCTCCTTGTAAAAAGCAATCTAGGGAAAGAGTAACCTAATTGTTGTGTTTGGGATACCACGAAAGTCGCAAATGCGCGAAAAATGACCGTTTTCCACTTCCCTTCGCGGAGGAATCGTGGTAATGCACCATCGATTATGCAATTTTTATTACTTTCGACACCTTTGGAGGTTACCGTGCTCCCCGATCTGAGAGATGCTTTCAATGCCAACTACCGGCCGGACGGCTATCAAGCACTGCTTCAGCAGCTCGAAGTTCGCGCCGGAACCAAGGTGGAATTTCGGGTAGCCGAGACTCCTGTCTTTCTCAGTCGGCGAATTTTGGAGGAAATGGCGGAGGCTGGGGCGAGGCTGACTCGCCGTCTGCTGGCGTGGCCTGAATATATGGCTGCTGCCCGACGATCCATCCCGGAGGGATATGAGGTCGCCGGCGGCACAAGCCATCCGCATTTTTTGACTGCGGACTTCGCCCTGGTCGCAGCGGCTGACGGGGAACTCGTTCCAAGGCTGGTGGAGATCCAAGCCTTCCCTTCGGTTTATGCCTACCAGGCTGCTTTGAGTGACGAGTATCGGCGTGCTTTTGCGCTGCCCGACTCTCTTGGCACGTTTTTGGGAGAATTGGACCGGGACGGCTTCTGGGGCCTGCTGCAAAAGACCATTGTGGGCAGGCACACGCCGGAAAACGTCGTTCTGACCGAAGTCGACCCCCTTCACCAAAAGACGCTGCCGGATTTTCTACTTACCGCTCAGCAGCTGGGAATCGTGGTCGTCGATATCGCGAGCCTGGTTCCTATCGGCAACAAACTGCATTACCGGAACGCCCAGGGAAGTCTGATTCCGATCCATCGCATCTATAACCGGGCAATTGCCGACGAAATGATTGGGCGAAAGATCGAGCTCCCGTTTCGATTGACTGACCCCTGGGATGTAGAGTGGGCGGGACATCCAAACTGGTATTTTCTGATAAGCAAGTTTGCAGTTCCGTGGCTTTCGGCTGCTGGAGAATCGGTGGTGCCACCAGCCGCATTCCTGGACGACTTCCTCGGCGGGGATGGTTTTGCACGGCTTCAGGCGTCGGGGGTGAAGCTTGCGCACGGGACTAGCCCCGATACTCTCTATGACGACTTGCTGCTGAAGCCGCTTTTCTCGTTCGCAGGAAAGGGAATTCAGTTTGCGCCTACGCGGGGTGAACTTGAGGCAATTCCCGAATCTGATCGGGGAAGCTACCTCGTCCAACAGAGGATGCACTTCGTGCCGACAATCCGGACACCACATGGGCTGACCCAGGCCGAGATTCGCATCTTATACGTATGGCCCGATGGAGGCGAACTCACTCCGGCGCTCCCCCTGGTGCGGCTTGGCCGGGGCAAGATGATGGGCGTGGACCATAATCGCAACCAGGAATGGGTGGGCGCTTCCGCGGCCTTCTGGCGGTGAGAGCCTGGATGGTTTTCGGTCCGACTTGGAAAGGAACCAGGCATCCTCGGAGCCTCAGGGGATCGCGATCCAGCCGATTCTGGGGTTTCGCAGGTTTTCGCGGACTCCTGTATATATAAACTAATCAACATTATGGGTACCTCTGCCCGCTAAATTCAAACTTTTCGGGCATATACCCCGGAAGAGGTATTTTCCTGCAACGAGGATGCACGCTAGAGTATGGCCTAAGTGAAAGAAACTTTGGTGCTCCTGGTTTCGCGCTCTATGTTCTTCATTTGAGGTACAGTAGGTTATCGCTTCCAGGAGGGGATTGGGCTGAATGAATCCATCAGGCACTGAGTTACCTGTTTCACACCCAGGCATCGACGGCGTGGCACGACAAGAAGTGCGCTGTGCGGTGCGGTTTCCTTTAAGCCTACCCGTGGTACTTTCCACGGATGAAGAGGAATTTGCGGCAGCGACGATCAACGTTTCTGCCAGTGGCGTCCTCTTCGTCACGGATCGCAAGGTACCGTCGGGGACGCTGATTGGATTCTCATTGCGCATGCCAGGGGAGATCCTGGGGACGCCACGAGATGTACTAGTTCATTGCCGCGGACGTGTGGTACGCTGTTACCCAAGCCAAACTGGTTACCATACCGCCGCGACCATTGATGAGTACAGATTTGCAGATCAGTAACTCGACGGGCACACATGGCAGTCATTAAGATGGACTTTCTGGAAGACTCTCCAGAGGGAGAAGTTCAAGATTCCGTTGCAAAACCGGGCGCGATCCGCGTAATCCTCGCGGATTCTCAGGCGATCTATCGCGTTGGAATCCGAAAAGTGTTTGCCCTGGAAGACGATGTTCGCGTTGTCGCGCAGGCCGATTCCATCGAAAACCTGCATGCGGCGGTGCAACGCTACCCAACCGATGTGGTGCTGCTCGAGGGCGGGATGTTGACGGGCACGGCCAACGCCATCCCGGAACTCCTGCGTCTGGCTCCAGACGTCAAGATTATCGTTCAGGCTTCTTATAACGACGAAAGCCATACCGTTGAGCTTTATCGCCGGGGCGTACGCGGCATCATTTCGCGAGCTATTTCTCCGGACCTTCTAGTGAAGTGTGTTCGGAAGATCGCTTCGGGCGAGACTTGGATCGACAATCAATCCATCAATCTGGTGATTGAGGCCTATCGGTCTCAGGCCGCAGCGCTGGTAAGTCCGCGCTCGCAGCCGCGGCTGTCTCCGAAAGAGATGGCGATCATCACCTGCATCACCCAGGGTAAGCGGAATAAGGAAATTGCTTACCAATTGGGTACGACGGAACAGGTGATCAAGAACTATCTGCGCAAGATCTACGACAAGCTGGGCGTATCGGATCGCCTGGAACTGGCTCTTTACTGCCTCCACCACAAGATTATTCAGGGGGATGGCGAAGAGGAGTCGATCGTGGCAAAGGTGGCTTCCCGGTAAGGGAAGCCTGCACTCCGGCAGCGGTGTTCTTTCCTCCGCAACAGCTTGCCTTCTTCAACAACCTGGTCAGTTCGCGGAGTTCGTTTCCGGAGAGTTCTTTGAGGAGCTCCGCTGGGGCATGCGCGACGATGGAATCCAGTTTGGACAGCAGATCGATTCCCGCAGGTGTGATGTGGGTCCAGATCACTCTGCGGTCGTGAAGATCGCGCTGCTGGCGGAGAAGTTTTTGCGTCTTAAGCCGGGCGAGCAAACGAGTGATGTCCGGCACCGGGGTGATCATCATGCGGCCGATGGCCGAACAGGTGAGGCCAGCGGGACGCGCTGCACGCAAGATCCGCAGGACATTGAATTGGGTCAGGGTCAGGCCGGATGGCTTGAGGCGCTGCTGCATGCTGCGATGCAGGCAGTCGGCTGAGCGCATGAGGTTGAGCAGCGCTTCTTCCTGGGGACTGGAAAAGCCAGAAGCTTGCCCGGACCCCATGGAATCTGCTGCCATGCTGTGCTCCTGATGCGATGTTGCTGCGAAATGGGCGGCGCCAGTCATCTCGAAGAGATAGAGGATGAAGCCTCGGATTCCATACAAATGCTGGATGCGGCTCCGAGGGTAAAGCGCGTCCTCAGAGTTTGTGCGGGGGTTGAACCCCCGCCTCCCTCTGGATGGTGTTTCCGCCCAGTGAATTTTTCCTGGTCCAAATTGGGTTACTGCTTGGCGACGTCCAGTTCGATTGTGATCTTCACGTCTTCTCCAACTACGCCGGGAGGGAAGGTCGCGCCGACGCCGAAATCACTGCGATGAAGGGTGGTGCTGGCGGAGAAACCAACATGCGGTTTCTTGTCCATGCCGGTGATCGGCGCGCTCGGGCCTTCGACATCCAGGACAACTGGCTTGGTGACACCCTTGATGGTGAGGTTGCCGGCGACCTGGAGTCCTGCTCCGCCCTTGGTGACGCTGGTGCTGGCGAAGGTCGCGGTGGTGAACTTGGCCACGTCGAAGAAGCTGTCGGTCTTGAGGTGGTTGTCGCGAGGAACTTCGCCGGTGCTGACGCCTGCGACGTCGATGGTGGCGTTAACGGTGGACTTGGTAATGTCTTTTTCGTCAAAGACGAGGGTCGCGTCGACGTGGCCGAAGCGGCCATGGACGTTGGAGACAGCGAGATGCTTGACAACGAAGTCAACTTCGCTGTGAGCCGGGTCGGATTTCCATGTGGAGGTTTGCGCCATGGCGACGGGGGCAACGAGGGCGAGGGTTGCAGCGACGAACTTGAGGGCTTTCATATGTACTTCCTTTCAATTGGGTCGATGGTGCCAGGTGCTGGAATGGGGGTTGAGCTTTTTGCCTGGAGTCCTCCACCGGGCGCTGGCCCGGAAGGATGGCGCTGGGTAAGGACAAGGATATCCTGCGGACCCGTTTAGCCGCGCGGGAAGAATTGCTTGTATAAGGATGCGCGAACCGAATAGTTGTTGCAACAAATATTTTTGGGCGTTAGAAGATTTCTCGCGGTGGGAGACCGGTCTGGTATGCTCCGGCGTATGTCCGTCGGATCTTTCGGCTCAGTGGCTGAGCACTTTCGCCGCCTTACGCGCCCGCAGCGTCATGCCTTTCTGGCTTCTTTCCTGAGCTGGTCGCTGGATGCGCTGGATTTCTTTCTGCTGATCATGTGCATACCGGCGATTGCAGCAGAGTTTCACACCCAGGTTTCGGCGGTGGCTGACGCGGTATTTCTGACCTTGATCTTCCGCCCGGTGGGCGCGTTTTTGTTTGGAGCGATGGCGGATCGGTTTGGGCGGAAGCGGACTCTGGTGGTAAATATCCTTTGCTACTCGATCATCGAGTTGAGCTGCGCTTTTGCGCCTTCCCTTCCCTGGCTACTGGTGCTGAGGGCGCTGTTTGGGATTGCGATGGGTGGTGTTTGGGGAGTGGGGGCGGCGCTTACGTTTGAGACGCTGCCCAAAGAGGGACGGGGTGTTTTTTCGGGAATTCTGCAGGAAGGCTATGCGGTCGGCTATTTGCTGGCGGCGGCGGCTTTTGGGCTGCTCTTTCACTGGATTGGATGGCGTGGGCTGTTCATGGTGGGAGCTGCGCCTGCCTTGCTGGTCTTCTTTGTTGAGTCGCGGGTGGAAGAGTCGCCAGCGTGGCTTGAGTCTCGCGCACGAAAGGCTGCGGGAACACAGAAACCGCCTGTCCTGCGTAACCTGGTTAGCTACGCGCCTACGTTCCTCTTTCTGATCATTCTGATGTCGGCTTTCTGTAGCTTTTCGCATGGAACGCAGGATATCTATCCGACATTTCTTCTTAAGGGGCGGGGATTTAGCGCCGGAGTTGTCGGGCTGCTGGGGGTGATTTACAACGTGGGCTCGCTGGCTGGGGGTTTTGTCTTCGGCACACTGTCCGAGCGGTGGGGACGGAAGCGGGCGATTATTACCGCGGCTTTGCTGGCGATACCGATCGTGCCGCTGTTTGCCTATGCGCATTCGCCGCTGGTGCTGGGGGTGGGTGCGTTCCTGATGCAGTTCATGGTTCAGGGGGCGTGGGGAGTGGTGCCGGCCTATCTCACGGAACTGTCGCCGGGGCCGGTGCGGGCGATCTTTCCCGGGCTGGCCTACCAGCTAGGCAATTTGCTGACTTCGCGGAATCTGGTGATTCAGAACAAGCTGGTGGAGGGGCTGCACAACAACTACGCTCCGGTGCTGGCGGGGACGGTTGTGGTGGTGGCGATCACGCTGGCGGTAGTGACTGCGTGCGGGCGCGAGAGCCGCGGAGTCGAGTTGGAAGCGGTTTGAGCGGGCTGGACTTCATTTATCTGCAGGTGGTTGCTGTTGACTCTGAATCAACTGCGTTGCGGTAATGAGATCCTGCTGCGCGAAGGGATTGTCTGGCGCGAGTTGCAAGGACCTCTTGATGAAGAAGAGGGCCTTGGATGGCTGGCCGTTCATGAGATAGACGCTGCCGAGCCCGTTCCACGCGTTGGTGTCGAGCGGCCGCTGCGACTCGACGGCTTCGAACATCAACCTGGCCTCTTCCAGCGCTTGCCTGGCCTCGGGCCTTTGCAGATCCTGAAGGACCTGGGCGTAGTCCTTGAGGAAGAAGGCGCGGAAGATCTGCAAATCGAAGTTACCCGGGGCGATTGGAAGGACTGAGTCCACCAGGTCGAGGCCTTGATTCGCTTTCGCGAGAGCAGGTTGCAGCTCTTCGCTGGCGGGATGACGATTGGCAGGGTAGGCAGCGAGGAATTCCTGCTGTATTCCATTGAGGTCGTGGACGACCTGATCGGGTGAAGCTGCGCCTTCGGGCAGGGTGACGATATCCGCTCCGGTGCGGAATTGCTTTTCGCGTTCGATGCTGAGTTTATACACGGTGGCCTTGTCGTAACAGGTCACGGTCACGGTGCGAACCAGGCTCTGCCCGTTCAGCAAGCCGGTGGCTTTGATTTCGTAGGTGCCGTAGCCGTCGAACTTTGCGGTTTCAAAGCTCCAGTGACCGTCAAATGTGGATTTGATCTTCTGTCCGTTCTGGGGAATCGGTTGTGCGTTTGGAAGTTTCAGGATCTGGACATCGAAGTCTGCGTCTTTTGCCTTGGGGAGCGTGCCGGTGAGCATCCAGGCGCCGTCATCATTGAGGGGAATCTGTTGATTGCCGGTGGGCGTGAGGATGTTGAAATACGCCAGCGATCCCTCATCAATTGCCTTTTCCTTCGACGACAAGTAGGCGATGGCTAGGGCCGCTACGGTGAGGAAATTGATCAGGATCAGAAGGTGAACCCATAATCGGAGCCAGGTGGGACAGACGGTGAGAAAGGGCAGTAGCTGATCAAGAAAGTTGAGAAATTTGCCCGGGGAATCGGACATTCGCTTACCTCCGCGGACGGTCGGGGGAGATCGGAAACATCATACCCCCGGGCGGCTCGATGACGGACAGGAACTCTGTCCGCATTCGGACGGTGAGAATCGCCGATGGACAGTTGGCAAGCCGCATCTATGCGATAAGTGCTGGATAAATAAGGAGAATTTCCGGACGCAGTTTGGTCTGCGGCGTGCTGTTTGTTTATAGAGATTCGCTTGCCGGTATCTGCGGCGCGAATCGACCTTCGGCCCTCCCCTGTTCCAGGAGCTTACCCATGACTACGCTTTTGCAGGATCTGCGCTTCGCCATACGCCAATTACAGAAGACGCCGGGATTTACGATTACGGTTTTGCTGACGCTGGCGCTGGGTATCGGCGCGAATGCTGCGATCTTTACGCTGGTGAATTCGGTGCTGTTGAAGGATCTACCGGTCGCCGATCCGAAGACGCTGTTTCAGATTGGCGACGATGGGCATGATTGCTGCGTGGGATCGACCCAGGCCAGAGACGAAGGCAGCTACACCAACTTTTCGACGGATACGTATGAACAGTTGAAGAAGAATGTGCCTGAGTTCGAGGAGTTGGCGGCGATGCAGGCGGGATTTACCTATCGGCCAATTATTGCGCGCCGGGATGGATCGCAGGCTGGGGCGCGTTCGGTGATGGGGGAGTTTGTTTCGGGGAATTACTTCCGGACGTTCGGGCTGCGGCCTGCGGCGGGACGACTGTTTTTGGATTCGGACAATTTGCACGGCGCTCCGTTTACGGCGGTGATGAGCTATGAGAAATGGCAGCGGGAGTTTGCGGGAGACGCCTCAATTGTCGGCTCGATCTTCTGGATCAACACCAAGGCGGTGACCATTGTGGGTGTGGCTCCGCGCGGGTTTTATGGAGACCGGCTGACGAGCACGCCGCCGGATTTTTACTTGCCGTTTGAATCCATGACCGTGCTGGCCAACGCTCCTTACGTGGATGACCCGGAGACGGTTTGGACTTACATCATTGGCCGGGTGAAGCCGGGTGTGGCGATTGGGCCGCTGCAGCAAAAAGTAAATGCGGTGCTGCGGCAGGCCTTTGCGAATCGGTCAGCGTTTTCGACCGAGGAACACAAAAAGCTGCTGCCCAGGGTGCATGCGACGCTGTCGCCGGCTGGTGCGGGCGTCCAGACCTTGCAGGAGGATTACGCGTCGCATCTGCATTTGCTGACGTGGATCGCGGCGCTGGTGCTGCTGATTGCGTGCGCGAATATCGCGAACCTGCTGCTGGTGCGCGGCATGGGAAGAAAGGCGGAAATGTCGGTGCGTACGGCGCTGGGGGCACAGCGCAGCAGGATCGTTCGCCAGTTATTGACGGAGAGCGTTTTGCTGGCAGGTATGGGAGGAGTTGCTGGATTGGCTGTTGCCTACGCGGGAACGCACATGCTGCTGATACTCGCGTTTCCGGGAGCAGAGGAGGTTCCGATTGCCGCGAGTCCGTCGCTGGAGGTGATAGGGTTTGCGCTTGGCATTTCCATGTTGACGGGGATCTTGTTTGGAGTTGCTCCGGCGTGGATTGCGGCGCAGGCAAAACCTGCCGATGCCCTGCGCAGTGGAACACGCACGACTACTGGAGGAGCTTCAGTATTGCAACGCTGCCTTGTTGTCTTGCAGGCAGCGTTATCTCTGATTCTGCTGGTGGGCGCTGGGCTGTTTTCGCAGAGCTTGAACAAGCTGCAGGGCACGGACCTCAAGCTGGACTCGAGGAACCGCTATATCGTGCACATCAATCCTCAGGCGGCTGGATATGGGCAGAGCCAGTTGGAGGCGCTTTACCGGACGATGGAGGAGCGGTTCCATGCGGTGCCGGGGGTGGTGAAGGTGGGCATTTCGAACTACACGCCGATGGAGGATAACAACTGGGGTAACAGCGTGCGGGTCCAGGGGCAGCCGGATATGCATGTCATCGCGTCCTTCATTAAGGCGAATGCCGAGTACCTGGACTCGGTTGGAACGCATGTGGTGATGGGGCGTGGGATTGGGGTACAGGACACGTCGACAGCCCCAGGGGTTGCGGTGGTGAATGAGACGTTTGTGAAGAAGTTTTTCGGAAGCCGGAATCCGATTGGAGCACGGATTGGTTCGGTCTCTTCGCCCGGAGATTTTGAAGTGGTGGGAGTGGTGGAGGACACGGTGTATACCGATGTGCGATGGAAGGACCATTCCATGTATTTCGTGCCCATCATGCAGCGCGATGCCGGCGATAAAGGACCGATCGAGAAAGATATGTCGCTATACGCGGGTGCGATCGTGATTCAGACGGAACGACCCATGAGCGATATGGAGACGATTGCGCGAAGCACGCTAGCGGCTATCAATCCCAACTTGACGGTGGTGAAGTTTCAAACCTTCGAAGAGCAGATTGGCGATCGATTTGTCGAAGAGCGGATGGTGGCGCGGCTGACTTCGCTGTTTGGCGGATTGGCGCTGTTGCTGGCGACGATCGGGCTGTATGGTGTGACGGCGTACACGGTTGTGCGGCGGACTCCGGAGATTGGTATTCGCATGGCGCTTGGGGCGGAGCGCATACGGGTGATTGGGATGATCATGCGTGGGGCGGTTATTCAGACGGGACTGGGCCTCGCCATTGGAATCCCGGTGGCGATGCTTTGCGTGCGGTATGTGAAGTCGGAGCTCTATGAGATCACGAGCGCCGATACCCGTGTGATGACGTTTGCGATTTTGACTCTCGCAGTTGCTGCTTGCGTGGCGGGGATCATTCCTTCGCGGCGTGCTGCGTCGATTGATCCGGTGCAGGCTTTGCGGGTGGAATAGGTTCGGTATTGGGTCAGTTTGGTTTAAGGCTAACCCGCAGGGGCTAAAGCCCTCTGAGGTGGATGTGTTCATGTACGGGCTGAAGCCCGTACCCTTCAATGCCCGCACACTTCAGAGTCAGCAACCTTCAGAGTCAGCAACCTTCAGAGTCCGAAACCTTCTAGCCCGTGTTCCTCAGAACCCACACCCTTTAAACTGACTCGCTGCCTGGACGACGGCATGTCGTGTGAATGGAGTATGCTCCTGACATGCTTGGGAACCGGAGCCT
>Ga0302302_1001257_pt1 | contig 15241 bp, 19 predicted proteins | sample III_Palsa_E1_3_FD_198766 | JGI IMG/M metagenome (GOLD analysis project Ga0302302, IMG submission 198766) | Peat permafrost microbial communities from Stordalen Mire near Abisko, Sweden - III_Palsa_E1_3 | ecosystem: Environmental > Terrestrial > Soil > Palsa > Peat permafrost | place: Sweden...
TCCGATTCCCCCATTCTTCTTGAGATCTCGTACTGCGATTTGATGCCGCAGGAGAACATTAGACTAGTCAACTGTTCAAGGCTAATGCCACGTCGCCGCAGTTACCAGAAATTTGTAGCTAGCGAACCGCCATCCTGCAGCGCACCTAACCTTCTCGGGTCTATTCAACCTCCCGAGTCCGGTTCCCATTCTTGACGCGTGTGCGCGGCTGGGAGTGGGACGGCTCGAAACTGGCGGCTAGATCTTTCCCACCTGCAACTCGGCCTCGGCGCCTGCTCGAACGCCTCACGTCTGTTCGCCTTCTCGGTACCAAACACTCAGGAAGTCGGCTTCGGGTCAGGAGTTGCGGGTTAGCTTGCGGTGCGTCAATTACGGCAATATACGGTAGCTCAGTCTCAAGCCGGCCAAAAGCGGAAGCACGTCACATCGGAATCGCTGCCCGAAAACGGACGCTCACGAGGTCGGTTAACCTTGTCTGTGGAGGGCGTGCGGTAGTGGACCGACAATTGGCTTCTTCGGTGTTACCTGGGCTAATTGGTTGCTAGGTCTCATCACCTATAAAAGCACGAGTACCTAGTAATTCCAGTCGCACTAGTCGTTTCGCGATTTGCGGCGAGCCGTTGAAATCTTGGCAATCAGGAACATTTAATCGTCTATGCCGATTTTAGTTCAGGTCTTTGTCATCCTTTGGGTTCTCGCGTTGATGACTTGGCTTGCAGGGATTGTGTGTTACGTTCGCGCGCGTCGCCACTACATCGGTCCGAAGGGATTGCTTCCGTTCATCTTCCCCATTGGGCGTCTCAGGCCGTCCAACTACACGGCGGAGGGAGCATCGATTCTTCGGTGGCAATTCTTGTTTATGATTGTCTTTTTGTGCCTAGTGGGAATAGGGATAGATATTGGGAAGCTGGAGTTTCCTGGGCTTCCACGGTGACTTCTCACTTAAGAGAGCAGCCCTGAGCGATGGATCCTTTTTGGCGCTGAAGCGGTCGCTCGAAAGCAGACGTTGGCGATCGTCAACTACGGGTCAAAAGCGATCTCCGGCGAAGGACGGGCTGGGGTCAGCATGAGCGGAGCGGTAGGCTGCAACCAATAAAGGGCAGTATCATCGCGCACTGTGACATCGTTATAATTAGCTCGTCGCATATCCGGGTCTATCCATGAATCGCATACGCGTTGATGGTCAATCTGAATTTCGGGCCGGGATGCCGCTTTTTCGCGTCGCCTTGCTCGTTGCCGCCGCAGCCGTCCTTGTTGTTTTGTGTGGGCCTTCGCGCTATTCCCTTGGCAGACGGATCCCTCCCGATATGGCGGCTCGCCCAGGCGACGCGAAATCTACCGAATCTCGAGATATACCTTCACAAGCGGTTCTCAAAATTGACGCATTACGCCTCTATATGAACTTGGCGGCGAATGATCCCGATACGGTTCAGATGATCGGACAGATGGGGGTCGAGCTTACGGGGATGATTGGGTCTATTGGTACAGACACGAAAAATAACGTCGTTATCTACTTGTTGTCCGGCGATGAACACAACCCCTCGGCAATGACGCTAAAACACGGCGATCCTTCCCAGGTGGCACGGCTCAGCGAAGGTCAGACAATAACGATACGTTGCAACCATGTAGTGAGGGAGCGGGGCGCGCCACATGGATACGGATGCGCCATCGTCGCCTAGTAATCCGTGGACATAGCCGCGCCGCCATGGGGGTGGCGTCATCAGAACCGCTAGCGCGCGGCGCTGATAGGCCGGAGGTCGAACGTTGAGTCTGCGGTTTTCCGATGCCGGGTAGCGGACGTTCCCCACGGACCGCTTCGGGTCAATTGCACCCGGTGGGCGATGGACACCGGTAATTGCCTCCGCCACGTCGTAAGGCCGGCTGGCATGGAGCCCCCTTTGCACGTGGTTTGCGCCATTGCGATCTGATCAAGTACCCGAGGCAATCCCCCCAGTCGCGGCCGTCTCACAAGGGAGTAGCGTAATGCTCGAATTGTCCAACCCGGCCAGCGTGCATGCGCCGTTGGGCCTCTATAGTCACGCCGTCATCGTTCCGAGCGCAACTGAACTCATCTACCTCTCCGGCCAGCTCGGCGTTCGTCCTGACGGCTCTACGCCAGCCTCGATAGCTGAGCAGGCAGACCAAGTGTTTGCGAACATCGTTGCCGTATTGCACGCGCATGGGCTCACCGCTTCGTCCATCGTGAAGCTCTCAACATTCATGGTGGCGGGCCAGGATGGCCATGCGGTGCGGGAGGCGAGGCTGAAACACCTAGGATCCCACCGTCCCGCGTCGACGGCGGTCTACGTATCGCAGCTTGTCGATCCAAAATGGCTCGTAGAGGTCGAGGCGGTTGCGGCCAGGCGGACTTGATCGGTCACGTAAGTCACCCGATAGCGGCCACTCCCGGGGTGCCCGGTGTGGGTCAGCTGCGGGTGACGTCCGCTGCCAAGCTAGTAGACATTTCGAATTGGTAGCGGGGGCGTGATGTGCTCATTGCCTACGGCCCGAGCAGGCCCCCACGGAGGGCGCGCCGCTAGATCGGAGACCCGAGCTTTTCGCCTCGGTGCCGAACGAAGTCCTTATAGAAACCGGCGTCCTCCAGCTTCTCAAATATCAGCCCGAGGCGCCCGGACTTCTGAAGACACGGCTGCAGTAGCAGGTGGTTCGTCGGCGGATGGCTTGCTGTCCGATAGGCCCAGAAGAACCCGCCGAAAACTAAACGCACACCCTGGGTGCCCATTGATTGCTTGTTGTGGCTCTTGGTCAGCATGCTAATCGATCGTGTCCTCGGAGGCGATATGCGAAAAATCCGCCGCTCCTCTCACCCGCCCGTGACGGCCAGGACGGCTTCCCGAATCTTTGCCTGAGCAAACCGCCCGATCTCGGCGAGTTCGACGTGCGGCACGTTAGGCATCTCGTCGGCTACCACAACCGCATCGACAATCGCCGGACCATCACAGGCCAGGGCCTCGGCGATCGTGGACCGCAGCTTGTCGGGCTTGTCGACCCTGAAGCCCCGCCCGCCACAGGCTTGGGCGAAGGCCGCAAAGTCCGGGTTGGGAAACTGGATGCCTTTTTCGAACGGTGGTAGACCGACCGACTCGGCCTCCAGATGGATCAGGCCGAAGGCGGAATTGTTGTAGATCACAACCTTGACCGGCAACTTGTGATGCACTGAGGTCAGGAACTCGCACATCAGCATATTGAAGCCGCCGTCACCGCAAAGTGCGATGACCTGGCGCGAGCGGTCAATGGCCTGGATTCCGTTGGCCTGGCCGAGTGCGGTCCCGACTGCCGCATTATTGAAGGAACCGATGATCCGTTGAGATCCATTCTGACGAATCCAGTTGGCGGACCAAAGCGTGTTGAGCCCTGTGTCGAACGTGAAGACGGCGCCTGGGGCGGCGAGGTCTCCGACGGTTCTCGCTACCGCTTGCGGATGAATGCGATCCTTACTGCGGGCTGGATCGGCCTGCCGGTCAAGCATCTCGTCCCACTTGTGGCGTCCCCTGGTCACATTGTCGAAGAACGCCGTGTCCGTCTTCGCCGCGACTCGGTCCAGCAGTAACTTCAAAGTAGGTCGCACCGAGCCCACAGCGCCGAAGACGGTCGGCGCACGGCGCCCGAGCGCCTGCGGGCGATCGTCGATTTGGACCACGACGGGTTTATTAGGCAGGAAGTTTGAGTAGGGATAATCTGTGCCGACCATCAGCAGAAGGTCGCAGCGCATCACTGCATCGTACACTGGCTTGGTTCCGATCATGCCAATGCCCCCCATCCAGCGCGGATCGTCGTAGGGCATAATGTCCTTGCCCTTCACCGAGTGAATCAGCGGAGCTTTGAGGCTGTCGGAGAGATCCCGCAGCTCGTCGGCTGCGCCGTGGCAGCCGGCTCCGCACATGATCACCATGCTTGTCGCTTTGTCGACCAGGCGGGCGATCTCGTCGACATCGCTTTCATTGGCGGCAATCTCCGAGCGGGGCTTCAGGGTTGCAATGCTGGATACTTCGCCGTGGGCCTTGGCGCTGATTACGTCCTGTGGCAACGTCAGGTGGGCGACGCTGCGTCCACCATAGGCAGCCGTGATCGCCTGATGGATCACCGCCGGCGCCTGACCCGGGGACGAGATAGTTTCTGTGTACAGCGCAACATCCCGAAACAGCAGGTCGGGCTCTGTCGCCTGGATGTAGTCGGTTCCTTGGAATTGACGCGGCATATCGCCCGACAGCGCCAGGACGGGGGCATGATCGCGGCTGGCCTCATAAAGGCCGGCGACCAAGTGGGTGCTGCCCGGACCGGTGGTACCGGCGCACACCGCCAGGCGTCCTGTGAGCTTGGCTTGGCCTGAGGCGGCGAGTGCGGCACCCTCCTCATGGCGGACGCCGATCCACTCGATCGAGCTGCGGCGGACCGCATCTGCCAGTGGATTCAGTGAGTCGCCGATCAGCGCGAAGATCTGCTTTACGCCGATCTGTTGGAGGGTGCCGATAAGAACGTCCGCGACTGTTTCGGGCATCTTCGTCTCCTGCGGTACTCACCAATAATAGCGCGTGGAGAGTGAGGCGGACTAGGTTGTCTGGGGGATAAAGTCCGCCCTTAGAACAATCCCACCGAGCGCAAGTTATTTTGCGATGTGGCCGCCGAATCTACGACCGGGGCTTTGCGGGTCTGGGCAGGGATTGAGCGCCGATCGAAATTAGCCCTGACTTCGATCCGCTTGCCGATGCTCCGCTGACCGGGCAGGCGGGGGCAGGCCGTAGTGGAGGTAAAAGCGCCGCCAGGGCGTCATATCGGTACGCGTCCGGTCATCCTTTCAATTACCCACATTTTGCGAGCCAAGCAAGTGACCGATTTCGATGTCCGTAAGTCTGGATTCCGACCACATAGCGGCGATGGGCAGTAGCGTGCCACAACGTTCGCACCTGAGCGGCTCCAACAACGGCGTTGCTTAATGACTTCCTTCCTGGCGCTTCTTGACCCGAACCCGTCCTTCTCCAATGACTGCTATCGGAAACCCTGCCTACAAGCTATTTCGAGTAAGCGATGGTTGGCAAGCTGCCCCCGTTAACCGTCAAAACGATGCCATCAGAGCCGGTACTCCAATCGTTGGATGGGAGGCTGTCGCCCAACGACAAGCGAATACGTCTTCGTCCGCCGGGTTAGCGCGGGAAAGATAGGCGAGCGCGTAGTCGATCGCGAGCCTCGTCCCGCTAATGCATGCGGCCCCCGGCCGTGAGATCGATACCGTAGAAGCGGATTCTGTGATGACCAGCCGCTGGAGCCGCGGTGTTGTAGTCCCGCATCCACTGAATGAGCTCGCGGTTCTCGCCGTAGCGACCGCTTCCGCTCGACAGGCCGCCGCGTAACACGCTCTGCATTTCGCCCGGACCGCCGGCGACAAACCCATCGAGATCGACGACTCCGTGAATCCTGATTCGAGCGCGATGGCAGTGAATCCCATCTGCTCGACCAGAAAACGAATCAATCGATTCCGAAAGGCGAGGGGCTCGTGAGCCCCATGGGTGGGCTCTCCGAGGGCAACTATACGGGCTGTGCCGACCACCGGCTTGAGGCACTGCAGGTCCGAGAAGTCTTCGCTTGATTCAAGCGTCGCCATCGGGAGCGCGTTGGCAGCGGCCCACGTCACAAAGGCGTCATCCGCGGAATGGGCAATTCCCGAGAACAGAAGGAAGATGATGCCCAACCGACATCGCAACGCAGCCGCCCTGGAACTTTGCATTGCACTCCACCAATGTGCCACGCCGTGGCGCTGTCGCCTCAAGCGGTTTCCCTGCCCACTCGCCTACGCAATCAGAGTCAGGCACGTGCCGCCTGGCCCAAAACTAAGTGGCCCATTCCCGACTTGTTCGGAACCCGAACGTCTGCTATGCGGAAGAACGGACCGCTGTTTCGAGTAACCGCAATTGGCCGCCTGCCGCCCACGTCCCGCTCCAGATTGCCGGTCGGAGGGACATTACCGACGTCGAGCATCCAATGGCTCAAGTTGACCCGGAGCGATCATCCCCGACCGTCAGCTTTCGGGGGTCTAAGATCACAACCGCGGCACTGGACCGTGACATACGGCCAGCGCCCGAGCACGCCGGCGTTGCCTACGTGGTCAAATGCCGACCGCCCACATTCTAGAGTTAGTTCGTCGCAGTCCTATTCCACCAGTCACGCGCGGTCTCTTCGAGTTCCGGCAGGGTGGGCACCACATTTTCGACACCGCGGACCGATTCGTTCCCATCATCAAGCCTGGTCGCAAATGCGGGCGATCCCCCGCGCGGCCGGTTCGGTGGCTCGACAGGGACCATTTCCGGCAATCCGTCATCATCGGGAGGTTTACGTCTCGCCAGTTCCGCCTGCAAGCGTTCAATCTCAATTGTCGCCAGTCTAAGCGCGGCCTGCGAATGCCTCACTACTTCGGTTGCGTCACGAAGCAGCTTCCATGCCTCCGGTGAATTTGCCGTCTTGCCCTCGAGTTCCTCGCGCAGCCGGGCCATCAGATCCTTAAGCTCCATACGCAACCTTGGCACTATGGAATACTTCCGTGGCACTGACTCGTCGCTCATGCGTCGTCTCCGTGGCTGAAAGCCTGGAATCGTTCTACCGCCTACTAGCATCACCGTCAACGCCGCGTGGCGTGACGGGCCTGAACGGCGGGGGGAGCTTGCCGCAAGTCAACAAGGAGAGACGTTCAACCGAGCGCGTCCCCGCTACATATCTTGCCGGCTCCATTTCGACAAGGTTCTGGTCAAAGGCTCGTGTTGACCCTCTGCTGACCGCCACGGACGACCGCTGTCCGACGCTCAGTTAACTTCCGGCGGCCGGCATTCTCGTGTCAGACACTGCGGTGCGCGCAGATCTTGCGGTCATAACGGTACGGTGGTACATTGGTACCATGTACTGATGGAGGCTCTAAGTGCCAAAACCGCGGCAAAACGTTGAGATCGAGCGGGTTCAAACGGGAGTGCGTATGGAGCGCCGCATACTCAAAGTGCTTAAAGCACTCGCGGAGTACAAGAACATGACTCTTGGCGACCTACTTGAAGGCATTGTGCTGCATGCGTTTGAGGGAAAGAGCCCTTTCACCGCAGAAACCCAGCGAAAAATTGCGGAACTCAAGGATATCTACGCCTTAGATCTTGACGCGAAAGCGAGTCATCGTCTGATGGAAAAGTCATGACCGACGAGGATTTTCTGCGGGCACTGGAGAGCTGCACTCTGCCGGAGAGTGAATTCGGACATCATGCACATGTCCGCGCGGGTTACCTGTACCTCAAGAAGTCCAACTTTGCCGAGGCGCTGGTCCGAATGCGTCGATCGATTTGCGCCTACGCCACCCATCTTGGGAAGTCCGATCGATACCACGAGACGATCACGATCGCGTACCTCGCACTCATTCAGCAATGCATCGTCGAGCGTGGGGATGGCGGTGGTTGGGCGACATTTGCGCAGAGCAACCCGGAGCTATTCAATCCCGAATTGCTAGGCAACTTTTACGATCGGGATGTTCTTGAATCAACCCTGGCTCGCCGAGTGTTCTTGTTGCCTCGTTCGAAGCCATGTCATGGCAAGTTGCCCGCGAACAATTATGAGCCGCGCCTATAGGGCCTGCGTATTGGTTGTCGGCAAGCACGCTCGGCGCCTTTCGAGCTAGTGTGAACTTTAGTGCGTGTAGATGAGGAGACACGAATGCCGGAACAAAATATCGCTCGCGCCTTTCTCGCGCTCTGGTGGACACTTGGGATCCTTCTGGTCGTTTACAGCGTGCAGACAGCTTGGCTTTCCCTCGCGGCAAGCAGTGGCGTCGATGTTCACGTGGCCATCCTTGCATCCACTGAGGCGATTGCTGGATTGCTGTTTCTTATGCCAAAGACGATGCGAGCAGGTGGCGTCTGCCTGCTCGCGGTATTTGCCCTGGCATTAGTGCTCCACGGCAGAAAAGGGGACTTCGAAGGGCAGTTGCTGATCTATGCGGTCGCGGTGAGCTTGGTCATGGTCCACGGTCCAATACCACTTCGCGCGTTCCTAAGCCAGGCGAAGCGATAAGTCAGCAGCTCAGACGAAGCATTTGCGATTGCGCCAATCAACGGAAATCTGCGCTTGCGCGAACGTCAGCTAAGTGGTAAGCGTTCGCCAAAGTCATCTTCCGGGAAGCGGGCCGTGGCCTGAGGATAGTGTCCACTAAAGAATAAGTGGACGCTTGTGCAATCCAACGAGAAGAAGCGGCGCCGGCGGCACTCGCCCGCTTTCAAGGCAGAAGCGGTTGCGGCCTGCCGTGAGGCCGGAGCCTCAGTAGCGGGAGTCGCGCTGGAGCGGCAGATCAATGCGAGCTTGTTGCGACGGTGGGTAAAGGAGGCCGCGGGGAAGACGGCCGTGGCGATGGTGCCACCGAGCGGCCCAGCGTTCCTGCCGATAGCGATTGGGGCGCCAAAACGAACTGGATCCTCAGAGCGCCCGATCCGCGTCCAAGTGCGCAGGCGCAGTCTCCGCGTCACGATCGAGTGGCCGCTAAGTGACGCGGATTTCAGAGCCCCCAATGACGGCTCCTGGCCGGCAGCGGCGGTTGGTGCTGCCAGATAGCTGCCGTTCTCGGAATTATTGGAAAATCCAGTCAAACCCTGGACCATCCGTCGCCGATTGACCCGGAACGGCCGGTGGTCAGTGTCTGCTTTCCGGTCGTCATATTGAGCCTCAGCCCTGGGGCGTTTGAAGTAGTTCCAATCGTGAATGCGGAAGCGGTTGAGTTAACCGAACGGTTCGAGCGATGTCTCTTGCAGCCCAGGTCTCATCGCGTCTCAACTGCTCAACGTTGTGGGCAGAGCCACCGGTTTTCCATGCAACGTGTGTCGATAGGCGTCAGTCCAGGCGCTTTTTCGTCTCATCAGCGCACCGCTATCGGTGAGGCCTTTCGCGATAACAAGCCGCTCTAAGGCAGTGAGCCAATGCTCGAAGTATCTTGGCCCATTGTCGCTCTCGCCACTCACTGCCGCGGCGTTTAATTCTTGCGCGAGCGCTTGTGTCCATTCAGGCCAAGTAAAGTAGCCGCACTTAGAAAGTTCGATGACGAGCGCAAACGCCTGAGCCTGCCAAGGCTCTGCAAACACTAGCTCGAAACCTTCGCCAGGCAATCGCGGCAAGGAGCCAATACGGTTCGAGTCTATCGTGGGCTCAGGCGGCCTCAAGGTAGGACTCCCACATATCCAGATACACCGAGTCCTGCGCTCTGGCTTGGAGCCCCCACAGATCCTGCGCGCTAAACCGCACGGAGTATAGGCGTCGTGGCTGCTCGCCTTGAAAGAGCGCATTGGTGTCGGGATACACGAAGACTCCATGATCGCGCACGATGACTCCGGCCTTACCACGCGCATAGCGCGGCAGGCGGGTATGCCCCTCGGGATGAATGTTCCTGGCTCGCACGGGTTGACCTGCCCGGAAATGGGGCTCGGACGGCACGTCCCGATTGGCTGGGGCGCCATGGGCAAGCAAGGGCCCGACCTTGTCAGGTGTGAGGGGAGGAGTGAGCTTGGAGGTTCCGAGTGCGGGCTTACCGGATGCGATCTCTTCCTGAGTTACAAGGCCCGTTTTCACGAGTAATTCCACAACTCCCTCAACCCAGCGCTCGTAATAGCTCATTCGCAGGTATTCCGCCGGCCGGATGAGCTCGCGCTGAAACCGCGACGCATCTAGGCTCCATTTTCGCCATGCGCCTGTGGCACGGTTCATCGCAAAGATGCGGCCCTCCCAGGGCCGATGAAACACCGGCTCAGTCTTTTCGTAAGGGATGGGCCCCATGTCCTGCATGCCGCCGAGGTCGTGAATGCCGTTCATGGCTGCGCTTTTCCTCCTATTGGCACCGCGTCGCTAGGCGACTCTGGCGACCCCAATCATGGCGTCGCGAGTCACGCGCGCCGCGAGCTCTTCCTCGCCAAGATGCTCGGTCCCTGCGGGTCGTTCTGGCACCACGAGATAGCGAATCTCTGCTGTGCTGTCCCAGACTCGAATTTCGACCTCCTCGGGCACCTCCAAACCTAATTCGCGCAGCACTCCCCGCGGGTCGATGACCGCACGGGCACGGTAGGCCGGCGACTTGTACCAGACCGGCGGGAGGCCGAGCACCGGCAAGGGATAGAAGGAGCAAAGGGTACACACGACCAGGTTGTGCACTTGAGCCGTATTTTCTACGGCTACCATGTGCTCTCCCTGGGAGCCCGAGAAGCCCAGTTCTGCGATCGCAGCCGTCGCGTCGGTGAGTAGTCGCTTCCTGTAAGCCGGGTCGACCCAGGCCTTGGCGATGACGCGCGCGCCGTTGCGCGGACCGATCCGGTGTTCATAGGCTTCGACTACGGCGTCGAGTGCTGCCGCATCGATCAATCCCTTTTCCACCAGGAGCGATTCGAGCGATTTAACGCGCAGCGCGGGGTCAGGCGGCAGCTTCTGATGCGAGTGGTCATGGTCATGATCGTGGTCATGACCCGTCTCGGCGCTCGTGATGGGGGATGTCATGGCGGCTGCGCCTGCAGTCTATGCTGTGGTCAGCAACTCTCGTCGGGTCGTCGTCACCGGAACCTCCGAGCCTGTTCGCTTGCGGAATGACACATCCGATCCACGAGCCGAGTATAGCAACAGCAAGATCTACCGCGGTTACCAGATGCTCCATGCGTGGTGCCGAGCGTCCAGCTTCGGGAATGCCGATTCGGAATGCCAATTTCCGGTTCGGGTCAACTGCGGATTTTGCTGCTTTCCGGAGGCAATCGCCCGAAATTGATTGGTAGCGGGGGACCGCTCCGGTAATATTCAACTCTCACTTGCCCGGGAAAATTCAAGTACTTAGGCGGCTGCATTTGGGTTTGGGGTTTCCGCTACCTTCTTTCAACCGTCATCCGCCGCCTTCGGGAACATGAAGTTTCAAGGGGGCGTTCAAGATTTGCCTTTGGGGGGTCGCGGGTGCAGCTGGAGGGAACTGACCGATTCAGGGCTTAGATGCCGGCGTTAGTGTTTTTGTCACGTGACCGGATTCGTCGAGAAACTCGATGACGGGCTCGCCGTCTTTGCGCACCATCGCCCGCAGTCTGGGCCGACCTTGGGAATCGCTGAGCGTCAACCCCACTGAGTCGTCTCCGATGCGCTCGAGTGCCGCCCGTCTGTGACCAGCGGGATACTTTTGCTTAAATGCCGTCATGGCCTGCTCTTTCGCTGCCCCTTCGGGCTGCGAACGGAGGCGTTCATACTCCTGAATAAGCTGCGGGGTGAGGGGAATCTCCGGCACATCGTTCAGACGAACTCCAGCAAAACGTTCGCCGTCCTCGAAGGAGGCATCGAGGGTCAGGGTCTGGTCCTGCTCATACTGGTCAAAACTCAGATGACTGAAGCTCATCGGCTTGCCATCGCGGCTGAGCCCGCCCCAGATGAATCCACCATCTTCGGTGCCCTCATCGTTCATCATCAGCATTCCTGCAGCGTCGCGGCGGTCGGGACGCGCAGTTTCGGCACCGTGAAACAAGGAGCCGGGGAAGAACGCGCGATTCGAGAGTATCAGTCTCGGCATGCCGTCAGGTTCGATGATATCAATCCGATGGACAAGGATGCGGTCGAATGTCGCAGTACTTTCGTGATGATCGAACACAAAATATGCGCCAATGAGAAATGCGACCGTCAGCAATCCCGAGTAGACGACAAGAAAGCGGTGCGTCCAGTGAATTGCCATATTTGAGCATTATGTGTTGCGCCTGGCCGGAATCCAAGAGTGCGAAGGCGCAAGTCCAGATCGTCTTGGCGATCATCCGCAGCTAACCGGCGCGACTCCAAGTTATCCCGAGCTTCTGTGCTGAGCGTTACCAACGCCTCACCCGGTGTGACGCCAAGGGCACTTGGATGGTCCGCAACCGCGCGGTGCTCGTCCGGGGAGCTGGAAATCGCCAGGGCCGAATACTCGGATTGTCAATATTTAGCGAGCCGGAGAAGGCACGTGAAGTTTGTAGCGGGGGCGCGACTTGATACTTATATTCGCGTCGCTTTTCCGCGTCCCGGCTAGGAAATTCTGGGCATGATTCCGGTCCAAGCAATTCTTCTTGACCCGCAGGCTTGAGACACCGCTAAGCGCTTGCGGCCTGCTGCGGTTTCTCTGGTGGGTATGGTGTTGATTATTTCGCGACAGTAGGTATAATAACCACCGATGAAAAGCGATGACCTGATCCGGGAGCTGAAGCGGGCAGGCTGGGTCGAGGATCGAGTTGTCGGTAGTCATCACATATTCAAGCATCCTTCTCGCCCGGGACATCTGACCGTGCCACATCCAAAGAAGGATCTAGGTAAGGGATTGGTGCACAAGATCTGGAAACTGGCGGGGCTGAAATGAAATTCACAATGGCGATTGAGCCAGGTACCAAGAACACCGCCTTCGGCGTTGTCGTGCCGGACTTGCCTGGCTGCTTCAGCGCCGGGGATACCGTCGAAGAGGCTTTTGAGAACGCCCGTGAGGCGATCGAGGCTCATTGTGAAGTGTTGGCGGAGCAGGACAGGAGAATCCCGGTCCCGAAGCCGATGAGCGAGTGGCAGGCCGATCGCGAGTATAGGGGTTGGACGTGGGGGATCGTTGAGGTGCCGATTGAGCGTTTCTTCGGACCAGCTGAGAAGATCAACATCACTGTTCCCGGTCGATTGCTGAAGCAGATCGATGAGCACGCAAAGAAGCATGGACAGACCCGCAGCGGCTTTCTGACAAAAGCCGCGCTCGATGCGATGCGCAGAGCTTAGTTGAGTGCAGCGTCCGCTTCAGCGCAGCGCTGGCATCGCGAAAGCCGTAGCGGCATTCGCCAGGCGGGAACTGCCCTTCCTGATGGATGGGTGACTGTAGGCGAAATTGGTAGCGGGGGCCTGCTACTGATCCAAGCAAGTCGGATATGTCAAAGCATCGTCCTTAAATAGATGGCGCTCAGGCCGCCAGTCCGGGCGATGAATACGGCGCGCACCCGCTTGGTCGTCATACGGTCGCGGCGTCTCCCATAGTTTACACACTGTCTCCTATGGTATACACTGCCTCATGTTCGAAGTTCAGCGCACGGACACATTTGATAGGTGGCTCAAAGGACTGAAGGATTCGAAGGGACGCACGAAGATTCAGGCGCGCATTGACCGGTTGGCAAATGGCAATCCTGGCGATGTCGGGCCTATCGGCGAAGGCCTGAGTGAGCTACGCATTGATTTTGGTCCGGGGTACCGCGTCTATTACGGTCGAGCCGGCAAGACGCTCTACTTGCTGCTTTGCGGTGGCGATAAGGCCACTCAGGATGCGGACATCAAGAGCGCGCGCGCGATGTGGAAAGTATTGAACCCACCGGCGAAAAGCCGGCCAAGTAGGAGTGACCATGGCAACCAAACCTAACCGCCCTAAGATCAAGGTGGCGCGATACGATTCCGCGGATTACCTGAAGACTGAAGAGGACATCAAAAACTACCTCGCGGCGGTATTCGAAGAACCGATGGATCGGCAGATGCTGATTCACACGCTCGGTGTTGTCGCTCGAGCGCGTGGAATGATGAAGCTAGCGAAGGAAACCGGCATCACCCGGGCTGGCCTTTATAAGGCGCTTTCTCCAAAGGGCAATCCGAGCTTTGAGACCGTAGCGAAGATCGTCGGCGCGTTCGGCATGCGGCTGAGCGCACAGGTCTCCTGAAACCAGACCCGGAAGCTCGCGGGACACGAGCTCGCTTCGCGACCTGCGTAAGGAGACGAGGACGCGCGGCCAGCGTCTGGAATCATTCGACATATTGGTAGCGGGGGCAGGATTTGAACCTGCGACCTTCGGGTTATGAGCCCGACGAGCTGCCAGACTGCTCCACCCCGCACCAGGAGGGCGCGCATTGTACTCATGGAGGGGACCAACATGCAACGCGTAGTTTTGCCTGCGGTTTATCGCCCGCGCAGCAGGTTCATTGCGGCATAGGTCATGGCGCGAACGCCGACACTGATGGTGGGTTCCATGGCCGGGGCAAACAGCGGCGAGTGGTTGACGGGGACGGGGGTGCCGGATGCCTTGTCCCGGGCCAGGACTTTGGGGTCGTAGGCACCGAGGGTGTAGTACACGCCGGGAATTCCGCCGGTCGTAAATTCGGGAAAATCCTCGCTGGCGGACAACGCGGCACCATCCGCCGGTCGTACTTCCAGGTCGCCGCCGGCTACCTTCTGAAGGATCGCGGCGGTACGCGCCGTCAGCGCCACATCATTGTCGATGGCGGCCGAGCTTGAGGTGACCAGGACCTCGGGGGCGGGTGCGTTCGCCATGCTTGCCGTTGCCGCGGCGGTCCGCTTTGCGCCCTCCAGCAACACGCTGCGCACCTGGGGATCGTAGGAGCGCAGGGTCAGCTGCAGCACCGCGTTGTCGGGAATGATGTTGGCCGCGGTACCCGCCTGGAAACTGCCCACGGTGATGACTCCGAACTGCGCGGCATTCTTCTCACGACTGACGATGCTCTGCACGTCGCTGACGAAGTGGGCGGCCATGACGATGGGATCGATGGACTCGCTGGGCATCGAACCATGGGCGCCGCGTCCCTTGAACGTGATCTGCAGATTGTCCACCGCGGAGCTGAAAGTCCCGGGTTTGAGAACCAGGTGACCGGCGGCCTCGTTGTCGACGTGCAATGCCAGTGCGTAGTCTGGCTTGCGGAAACGCGTGTAGAGGCCATCGGCAAGCATGGCCTTCGCACCGGCGACCGTTTCCTCCGCCGGCTGGGCGATGAACATCAGGCGTCCATGCCACGCGGATTTGAATTCCAGCAGGGTCGCGGCGGTGCCGACCCAAATGGCCATGTGCAGATCATGGCCGCAGCTGTGATCGGCCATTGGCTCCTGGCTGGCGTAGGGCAGGCCGGTGGCCTCCGTCATGGGTAGCGCATCCAGTTCGGTGCGCACGAGCACGGTCGGACCGGCACCGTTTTCATAAATGGCGACCAGCCCCGTGCCACCGACGCCTTCCGTGACCGTAAATCCGAGTCGACGCATCTGATGGGCGAGCACCGCAGCGGTGCGCGTTTCGTGGAACGCGATCTCCGGATGCTCGTGGATCTCCTGGTACAGCGTCTCCAGCCCCGGAACCAGCGTCCGGACTTCGGTATCGACTTTCGTCTGTGCCACCGGCAGCGCGGGTGCGGCGAGCGCCAGTGGTGCTGCGCAAGACCCTGCACCTGCGAGCAGCGCCATGGCGAGGCGACGACCTGGCACAGACATTCCCCA
>Ga0302302_1001263_pt1 | contig 15184 bp, 15 predicted proteins | sample III_Palsa_E1_3_FD_198766 | JGI IMG/M metagenome (GOLD analysis project Ga0302302, IMG submission 198766) | Peat permafrost microbial communities from Stordalen Mire near Abisko, Sweden - III_Palsa_E1_3 | ecosystem: Environmental > Terrestrial > Soil > Palsa > Peat permafrost | place: Sweden...
CGCCGTCTCGCTCTGCAAAGACAACAACCTGCCCATGATCATCTTCAGCATGAGAGAACGCGGCAACATTGTCCGCGTGGTGCAGGGCGAAAAGCTGGGCTCACTCGTTACGGCTTAGGTAGTGCTGACGAATCGGTGCTTTTGCTTTCGGCATTCCGCTTCTAGGTAGCCCAAGGCTTTAGCCTTGGGTCTCATAGGCCTACCTCGAATCCGGCTTTAGCCGCTGGGGTATGCGTTCTTGTCCCGCAGCACTCCCTTTACAGAGGGCAAAGGCTTCGTAGGCGCACTAACTCTTCTTGCACTATGAGTCCGCACTGCTGAGTGCGCTATCACCATCCGATAGAACTGTCTGCTCCACTTCAATCGCATCATTCGTTGGAGCCATCAACTTGAAATCCTTCATGGAAATCAGACTGAACGCAATAAATAGCGGCACATAAGGCAACGCGATGAAAATCGTGCCAACGATCCCAAAAGCCTCGCTTTGTGCGTGATCGGTATGGAGCTTTTCAACAATTGAAAGCTGGATCCCCGAAAACAGACTGATTGCAAGACCGGCTAACAGAGAGCACCTCCGACCGATTGCAATCTCCTGCGGGCCAATCTCTGCCCCGCCGACCTGCGCTAACAGTCTCAAGGCAACGGGCGTTATAAAAAACGCGAGCGCGGAGTACATGACCAAGTACACCACGGCAATAACAAAGGGGAGCTTTAGCAGCGAAGACCTGTGTAAAGCTGTCGCAGAGGATAGCAAAGGAAACATAAGCGCGGTGCTTGCGAGAGCCAGCAAGTATACGAATAAGCTAAGCCATAGCCCACTCAAGCCATGGCGAGCTACGGAGAAGCCTCTATAGGATCCGCCGTGCGTCGTCTCCGTCATCAGTTTGCTCAGCAGGCGAGCAATTATCAGCATGGCAATGACGTAACAGCAAATATCGGCGTATTCGCATGCCGTCGTTATAAGAAACGACGCCACATAAACCCCATATTCAGCAGTGCCGTCTCCAGAAGCTGGGAAAGACCCTCCCAGAACGGAATGTCCCTGATGGGCTCGAAGTATCCCGGGCAATATCTGATGGATAGCGCTTTTTCGAAGCTGCATCCAGCCGTAGCTCAATAGCGCTGCACCAACCACAGGCAGCCAAAGAACCACATGCTGCCGCGACAGCTCCCAAACCCTTTGCCAGAGCTTTTTCATCGCACACTCCACGCTAAACGACGGTGAAGCTAAATCATACGCATGCCGCACTCTTCTGCGCCGCTCTTTTCTTCTTCCACCAAGTCCCAATCGCAATCTGCGCCGGGTGCTCCACAAACTTCCTTACCCCAATCGCCACCAGCACAATAAATACGTAGCTGATCCACGGATCGAAGCGAGCCACGTGCAGCCGCTCTGGCACATGGTGCAGGTGCAGCAGCACAAACAGATTGAAGTGCAGCAGATATAGGCAGTAGGTCGACGAGCCGATCACCACCAGCGGCGGAATCGAAAACACCCGCGCCAGCGGGCTAGGCCCAGAAAGCCCAAGAATGATCGCCGCAAAGATCGGTGTCAGCAACCCGCCGTGGATCATGATGTAGGGCAGGGAAGGCACCAGGTGGTACGCAACGAACCACGCCGCCGCAAAGCCGCTCAGCCCCACGATCATCCTGCCGCGCACCCCGAGTTTCATCGCCTCATGCAGCCGTCCCAGTGTCAGTCCCGCAAGAAACGTGCAGACATAGGGCAGCGGCGTGTACTTCAACGTGTTGATCCAAACGCCGGCGTCGTACCGATTCGCCATATGTCCCAGGTGGTCCGGATCGCGCAGCACATAGACCGAGTGCGGAATCAGCCCAATCACCCAGAAGGCTAGAAACATCGCCAGCAGCTTGCCGGTACTGCGCGGCCAGCGCAGGCGTATCAGCCACGGAAACGCGATATACAGCATCACCTCGCATGAAAGCGTCCACGTCACCGTGTTCCAGAATGTTGCTAGCATCGGAAAGCAGCCCTGCAGCAGCAGCGGCGTCAGTACAACGCCCTCATAGAACTGCGTATGCGACCGCACATGGTACTCAGCGATCACCATCGGGATCGAGACGATCAGCGTCAGCAGATACACCGGATACAGCCGCGAGAAGCGCGCCATCCAGAAGTCCACCGCATTCATCGGATGCGGTCGGTCCGCATAGTTGTACGAAAGAATGAACCCCGAGATCAGGAAGAAGAAGCTGACAAAGACATACCCGATATCCACGATCGGATACAGCGATACCCACGGATGCGCATCCCACCGCAGACCCGCCGGCGTAAAGTGAAACAGCAGAATCGTCAGCGCCAGCAGCGTGCGTATGCCGGTAAGCCCCGGCAGCGCCGGTTTGCGCTCGTGCTTCACGGGCGCAGGCTGCAACGCCTCCGCCGCTTCGCCGGTTGAGGTCGGGGCAGACTGGTAAAGCGTCGAAGATGTGGGTGCTGGAGCGAGATCGTTCATGCAGACATCCCATAGGATGCTTTCGCTACGTTCCGCTGTCGTACAAAGGCCCTTAAAGGCAAGGAATCGCGAACAGGGAATAGGGAACAGCTACTGCCGTTCGACGAAACCTCTGATTCCTGATGCCCAAGAGCTGATCCCAGTTGGCTGATGGCTGTTCCCTGCTTTTTCACTTCACCTCAACATGCTCAAAGCCAAGGCCCTCGAGCATCGCCGTAACAGTCGCACGGGCATTCTTTGTAGCGGCATCCAGAATGCCGTCGGTAAGTGCAGCCTGCTGCAACTGCTGCTGCGCCTTGGTGCGCGTCTCGCTCTCCAGGTTCGGGTCAGCGGAGACAAAGATTCCCGTGTCCCGCGAGTAAACCCGCGTATGCGCATTGTCGATCGCGGTAACAAACACCTGCGAAGGCGGCAGCACCAGCTTGATCGACCGCTCCCCAGCGCCTTCCGTAATCTGCACGTCCTCCGGCTTCAACTGGCTCATATCGATCCCGGCGATGCTCTGGCCATGCACGATCATCAGCAGCCTGTCGCCAGCCAGCGCATCGGGCAGAATCGCGCTCGGTTTGTCGCCCTCCACCACCGTATCCAACGAATAAACAACGCTTTCCAGCCGGTTCAGCCGCTGTACCTTCTCGACCACCATCGGCGCCGAGACCACATTCAACGGCCGTCCTGTGATCATCGCCGCCAGCCTGCCCGCCAGCCCCTGCCGCGCCTGGTGTACAAAAACACCCGTACAGGCCGCGCCCAGCAGAAGCACTAACACAAGGGAATAGAAGGTGGCTGAACCGCGTCGTCCGTAGTCGTACTGGGTCGTCATCGTATCTCCGCCGGGAATGCCGGGCGCTCTTTGAATTCTATCCGCGCATCTGCGCCGGCGCCTGAAACTTTTGGCCCCGGCCCAGCATCTCTTGCAGAACAGCACCTTTTGACCGTACCGTGGATATGTAAGAGCAACAAGCTCGTCTCCCGGCGGCATCCAATACGCGACACGAAACGTATGGACGAAGAGCGAGTCCGCGACGACTCAACGCTTTCCAGGCACGCAAGCCGAAGTACCGGAGCAAGCACCATGCTGACTCAACAGCCGATAGCCGTCTCACTGCTCGCGCGCTTTCGCAATGTTCGCCAGGCGACCATGCAATTCTGCGAACCCCTCACCCCGGAAGACCTCATGGTGCAGTCCTGCCCCGAGGCCTCGCCGGTAAAGTGGCACCTCGCGCACACCTCGTGGTTCTTTGAGACCTTCGTCCTCAGCGAATTCGTCGCCGCCTACAAGCCCTTCAATCCGGAGTTTCGCTGGCTCTTCAACAGCTACTACAAATCGCTCGGTGAGATGCCCGAAAAGAAGCTCCGCGCCTCCTTCTCACGCCCGCCGCTGGACCAGATCCTCGCCTACCGATGTCACGTAGACGCCGCCATCGCGCGCCTTCTCGAACAGACCCCGGAAGACGAAGCCCTCCGCCGTATTGCTCTCGGCCTCGAACACGAGCAGCAGCATCTCGAACTCATCGCCACTGACATCAAGCACGCGCTCTTCACCAACCCGCTGCACCCGGCCTACATCGCAGCTCCGTTGTCGACCTCGGAAGCCATGTCCCCACCGCTCGAGTGGTGCAGCTTCTCCCCCGGCTATCCCGGCCGTCCCGGCGTAGTAGAGGTCGGTATCAGCCCCAACCCCGCCTCCATCGAAAGCTTCGCCTTCGACAACGAAACCCCGCGCCACCCGGTATACATCGCACCGTTCCGCCTCGCCTCGCGTCTCACCAACTGCGCCGAGTATCTAGCCTTCATCGAGGAAGAAAGCTACTCCCGCCCCGAGCTCTGGCTCTCCGAAGGCTGGGACACCATGCGCGCCGAAGGCTGGCAGGCACCGCTCTACTGGCAGCGCGACTCTGGCACCAAATCCGGCTGGAGCGTCTATACGCTGCACGGCTTCCGGCCCCTCGAAGAGCTCTCCGAAACCCCCGTCTGCCACCTCAGCTTCTTTGAGGCCGACGCCTTCGCCCGCTGGGCCGGCCACCGCCTGCCCACCGAGTTCGAGTGGGAGTTCATCGCCGCCCAGCGGAAGATCGCCGGCAACTTCCTGGAATCCGGCAAGCTGCACCCCGGCACGGCCAGTGGAGACGCCAACACGCCGCAGCAGCTCTTCGGCGACACCTGGGAGTGGACGCAATCCCCCTACACCGGCTATCCCGGCTACAAACCCCTCCCCGGCGCCCTGGGCGAGTACAACGGCAAGTTCATGAGCTCGCAGATGGTCCTCCGCGGTGGCTCCTGCGTCACCCCCGAGTCGCACATCCGCGCCACCTATCGCAACTTCTTCACCCCCGGAACCCGCTGGCAGTTCAGCGGCCTGCGCCTGGCCCGCGACGGCGCAAGTTAATCCAGCCACGGGCCATTAATCTGCATCCAATCTGCGCGAGCTAACATCTCAGAACGACAACGCAACGAGGCGCACTCTCTTGATGACCGAAGCCCCCGAAGCCCTCCGCGAGGCCGTTCTGCACGAAGCCCTCATCGGCCTCACGTCCACGCCAAAAACCCTCCCCCCGTGGCTCTTCTACGATGAGCGCGGCTCGCAGCTCTTTGAAGCCATCACGGCCCTCCCCGAGTACTACCTCACCCGCACCGAGCGCGCCATCTTCGCACGGTACGCACCCCAGTTCCCAGCGCACCTGATCTCCGCCGTCACCATCGCCGAACTGGGCGCCGGCAGCGCAAGCAAAACCGGTATCCTCCTCAAGGAGTTCACCGCCGCTCAACCGGACCTGCTCTATCAGCCCATCGACATCAGCCCCACCGCGCTCGACGAAGCCGCCGCCTCCATCGCCGAAAAGATCCCCACCGTCCGCATCGAGTCCCAGGTAGCCAACTACATCACCGACCGCTACAACATCACGCGCCCCGACGACCACCGCGTCCTCGCGCTCTACATCGGCTCCAGCATCGGCAACTTCACCCCCGAAGAGTCCATCGGAATCCTCCGCAACCTCCGCGACCATCTCCAACCCGGCGACACCCTCCTGCTCGGCGTCGACCTGGCTCCCGGCAAGCACAAGCCTGTAGAAACCCTGCTAGCCGCCTACGACGACGACGCCGGCGTCACCGCGGCCTTCAACAAGAACATCCTCACCCGCCTCAACCGCGAACTCAACGCCGATTTCAATCTCGACGGCTTCGCCCACCGCGCCCGCTGGAACGCCGCCGCGTCGCGTATGGAGATGCACCTCGAAAGCCTCGCCGCCCAAACCGTCTTTCTCGCCGGCGAGCGCATCGACTTCGCCGAAGGCGAGACCATCCACACCGAAAACAGCCACAAGTTCACCGAAGCCAGCATCCTCAACCTGCTCGACGCCTCCGGCTTCAAACGAGACATCACCCTCCACGACGACCAGCACCGCTTCGCCGTCGTGCTAGCCAAGGCAATCTAACGCCGCCTCGACTACTCCGTAATCCTCAGCAACACCACCCCATGCTTCGGCACCACAGCCGTCACGCTGCCGTCCTTCGCGACAACCTTCTCCCCGGTCCACACATTCACAATCTCTCTCGCCTTCTTCACGCCCAGCTCCTTCAGCGAGACGCTCATCGGCTGGTTCCAACCTCCGCGATTGAACAGCCCCACCGCAAGCCCACCACCCGCCAGCGGCCTTGACCAAACCTCCTGCGGCCCCTCCGCCCTCACGCGGTCGCCTTCCTTGCCAAGCGAATCCTGATCGATCGCAATCACCGCGCGATTCATCAATATCCCCTTCGTCTCATCCGTCATCTTCGAAAGATCATTCCCCGCAATCAGCGGAGCCGCCAGCAGCGCCCACAGGCTCATGTGCGTCCGGTACTCATCGGCGTTCATCTTTCCATTGCCAACCTCCAGCATGTCGGGATCGTTCCAGTGCCCCGGGCCTGCATACTTCGACAGCCCCGCCTGTCCAAACCCGAGCTCCGCCATGCGGTCGTAACTGTCCCTGATATCTCCCGTAGTCCGCCACAGGTTCCCACCCACTGCTGCACCCCATGCCCAAACATTGTCCCAGCCATACTGGCAGAGGCTCAGCACAATCGGCCTTCCGGTCTTATCCAGCGCCGCCCGCATCGTCACATAGCTCTGCCGCATCATGCGGTTCGCAAACTCCAGGTCTTCCGGATGCGCCGCCTGCGCCTCACGCATGTTCGTGCCGAACGAGCAAAGATCGTACTTCAGATAATCCACACCCCACGAAGCGTAGAGATCGGCATCCTGCTGCTCATGCCCCAGGCTAGCCGCATACTTCGCGCACGTCGTCGCCCCCGGCGAAGAGTAGATCCCAAACTTCAACCCTCGTGCATGGATGTACTCCCCCAGCGCCTTCATATCCGGAAACTTCGAGTTCGTATGCAACACCCCCTGCGCATCGCGCTCGCCCTCCCAGGTGTCGTCGATGTTCACATACACATACCCCGCATCGCGCATCCCGCTCTTCACCATCGCATCGGCGGCATCCATCACATCCTGCTGCGTCACCTTACCCGCAAAGTGGTTCCAGCTATTCCATCCCATCGGCGGCGTCTGCGCCAGCGTTGGAGCGACCGTCGAATGCGACACCGGCATCTGTGCAACAGCAGCGGCGCTCAACGCCAGCGTCAATGTCACCGCTTTCATTCCCGCGTTCTTCACAAACCTGTGCATCGCTCGCTCTCCTGTTTTCGTTTGTCGTTCCGCAGGAATCTGCAGTTCTTTCCAGCGCCACCACTCTACATCATCCCCATCAACGCCGGTAATCCCCATTCTTCCCACCACTCTTCGAGAGCAACACCACCTCCCGAATCCTGATGCCCTTATCGAGCGCCTTGGTCATGTCATACACCGTCAGCGCCGCCACTGACGCAGCCACCATTGCCTCCATCTCCACACCAGTCCCTGCAGCCGTTGCAGCCGTAGCGCGAATCTCCACCCCACCTGCAACCACCGTAGCCTGCACATCCACAAAGCTCAACGCCAGCGGATGGCACATCGGAATCAACTCACTCGTCCGCTTCGCCGCCTGGATTCCCGCAAACCGCGCCACCTCCAGCGGATTCCCCTTAGGATTCTGCGGCAGCGCAGCCAGCACAGCCTCGTTCAACTCAACAAACGCCCCCGCAACAGCCTCCCGCCGCGTCTCAGCCTTCGCACTCACGTCCACCATGTGCGCCTGCCCGGCCTCATCGAAGTGCGAGAGCTTGTCGCTCATGCCTTGCTCGACTTTATCTCCCTGTAGGTAGACAGGAGACACGCAACGCTCGCAATGGGCGACGCTATCGCAATCAAGCTGTCGACCATGCCATGCGAGTGCAGAAAGGCCTCGCCCTTATAGTGCCGGTAAAGTCGCATCACCGCCTCCACTCCAACAACCAGAAAAACACTCACAACGCACGCGCCTTAGATCTGCCAGATTGCATTCTTGCCATTGCCTCATTTTATCGCAGCAACACCCGCACCGTCTCACCCCTCGCAAACCCCTCTACCCCCGCCGGCAGCACCGCATAACAGCTCCCACGCGCGTTCGCCGCAACATCACCCGACCCCTGCCAACCCACCACCCTCACGCTCACTCCATCCCACGCACTCACCAACTCCGCCGGAAGAAACCGTGTGACTCGCGCCCCACCCTTCACATCTTCACTAAGCCGCGCCTCCACAAAACGAGGTGCAACATCTCCGCGCCCCGCCAACGCCCGCAGCACCGGCGCAACAAACAAATGAAAGCAAACCTGCGTCGACACCGGATTCCCCGGCAACCCAAAGAAGTATCTCCACTGTCCATCCTCACGAGGCAGCCGTCCAAACACAATCGGTTTCCCCGGCTGAATCAGCGCCCCCGTAAAGAAAAACTCTGCGCCTGCCTCCGCAAGCACCTGCTCCACCAGATCAAACTTCCCCATCGAAACCCCACCCGAGAGCAGCAACAAATCCGCCTCGCATCCCTCTGCGATCCGCGCCCGCAGGTCCTCCAGCGTATCCCGCGCAATCGGCAGCCTCACCGCCGCTCCACCCTCTGCCTCCACCAGCGCCGCCAGCGCATAGCTGTTGGAGTTCCGAATCTCCCACTCCCTCGGCTGCGCGGCCAACTCCACCAGCTCATCCCCCGTAGCAACAATCGCCACCCGCAGCCTCGCAAATACCTTCACGCTCGCCGCGCCACAACTAGCAGCAACAGCAATCTCCGCCGCATCCATCACCCGCCCCACCGGCAGCAGCGCATCGCCGCTCCGAGCCTCAGCCTCTCGCGCCACAACATTCTCTCCCACCCGCAATTCGCGCCCCTCCTGCACTCGCAACGCATCCCCCACCACCACAACATGCTCCACCATAACCACCGCATCCGCCCCATCGGGCAGCGGAGCCCCAGTCATAATCTCAACCGCCTCACTCTCACGCAGCGCCTGACCCTGCCACCGCTCCCCCGCCCGCACCGACCCCACCACCCTCATCCCGCGCCCCGCTGCGACATCCTCCGCCCGCACCGCATACCCATCGCGCGTCGAGCGATCGAACGGCGGCTGGTCCCGGTCGGCAATCACCCGCTCCGCCAGAACCCGCCCTCGGGCCCCCAGCAGGCCCACCATCTCAACGCCACCAGCAGCCGTCAGCCCACCAGCCTCCGCCAGCACGACTGCCATCGCATCCTCAAACCTCAGTACGTTCTCAGCCATAAGCCATCCTAAAGCCGCTGCATCTACTGCTGCCCGTTCTCTTCCACCCCACCCACACACCTGTCATCTCGACCGGAGCATGACGGCTTCATGTCATGCGCAGTGGAGAGATCCCCGTATTTGCACTTGCTGTTGTCTGTTCTCCGTCGCTTGAGGGAAAAAGCAAAAGGCCCCAGCCGATACAAATCAGCTAGGGCCTTCCAGATTAGTAACAACAGCTATTTCTTCTTACCAGCCTTGTAGCTCGTATCGACCTTCTCGCCCAGGCTCGTCAACACCTCACGCACCGTAGGAGCTTGCGCTCCATCAGGAGCCAGCTCCAGGTACTTCTGGTAAGCCTCAGCGCAGCCCGGAGGCGCAATCAGCTTATTCGTCTTCGGATCCAGCGTCGTCTTCGCGATCAGCACCTGCCCCTTGATGAAGTAGGGATCAGGCCGGGTCGGGTCTGCCGCAATGGCCTTGTCAGCCGCGGCCAACGCAGCATCATTATTGCCCGCGTTGAACAGCACCGCAGCTTCGTTGTTGTAGTACATCCCACCCATCGTCGGCTCCAGCGTTACGGCCTTCTCAAACGCCGCCGAGGCCTCAGGAATCTTGCCGGCCTTTGCCAGTGAGTTCCCCATCTGGTTGTAAGCCGTCGCCTGCCCATGAGGGTTCGGCTTCTTCGAAGCTGCATCCAGGTCGGCGCTCTTCTTGAAAGCGTCCACCGAATCGCTATACAGCTTCATCACGTCGTCGTCGCTCGTAGCCAATTTGCCCGCGGCCTTGTCCGCCTTGGCCAAATGGTCGCCCTGTGCCTGCTCGGCATTGCCCAGCTCCAGCCAAAGAATGCCTTCCTCCGGCTTGGCCTGCGTAGCGTTCTTCATGTCCGTTACGTCCTGGCTGACGTCGTCCTTTCCCTTCACCGCTGCTATCAGGTCAGCACGCACCTTTGCCAGCGTCGCGTTCAGGTTCGCTACCACTTTATTGGACTGCGTTACCTCGGCGTTCTTCTTCTTGAACTCGTCAATCTCCTTGCGACGTTCCGGGCTCAGGCTCTTCATGTACTCTTCGCGAGTCATGTCGAAGTTAAGCGTCTTGTTGTCGCCATCCTTCAGCGAAACCTCCTGGTAATCGGCAGCAACGTCTCCCTGGAAGATAAAGGCAATATAGTCACCGCTCTTGATTCCCGTGCCCGTGTAGCTGCCCGTGCTGTCCAGCGGGAAGGTGTAGGTGAACTTCATGTCCTTCTGGGCCGCGGTCTTGTCCGTAGTCAGCTTCACCAGGCCCTTCGTCACAAGCGTCCCAGTCGGATCGGTAACGGTGCCATGGATGCTCGCCCCCGGTGCCTGCGCAAAGGCCGGCCCGGCCAACAGGATTGCCACTGCGGCAATCGCCAAAGCGAGCTTGCTCGCGGCAATCAGTATCTTCTTCATCGTCTTCATCCTTATCCTCTTTCAAACTTTAACGCTGCATCTCGCCTCACGCAGGCGGCCTGGCCTTGGCATACGGTATCTTGTCGGCCGCTCCAGCCTCTGCAAAAGCCCGCAGTCGCAGGGCGCAGCTCTCGCAAACCCCACAGGCTTCGCTTTCACCGGAGTAGCACGACCAACTTACATGCAATGGAGCGCCCAATTCAACTCCCAGCCGCACAATCTCCTGCTTTCGCAGCCGAATCAACGGTGTAACCACCTCAATATCGCCATCCCGCGTGCCTACCTCAATCAACCTCTGGAACGCCTCATAGTACGCCGGTCTACAGTCCGGATACCCCGAGCTATCCTGCTCCACCGCTCCCAGAAACACAGTCTTCGCCCCCAGCACCTCGGCCCAGCTCACCGCCGCGCTCAGAAAATGCGCATTCCGAAAGGGAACGTAGGTTACCGGAACTTCCTGCCTCGTCCTCTGCGAACTGGCCGCCGAATCTTCCTCCACCGCATCAGGAACAGCAATCGAGCTATCCGTCAGCGCCGACCCCCCAATCCGGCGAAACAGGTCCATCTTCAACTCCAGCAACTCTCGCAGCCCCACCGCCGCCGCCACCTGCCGCGCCGAAGCCAGCTCCCGCGCCTCGGTCCGCTGCCCATAGCTGAAATGCAAGCCATACGCCTCATAGTCCCTCGCCGCCAGCGCCGCGCACACAGTCGAATCCATCCCGCCCGAAAGACACACCACCGCCCTCGGACGAGCTCCTGCCTCACCCATCACCGCTTCTCGTCCTCGTCGGCAATCTCAGCCGCCGTCACAGACGCCAACGATTCAGGCGTATCTTCCGCACTCTCCAGGATCGCCTTCGCCGCCGCCTCGTCCTCGGGCCGCACCTGCAGCCGAGCCACAAACGCCACCGGAATCATGCTGTTGGCATTTCCGCCCTGCACAAAGGACTCAATCCCTGCCGACTCCAGTGCAGTCTGCGCCATGTTGACATCAATCGGATCCTGAAAGCTTCCAACCGTTACAAACTCATCATTCATTCGTTCGCTCATCGTCTCGCTCATTCTTTCTTGGATGCCGTTTTTTTGTTTTCCATTCCGCAGGAATCTGCAGTTCCCACGCCACGACTCTACGCCCTAACCGCTACTTCATCTCAACCGACTGCAAGTGGAACGTAATCGTCCCCCAGAACAACCTCGCCTGTATCTGCACCGGCAGGTGTCGCGGGTCGTCCGTATACCAGATCCAGATATGCCCGCGGTTCTTCACAATACCCTCATCCGCCGTCGCCTGCACCTTCACCGTCTCAAACGTCCCCGCCGGCGTCTTGATCTCCTCGCGGCCCTCCACCTTCATCCCGACGGTAACGGTCCTCATCGAGTCCGCCAGCGGAAACGAGACCGTCTGCCCCACCACCAGCGGCTGCGACTGCGTATAAAACAACGCCCCCAGCGAATCCGTCACACAGGCCGGAATATTGGCCTCCTTGTGCGTCGCCGTGCCCTTCACCAGGTTGCGCTCATTCTGTGTCTGCTTGCCGTGTTCGTAGTCGAAGGTCAGGTCGCTGGCAATCTTCCGCCGCCCCTCCTGAATCTGCTTATTGAACCCCGTGGAGCATCCCGTCCGCGTATTGATCCCCGACTGAAACCGGTCAACCACCGGAAACAGCATATTCACCGCCCCAACAGAATCCGCGGTCGCCGAGATCTTCTCCACATCGCCCGCCCGCTCCAGGTGAAACACAGCCGTCCCGGCTGTAAAAACCCGCCAGTCCACGCTGAACGTCAAAGTCTCATTCTGCGGATACAGGAAACTCCCAGGCGGCGGCTGTAAGACCGGAATCGGCTTCTGCACGACCGGCTGTGGCTTGGAAAATATCTGCGCCCACGCACTGCCGCCGCACACCCACACCAACGTGCAGAAGGCCATCGCGGTTGAAAACTTCCGTGCCTTCAAATCAACATCTCCTGGGGGTTTAAAACCGCGAGTGAAGCAGCATTCGCAAAATTAGCGCAGCGTAGATTGCCGCCGCGCCCATTAAAGCATTGTACTCACGATGGTGCCGGTACCGCTCCGACCGGAAGTGCCCCGTCGCCACATTGGACTCCGTAAACCGAGCCGCCGTAAGCCGTGGCAGCAACCGTGGAACACGGCGCGCATAACCGTCAAAAGAGGGAAAAGTAGCCCGTAAAAACGCCTCTTCCGACAGAATCACCGGCACATAAATAGCCAGAAACATCACCGCCAGAAACACTCCCAGCCACAATCTCCCCGCTGCCACAGCAATCCCAAACGCAATCCCCATCGACCCTAAATACAGCGGATTGCGCGTATACGCATACGGCCCCGTGCACGTAAGTTCCTGATTCTTCTTCACATAGCCCGCCGCATACCCCCGCAGCCAAAGTCCCGGAACCACCAGCACCAACCCCAATTCCAACGACCGCCAGCTAGGACGCGCAAACACCAAAAACACCGCCGCCACCACAAACCCCAACGGCACCCGCGCCCGCCGCGCAAACCGCTGCCACCCACTCTTACTCTCTCGCCCAGAACCCATCCCACCATTCTCTCAAATCCCAGCAATCCGGGTATTTTTCACCTCAAATCCTCAATCGCCTCCAGCACATCCTCCACCGCAATCCTCGCCAACCCCGCATCCACTTCCGCTCTCCGCTTATAGCTGGTCACCGACGCCGAATCCCTCAAAACCTTACAAACCCCCGGCCCCCACGGCCCATTCCGAGCCGGATCAGTCGGCCCAAACAGCGCCACCACCGGCACCGCCAGTGCCGCCGCCAGATGCGTAGGCCCCGTATCACCTCCCACAAACAGATCCGTCCGCCGCAGCAGCGCCGTCAACCCCGTCACATTGCACACGATCATCCGCGCCGCCCCATCGCTGGCCTCCACCACCCTCCCCGCCACGGCATCGTCGGCCCGCGGTGCATTTACCGCCACATCGAACCCCATCCGCCTCAGCCGCACAGCCAGCTCCCCATACCGCTCTGCTGGCCACTGCTTCGCGCCCCACCCGCCCCCGGCACCCAACACACATAGCGGCCTCGCAACCACCGCCTCCAGCTCCGCCCAGTTCTCCGCCCACTCCACCTTCGGCAACGCGAACGCACGAGCCGTCAACACCACCCCACAAGCCTCACCCAGCAGCGCCGCTCCCTGCTCCACCACATGCACCCCTCGCCGTTGCAGCTTCTGCCCATACAGCAAAGCCGCCGCGCCCTCCCGAGGATCGCTATACCCCACAAACTTCTTTCCCCCCGCCATCCACCCAATCACCCCCGACCGCATCGTTCCCTGCATATCCACCACCAGGTCATACTTCGCCGCCCGCAGCTTCTTCCGCAATCGCAGTACCGACTGCACCGTAGCCACCGAAAATGGCGCCCGCGACCACTCCCGCGTCGGAACGATATGCACACGGTTCACCACCGGCCCACGCTCTTGGTCGTCCATCAACAACCCATCCCACCGAGGGTCCACGGCCCAATCGATCTCCCACTCCGGACGCTCATGCATCAGCGCCGCCACCGCCGGTAGTGCATGTAGCACGTCGCCCATCGCCCCCACGCGCACAATCAGAACCTTCATCCGAGCCTCGCTTCCAGTTCTCTGGCCACGCGCTCCGGATAAACAAACTCCGCTTCCAGCCCCACCACCACTACAGGCCCCACGGCCTCCAACTGCGCGCGCAGCGCAGGCGCGAGCTTCACGGCATCCTTCTCCGTCGTCACAAACCCCGAGGCCTCCAGCCTCTTCGCAATCGCCACCAACTGCTCCATCTCCCGCGCCGTATACGGCAGATGATCCTTGAAAGCCACGGTCTCAATGATCCCGCACCCAGCCTCCTGCAACGCCTTCGCAAACCCCTCCGGTCTCGCGATCGCGCAAAACGCCACCGGCCTCAACCCCGCGCTCAAAACCCCCAGCGGAGCAGGGAACCGCAGCCTCCGATGCACGCTCCAGAGCAGTGCCCCCGCACGCATCAACTCCCCAACCCGCGCCTCAACGCCCTCGCGCTCTTCCTCGCGAATCACCACCACATCCGCCCGTCCCAGCGCCCCCAGCGGCTCCCGAAGGTTCCCCGCCGGCAACAACGCGTCCGCAAGATCCTCCTCCGTCACCAACGCAATATCAATCTCCCGCCCCAACCGCCGATGCTGAAACCCATCATCCAGCAGATGAACCTTCTTCGTTTCTTGTTTGTCATTCCGCAGCGCAGCGGAGGAATCTGCTGTCCGCTCGCCCTGCCCCCCATCTCCCTTGTCAGGATTGTCATCCTGAGCATCGCGAAGGACCCGCTTCTCGCCCATTCCGGCGACAAACCCGGGTGCCCCAGGTCCCTCGCACTTGGGGACCTGGGTGCTCGCACCAGCACCAATCTCTCTCTCGTCACTAACCGCCCACTCCGCCTTAACCCCCACCGCATACCGATCCACCCCCACCCAAACCTTAACCCCCGCCTGCGCCACCAACACCGGCTCATCCCCAAAGACCCGCACCGCATCCGCCCTGTCAGCATCCACGCAGTCAATCCCCGCACCCTCCCGCCCATACCCCCGCGAAAGCACATCGACATACCACCCCCGGCTCTGCAACAG